>JAESGC010000023.1_pt1 | contig 179919 bp, 151 predicted proteins | sample 9266221 | NCBI WGS metagenome assembly JAESGC01 (sample SAMN14515568, study PRJNA621660) | algae metagenome | isolation source: Trichormus sp. ATA11-4-KO1 and co-occurring heterotrophs from soil, at the... | place: Chile: Atacama Desert, Tarapaca Region | collected 2009-05-22 | reverse complement strand
TCACGGGTCAAATTGCTGGGGTAAGCTTTACTCATGTCACTCTCTCGGTGCTGTTTACTATTCATTCACAGCTTATACTGAGAGAGCTTTTTTACAACCTTTCTGACTTTTCAAACACCCTCTTAGTCAACAATTATCAACGCTCTGGCAAAATATCAATTGAACTGTGCGGAGGCGTAGCCGAACTGTTGGGACTGAAATCTCAACTTGTTAACATTCCCGCAGTCGCCATCTCTAAACTCCCCGCACCCGTACTGCTTCCTTGGCTTGAGGGTTTTGCTATCCTCTACCTAGCATCAGAAAAAGAATTGGTACTTGCCATCCCCGAACAAGGCATTGTTCATAAAAAGCCAGTAGATTTTGTTGAAACTTGGGGTGAATCAGGTCAAGTATTACTCCTTCAAGCAACCAAAGAAACTCCCCAACGTCGCTTTGATTTAAGTTGGTTTATTCCGGCAATTAAAAAGCATCGTACTGCCTTAACAGAAGTTTTCATCGCTTCGTTATTCGTACAACTATTGGGATTAGCGAATCCTTTAATTACCCAAGTAATTATCGATAAAGTTATTATTCAAAATGGCATTAATACCCTTCATCTTTTAGGTTTCTTATTAATTGCAATAGCTGTTGTAGAAGGTGTGATTACTTGGCTACGTACTAACTTATTTGTTGATACCACCAATCGAATTGACTTAAGTTTAGGTGCAGAAGTTATTGACCACTTATTACGATTGCCACTACGTTACTTTGAAAAGCGCCCTGTCGGAGAAATTTCATCTCGCATCAATGAACTAGAGAATATTCGTTCTTTCCTTACAGGTACTGCCTTGACAGTTGTGCTGGATGCCATATTCTCTGTTATCTACATTGCCGTGATGATTTGGTATAGCTGGTTGCTGACTATCGTGGCATTGGCAACTGTACCTTTATTCGCCTTATTGACTTTTATATTTGCTCCCATTATTCGCCAACAAACCAGAACCAAAGCTGAAAGAAATGCCGAAACTCAATCATATTTAGTAGAAGTTGTTTCTGGTATCCAAACCGTTAAAGCCCAAAATATCGAACTTAATTCCAGATGGCAATGGCAAACACGCTATGCACGTTATATTAGCGCCAGCTTTCAAAATGTCCTTACCTCCAATACCGCTAGTTCCTTTAGCAATTTTCTCAACAAACTATCCAGTTTATTATTATTATGGGTTGGTGCATATTTGGTACTGCAAAAGCAACTGACATTAGGAGAATTAATTGCTTTCCGTATCATTGCAGGCTATGTTACCAGTCCTCTACTAAGGTTAATTCAACTATGGCAGAACTTCCAAGAAACAGCATTATCCCTTGAACGTCTTGCTGATATTCTCGATACTCCCCAAGAAACTGAAATTGCTGGACGCAATCACATTCCTATGCCTACAATTGTTGGAAACATTAAATATGAAAACGTTACCTTCAGTTTTGCTAAGAGTCCTAACCCACAACTTAATAACATTTGTCTTGACATTCCTAGTGGTGCATTTGTGGGAGTAGTAGGACAAAGCGGTGCTGGTAAAAGTACCCTAACAAAATTAATCCCACGTCTGTACGAGTTAGATTCTGGTCGCATCCTTATCGATGGTTATGAAATCAGCAAGGTTGAACTCTACTCCTTGCGTCAACAAATAGGCATGGTACTACAAGATACTCTTCTGTTTAATACCACAGTGCAAGAAAATATTGCCCTAACGATGCCTGATGCTACCCCAGAAGAAATCGTAGAAGCAGCCAAAATAGCTGGCGCTCACGATTTTATTATGAATTTGCCTAATGGTTATGAAACTCGTGTAGGAGAGAGGGGTGCTGCTTTATCTGGGGGACAAAAACAAAGAATAGCCATCGCTCGTACTGTACTGCAAAATCCACCTCTGTTGATTTTAGACGAAGCTACCAGTGCTTTGGACTATGCTACTGAACGTCAGGTGTGTTTAAATCTAGCACAGGCATTCAAAGGAAGAACTGTACTTTTTATTACTCATAGGTTAGCAACTATTCGTAATGCCGATATGATTCTGATGATGAATCAAGGACAAATAGCAGAACAAGGAACTCATGATGAATTAATCGCAATGAAAGGATTGTATTACTGCCTTTATCAGCAGCAAGAAGCTGCTGCTGCATAGATGGTGGCTATTGATAAACATTCAATTAATCTCCTCAATTAATACTGACCTAATCCTTATCTTACTAATAAATAACCACTGAAAAATTTCAACATAATTATTTATGGATACTAATAATCGAAATGGCACAAATGGGAAGGGAAAATATTCAAATCATAGTACCAATGGAAATGGTCATACTCATTCATCAATGCCAGAAAGAGTTTCTATCCAACAATTAGAACAAATAGTAACCCAAACTCCTCAAACTTCTGAAATCCAACCAAAACTACCTGCAAATACACCGCGTTATGTTCCTAAGTTTGACCAACCAGTAATATTGAAACAACCTCGTACTTGGTCGAGAGCAATTTTATGGGGATTAATGCTTTCGACAGCAGGGGCAATTCTTTGGGCAAACGTAGCCACCATTGAAGAAGCAGTATCAGCTACTGGTAAACTAGAAGCATCAGGCGCAACCAAAGAAGTACAAGCACCTGTAGGTGGGGTAGTTAAAGAAATCTTTGTCGCAGATGGTCAAACAGTAAAAGCTGGAGAACGTCTTTTATCTCTTGATAATACAACAGCCAAAGCACAGTTAGATTCGCTGCAAACAATTCGTGCTAGTTTAATTCACGAGAATCAATTTTATCAATCTCAATTAAAAGGCATTAACACACCAGATATCTCGACTGGAAAAATCTCCAGTCCCATGATAGATTTAACCAAAAGTCGAGTGGCTTTAGTGGCAGAAAATCAGGTGTACCGCGCTCAATTAAATGGTAAAAATAATAAGATTCCACTCACCTCTGAGCAACAAGAACGTCTCCAATCTCATCAATCTGAATTAAATGCTCGTGTGCAAGCAGCCCAATCAGAAATTCATCAATTTCAGCACCAATTACAGCAAGCCCAAATTAGATTAGCTACTAATTTAGATAATCTGGCAATCAATCAAGGGATACTTGATGATGTCACTCCATTAATGAAAGATGGTGCTATCTCCAGACTTCAGTATCTCAAACAACAGCAAGAGGTTCGCAACACTCAAAGTGAGATTGACTATCTTACTCAAGAAAAGGCTCGTTTGCAGTCAGCTATTACTCAATCTCAAGCTCAGTTAGCTAATACTATTGCTTTGTCACGTAGAGATTGGCTCAATCAAATTGCCGAAAATTATAAAAAAATTGCTGAAATTGATTCACAGTTAACAAAAGCTATTGTCGAAAATCATAAACAGATTGCTGAGATTGATTCGCAAATCATTCAAACCCAAATGAATTTGAAGTATCAGGAACTTGTTGCTCCTGTTGCTGGGACAATTTTTGAACTCAAGGCTCATACTCCAGGATTTGTAGTGACTTCCAGTGAACCAATTCTCAAAGTTGTTCCCAATGACACACTCATTGCTAAGGTGTATATCACCAATAAAGATATTGGTTTTGTCCAGCAGGACATGATGGTGGATGTCCGGATTGATTCGTTTCCTTTTAGTGAATTTGGTGATGTCAAAGGTAAGTTGATTTGGATTGGTTCTGATGCTTTACCACCAGATCAGATTTACCCATTCTACAGGTTCCCGGCAAAAGTACAGCTTGATAGTCAGCAGTTCATGGTTTCGGGACGTAATGTTACTTTGCAATCAGGGATGGGTGTGAGTACAAATATTAAGATTCGAGAACGAAAGGTAATCTCAATTTTTACTGATATGTTTAGTTCTTCTGTGGATAGCCTCAAGAATGTCAGGTAAACAAAGAGATATCCATTATGAGGCGTTGCTGAATCAGAATATGAAATGCTAAAATCACCCTGATTTTTCTTTGTACCTTTGCGCCTTTGCGCCTTTGCGCGAGATAAATTCATATTTTCAATCAGCAACGCCCATTATGAATTCACTTATCAATGTTATTAAACGTTTTATCAACTATTAGATTTTTACCACGCTGCTTCACATTTACAAGATTTCGCCGATGCTGCTTTTACTACAGATAATGAGCGTCAATCGTGGTTTAAAAAAGCTCGGAAAGCTTTAAAAAAAGGTCAAACTCTCGATTTAATGAGAAATATGGGTGAATTTATTTCCCAGGCTACTGGAGAACGTTGTAAAATTCTGGTACGAGAGCGCAATTATATTCTCAAAGCTTATCGTCGACGACTATTAAACTATCCTCTAGTCGCCGCTTATCAGCTACCACTTGGTAGTGGTGCAGTTGAAAAAGAGTTTAGGGGCTAAAGGCTAGTACTTTTTACTAAGGACTGTTTCAAGTAACCTAAGACACTCAAACCCAACAATACAACCGTCAACCAATCACCCCAACGCACATACAAGGTCTTGGTTTGCCTTCTATATATGGTCTCTGCATGAGTTTCGTAAGTGTTATATCCAGATATCCATAAGGTTTTGCCATGAGGATCGATAAAGCCTGAATATCCTGTGTTAGTGGCCCGAACTGACCATCTATCAGTTTCAATTGCCCGCATTATATCTAAGGCGTGATGCTGAAATGGCATGGAGGGGCTGTAATGGGCATCGTTGGAAGAACTCAGGATAAATTGCCCACCAGCAGCAGCTTGACGACGAAAGATTTCTGGGAAAGCTGAATCGTAGCATATACCTGCGATCGCCTGACCAAATGGGGTGTCAAATATCTGATTTGTTGCACCGGCAACTTGATGGGCTTCCAGTGGTGACAAGCGCTGAATTATACCACCTAAAATATTTTCAAAAGGTATATATTCTCCTAACGGTACTAGCTTGGCTTTGTCGTAACGGCTGACAATTTCACCGCTACCAGTGATAGTAAATAAACTATTTGTATAGCTGCGTCCCCGTTCCCCAAAAGCTCCAATCCAAGCAACTACGCCTTTTTCTTGCACTGCTGAGATTAAGTTAGTGTTCGGTAAGTCACGCTGGAAAAAAGGCAAGGCTCCTTCTGGGGTGAGGACTGCACCTACACCTTGGTCTACTAAAGTGTAATATCCACTGGTGTAGCCTGCGATCGCTCGCCGTAAACCTTCGGGTATGAGTTTAATTTTGTTGGGGATATTACCTTGAACGATGCCGACTTTTAAGGCTGCTGCTGCTGGTTGGGCGATGGGGCGGGTGTATAAATAAAAGCCTGTTAGGTGTAAGGTAATTAGTAGTCCTGCGGCGATAGCTAGGTTTTGATTAACTAACCACAGAGGCGCAGAGAACACAGAGTAATTCTTGGCGTTCTTGGCGTTTTGGCGGTTAATCCATCCTTCAGCTAGTATGCCGTTAACTGCAACGATAGCAGCTGTAATGGTGTTGGGACCGGATAGTTGACCGAGGTGTAAAATTACTAGATTGTGTGGGCTTTGGGTGTAAGCGAGTGAACTCCACCATAAAGGGCCTGCACTCCATAGGCTTTCTAAACCACACCAAAGCGCTGTACCCACAAGAATACGTAGCCAGGATTTGTGTTTAGTTAGACGCGTCATCAAAGTTGCCCACAAGGTAACGAGTAATCCTCCATACAGGCTGACAAATGACCAACAAAATAAGGTGATTGTCAAACCCGGTAACCAAGGAACACCTAACCAATCCATGGGATATATGCCAGTAATCCAGGAGAGGGCAACACCGTGATAGCCGACACCCCAGGTGAGGGGAATTAAAAATTGAGAATTAAAAATTAAATCTTTAATATTTTTAATTTTTAATTTTTCATTTTTAACTATTAAAACCCAGAGAGGGGCTAGGGCTATCCATGCCAAAAACCATGCACCAATGGGGGCTACGGTTAGCCCCATAAAAATGCCGCTAGCGAAGGTGATGAAGTAAGGGAGTGAGTTTGTTAACTTCTCCCTGTGATTTTTACTCAGTTTCTTCCACATCGACTGTATCGGGAGGAACTATAGCTACACCGTTAATGGCGTCATCTTCATCGAGGCGCTGCACTCTCACCCCAGTCGCCGATCGCGATTGTACAGAAATTGCACTGACGGACTGACGAATGATAATACCGCGATTGGTGACCATCATGATTTCATCATTATCGTTGTTCACAATGCGTAGGGTTGCCAATTGGTCTTTACCTTTGCGGTTTTTAAATTTGGTTGCCATTAAACCCTGACCAGCACGATTTTGCAATCTAAACTGAGCAACTGGTACGCGCTTACCATATCCACCTATTGTAATCACTAACACCCAAGGGCCTATATTGCCGTTACTTGGTACTTCGGTGGATTCCTCCTGATTTTCGATTTCTGCGCTATCAATTTCTTCTATTTCGGCTACATCTGTATTTAAGGTGTCTAGAATGGCGGCTGGAAGTATATCCATTCCTACTAGTTCATCCCCTTTCTTCAGTTTCATGGCTCTCACGCCACGAGTTGCTCTACTTAAAGGACGCAACTGTTCGTGGGTACATCTAAAGTGAATGGCCATACCTAGACGAGAACCAACAAGTATGCTGTCCTCGACTCTCGCACGTCGCACCCAGCGCAATTGGTCGCCTTCTTCAAGGGAAATGGCTATTAAGCCGTTAGCCCTGATGTTACTAAATGCGGCTAATTCGGTTTTTTTTATATTGCCGCCCTTGGTGAGCATAACCAAATATTCTTCCCGGCTAAACTCATCTACAGGGACAATCGAGGTGATTTTTTCTTCTCTGGGAATAGGCAACATTTGCACAATGGGTGTACCACGACTGGTACGAGAACCCACAGGAATTTGATAGGCTTTTAAGCAGTAGACGACGCCGCGATCGCTAAAGAATAAAACACTGTCATGGTCGCAACAAGTCAAGAAATGTTCAACAGTATCATCGTCTTTGACCTTGGCTGCGGCTTTGCCTCTGGTAGCCCGACTTTGAGCTTCAAAGGTGCTAACGGGCATCCGTTTAATGTAACCTTGCTCTGTCAGGAGAATGATGGCCTTTTCGTTGGCAATCAGGTCACGCTCATCTATTTCCCCTTCCCCTGGTAAAATTACTGTACGCCGGGGTGTAGCGAAGCTAGTTTTCAGTTGGGTGATTTCGGTTTCAATAATTTCTAGTATCCGTTCTCGCCGGGCCAAAATATCTTGCAAATCGGCAATCTGCGTTTGTAAATCTTCGTGTTCTTGGCGAATTTTGTCTGCTTCTAGGGCAGTCAACCGCCGCAGTTGCATTTGTAAAATGGCATCGGCTTGCACTTCCGAAAGCCCATAAGTCGTAATTAACTCACCTTTAGCTGTAGGTGCATCAGGTGCATGACGAATCAAGTTAATAATTGCATCTAACTGAGATAAGGCAATCAATAAACCCTGTAAAATATGGTCACGAGCTTCAGCTTTGCGTAGTTCGTAGCGGGTACGTCTGGTAATAGATTCGATGCGAAAATCTAGGAAGACTTCTAAGAACTTTTTCAGGTTGAGGATTTGCGGTTCCCCATTTACCAACGCCAGCATATTCGCCCCAAAGTTGGATTGCAGTGGGGTTTGCTTGTAGAGGTTATTTAGGACTACGCGGGGGTAAGCATCGCGCTTGAGTTCGATGACGATTCGCATCCCGTCGCGATCGCTTTCATCCCGGATATCTGCAATCCCCTCCAGACGCTTTTCGTTGACCATTTCGGCGATTTTTTCAATCAGCCCGGCTTTGTTGGTTTGGTAGGGCAACTCGGTGATAATAATTGCTTCTCTATCTGGTCGTCCCCGTTGTTCAATGGTTTCAATGGTAGCTACGCCACGCATGGTAATCGAACCGCGTCCAGTGGTGTAAGCTTCCCGAATGGCTGCTGTGCCTAAAATTTGCGCCCCAGTGGGAAAGTCTGGCCCTTGGATATACTCCATTAACTCTAAATCAGTGATTTCCGAGTTGTGAATCAATGCCACCAAGCCATCAATCAATTCGCCTAAGTTGTGGGGTGGAATATTCGTCGCCATACCCACGGCAATCCCGGAGGAACCATTGAGTAGCAGTTGGGGAATACGTGATGGTAAGACTGTCGGTTCTTGTTGGGAACCGTCGAAGTTATCGATAAAGTCTACGGTTTCCGATTCAATGTCTTGCAGCAGGGAGTTACTAGTTAAAGCTTGTAAGCGGCATTCTGTGTATCGCATTGCCGCAGGCGGATCATTGTCTACTGAACCAAAGTTACCATGCCCGTTAATTAGGGGTGATCGCATGGAAAAATCCTGTGCCATCCGCACCAGCGCGTCATACACTGCTGTATCGCCGTGGGGGTGATACTTACCTAAAACTTCCCCCACCACACGGGCGCATTTGCGAAACGGGCGATCGTGAGTCAAACCCAGCTCGTGCATGGCGTAGAGAATGCGACGATGCACAGGTTTCAGACCATCCCTGGCATCTGGCAGCGCCCGACCCACAATAACACTCATGGCGTATTCCAGATAAGACTGGGACATTTCGTTCCGCAGGTCTGTCGGGATAATCCTCTCCTGTGAGGTTGTCATAACCTAAAAAACTCCAAAAAACGTAGATTGTGGCCCTTAAAGTTGATAAAGCGCAAACTTATTCTCAATTAATCTTGAATAATTGCCATATTTCGATACAATTTTAACATATATTCTTTGTTCTTGCCGACAAAGTAACTAGCTAGAAGATAAGAATTTAAAATTTAAAATTTAAAACTTTATATTGTTTTATTTATTTAATATTATTTGTGTACATTGAATATAGACTTGTAATCAATAAATAATCAAATTTAGTTATTTAATACTAATTACTATTAGTAAGTTTTTAATCATCAAAAATAAAGCTTGTATTACTCCCAAATAGACTTAATTTTCATTACCGCGTAGCGAGAAAATGGATAAAGTCGAGGTGAGGAAACATCTGGAAATGGAAACTCAACGGCAATGGTCAGACCAGTCAATTGCTCGTACAACACCTACACTGCTGGGATTATTTTCCGTAGAAAGCGTGCCGATATTTCGTGCATCCAGCTTATTCCAAGGACGAATTGAAGCTTTATTAATTAAACAAAACGCTCTTTTTGATACTATCTATTTTGATTTTGAGCAACTAGCTACGGTGTACACAAACGATTTGTGTGTACACCAAGCATCGCTAACTGGCTGCGGTGATGGCTTTACTCAAGCGTGGCTTGTCTAAACCAATCTGATTGAGAAGTAACCAAGATTGGATGAGATCGGGGCCATGAACATCTCCTGTTAAGGCGGCTCTGAGCGATCGCATAACTAAGCCTTTCTTCAGTTTTTGCTCTTTTACTACCTGTTTGATTATGTCTTGGGCGGTTGCTTCCAAAAGTTGGGGCTGATTTTCTAACGCTGTGAGAATTGTTTGCAGAGCAACAACTGAACCTTCTTGTTTGAGTTGTTGGCTGGCTTCTTCACTAAATTCAACTGTTTCACTAAAAAACGGTTGACTCATGGCTACAGCATCTACCAGACGAGTTAAACTTTGGCTGATTAAAGTTACCAACTGCTCTAACCAAGGGCGTTCTCGTCCTCCTGCAAATGTAAATCCAGCCGTTTGCCAAAACGGTATGACTAAATCTGTGAGTTTATCTATTGGCATGTTGTGAATATACTGACTGTTTAACCAATCCAGTTTTGCCCAATCAAACTTAGCCCCGGCTTTATTCACGCGCTCAAAGCTAAACTCTTTAGCTGCGGTTTCTAAGGTGAATATCTCTTCAGTGGAATCTGGCGGTGACCAACCCAGCAATGTCATGTAATTTACCAAGCCTCCAGGGGTAAACCCCATGTTTTGAAAGTCAGTAATCGAAGTGACTCCATCGCGTTTAGAAAGCTTGCGTCCTTCCATGTTCAAAATCAGGGGTGTATGCGCAAATTCAGGAATCTTGGTCCCGAAAGCTTCATATAACAAAATTTGCTTGGCGGTGTTAGCTATGTGATCTTCTCCCCGAATGACATGGGTGATTTGCATATCGATGTCATCTACTACAACGGCAAAGTTGTACAGTGGTTGACCAATACCTGCTGCGGAAGCACGAGCAATGACCATATCACCACCGAGATCGCTACCTCGCCATGTCATTTTTCCCCGTACTAGGTCATTCCAGACAATTTCTCGTTCATGATCAATTTGGAAACGAATCACGAAGCTACGGCCTTCGGCTTGATAGGCTGCTTCTTGTTCTGGTGTCAAATTACGGTGACGGTTATCGTAGCGGGGAGCTTCGCCTCTGGCTTTCTGAGCTTCTCGTAGTGCTTCTAGTTCTTCAGAGGTGGTGTAGCAGCGATAGGCTAATCCTTGCTCTAAAAGTTTTTCTACCGCCTCTTTATACATATCCAGGCGTTGGGATTGAAAGAATGGCCCTTCATCCCAATTCAACCCCAGCCAGCTTAATCCAGCAAGAATATTTGCAGTGTATTCGGGACGCGATCGCTCTAGGTCTGTATCTTCAATACGTAGAATGAACTTCCCACCGTGGTGGTGGGCAAATAGCCAGTTAAATACAGCAGTTCTAGCTGTACCAATATGTAAATTACCGGTTGGACTCGGTGCAAGACGGACTCTTACAGTCACAGTTAATTCTCTCTTTCACGCAGCATGATCAATGTAGCTTATATCAAGCCTTGAATCCTGAGTTAAAGGACTAAAGACTATACACAAATATCCCTAGTCAGACATACATGACTGCTAGAAAAATTACTACTCAAACTTTAAACGGGACTGACGGGGCTCGAACCCGCAACTTCCGCCGTGACAGGGCGGTGCTCTAACCAATTGAACTACAGTCCCTTAATTTGCAGCTTCTCTATTATGCCTATCCTGTAGGAAATTGTCAACTCAATATTTAAATTTTTGCAATTGATTATTCCCATTCTCTTCCACGGCACTATGAAAAAGTTTGTTCCATGTATCATACAAACTGTTATCTGGTATTGTGCTGCGAAGGGGACTGTACTGGCTAGGGATGTTCGCTGGCTTAGAATTCTTGAAGTTACGAGTCCCTTGGTACCCAGATAGGGCAGCTAGATTATCCAAGGATTGCAACCCAGTATAAATATTACCGTTAATTTCCCAGGTGGGATAACCTTCGATTCTTGCTACCTTACACAATTCAGGCTGGGAATTTTTCCCTTGAGGGTCACATTCAATACGGTTAATTAGACTCAACGCTTGCTGACCAAATAGATATAGTTGTTCATAGCAGTGGCTGCACCAGTAAGCACCGTAAAGTTTAGCATGTGTTTGTTGTAGATGTTGTGCTAAAGCAATTTCTGCTACTCCAGAGGTGCTGTCTATCGTAATAAATTTTTCTTGACTGTTAGTTCTTATTTCTTGAGCAGGAGAAGAAGACCCAAGAGTTAGTGATAGTAAAAATATATTAGTCCAATGAAACAAAGTTGTTCGAGTAAGCATTTTATATCAATTACTCTTGTTGAAAGTGAAGTAATTAAACTAACAGATTTAGATTGAAGTTTAGCCCATAACTCCTGCTAGTGGATCAGACTAGCTGATTCTACAACCTGGGGTGTTAATTTTATTTGTTGTAGCAGCCGGGATTGCATTTGTTTATACTGCTGCTTCAGGAGGTTTTTGCTGAGATGAGCTTGTGACGAGGATGGTAAATTTTTGCTTTGTTCTGTCCAGATTTTTAACATTTGTCGCTGATGAGAATCAATATGACTACTGAGAACATTAATACAAGCATGGGGTGCTTCTAGGGTAAAACAAATCAAAGGGTAGCGTTCACGTTCTGCCAATGAATGCACCAGTCGTTGATTTTGGGAATTTTGCATATCCAGGTAACAGGGTAACCACTTCGGGCCGAGTTCTGGATTGTAGAGTACTGTTACCCACAGCAGCATCGGATGCGGAGATGTGATAAAGATAAACTGGTTGCGAAGTTGAGAAACTGCACGTTTTTGGATTTCTTGTTTAGGCAGCATCAGCCATAGTGTACTGATACTTCCCTGTGCTGTGTCTAAAAGCTGAGGAAAAACAATTTCCTGAATAGGTTTACTTTGAGGCCACGCAAGTTGCCAACAATTTTTTTCTACGATTAACGGTAAACCAGAACCTAAAGGCTGATTATGAGGGGTGTATTTGGGGGGTAAAGTTGTCGGCCAACTAGGACAAATAGACTTTTCTACACTGTTCAAGACTTGCAATATTGCCGTCATATTTTGGGGGCGATCGCTTGGTTTTTTGGCAAGACAAGCCATGATTAAATCATTGAGCTGCTGGGGTAATTTGAGTTGGGGCTTAACATCGGCGATCGCTCTGGGTTGTTCAAAGTGATGTGCTTTATACCAAGCACCAAACAAATCAGTTTCTGGCTTCCAGGGTTTAGCACCTGTCAGCATTTCAAACATCATCACACCCAGGCTATAAATATCAGAGCGACTATCTAATTCTCCCCCTTCTAGCTGTTCAGGAGAAGAGTAGGGCAAAGTCCCATTAAATCCTTTACTTGTGCTGATTGTAGCGGCATAGTTTAAAAATTTAGCTATCCCAAAATCTAAAATTTTTACTAACTGACCCAATATCGGATCAGGCACAACTAATATATTAGCGGGTTTAATATCTCTATGAACCAAAGGATAAATTTTGCCGTCAATATTAATACCTTGATGAGCGCATTGTAAGCCCAAACAAATCTGACGTGCAAGGTTGACAAACTTAGGCAAAGGCATGGGAATTAAATCTTTTAAACTTTTGCCATTAAGATATTCCATGACATAGAAAGGTTTGCCCGCTTCACTAACACCATAATCATGCGCCCGCACGATATGTAGACTTTTTTGACTCAAGGCTGCACTCATCAAAGCTTCACGGGCAAAGTCCTGTTTCATCTTGCTACTGGAAACAGTTTGAGAAAGAAATTTAACGGCAACTGGTATTCCCCCTAACAAGATATCATCAGCTAAAAAAACTTCACCCATACCACCCCTACCAATTACCCGCTTAAGTTGATAACGTTTGGCAAGCAAGCCTGTATTGTGTGGAGAAGCAAATGCGCTTTGATTCACTTTTACAACCTCTATTGTCACCGCAATTCAAAATTATATAAATCAATATTATCTATGTTATTAATTACTATGAATTAAATTTAATAACGAACTAAAATTTGTAAAAATTTATCAAACAATTTCGCCACCCAAGTTTTAAAATCAATTTTTTCGCTTTGGGAATTAACTGACAATTTTTGCAGTATTTCCAATTTCAATTTTTCGTACTCTGATTTTAGAAGAGTTTTGGCTTGGCTGGCAGAAATCAATTCATGAGAGTTTTGATTTAACATTAACCAATCTGCAAGTTGCTGGCGCTGACTAGCAGTTAGAGTTAAGGTCATAACATGGGTACAACGGGTTGGTTCTTCCAGAGCAAAAAATAATAGATGGTAGTAGCCTGTATCAGCTAAAAGGCGAACTATTTTTTGTCCTCGATTATCTTTCATGTCTAGAAAATAAGATAACCAACGAGTGAGAGAAAGCTGGGCATCATATAGCACTGTTACCCACATTAACATGGGATATATATTGATTTTGGCAATAAATTCAGTGCTATGGTTTTTATCTAAAAATTTGGCAATTTCTTGTTGGGGTAACATTGCCCAGAAAGTGGGAATTATCCCCTGGCTACTATGTAATAAATAGGGAAAACCAATGGGGGCAATTGGTTTATTTTTCGGCCAATTTTTCTGTAAGCATTCTTTTTCTGATGCTGAAGTTACAGGTACTAATTGCACCGGAGATAAACTTTGCTGGATATCACTGTTGATAGTTGAATTACTATCAAGTTGTAATTTAATCTGCTCTAAACTTGCTAGTATTTGGCTAATATTTTGAGGGCGATCGCTAACTTCTTTCGCTAAACAACTCATCACCAATTTTTGTAATTGGGGCGGTATTTTTACCTGTGAATTTATTTCTTCAAATGCTGGTGGTGTTTGAAAGCGATGAGCTTGATACCAACTACCAAAGGAGTTACTTTGTGTCTGAAATGGATGTTTACCTGTCAACATTTCAAACATCAGGACTCCCAAACTGTAAATATCAGAACGTACATCTAGTAATTTGCGTCCTTCCATATGCTCTGGAGAACAATAAGGTAAACTACCGATAAAAGAATCAGTGAGTGTCATCCCACTACGTTCAGTTAAAAACTTGGCGATGCCAAAATCAAGAATCCGCACAATTTCGCCTTGTTTGGCATCTTCAGTAATAAAGATATTTTCTGGTTTAATATCTCGATGTACAATAGGATAAATCTCGCCTTTGAGGCTAATACCTTGGTGGGCGCACTGTAAACCTAAACAAATTTGATGACAAATATCCAAAAATTTTGATGTTGTTAATGGCTGAACTTTAAGAATTTTTTTTAAGTTTTTCCCTTGCAGATATTCCATAACATAAAAGGGAGTTTCGTCATCTGTAACGCCATAACTCAAAACACGAACAATATTTTTACTTTTACGGCCAAGTTGAGCGCCAATAAAAATTTCTCTAGCAAAGCGTTGGGATATTTGCTGACTTCCCAGACTCAACATTAAAATTTTTACAGCAACTGACATACCGCCTTTAGCTGCATCTTCTGCCAGATAAACTCTACCCATTCCCCCTTTACCAATCAAATCCCTTATTAAATAGCGATTGTTTAAAATTTTTCCAAGATAAACATCTACTTCGGTTTTGGGCTTTAGCATATTTGGAAATTTTACGCTATAAAATAATTTATTAAAACTAATGTAAGGTATACGAATAACGATTGTTACTTCTTAATTGCAGCTAACCAATATTTCAGCAAATTTAGAGATTTAATTGTATAAGTTAAAGATTATAAACGCAAAAAAAATAACTGCTGATAGAATTTTGCCTTAGCTTGCTACAAAAACTCTTAATATTTTTGTAACATATTAATTAAGCAAAGCATATGAGAAAATTCACTGAACCCATAAAAAGGCTAGATTAACTTACATGTTAACAACAGTGAATCCACGGTAATCAAGCAGTAATAATTTAAGAGCCATATAAGAGTAATTACCTTTACCCCATGATCGAAATAGACAACTAATGACTATTAGTTAACAGGATTTAGCGCCCAAAAGCAGGAATTAAACGGCGGATTAATCTGATGATTGGTGATTCGATTTTAAGTTTAAAAGCTAGAATTTGGGTACGTTGTAATGAATTAAAGTTATTGTCACTGACAAGAATTAATGAGCGCTGTCCATCAGGTAGCCAAGGGCCAAGGGTTAAACCTTCGATATTGTCTAACAATACATTTAGGGTTCTTAAATCCAATAATAATTTTTTCTCTACAGGTTTGATTTTCTGCGAATCAATTGCTAAAAGATTGTCGATATTCTGAATCTCATCAGCACCTGCTAAGGAAACCTGAAACAAAGAGACAGCAAATCCTAAACCAGTAAAAGACCGCTCTATACTCAGAAAATGACCTTGATTATCTAGAGCTAGTAAATCGGGTAATCCACTAGCAAATCTACCAGTCAAATTAAGAATTTGTGAAACTGGTTCAGTTTGGTAGAGAAATTCCTTTTCTGGTTGATTAGTAACTAAGTTGTATTGCAAAATCCGGCAAGGACTACCAAGATTGGGTTTAGCTGCTGGCCCATCTTGAATTAAAGCATTTTCGGTGGCTGTGAACAAACGTTGATTATCGGGTGTGATGGTCAGGCTTTCAAAAGCCAAATTGTTGCGGATACCCTGCTGACCACTTTTATCAGGCAAAAACTTCTCAGGTATGGGCAATGTTGTTAGTACCCTACCAGAAGATAGAGAGAATTCGTTGATAAAAGGATTAATTAATTGCCTAAAATCCCCTTCAGAAGAAATAAAGACGGTTTCTTTATTAGTTAATGCAATACCTTCTGTATCAATTTCACTAGCTGGAAATATTTGATTATCTTGATTTAAGAGAGTAGTTACACCTATAGGGACAACGCCGTTATTTTGTAGTGAACCTTTGCTCAAGTCAATTTTTAAAGTGTAGAAGCGAGCGGGAGCTTTTTGACCACGGTCATCAGAAACAGCATAATAAATATCATTTTTAACATCATAAGTGATTCCGGATAAACCACCAACTTCAGTTTTTTGAAAAGTTAATCTTTTGGGTAAAGTGGCTTCTCCAATAAACTCTATGCCACTGATTTCAAAAGCGCTGCTAGGTAAATTTATAGGTAAATTTATGAATAAGATGCTAATAATTATAATTGCAATAGTAAAGTAAAAAATTCGGGGAAAGATTAAAATTTTTCTAATTAACTTCATGAAGAAAATGTGAATTATAATTACTTACTGTCTTAGTATCTTTGTGGTACAAAAATGAATTGTATTCACCACAAAGACACTAAGAAGACTCAGTGATATCTGTATCTCAAGTTAGTTTAGGTAAGGACGATTTTGCCGCCGACGTTTTTTGCCGAATTTGAGGGCAAAAAAGTTATTTGTACTCTGTTGATTAGGCATTGTAGAGTCTACACTGGTTTGTTTCTTTTTTCTCCAGTGATCGAGGGAGTAAATATTGAAGCCGTGTCCAGCAAGCAAAATAAATAGTACGATCGCATAACTGAGCATGGAAGTAGCCGCAGCCCAGTTTTGGACTGAGGTCACACCCATCTTCAAGATAATCATCAAGATAAATGTGGCGATGAGGGCGCTGCGAGTTGCTAACCCTATTGTAATTAACAAACCCACAATTAATTCCACAGGAGGAACAAGGTAGGAATTAATTCTGACGAGAAATTCTGGAAAATAAGAATCTTCTAGTTGCTTAACTATCCCTTCAGCAAATCCTGGGATGTCGAAGATGCGAGTCAATCCATGATTAAAGTAATTTACACCAATGAGAATTCGCAACAATAAATAAGCGATCGCAATATCCTGTGATTTGAGACTAATATAAGTTCTATTTTCATTCATTACCTTAACTCCAGCTATTTTACGGCTACTTTGATTGTGACTCTTGAAAAAAATCTAACTTATCTTGTGGCAAGGCTTGATAGTTTTGAGCTTTAACATTTTTACCGGAAATAATCAAGCGCACAGCGCGATCGCCCATTAAATATGTATAAAGCCAAGTGAGTAACACTAGCAAGCGATTGCGGTATCCAGGAAGATATACTAAGTGAACTCCTAACCACATCAGCCAAGCTAAAAAGCCTGTAAATGCCAATCCGCCAATTTTGCCCACACCAGAATAGCAGCCAATAATCGCTAATCTGCCTTTGTTGAAATATTTAAAGGGTTTTGGCGATTTACCTTGCAGCTGTCGCTGAATATTTCTTGCTACAGCAACACCTTCTTGTAATGCTTCTGGTGCAACCCCAGTTAATGGTTTACCGTTTTGCTCCACGTAGGCTAAATCCCCAATAGCATAGACATTGGGTTGCTCTAGTAGTTGTAAGGTGGGATGAACTAATAATTTTCCTTTCTTGGCGGTGGATAAGTCCTCAGATGTTTGAGGGGGGTTAGCTTCTAAACCCGCAGTCCAGATAACGGTGGCGGCGGGAATCACCTCATGGTTTTCCAGATGCACAGATCCTTGTGTGACTTGGCTGACTTTTGTTTCTAGGTAAATTTTCACTCCTAGCTGACGTAATCTTTTATAAGTGTAAACTCCTAACTTTTTGGGAAGATTAGCCAACAAGCGATCGCCTGATTGCACCAAAATCAGTCTCACTTGCTCTAAATTTAAACTGGGATAATCTTGACGCAACTTACTTTGCAGCATTTCCACTAAGGCCCCAGCCATTTCCACACCGGTTGGCCCACCGCCGACAATGATAAATGTCAGCAGTTGTTCGCGCCGCAAGGGATTAGATTCCTGGCTAGCTCGTTCCAGACAAGACAGAATTTGATGGCGTAATGTTATTGCTTCTGCTAAAGTTTTCAGAGCAAAAGCATGTTCTGATGCTCCAGAAACTCCCAAAAATTGGGTTTGGCAACCAGTTGCTAATACTAAAAAATCATAGGCGATCGCTGAACGATTTGTTTCTACAATCTGTGCTGAAAAATCAACTCGCTGCACTTCCGCCATGCAAAACCTAACTTTGGACTTGTGGGTGTGCCGTTTCGCTGAGAATCGCCGCAGAATTGTGCGGATGGGATAGGCAATATATTCTGGTTCTAATTGACTTGTGGCTATCTGATACAGCAGAGGGATAAAGGTATGATAGTTATGACGATCAATTAAAACTATATCTGCTCCAGAATTAACTAAAGATTGGGCAGCTTGCAATCCACCAAATCCAGCGCCAACAATAACAATACGGGGACTTTTCATCTGTCCTCTCCTGATTTAGCTAGCTGGTTAAGTTTCTATAGGCTATATTAATTTTTATTTCTAAACAAAAAATGTCACAATCTACTACAGGTAGAAATGCAGTTTGCTGAAAAGGCAAAGCTAGATGTGAAAATTCACCTCAAGCTTCAGGAGTTAGGTTATGGGAATTGATGAGATACTCACAGCTTATCGTGGAGAAATCCTGAGAATTGCTGCCGAGCATGGAGCATATAATGTGCGTATTTTTGGTTCCGTAGCGAGAGGTGAAGCAAGACTAGATAGTGATGTAGATTTTCTGGTGGTAGAACTTGAACCCCAACGAACTTTATTAGACCAAATTGCTTTGATGCAATCATTGGAAAAGTTGCTAGGACGCAAGGTAGATATCGCTGAACCAGAAAATTTACATGAAGTCATTCGCGAAAGAGTTTTACAGGAAGCAGTTTTTTTATGAGGGATAATCGCCTCTATTTAAGCAATATCAAAGAATGTATTGTACTGCTAGTTAAACAAGTCGCCAACTATACTCATCTTGAACAAAATTGACCAACCAATCTTTAACATTACGCGTAGCACGGCAATCATCTTCGTTATAGCTTTGAATAATTTCCAGCAAAGTGCGATCGCCTGTTTCTAACCATTGGTCATACCAGTAAATACACTTAGCGCCACTGGCTTCTTTTTCGCGCCACTCAAATCCCAACCAACGAGCGATCGCTTTTAGGGCATAACTTTCTATAGGTAAAGCGACGCTTTGAGTTAATTGTTCATATACATCGACAAGCCGATTTAGTACGGGACGTAATACGGAATGAGGAGTACGGTAAAGTTTCCCTAGGCGTTTGACTGTATCAAATTCGTAGACACAAAAATGATAAATTGGCGCTTCGGGATATTGGCCAACCAAATCCAGAAATTGTTGCCAAATTAATTCTTCTTCCTCTGGTTGTTCAGCGAGAAAGGAATAAAACTGTTCGGTGTTGGCTTGCTTGTCAACTACTAAAACCCCCAAAAGATAATCTAAATCCATGTCTGGCTGTGCTTCAATGTCAAAATATAGCTCTACAGGAGCCGTAAATGTAATATGTTCTTTTGGTAGCGAACTAGGTAAAATAAAGGGTCGTTTTTCTAGTACAGATTGAGCTTGAACTATCAATTTAGGTGCAACTGCGCTGTCAAAGCCAGGGAGATTTTCTAGGACAATAGGACTGGTATTAGCAAGAGATTCTAGGGTATTGATAGACAAAGCTTGGAGTTGGTTGTAGCGAACAGGCGTGACTCCTGGTAATAAGGAAAGGTGTTTTTGCGATTGAGCGATCGCATAACATTGACTATACCAATGACAAAGATTGCACTTTTGACGGGAAATAAACACTTCTGGCGGTTCTGGCAATTCTAAAGCTTGGATAAACTCCAGCAAAACGCGCTGCATCTGTGGTATCCATTTGCATAGATCCACTGCATAATCTCTATCTTTGGTACGCAATATCAACCACGCTATTTCCGGCGTTACTTTCTGCACAGTAGCCAATACCTGAGAATGAAAGGCAGTGACAACTTGATATTCTTGCTTGGGACGCTTACCTAGTTCTATATTCGCCGGCACATATATCCAATCGCCAAAGCAAGATTGTCCTGGCTGTTTTACGAGTAAATCGGGACGGCTAAGAAGGGTGTATGCTGCATATTGAGGAGATGAGGAAATCTCTTCATTAGTTGCATCCGTTAACTCGTTGTAATTACCTAACAGCACTCCTTGATAAATGTACTCAACCCCACGCTGCATTAATTCTAAAGTTGCTGCTTGCCCTAATTCCCAGTTACCCCGTGGGTAATCTGGTTTGTGATAAGCCAAATCTGCCAAAATACTCCGACGATAAGCGATTTTATCTTGTTGCAGTTTGAGTAACAACTCGTTAGGCTCATTACGCTGATGTTTGTCGCCGTGAGTATCTAAAACAGGTCGGCGTTTACAGCGTTGATATTGCAGTAGGAGTTCAGCATTAATTAACATCCCTTTAAGTTAACAAGAATTAGCGTTATCTGGGGAGTGAGCATGACCAAATAATTACTAATTTGTAATTCGTAATTAAAGAGGGTACAGAGCTACCACTGATTGTAACTACGTACAGCCTGGCGGCATCCGTAGGCTCTATTATCAATTACGAATTATGTTGACTCCCTCACTCCTCTAGTCTCGGCGTGGGATAGTCGCACCCACAAACCTACGGTATTGTGAAAGTTAATCAGATTTTGAACTATCTATGACTAGTATTTCTACCACACAACCGACATTACATCACTATCGAAAACAGTTTCCAGCTTTAGCGAATAAGACTTATTTTAACTATGGTGGGCAAGGGCCGATGTCCCAAGCAGCAATGGATGCTATTAGCCAAGCCGAAGCTTACATCCAGCACAATGGCCCTTTTGGTAATGAGGCTTATGCTTGGATTAGCCAGGAGAAACAAGCTCTCAGAGAAGCGATCGCCTCTGAGTTGCAAGCACCACCAGAAACCATTACCCTAACTGAAGATGTGACTGTTGGCTGCAATATAGCCATGTGGGGGATTGAGTGGCGTTCCGGTGACCATCTGCTGCTTTCGGACTGTGAACACCCAGGAGTAATTGCCGCATCTGGGGAAATTGCCCGCAGATTTGCTGTGGAAGTCACCACCTGTCCCCTGAAGGCGACTTTAAATGCAGGTGACCCCGTAACAGTGGTTGCTCAACACTTGCGTCCCAATACTCGCCTAGTAATTTTCAGTCATGTCTTCTGGAATACAGGTCAAGTTTTACCACTTGACAAAATTGTGGAAATATGTAAACAGAATAATTCCTTGGTATTAGTAGATGCTGCCCAGTCTGTTGGTTTATTGCCTTTAAACTTGAGTGAATTGGGGGCAGATTTCTATGCTTTCACTGGTCACAAATGGTTATGTGGGCCGGCTGGTGTAGGTGGTTTATATGTCCGTCCTGAAGTACGAGAAATTTTGCACCCGACATTTATTGGTTTGCGTGGCATTACTGTAGATTCTCAATCTCAACCTGTAAACTGGCAATCGGATGGGCGGAGATATGAAGTATCAACATCAGCGTATCCGTTGTATGTTGGTTTCAAAGAGGCGATCGCCATCCATCAGCAATGGGGAACACCACAGGAACGTTATCAGCAAATTTGCCATAAGGCTGAGTATCTTTGGCGACAGTTAGCAAGACTACCTAATGTCCAATCTCTGCAAACTTCTCCACCCGCAAGCGGTATAGTTTCCTTTCAACTCACTCAGCAGCAATCACGAGAACATTACAAGTTGGTGCAATTCTTAGAATCACAAAGAATATTCACTCGCACAATTGCTGATCCCAACTGCATCCGCGCCACAGTCCATTACTTAACTTTAGAATCAGAAATTGACCAATTAATTGAGGGTATACAAAGGTTTAGCAAATTTTCAGACTAATTCGCTTGTAGTAAGGGCTTCAGCCCTGATTTTCTGCAACTTAAATGCTCATTAGCTTAGTCAATAAGATACTCAAATCTAGCCCGTCCTTGGTGATTAGCAGGCAAAATGCCTGCTCTACAAAAAATTTTGAGATATTTTTTATTTGTCAGTCCCTGATTACTCTTCCCCGTTCCCCGGCTTTAATTACTAATTAACATGCGTCCAATTTTATACATAGCCATCACCAACCACGGCTTTGGTCATGCTACTCGTACAGCATCTGTTGCTGCCACAATTCAAAAGTTATGTCCAGAAGTGCTGCTAATTATGGCTACCACTGCTCCCAGGTGGTTGCTAGAGTGCTATATAGAAGGCGATTTTATTCATCGTCCCCGTGCTTTTGATTTGGGTGTGGTACAAGCAGATAGCTTGACAATGGATAAAGCTGCGACTTTAGCAAAGTTGCTGGATATTCAAAAAAATCAAAATTCCCTAATTGCTTCAGAAGTCAACTTTATCCGGCAAAATCGTGTTGATCTGATCTTGGCAGATATTCCTTTTCTCGCTCCTTTGTTTGCCAAAGCGGCAAATATTCCCTGCTGGATGATGAGTAATTTTGGCTGGGACTTTATCTACAGAGATTGGGGGGGCGAATTTATTGCTATTGCTGATTGGATTAGTGAATGTTACTCCAAATGCGATAGCGAAGCGCTCCGTAGGAATCGCTTGTTTCGTTTGCCTTTTTACGAACCGATGTCAGCTTTCAGTAATATTACAGATGTCGGCTTAACTGGTGGTTTTCCACGTTACTCTGCTGATGAATTACGCGCTACTTGGGATATCACTGCACCAAGAGAAAAAACAATTTTAATGACTTTTGGTGGCTTGGGTTTACAACAAATCCCCTACGATAACCTGCGACATTTTCCCGATTGGCAATTTATTGTGTTTGATAAATCTGCTCCTAATTTACCTAATTTAGTGCAAATTAGCGGCAGCAAATACCGTCCTGTAGATTTTATGCTGATATGTGGGCGTGTTGTTTCTAAACCTGGTTACGGTACTTTTGCGGAGGCGACAAAACTTGATATACCTATGGTGACGATTCCCCGTGATGATTTTGCTGAGGCAACTTTTCTTTTAGAAGGTATTGTAAATTACCATCAACATCAAATTCTTACCCAAAAAGAATTTTTTCAAGGTACTTGGGATTTTCTGCATCAAGCACCCCAAGCACCAAAGCAATCCCAACCTCTACCTAAAGACGGGAATGAAGCGATCGCTAATGCTGTGATTAACTATTTTCGCAGTAAATGAGTCAGCGTTTCTACTAAAATTTGATTTTGTTCATCAGTGCCAACAGTGATGCGTAATTTATTATCTAGTCTTGGCTGCGGGAAGTAGCGCACTAAGATGTTCTGTGCTTTCAGCTTTTGATAAAGATATTCGGCGTTATCTTGTGGAGGCTGCACCAACAAAAAATTAGTTTGAGAATCCCAAACCTGAAAACCTAGTTTTTGCAAGTCTGTTGCTAATTGAGTCCGCGATGCTTTAACCTTTGCTGCACAAGCATTTTTATAAGCTTGATCGGTAATAGCAGCCGTTCCTACAGCACAAGCGATCGCATCAATGTTATAGCTATCTTTGACTTTAAACAATCCATGCAGTAACTGGGGATTGGCAATCCCAAATCCTAACCGCAATCCCGCCAAGGAGTATCCTTTAGAAAGTGTCCGCATCACAATCACATTCTCAAATTCTTTAACCAAATCCAGTGCATTCTCTTCAGCAAAATCTACATAGGCTTCATCAATTACTAAAATCCCAGATAACTGGCTTGCTAGTTTCCGCAGCTCATTTATTGAGACAACATGTCCCGACGGACTATTAGGTGAAGCAATAAATGTTACAGCACCATTGGCAGCAACTAGTTCTTCTAAAGGTAATTTGTAGTCTTCACTGTAAGGAATCTCCACAATTTCCGCAGCCTGCATTTGGCTCAATGTTACATATAGTACGTAGGTTGGCATTGGGTAGACTACCTTTCGTCCAGGTTCAGCACAGGCTCGAATTACCAAATTCAATAATTCGTCACTGCCATTACCGACAATAATCCAATCACTGGGAACACCCAAGACTTTACTTGCAGCTTGGCGGAAGTTTCCCCCAAAGGGTTCTGGATAACGTCGCAACCATTCCCCATCGATGTTTCGCAGCACGGCTAGCGCCATAGGGGAGGGAGGATAAGGATTTTCGTTACTGTTAAGTTTAATGATCTGTGTACCTCGTGGTGGCTGTTCACCAGGTACATAACTAGCCATTGCGTCAACATTAGAACGGAAATAATTACTCATAGAGCATTGAAGTTTGCGTGGTTATATCACTCTACAATCGTCTTATAATCATGCGAATTCAAGCTTGGGAATTGAATAAACGCCTCCTCGGAGAAAATCATCCCCACACGGTGACTGTGCGTAAAAATTTGGAGATTTTGCTGGCGGAAAAGCGGGAATGAAGAGGGATGAAAATCTCACGCAGAGGCGCTCCAGACGCGGAGGGAAGAGAGTAAACTTGGCGTGGTGCGATCGCAAACTTGATATCCTGGTACAAGAAAGTCGAGAAAGCATTAAATTATGAATGCTAATGAAATATCTCTCCGACTGGCTGAGGAAGCAGATGCGTGGATGATGAGTGCAATTCATATTGCTGCTATTAAAGCTCTGCCTACTACTTTCTATACCCGAAAACAACTGTTAGCTTGGCGTAATTACCGCAATAAGCCTGATGGTAAAAATATTTTGAAGAATATGCAAGTCGAGACTTTTTGGGTGGCTTTGGAAAATGATATTGTTACAGGATTTGCTAGTTTTATTGTTAATGAACTTATTGGATTATATGTGCATCCTTATTATCAAGGTAAAGGTATAGGACGCGCTTTGGTTGAACATTTTTGTGAGGAAGCAGCTACTCAAGGTGTGGATCAGGTGCTGACAACTGCTAGTCTTTATGCTGAAGGCTTTTATTTGCGGCTGGGATTTACTGCGATTAAAAGAGCGCCTCATTATTTAGGAACTAGTATAGTTGTTCCAGTTACTAAAATGAGTAAGATATTATCTCCCACTACCATATGATGAAATTGATTGCAGATTATGCTATCGGTTTTTTAAAGATATGCAATAATTTGTAAACTTATTTGGCTGAATATGCAATAACCTTTACAACATGACATAACTGGTAAGTAAGTACTTGCTAGCAATTAATGAATAAAAGTCTCCGTTCGTCCGCTCTTACTCGTACACGTTTGATAGATGCTGCATCACAGGTATTTGCTAGTTTAGGTGTTCAAGGTGCAACTACTCGTGAAATAGCTCGTGTTGCTGGTGTGAATGAGGTAACTTTATTTCGGCACTTTGCTAGTAAAGAGCAGCTTTTGGGAGCAGTCATTGAAAATGCTTCTGCTCTCCAGACTCAAGCTTTGGCGCATCCAGAAGCCTGGACACAGAATCTTGACGTTGACTTAAAGAATTATGCCCAGCTTTACAACGCTATGCTGGAAGCACACGAAGATTTGATTCGGACTTTCATTGGGGAAGCTAAACGTCATCCTGAGGCAGCTAAACAAATGATCCAAGAAGCTGCCAAGCCTTTAAGGGAAAAATTGGTAGATTATTTACAAGCTAGTCAAAAACGAGGCATTGTCAGACCTGATATTGAGCCGTTACCAACAGTCGATATGTTTACAGGAATGTTACTAGCGGGAATGCTGTGCCGCACTGCAAAGTTCAACCAAGATGACTATAGTTGTGAGGATTATATTCAGACTTGTGTAGATATTTTTGTGCGTGGGATTGGTGATGTGGCTGTAAACCGTGAATTAGATTAGCCTCGACCAATTAAATTGACGATCGCTTTCACTAAGGCTTCGGGGTCTACTGGTTTGGGGATATGCAACTGAAATCCTGCTGATAATGCTTGTTGCTGATTAATTTCCCCGGCGTAAGCTGTCAGAGCGATCGCTGGTAGATTTCCTCCCTGTTCTGGCGATCGCTTTCTTAGTTCCCGCATCAGCATATAACCATCTGTCTGAGGCATCCCAATATCACTGATTAAAATATCTGGTAATGATTGAGATAGGAACTGTAGCGCCTCTGGTGCTGATGCCACGGCAGTTACATTCACATTATATTCTTGGAGAATAAAGGTTACTAAGTCTCGGATATCCGCTTCATCGTCTACCACGAGAACTTGTGTACCTGCGAGTAGCTGAGAATCAGAAATCAAAAGTTCAAGGTTATTCTCTTCATACATCACCTGTTTGCTCCTTGCCAAAAGCGGTAGCCTCACGGTAAAGGTTGCACCCAATCCTTCTCCAGGACTTTCGGCTTGCACCGTTCCCCCATGCAGTTCAACAACTTGACGCACAATCGCCAATCCTAAACCCAGTCCACCAAATTTGCGCGTAGTTGTGCTGTCAGCCTGACGAAAGTAATCGAAGACATAAGACAGGAATTCTAGTGTAATTCCCTGACCTGTATCGCTGACCTGAATTTGAGCCTGGGAATCTACTTCCCCTAGGCGAATTTCTACCCGTCCGCCTATGGGTGTAAACTTGACTGCATTAGATAATAGATTCCAAAAAACTTGTTGCAGCCGATTTGGGTCACCCATAACATGTCCCAGATGAGGATCAATTATGGTCTGAATTTGAATTGACTTGGCATCTGCTGCCAAGCGTACTGTTTCTAATGAGGCTTCTAGCACCATGACCAAATTTACTGGATAAATGTTTAAGCTCAATTTTCCTTGGAGAATGCGAGAAACATCTAATAAATCTTCAATTAATTGAGTTTGTAATTTGGCATTGCGTTCAATTGTTTCTAGAGCTTGGTTAGCGGTTTTTTCATCAAACTTGCGACATCGGAGTAATTTTGCCCATCCTAAAATGGGATTGAGTGGGGTGCGTAGTTCATGGGAGAGAATCGCTAAAAACTGGTCTTTGATGCGGTTGGCGACCTCTGCTTCTTGGCGTGCTGACCGTTCCCTTTGCAGTAGGCGATCGCATTCTTGTTCTGCTAGTTGGCGTTCGGTAATATCCAACACCACAGCAACTCCATCATGTTGGGAGTCATTCAACAGCGCCACCCCTAGAACAATCGGTACTCGCTTACCATTGCGGTGGATATACTCTTTTTCGTAAATCTGGGAAACTCCAGTCGCTTGCACCTGGGCGACCGCGCGATCGTCTAAATGTTCGTACTCTGGAGGGGTGAGTTCTCGCCAGTTAATTTTACCTAAGGTGACAAATTCCTCGCGAGTGTAACCAATCAGCTGTAAAAAGGCATCATTGGCATCAGTGATGAAACCATCAATAGTCCAAAAAGCTAACCCAATCAGGTTGGACTCAAATAACCGCCGAAATCTCGCTTCGCTATTGCGTAATGACTGTTCCACCTGTTTGTGAGCTGTGATATCACGAGAGACAGTGATTACACCTTCAATAGTGCGATCGCTATTGCGTAATGGCGTGAGGATGTATTCATAAAAATGTACCCCATCTGCGGCAATATATTCACATTCATCTCTGATTGGGTGTCCAGTCGTCATCACAATTTGGCGTTGATGGTCTATTTTCGCCATCAGGTCTGTAGATAAATTCAATTCTCGTACAGTTCTACCAATAATCTCCTGACTTGTTAAACCCAATATAGCGGCGGCACCATCACTAATATATTGATAGCAACCTGAACGATTAAAAATATAAATATGATCAACAGAAGCGGCCAGGATCGCATTTAAGATATTTGCCTGTTCTTGAACCTTGAGCGTCAATTGGCGAGTGCTTTCTTCCGATTGCTGGCGATGAGTAATGTCTGTACAAACTCCAATCATTCGCACCGCCTGTCCTTGCTCATCATAAATAAATCTTCCCTTGCCAAAAATCCAATGTACGCTTTGGTCTGGCCAAACAACACGAAATTCATCGGTGTAGTCAATCTTTTTTGCTAAGGCATTGATAATCACTTGGATGACAGATTGCTGGTCTTCTGGATGAACACATTGGAGAAATGCCTCATACGTGCTATCAAAACTGCCTGGAACTAAACCAAAAAGCAGTTGATGATTTTCTGACCAGATCAGTTGACCAGTAATCAGATTCCAGTCCCACAAACCCATTTGAGCCGCATCTAGTGCTAGCTTCAGGCGTTCTTCGCTTTCTTGCAGAGCTACCTCTACCTGAGGATTTTTTTCTGCTATTGCTAGTTTGGCTGCTAATATTTCCAGTTGCTGCTCTAATGCTGCTTGCCTTTGCTGATACTGGATCTCTGATTGCTCTAACTCAGCCACACGTCGTCGTAGAGATGCTAATTCATCAGTGAATTCGCCGGAATTTCTATCAACCTCTGGCATTTACAAGACAACTCACACTAAAATAATCTTCATCTCAATAGTATGTACCTCATAACCTTGATTGAGTATGGATTCTTTAGATAAAAAACACAATCTATCCTGCGGTACATAAGGATTTCAGCCAAAAGACATATACAAAAATTAACTTTTATGTGTGTGCGTCACGGACATAAAATTATTTCTTCAGTTTCATGTAACCTCCACCAACGAATAAGCCGACAAACTGCGCCCAGTAAACGGCGCTGGGTGGATTGACACCAGATGGCGGAATATTTAAGCTGCCGATACCATAAAATAGCTGTTGTATAAACCACCAAAAGAGATAGCAGTAAGCTGGCAGATCGATAGGGATGTACACTATCAATAGTGGCATGACTGTGTCAATTTTAGCTTGAGGAAACTTCATCACGTATGCCCCTAAAATAGCTGCGATCGCGCCATTTGCTCCAATTAATGGTAGGGTTAAATTCGGTTCCATGAGGATTTGTGTTATTCCTGTCAAGATACCAGCACTGAGATACAATCCCAAATAACGCCCATGTCCGAGAACATTTTCTACAGTTTTGCCAAACACCCATAAAAATAGCAGGTTTCCCAGAATTTGACTAAAACTACCGTGGAGAAACATGCTAAAAAATACTGAGGTTGAACGCCAAACAACTACTACCCAAGCGGCTGGATTGAAATAAATTGCATTTGTAATTGCCCCACTAATCTGAGCAGGAATTAAACCGAAATTTTTGATAAAATAACCTAATTCTCCCCGAAATTCCAGATTTAATTCCCATAAGAAGATAGCAATGTTAATGCCAATTAGCCAATAATTGATAATTGGTTTATTCTGGATGCGAATATTGTCACTAATAGGAATCATTTTAATTTTAAATTTTAGATAAATATTCTCCCCATCCTCTAGGGCAAACACATCTAAGTTTTGACAGAGGGGTAATACCAATTCAAAATTAATCAAGCCAGATTTTACAAGGGTTTCTACGCTTGGATCTGTTGCTTAGTTTTGGTGGAATGGTATAAGTCGAGGTGTGTTCCAAGTAGTACAAATAAATTATATGACTTATTAAGAGAGCGATCACTAGTTGGGCTAATTAGAATCACTAGCCTGCAAGAGTCGCAGACTTTTAAGATTAGTCAAGCATGGTAAAAATTTCCTGATTAAAGAGCCGTAAACAGGTATTACGGCAACGGTATTGTTAGATAGAAGAATTTTGCTCACTTAACTGCTGTTCCAATTCAGCAATTCGCGCCTGTAAAGGAGCCATCATTGCGTCAACTTCCCTTGCGGAATAGCGGATGGGAATGTGTTGGGGACAGTTCTCGCTGGTTGCTTCGACATGGAATAAAATAGCTCGTTCCAACTCTGCGGGATAATTAGGAACTCGAAGTTGCTCTAGTAAGCTGGATTCGCCTTCAACGTATTCGGCTCTACCCCAAATCTTGATGCGTTGACGATGACGATAATCCATCAAGAACAGAAACGCTTTGTCGTTACCAGAGATATTACCGACGGTAATGTACTGCACATTACCAGAAAAATCAGCAAAGCCTAGGGTCTTTTCATCCAGCACCTTGAGGAAACCGGGTGGCCCGCCCCGAAATTGGATGTAGGGATAGCCATTGGAACTAACTGTTCCTAGATAAAACCCTTCCAGTTGAGCAATAAATTCCGCAATTTGGGGAGTGACGATATCATTAGCAGGGCCATTGGCGACATAACGCTCATAAGTCTGCTTTGAACCTCGTTGTTCCTGGGCTGCTTTTACTTCCGGGGTGAAGGCAATTTCACCAAATTTACGAGGCATATTCCCTCCTAAGCCGAAATTGGGGCTGCAATGCCAGTCATTCCCACAAAACCAGGGAGATGCTTGACGCGTTCAATCCAGTTCAAAACGTTGGTATAGGGAGTCAGATCAATCTTGCCATCGGTAGCTAAGGCAACATAGGGGAAAACTGCCACGTCAGCGATCGTTGGATGTCCTAACTCTAGCCATTCTTGATTGGCTAAATGGTTATTCAATTGAGTCAAAATAAACTCTGATTTTTGGACTGTCCTTTCTAGATTGATGTTGGTAACTTTGAATAAGTGATATAAACGCGCCGATTCTGGCCCTTGTCGCACTTCTCCTGCCGTTGTCGAGAGCCAGCGTACCACCCGACTCATTGGTTCTGCCTCTAACGGCAACCATGATTCACCACCGTAACGCCGTGCCAGATACACCAGAATTGCTTGAGCATCTGCCAGCACTGTATTACCATCAACTAACAGTGGTACTTGTCCAAAAGGATTTAATGCCAAAAACTCTGGTTGCTTGTGTGCTCCTGTCATCAAATCGACTGAGATCAACTCGTAATCTAAATTCAACAAAGACAACATCAGTTTTGCTTTGTAGCTATTACCAGACAGTTCGTAACCATAAAGCTGAATCATAAGTTAATCCTCCAGATGAGATAAATACGAATCTTCAAACAACAGACATTCAGTTGGGAGTGATTCACGCTCTAGTAATGGTAGAGAGGTAATCATCGGACATAAAACATCCCAACTGAGAAATTTTTGCCTAATAGATGAAATGTGATTCATCAGCGTTTTTTCCTTTTTTTGTACCGTTTGTTCGGTATGCCAATAATCTACCGAACGATTGGTACAATGTCAAGAGGTAATCTTTAAACATCAAACAATGCCCAAAGAAACTTATATTCCCTGCCTTTTGCGTTTGTTTCGGCAGTATGGCTATGATGGAGCCACTTTATCCAAAATTTCTGAAGCAACTGGTTTGGGGAAAGCCAGCCTTTATCATCATTTTCCCGGTGGTAAAGATGAGATGGTGAAGACTGTACTGGATTATCTTGAGCAGTGGTTAGCTCAAAATGTTTTGCCGGCACTCCAGAGCAAAAGAGATGCTCTGACACGGTTGCGAAGTATGTGCGATCGCCTGAATGAACTCTATGAAGGAGGACACCAGCCGTGTCTGTTTGCTATTTTGTTGCTTGGTTCGGCGCGTGATGTGTTTCATGATCGAGTTAAAGCACTTTTGCAAACCTGGATTAATGCGATCGCTGATGTCTTAATCGCAGCCGGGATGAATCAAAAACTTGCCCATTACCGAGGGGAAGATGCAGTGATTATGATTCAAGGGGCATTAATTCTGTCTCAAGGGTTAGATGATCCATTTGTCTTTCAACGGGTAATTCAGCGATTACCCGAAGACCTTTGCCGAGCCGAGTAAGTTATCACTTGTATTAAAGTGTAAAGTGAACGAATTAATCTGATTCTTCATTCAGCAACGCCAGTGATTGAGGCAAAATTTTGATGTCGAGCATGGGGCAGGTCAAAATCAATCACTGGCCCTTTGGGGACAATGCCATTAGGATTGAGTTCTGGTAAACCTGCATAGTAAAGCTGTTTAATATGCTCAACATTGCACATTTCTTTAGCATCACCATATTGATATAACTCTCGGCAGTATTTATACAAATTGGGGTAATCAACTAAGCGCTTGAGATTGCATTTAAACAACCCATAGTAAGCTAAATCAAAGCGAAATAACGTCGTAAACAAACACCAATCTGCCAGCGTGATTTGCTCACCACAAAGATAACGTTGTTTACCCAAAACCTCCTCCCAATAGTCCAGTGCAGCGAATAATTCTGTCACAGCTTCCTCATAGGCTGTTTGAGATGCAGCAAATCCACTCCGATAAACTCCGTTATTAATTGGTTGATAAATATCATCCATTGTTTGATTAATCAGCTTTTGCAAATCTTGGGGATAAAAATCTAATTCCGCATTTGCAAAAGCGTTAAATTCAGTGTTAAACATCTGAATAATTTGCCGTGATTCATTATTTACAATTGTGTTGGTCTTTTTGTCCCACAACACAGGTACAGTTACTCGCCCTGTGTAATTGGGATTAGCTTTCACGTATATTTGCCAGAGATAATCTGCACCATTCACATCATCTCGAATACAACCAGGTCGGTCGGAAAATTGCCAACCATATTGACTAATTACTGGATCAACAATTGATAAGCCAATAATTTCTTCTAGTCCCTTCAATTTCCATAACAAAGCTGTGCGATGCGCCCAAGGACAGCCGAGGGAAATATAAAGATGGTAGCGTCCCGCTTCTGCTGCAAATCCACTGGAACCGTCGGCAGATATCCAGTTTTTGAATTGTGTGGGCATTCTTTGAAATTGCCCTTTTTCATTCCGTTCTGTCCATTCGGTTGTCCATTGTCCGTTGACGAGTCTACCTAGTGCCATGATTTTTTTTCCTGTGTTGAATGAAAGTATGAATTTTTTTCACGCAGAGGCGCAGAGAGTAAGAGTTTGAGGGATGGATTTTTTGGGGTTGCTGATTAATGGGATGATTTTTGTTTCGCGCAAAGGCGCAAAGGCGCAAAGAATCTAAGTTTATTCTTGGCAAATCATCCCGCATTTATGCAACGCCGATTTTTTTAGTTTTATTCCTCGATTTAGCAACGCCTTTTTTTGTAATTGCGAGTTAAGCAAAGGCGTAAGCAGCCATACTAAAAACACCATAGGTATAACTGCTGTGTAATTGTGTTCCCGTGGCGTTTGCACCTCCAGCACCAAGGGCTACAAATAACGGTAGTAAGTGTTCTTCTGTGGGATGGTTTTCGGCGGCGTAGGGTGCTAATTGACGATAATTGAGTAAGGCGTTGATATCATTGCGGGCAATTGTATCAGCCAGCCAATTATCAAACTCTAGTATCCAATCAGGTGGTGTTGCATCGTAAGCTGTACCGAAGGCATGAAGGTTGTGGGTGGCTCCGCCACTGGCTAAGATGAGAACATTTTCATGGCGTAGCGATCGCAGTGCTTGTCCTATCTGATAATGATGCTCAGGACTAGAGTTATATTGAATTGATAACTGAGTCAGGGGAATATCAGCTTGGGGATAAGTCAAGATTAAGGGTGTCCAAACACCGTGGTCTAATCCGCGCTTTTGATTGACTTGAGTTTGTATTCCCTCATTGTTCAGTAACTCTATCACTTGTTTTCCCAACTCCGGCGCACCAGGGACAGGGTAAGACAATTGATACATGGAATCGGGAAATCCAGAAAAGTCATAAATTGTTCTGGGTTGGGTAGCCATACTCACAGTCGGAATGCGAGTATTCCAGTGGGCGGATATTACCAGAATTGCTTGGGGTTTAGGAAAGGATTGTCCCAGTTGTCGGAGAAACTGTGAAACATCCCCATCTCTAATTGGTAAATCTGGCGCTCCGTGAGAAATAAAGATGCTCGGTAAACTAGTCATAATAATTCAAGGTTCTCAAACTTCAAAATTAAGAAATCCAGACATAAAGCAGGTTTGAAAGTATCTTATTGTCTGGATTTTCATGGTCAGTTGCATAAATTAGCGTCGTTGTTTGTGCCAAATAGAACCCAAAGCATAGGCTCCATCACCGAGGAGAAACTGGACGATAGTGGCAACACCGAAGAAGGCGGAAAACTCCCAACCGCCACCTTCGTTGGTAAAAAGCCAGCCATTCCCACCGTGGACTTTCACCGTGGCTACTAACAGAATGGGAAATAAAGCCAGTGATACCCAACGGGTATAAATTCCTACAATCAGCATCAATCCGCCAATGATTTCTACTGGTGTGACAATGTATGCCATAAACCCTGGTAGACCAACACTGGTAAAGAATTGAGCCGTTCCTGGTAAGGTAAATACCATTACCTTTAACAATCCGTGAGCTACGAACAGCATACCCAAGCTCACCCGTAACAACAGGATAGCGTAGGGGGCTGTGCCAAGGTCAATCGTGGGTTTCGCTAGTCTGATGGAGCGATGGGCTTCGTCCCGCCTTTGGCGATCGCTCTTGGGTGTATCTGATGGATTATGATTGGAAAATTCGTGGATTGTGAGTTTCATAATTTTATCCTATGTAAAACTGTACTAAATAGAACTATTGAAGAAAAAATTTTTCTGTCTGTGTCTGACAAAAAATGCTCCGCGCCACTCGCTCATTCCAGAAGTAGCTCACGAACCAATTAAACAGTGTCATCCAGCGTTGCCGAAAGCCTCGCAGTAGGGCAACATGAACTACTAACCACAGCAACCATGCTGTAAACCCTGTAAAAATCCAGTTTCTTAACTGCATAACTGCTGCATGACGACCCAAAATTACCATTGAGCCAAAATGCCGATAGTTAAAGGCTAGTAGCTTCACTCCTCGTGTTTGTCGTTTGAGATTTTGGGCAACAAATCTGCCTTGTTGTGTTGCCAATGCTGCCGTCATTGGTAATGATTGTCCGTTCTGTTCTAAAGCAGCAATATCACCAATAGCATAGATATTTTCATGACCTACTATTTGCAAGGAGGGAAGAACTGGTATTTGCTGGTTTTTCGTGGTCGGAAGTTCGCCAATATTTTTCGGTAATGTCACACGTACACCTGTAGCCCAGACTACTGTTGCTGAGTTCAACACATCTCCTGTTTGGAGTTGTACGGCATCTGGGAAAACCTCACTAACTCGGCTGTTTAAGCGGACTTCCACCCCTAAACGCTGCAAATGTCTCTGAGTATAGGTTTGTAAGCGGGGGTGCATTCCATTCAATAAACTGCTGCCTGAATGTAATAACACCAAACGACTTTGCTGACAAAGCCTACCATAATCTTTGACCAAGGTTTTCCCAATCCATTCAGCCATAGCGCTGGCGAGTTCAACCCCCGTTGCTCCACCACCGACAATCACGAAGGTAAGTAATGATTGCCGTTTTTCTGGGTTTGGTTCTTGCATTGCTTGTTCAAAACAACGCAGTATTTGATGGTGCAGGTTAATGGCATCTTCCAAGGTTTTGAGTGAAAATGCGTGTGCTGCTACACCAGGTACTTTACCTAATTGAGTGGCACTTCCCGTAGCCAACACTAGGTAATCATAGGTAAACCAACCGTTGTCAGTGACTACAACTCTATCTGCTATTTGGACACCTTGCACCTCTGCCATGACAAATTGGATATTTTTGGCATTTCTCAACAGCCGCCGAATGGGGTAAGCAATTTGTTCTGGTTCTAACTCTGCTGTTGCTACTTGATGTAGTAGAGGTTGGAATGTGTGATAATTTTTCCGGTCAATTAACACTACCTCTAAGTTAGTCTTGGCGAGATGTTGAGCTGCTTGCAAACCTGCGAAACCAGCACCAATAATCATTATGCGAGAACGTTGTCCCATGATTTCACTTCCTTAGCTGTTCAGCTTTTTGGTAGGAACTACTCCAGAGACTTCCACAACTTTGGGTGCATTAAGTTCTAGTGTCAAAGGTTGCAATCCTGTTCCTTGATGTGACCCATCACAGTGGGGAAAGTTTTTTGACAGTCCACAGCTACAAAGCCAGTGAGTTCCTGCATCTAAGTTCAATACGACGGGAGCTAGTTCATTTTTGGGTGCCATTGCTAATTGTTCCGGTATTTAATCTTGATTAGTAATGTTCTAACTCGAACCATGAATTAAAACTAGCATGGTTTTTTTACACTGGCAATAGGGGTAGCAACTTTTTTCAAATATTTTTTAAAATACTTGCCGTAATCGTTTCAGTAAAACTTCTAGCAGCTTTAGCTCCGATGGTTCTAGTTGTGTGAAGCGTTCTTTGAGGTAAGCAATATGCTCTGGAAAAACTTGTGCAAATAAGGCTTCTCCTTTGGGTGTCAGCCGCACAATCACACTGCGCCGATTATCAGCAGGTACTTCTCGCTCTACTAATTGCTTTTGTTTTAACCTGTCGATGATTCCTGTAAGTGTACCTTTTGTGATTAGTGTTTTTTCTCCGATTTCTCCCATACTCAATCCCTGGGTATTACCAAGGGTGGCAATTACGTCAAATTGAGCCGGGGTTAACCCCATCTCGCGGACGTGCGCTTCTGAGTAAGCGGAAAATGCTTGATATGTTCTTGCTAGTTCGCGCATGATGGGGATGAATTCTTCTTTTGCTGCTGTGTTTGTTGAAGATGAGGAGGAACTGAACATGGTTTATCTAATTAGACTGTTCTTATAAAAACTATTCTAGGATAAATTAACTATAGCTTGTTTTGTTCCACGATATATGAAACCATCCTGCCATTCCCTTATAGGGAATGAGAATTTTAAAGCTTCTCTCAGTTTCAGGGAGAGGTTTGGAAAGGGGTTTTTAGGATAATTTTCGACTTGACAAACATCCTCTAAATTGAGAAAAAGTGATAGGTAGAGGTGTGTTCTAAGTAGTACAGATAAACTATATAATTGGTTAAGGCAAATTTATCTAGAAATAAGCTAATTAGTATTTCTGAAAAATCGTTGATTTATTTTGCTTATAATTTTCTCAATTTCTACAGTTATCCATATCATAGTTTTTATTCTTAAATAAGATGCGTTTCCCCATCACCCTATCTCTCTTTTCCCCTGTTCCAGATAATTTGTGGCAAGATTGAAATCAGATCACAATGCACTCAATTAGGCAAACGAGATGCTGGGAAACACACTTGTTGGAAGATACCAAATTATTAGCCACTTGGGAGGTGGGGGATTTGGTGAAACTTTTGTCGCTTGTGATACTCACTTGCCTGGATTACCTCAGTGTGTGGTCAAGAGACTGAAGCCCCAATCAACTGATCCAATAAATTTGGAAACAGCGAGGCGTTTATTTGATACAGAAGCGCAAGTTCTGTATAAATTAGGCACTCACGATCGCATTCCCCAGCTTTTAGCTTACTTTGAGGAAAGTGCAGAATTTTATCTGGTACAGGAATTCATCGCAGGTCATGACCTAAGTCAAGAGTTAACTCCAGGAACAATCCTGAGTCAAGACCAGGTGATTCCCCTGATCCAAGAAATCTTGGAAATTTTAGAATTTGTCCACCAGCAAAAAGTAATTCACCGCGATGTCAACCCGCGAAATTTACTCAGACGCCAGCAAGATCATAAGTTGGTTTTAATTGATTTTGGGGCAGTTAAGCAAATCACTACCCAAGTAATTAGCCCTGAAGGTCAAACTAAATGTACTGTTGCTATAGGCACTCCTGGATATTTACCGGGAGAACAAGCCCAAGGTACACCAAAATTTAGCAGTGATATTTACGCAGTAGGGATAATTGCCATTCAAGCCCTAACCGGATTATCACCAGACCAATTAAAAATCGATATTGAAACTAATGAAATTGTCTGGCAAAATCAAACCACTGTATCACCAGAATTTGCTCAATTTATCGACAAAATGGTGTGTTATGATTTCCGGCAACGCTATTCTTCGGCAACTGCGGCCTTACAAACCCTGAAGGAGTTAACACAGCCATCATCTGGGACTATTGCCTTGAGTCCCGGTTTACCACCCAAGTTTGCGTTGTCAGTAAATAATCCAAAATTTCATAAACACAAAAAAGGCATATTTATTAAACTATCATTAGCAACATTTTTAGTAGGCATCAGTGGCATAGCATCTATATTTGTAGTTAATAGTATTAATGCTAATAACGCTACAGCATTATCTAAACAAGGAAGTACACTCTTTGAACTACAACGTTATCAAGATGCTCTAGCGGCTTATCAAGAAGCAGTAAATATTAGACCAGATTATGTTCAAGGATGGAATGGTCAAGGAAAAACACTGTTTGAATTAAAAAAATATGAAGATGCACTGATAGCCTATGATCAAGCAATTCAACTTCAGCCGGATTATGTAGAAGCTTGGAGTGGTAGAGGCTTTGTCTTGCAAAATTTACAACGCTACCCAGAAGCGATCGCCTCTTTTGATAAAGCCTTACAAATAGACAGTAAATACCCAGAGGTTTGGTATGCGAAAGGAGAAGTATTTACTAATTTACAGCAATATAATAATGCAATTCAATCTTATAAAAAAGCAGTAAAATTACAATCCAATTATTATCAAGCTTGGTACAAACAAGGTTTAGCATTTCATAAATTAAAACAATATGATGATGCCATTGCTGCTTATGAAAAAGCTATCGAAATCAAATCAGACTATGGACAAGCTTGGTATGCTCTAGGTAATGCACTAGTAAATTTAAACCGCTACAAATATGCTTTTACAGCTTATGATAAAGCAGTACAATACCAGCAGAATTATTACCCGGCTTGGTTTTCCAGAAGTAGTGTACTCATTACCTTACAACGCTATCCAGAAGCAATCGAATCATTTAATCAAGTCCTGAAAATTAATGCTAAAGACTATCAAGCATTGTCTAGTCGGGGTTGGGCGCTACATCAAAGCCAACGCTATGACGAAGCGGTGGAATCTTACAAAAAAGCCGCCGCAATTAAAGCAAATGATTATCAAATCTGGTATAACCTAGGCAATTCACAATATATTTTACAGAAATACGCAGACGCGATCGCCTCTTATGACCAGGCTGTGCGTTATCAACAAAACCATGCCGAAAGTTGGTATAGCAGAGGTAATGCTTTATTAAATTTACAGCGATATCAAGATGCGATCGCATCTTATGAGCAAGCAATAAAATACAAGCCTAATTACCCTGAGGCAATTAAAGCCCGTAATCAAGCTCAAAGTCAAATATCGGTTAAAGAACCAAAGCCGATCATCGTCCCCACTATTCCCAATGCTGATTCTACCAGTACAACGAGCCGCACAGGTGGTGTACTACGGCTGTTTGGACGATGAGAAGATTATTGCTAGTTTTTCAGAGTGCGATCGCAGCACTCTAAATCAGAGTTACTATCTCAACAAGGCAACATCCCTGAAAAAGCGTGTTGATGATACAGTAGCGATAAACTGTTGAGTTCTATTAAACCACATTAATATTAGTGCCTAAAACAGTAGCGATAAACTGTTGAGTTCTATTAAACCACATTAATATTATTGCCTAAAGTGGGAATCATATAGAGAATTGCACTAATAGAAGTTGAGAGGTTTTTCATGGTTAATTTATATAACTTCTAGGTAAGTTTACTCAATTAGCCATCTGAGTTTGGCATTCTCAATTGAATCTAAGTGTAAATACTGTCAAAAGCCAAGTTGAATTTTGTTAATTTAACAGTATTGTTTCAACGAGCATTACTCTAAACTTACTCAATCTTTACCTTTAGTTGACTTATTAGCCCAAGATATCCAGAAATCTCAATATAAGCAAGTAACGGAGATTTGATCATCTGACAATAACGCCTGCTACGTTGAGTTTATCCACAAATCCCGGACTGAAACTTTTGTATTTGATACTACAAAACGCGATTAACTAATATTTATGGGGAATTGTGGCCAAGCTTCCGCACAAATTTAGCTTATACGTATTGAATTTAGCTGAAGTAAAAGCAAAATGAGCACAACTTCTATAGGTAGCTACTGGTTACTCCAGAAACTACATCCCTTATCTTTGTTAGCACAACTCACTAGTCGCCAAGCTACTGGTTGTTTACGTGTATTTACTGAAAAAGCTGCTTGGTCAATTAATCTAGAAGCAGGTAAACTTACTTATGCTTCTTATTCACATCGACTTTTTGAGCGGCTTGATAGTCATTTGCGGCGCTTAAGTCAAAATATTCCTGCTCTCAACAGCGCCACTCGTATACAGGTGCGGCTGATGTTTGAGCCGAAAAGTGAAAATCAGTCCATACCATATGCCGATTATCAAGCAATTTGCTGGCTGATAAATCAGGAATACCTTACCCCTACACAAGCAGCAACCTTAATAGAGGAATTGGCTAAAGAAGTGCTGGAGTCATTTCTGGCTTTAAAGGAAGGGAGTTATGAATTTTCGCCTGAGAGTTCCTGGGATGAATTACCAAAATTTTGTCATTTGGATTTGCGGTTAATAGTCGAATGCTGTCAAAAGCAGTTACGACATCGGCAAAATATCCAGTCACCAGTTAATGCTGGGAAGGGTTCTCAAGTTTTATCCACAACAAAGCCGCCGCAAACTCATTCACTATCTCAAAATGATCAACAATTTCCCGGAGCGAATAATTTTGATATTTCTGAAAACAGGAATAAAAAAACTGACGAGTCACTTATTAGAAATAAATTATATACCATTGCCTGTATTGATGATAGTCAAACAGTGTTGAATTCCATCAAACTTTTTTTGGATGAAAACACATTTTCAGTGGTGACAATCAACGATCCAGTCAAGGCTTTGATGCAAATTCTCCGCAGCAAACCAGACCTCATTTTATTAGACGTGGAAATGCCTAATTTAGATGGCTATGAATTATGTGCCTTATTACGGAGACACTCAGCTTTTAGAAATATACCAATCATTATGGTAACTGGTCGGACAGGATTTATCGACCGAGCCAAGGCAAAGATGGTCAGAGCATCAGGCTACTTAACTAAGCCTTTTACACAACCAGAACTGCTAAAAATGGTGTTTAAACACATAGGCTAATTTAATAAGAATTGAGCCAAAAAATAGCAATTCGATGTTTATTTACATCTATTTTTTTAGGAGATTGCAGCATGAATATTACCTTAGTTAGCACAATTTTGATTGTAGAAGATTCACCAAGTGAATTAGAACTCATGAGCTATTATCTCAAGGAAAGTGGTTGCAATATCATTAAAGCTAATGGTGCAAAAGAAGCTTTAGAAAAAGCTATTTCACAAAAACCAGATGTAATAATTACTGATGTAGTTATGCCAGGAATGAGTGGATTTGAGTTATGCCGTTCTCTCAAAAAAAATCCGATAACTCAAAAAGTGCCGATAGTTATTTGCAGTTCTAAGAATCAGGAAATTGACCGATTATGGGCGATGAAACAAGGTGCTGATGTCTATATCACTAAGCCATATACACGCGAACAGTTACTGCGTGCAATTAAATCAGTGGTAATTTAAATCAATGAATAACTCTAGAATTATACTTGCAAAAAAAACAAGCCAAAATAAGTTGGGAGAAGGCTATCTGAAGTTTCAACTCAATCAACAGACTACTGCTCTTTTGTCAATGAATTACACACAAGAAGCAGTTATTTTACCTGTTGAATCTGTAACTTCCATGCCTAATATGTTGCCCTGCATACTAGGATTAATGAATTGGCGGAGTCGCATAATTTGGGCAGTTGATTTACCCAGAATGCTCAATTTAGAATTCCTCGATCATCGATTACGGCAGTATAATGTCATCGTTATCAAGGTGGAATCACTGCTTTTAGGCTTAGTCGTACAAGAAATCAAAGGTACAACTAAGTTTATGCCTGATGATATTCATTCTCCTGTGGGACAAGTAGCATCTAGTTTAGTTCCTTATCTACATGGATGTGTTGTCCAACAAGGAGAAATATTGTTGGTATTAGATGCACAAGCTATTGTGCATTCGCCTATTCTCCGCAGTGATTAGGTGCTACTAAAAGACAGATTTTTAGTGTTCTCATTTACCTATTACAGCGAATTAGAGTATGTTTAATAAAACTGACATGGCTAAGAGTAGTGATACTCAAAAACGGGCATCTTTGATTTCATCCCACAAAGTTACTGATAGTAAAGTAGACCTACTAAGTAAGCTGAATTCGGCAACAACTAATAATTTTTCCCAAAATCATTTGATTGGATATTTCCAGCGACTCAGCTTAGAGACAAAAGCGACAATTTTAGCGATCGCGCTCGGCATTCTACCAACTTTCGGCATAGGTGCGATCGCCTATAGTATTGCCCATCAATCGATGACTAAACAAATTAGCCAATCTCATGTAGCCGCAGCTACTAGTTTAACAGACAAGTTAAACCGCTTGATGTTGGGACAGTACGAAGATATACAAATACTAGCTAATCTATCGTTAGTTAATGAAAATACTACAACTCAAAGAAAGCAAGCAGCCCTAGACCGCATAGTTGAAGCTGACAAAGCATACAATAGTCTAGCGATTTTTGATATCAAAGGTAATTTAATTGTCCAGTCTCCCCGCGAAACTTTAGATAATTCCCAAGACCGTAAATATTTTCAGGAAATTCTGCAAACAGATGTTCCTGTTATTAGTCAGCCAGAAAAATCAGTTATTAATATCACTGCACCTGTAAAAGATGTAATCACAGGCAAAAACATTGCTGTTGTACAAGCAAGTATGCCTGTGACATCTTTAGCCGAGATGATTAATCATAATGCAGCCAATGGAAGTAAATATTATTTACTTGATAAATCAGGAAAAGTTTTTCTAACTCCTCAAAAAGCATTATTGGGTGCAGAATATCCCGGCTTAGCTAATCTGCTAGCAACAAACAAGGCAGATAGTTTCACTACAGTTCAAACAATTAATCAAAAGCCAGAATTAGTTAGTTATGTACCATCTGGAAAACTGGACAGCTTACCAGATTTAAACTGGCGCTTCCTTTTGACTACAGATGCCGCAACGGCATTTAAGCCGCGAAGTCAATTGCTGCAAACAATAGTAATTGGCACAGTTCTGATAGCATTCATCGCAGCTGCGATCGCAGTTTGGTTAGCCAAGCGTACCACACAGCCAATTTTAAATGCGGCGGCGGCATTATCAAAGCTCGGTCAAGGTGAACTCGATACTCGCTGTCAAACAACAAGAGAAGATGAGTTAGGGGTAATCAGTGCCAATATTAACCAAATAGCCGCTCAATTACAGGTCTTGGTCAAACAACAAGAAGTCACACAACAAGCCAGAAATACTGGAGAACAAAGTTCTGAGCAAATCCTACAACTACAACTTTTAGAACTACTCAATCAGGTAGAAGGTGCTGCTAGAGGTGACCTGACAGTACGTGCAGACGTGACATCTGGGGAAATTGGTACAGTTGCCGACTTTTTCAACTCCATTGTGGAAAGTCTTCGGGATATTGTCACCCAAGTTAAACAAGCTGCTACCCAAGTAAATGGGGCAATTGGTGACAACGAAGGCGCAATTCGTGAACTAGCAGAGGCCGCACTCACCCAAGCTGCCGAAATCAACCGCACCCTAGATGCAGTTGACCAAATGACTTATTCTATGAAAAGCGTAGCCGAAAACGCCCAACAAGCTGCTGTTGTCGCTAACCACGCTGCTAACACCGCCACTAAGAGTGGAAAAGCAATGGATTTGACAGTACAAAACATTTTGTGTTTACGGGAAACCGTTGGAGACACTGCCAAAAAAGTGAAGCGTTTGGGAGAATCTTCTCAACAAATTTCTCGCGTGGTCTCCTTAATTAACCAAATCGCCACCCAAACCAACTTACTCGCTATTAACGCCGGTATTGAAGCAGCGCGCGCTGGTGAAGAAGGTCAAGGTTTTGCGGTAGTAGCTGAAGAAGTCGGCGAATTAGCAGTCCGCAGTGCCGCAGCTACTCAAGAAATTGAGCAAATTGTCAAAAACATCCAACGGGAAACCAGCGAAGTGGTGCAGGCTATGGAGATAGGCACTTCTCAAGTAGTAGAAGGTACCCAAATTGTGGAAGAGGCAAAGCAAAGCCTGAGTCAGATTTTGGATGTATCGCGGCAAATAGATTCCTTAGTACAGTCGATTTCTACAGCAACGGCATCTCAATTACAAACATCTCAATCTGTAAGTCAATTAATGCAAGATATCGCTGCCATTTCTCAACGTACCAGAGATTCTTCACGTCTGGTTTCCGCATCTCTGCACCAAACCGTAGAAATTTCCCAGCAATTGCAAGAAACTGTCGAAACTTTCAAGGTTAATTGAGTTAGGAAGTGGAGACAAGGGAATTGGGAGAATAACTAACTAATGACTAATGACTAAATCATAAAAACTATGTCAAAAAATAAAGAACTGGAAATCCAGATACAGTTTCTGGAAGAAGCGACAGATTACATCAATACTTTAGAAGCAGTATTGCTGGAAATTAACACCAGTAACCGTATCGATTTAGATAAAATTAATGGCGCACTGCGAGCCGCTCATTCCATCAAAGGCGGTGCGGGGATGATGGGATTTCGGGCGCTGAGTGATTTAGCTCATCGGCTAGAAGATTCTTTCAAAGTTTTAAAAACCCGCAAAAATTCGCTAGAGATTGATACGCAGTTACAAACTTTACTGCTATCTGGAGTTGACTGGCTACGGCAAATATTAGAATTATTATCACAAGGAAATGTGATCGAAGAGCAGTGGTTAGCAACCTTTTGTTATCCAGTCTTTGACGAACTGCGCGATCGCTTGGGTGAACCTGCCCCTGAAGATGCCTCAACTATGCTATCTCCAGAAGATGGGCAAGATATTATTCCCATGCTGTTTGCAACCGAAGTAGAAGGATGTTTGCAGCGTTTAGAATCTGTCTTAGCAGATAGTGAGCAGCCTTGTTTACAAGAAGAAATTGTGATCATGGCAGCCGAATTGGGCGGTTTGGGGGAAATGCTGCAATTGCCAGCTTTTACCAATCTTTGTGAGTCAATAGCGCATCACATGGGAACAGCATTCCCTGAACGCATTCCCGAAATTGCTCAATTAGCATTGCAAGCATGGCGGCGATCGCAAGCTTTGGTGCTGACAAATCAAAAAGATAGTCTACCAACAAAAATCGAACCTGGTGCAGTAGTAGCCCCAGCAGCTAACACAGCACCTCTAGAAATAGCCATGATGCCATCAGAAACTTGGCTGCAAGATGAAGAAATTACTGTTAATTTTCCAGAACCAAATACCATCGCAGACTACAAATTTGTTGAACACACAAGTGAGATAAATAGTGTTGGTAAAGACCGGGAAATTCAAGAAAATACCGTCCGAGTTCCTAGTAAACAACTGGAGCAAATTAATGACTTATTTGGGGAATTGATTATCCAGCGCAATGGATTAAACTCTCAATTAGAAAAATTGCGGAAACTCGTGCGTAATTTGAATCAGCGAGTGCAAATTCTTGACCGAGAAAATCATGAATTGCGGACAAACTATGACAAAATTGCCACTCAAGCTGCCAGAAAATTTGCGGGGCGATTGCTAGGAGAAAATCATCTAGAAAATATAGAAAAATTTGATGCCTTAGAAATGGATCGCTATAACGAAATCAACCTGCGATCGCAGGAGGTTATGGAAACCATTGTTCAAGTACAGGAAGTTACAAATGACATTCAATTAAGCGTTGATGATACAGATCATATTGCTCGCAAACTCAATAAAACATCGAAACAGTTACAAACAAAACTTACACATATTCGGATGCGTCCCATATCCGATTTAGTCGAGCGTTTTCCTAGAGCCTTGCGTGACCTGAATATCGAGTATGGAAAAAATGTTCAATTAAAAGTTGAAGGTGGCAATACCTTAATTGAGCGTAGCATTTTAGAGGCTTTGAATGAGCCGATCATGCACTTATTAAGAAATGCCTTTGATCATGGTATCGAAGACTCGGCCACCCGCCACATTTTGGGTAAACCAGAACAAGGATTAATTGAAATTACAGCTACTTACCGCAGTAACCGCACCATCATTACAATGCGTGATGATGGCCGGGGCATTTCCTTAGATAAAATTCGCTCCCGCGCCGTAGCAATGGGATTAGATGCTGCTTTAGTTGCCAGTGCTAGCGATGAAGAACTATTATCACTGATTTTTGAACCAGGGTTTAGCACTTCCGACCAAGTAACCGCCTTATCTGGTCGTGGTGTTGGCATGGATGTAGTTCGCAATAACCTAAAATCGGTGCGAGGAGAGATTACAGTTGATACTGAGTTGGGAGTTGGTACTACCTTTACTTTGTCAGTACCATTTACACTTTCCGTAGCACGAGTACTGCTGGTAGAAAGCAATAAGATGTTATTGGCATTTCCCACAGAAGTCGTTTCCGAAATATTTTTACTGCAAAACGAGCGAGTCTTTTCAATGGCAGGTAGCGAAGTTCTCAACTGGCAAGGAACTATGTTGCCATTGATTCGCCTTGGTCGCTACTTCGAGTTTAATTGTCCACGCTACGATCACCCAGAACTAGAAACGCCTCCAGCTATAAATGCTAGTAGCATCTTAATAGTTAAAGGTAATAATCAGCCAGTCGCTATCCAAGTAGACCGTTGCTGGGGAGAACAAGAAGTAGCTATCCGCCAAGTCGAGGGCAATATACCTTTACCCGCAGGTTTTAGTAACTGCACAATTCTGGGTGATGGTCGAGTTTTAGCATTAGTTAGTACTAACGAATTGCTATATTGGATTGCTAGCAATCAACGCACTCCTAAAAACAATCAATTACCATCAGTTAGATTAAAAACACCATTTCTATTCTTTGATAATAACAAATTACCAGTAACCCCTACCAATCAAAAAGGCACAATTTTAATCATTGATGACTCAATTAATGTCCGCCGTTTCTTAGCTTTAACTTTAGAAAAAGGAGGGTATCAAGTAGAACAAGCAAAAGATGGTCAAGATGCCCTAGAAAAACTAGAAAGTGGCTTGAAAGTCGCAGCAGTCATTTGTGATATTGAAATGCCTCGCCTCGATGGTTATGGCTTCTTAGATCGCATCAATTCCCACATAGATATGAAACATATTCCAGTTGCTATGCTGACTTCTCGCAGCAGCAATAAACATCGACAATTAGCCATGCAATTAGGGGCAAGAGCTTATTTTTCTAAACCTTACAACGAGCAAGAACTATTAAAAACCTTGGCAGAAATTATTAGTTATATTCCCGAAACAGCAACATCTCATTAAGCAACAAGCTATTGGAGGAATAAAAAAGCTAGAGAAATTACTCTCCAGCTAATAAATTTGGACAAAAAAGCCATCACTAATTGAAAATACCTAAATTCTGCACAACGATACTAGATTCTACCGATGTTATGCAGTCCTAAAATTATACCTGCTCCTAAAACATGACCAAAGGAAGCAGTTGCCAGTACCGCAGGTAAACCAAATCCACCAAAAAAATTAGCTGAAGGTAAGGCTGGTTCGGCGCTGGGATACTTGATGGTTAATTTGCCAAAGGCAATGGCAATGATATTAGCCAGAATCATAATTACACCAACAGTAGGACTCCATTCCAGGGGTGTGGTCACAGCAGCGAGTAAGGTCGAAGTAAACACCTGATTTGCTCCAGAAAATTTTTAATGGTTGAAAACATAATCTAAATATTTCCGAAGTAAATTCAAGAAAAATCCTAATTTTGCATCAATATTTAACAGTTATTTTCAATCCTTAATAGAATTAGCGCTCTGCTGCTTCTTGATGGCAACGGTGATTTTAGTCTTTCTCAGCACTACATCGCCAGCCGCGATCGCTAAAATAGAGTTAGTGATACTGATTACGCCCAAGTGAAATGAAGGCGCGATCGCTCGCCAGATAATCTACACTCAAAGTGAGACCGATTTTATTTGCAGCTTCTGTTATGTCCTCAATGATCGATTCTTTGCCACCTGCTCTCGCTAAAATCGTCCAGCGCTTTCAACGTGCTACCGAACCGAAGCGACGCTATGAACAACTAATCTGGTATGCTCAGAAGCTCAAGGATTTTCCAGAAGCTGACAAGGTACCAGAAAACAAAGTTCCTGGTTGCGTGTCTCAGGTTTATATCACCGCAGTACTGGATGACAATAAGGTTGTGTACCAGGGTGATTCTGATTCTCAGTTAACCAAAGGGTTGGTAGGACTTTTGGTTGAAGGATTAAATGGACTCACTCCCAGCGACATTGTGCAACTCACTCCAGATTTTATTCAAGAAACTGGTTTAAATGTCAGCCTGACGCCTTCCCGTGCCAATGGATTTTACAACATTTTTAAAACCATGCAAAAAAAAGCACTGGAATGTAAGTTAGATATGCCTAGCTAAACAGATAAGCGTTGATAAATTTCCAGATTTAGGGGTTAGGAAGTTTTAACTCCTAATTTTAAAATATCTATAACAATTAAAATTTAGCCTAATGTCAACTAATTTAGTATCAACATATGATCCTGTAGGATTCGGTGGAGTAGTTCAAGAATATATCTGGAGTTGGGAAAACCAACCATTACGGATTATTTATGAAACCCTCGGTACAGGTTCACCCCTCTTACTACTACCAGCCTTTAGCAGCGTTTCTATGCGTGCGGAGATGGGCGAACTTGCCAATTTACTTGCTGATCATTTTCAAGTTACGGTAGTAGACTGGCCTGGATTTGGACAATCTTCTCGTCCTAGTTTAAATTACCGACCGGAAATATATCAGCACTTTCTGGCAGATTTTGTCAAAGCTATTTTTCATCCTCCCATTACTGTAGTGGCGGCTGGTCATGCTTCTAGTTACGTTTTACAACTAGCTGTAAAGCAACCTGATATTTTTTCTCGGATTGCCTTGTTAGCGCCCACTTGGCGCGGCCCTTTGCCGACAATGGGGGCAAATCATCAAATAGCTGACATGGTAAAAGGATTAGTGCGATCGCCGATAGTAGGTCAAGCACTCTACAAACTCAACACCACACCATCCTTTTTAAGTTGGATGTACCGTCGTCATGTGTTTACCGATGAGGCTAAACTCACACCCAGTTTCATCGAGAAGAAATGGCAAACGACGCAAAAACCAGGTGCTAGATTTGCATCTGCGGCTTTTGTGACAGGAAATCTTGATGCAGTACGTCAGCAATCTGATTTTCTAGAACTTGTTGAATCTTTATCTGTTCCCCTCATGGTAGTCATTGGCGAATCCAGTCCGCCAAAATCACGAGAAGAAATGAACGCACTTGCAGCTTTACCAGGTGTGCAAAGCGTTGTCATTCCCGGTTCCCTAGGATTGCATGAAGAATACCCAGATATTGTATTTACAGCCATTCAGGATTTCTTGCTCTCCTCATAATCAGTGCTGAGTGCTGAGTGCTGAGTGCTGAGTCAGGAATTATGATTTATTTATCCCCTACTCCCCCAATCTCTCAGCTATTCTCAACTTCGCAGAACGCGATCGCGGATTATTTTCTAGTTCTTCTTCCTGTGCAGTAATTGGTTTTTTTGTCAAGACCTTTAATAAAGGTGAATTGCGTAAACCATGCTTGACTGGGCGGTCTTCTAGACTGTGAAAACTAATAATGGCAATTCTCCCACCAGGGACAAGGGCATGGGGTGCTTTTTCTAAAAAAGTTTCTAAAGACTTTAATTCATCGTTGACGACAATTCGTAAAGCTTGAAAAACACGAGTAGCCGGGTGAATTCGACCATAACGATATTTAGGGGGAACAGCATAAGCGATCGCCTCAGCTAATTCTGTGGTGGTCTGAAATGGTCGTCTTTCTACAATGCGTCTAGCAATGCGCCGTGATAATCGTTCCTCACCATATTTAAAGAAAATATCGGCTAATTCTGCTTCACCCCATTCATTAATTACATCGGCTGCGGTTAGCGATTGACGCTGATCCATTCGCATATCCAGATTTGCGGTGTGGCGAAAACTAAAACCCCGTTCCGGCTGGTCTAGATGATAAGAACTCACCCCCAAATCAGCAAGAATGCCATCAAAAGTGTTAGGAGTATATTTATAAGACGCAAAATTACTGAGAATAAATTGTACTCGTTCTCCATACTCAGCTAACTGCTGCTGCGCCGCCAATAAAGCATCTGCATCTTGGTCAATCGCTGTTAGTTGCACATCCGGTGCAGCTGCTAAAATCAGGCGACTGTGACCGCCACCGCCTACCGTCGCATCCAAATAATGCCCGCCAGGACGTATAGCCAAGCCCTCAACGACCTCCCGACTTAGCACCGGCACATGAAGAAATTCCGTGCCTACAATTCCCTGAATCTCAAGCTCCATATAATAATTGAAGAAGTGAAAAAAAATGAAACATCAAGTAAAATCCCCTCGCTGCCACCCCTCTCCAACATACTCCTGTATGGGTAAGAGATGTAGACGCCCCCAGGGTGACTTATCCAAAATATTTCTCTTACACACCTGATTTTGGCAGATACGATCATTCGGGTCTGGTGGGCATCAACGCGATTCAAGTTGAAATTTTCATAATCGGAGAACACAGAACTTATGGCAAGACTAGAAACCCGCACCGAACCTATGGTGCTGAATATGGGGCCACACCACCCCTCAATGCACGGGGTTCTGCGGTTAATTGTCACTTTGGATGGCGAGGATGTCGTTGATTGTGAACCAGTCATCGGCTACCTGCACCGGGGAATGGAAAAAATTGCCGAGAACCGGACTACTGTCATGTACGTTCCCTACGTTAGTCGTTGGGACTACGCCGCCGGCATGTTTAACGAAGCAGTTACCGTCAACGCCCCAGAAAAGTTGGCAGGCGTTGCTGTTCCCAAACGCGCCAGCTACATCCGCGTGATCATGCTAGAACTAAATCGGATTGCCAATCACTTATTGTGGTTTGGCCCCTTTCTAGCTGACGTAGGCGCACAAACTCCCTTCTTCTACCAGTTCCGGGAACGGGAGATGATTTATGATTTGTGGGAAGCCGCTACCGGCTATCGCATGGTGAACAATAATTATTTCCGAGTTGGTGGCGTTGCCGTTGATTTGCCTTATGGTTGGGTAGATAAATGCTTAGACTTCTGCGACTACTTATTACCCAAAGTTGATGAATACGAACGTTTGGTAACTAATAACCCCATTTTCCGCCGTCGTGTTGAGGGTATTGGCACCATCACCCGCGAACAAGCAATTAACTGGGGATTATCTGGCCCCATGTTACGCGCTTCTGGAGTGAAATGGGATTTACGGAAAGTTGACCACTACGAGTGCTACGACGACTTTGATTGGGATGTCCACTGGGAAACCGCAGGGGATTGCTTCGCCCGTTACGTAGTGCGGATGCGAGAAATGCGCGAATCTGTGAAGATTATTCGCCAAGCAATCAAAGGACTACCTGGAGGTCCTTACGAAAACCTAGAAGCTAAGCGGATGGCTGCCGGGAAAAAATCCGAGTGGGACGCTTTTGATTACCAATACATCGGCAAAAAAGTTTCCCCTACCTTTAAAATGCCCAAAGGTGAAATCTACTCCCGGGTGGAAAGCGGTAAAGGTGAACTAGGAATTTATCTAGTTGGCGATGATAATGCCTTCCCCTGGCGGTGGAAAATTCGCCCGGCAGATTTCAACAACCTCCAGATTGTCCCCGAATTACTCCGAGGAATGAAGGTTGCAGATATTGTCGTGATTCTCGGCAGTGTTGACGTGATTATGGGATCTGTCGATAGGTAGTTGTCATGGGGAACTCGGAACCCCCGCGACCGCAGGGAGTGGGGATAAGGGGCAATGGGAATTGAGTTAGAAAACTTCACCCCTGTACCCTGCACCCTGCCTTTCTCTTGCAATTAATGAATACTTATTAGACCAGAAGTTTCAGCTTGTCTAAAAGCAGTATTAAAAACTTCAAACATTAGCTGAACTTCATAAACACTTAATTGCATTCCTGGAGAATTGTTATTTCTAAAATTATTTAAACATTGAAAAGTTTGATTTGTCTGTGTTTGTAATTGTTCTTTGATTTCATCAGAAACATCATTTATATTTGCATTTTGATTAACTGTATTTAAGTATTTATCTATTTGTAAATAACAATTTAATTTCTTCCATATAGGTAATTTTTTGTATTTTGCAATCAAAACTTCTTGATATCTTTTATCTCTTTCTTCTAAATTAAATTCATATATTGTGATGTATTCTTCGGTACTTCCTGGATTTACTACAAATGGAGGTTCAGGAGTCTGCTCCTCAAATCCTGCGACAATAAATTCACCTGATAAATATCCATTATTTGTAAAATCAGATAAATTTGTGTTGCTTAAATCTATTGTCTGGAAATTTACTTTAGACCAGTTTAATATAATCTCAACAGTCCTAGCTTCTATCAATAATTGTGTTGCTTGATTTTCTGGACTATAAAGTTTAGACAAAAAATTACTTATGCGATTATCTTTTATTTCTAGATTGATTTTATCTAAAGCTAATATAACTTCATGAAAATATTTGCGGTTACTTATATAAGATTCATCTTGTGTAATATTTTTGATAAAATCAATAGCCTGCTGTACATTTGGAGAAATCTTGTCTTGGGGAATAAAATTAATTATATGTAGTATGTCTGAAAGTAATTCATTTAGGATTTTTCGTCTGGCATCATTGAGATAAAGCTGAATTATGGTAATATCTCCCTGAGAAATATTTCCTAATAAACCAGATTCTGATTGTAGTAATTCTTGTAAGACAGTTACTCTTGATAGACCAATCAGTGATTGAGCATCTTTTTTAGCTATACCTTTTATATACTCTGCTTTTGCCTGGTCTAACTGTAAATTTAACTCGTATGCAAAACCTAAAATTGGTGATATTTCAAAATTAGGATTAAGAATTTGTAATTTTTTATAAATATTGATACTTTGGTAAAAATCATTCTCATGAAAATATGCTTGTGCTTGTTGAGTATAATTTTTTTCTAACTGAGAAACTCCAAATTCTTTTATTTGCCAAAAAGCTCCAGATAACATAATTGCTACCAACAAAATAACTTCACTATGGAAATGACGAGGAATTGAAATTTTATCAAGTAATTTGTGAACTTTCTTCTTACCCGTATCTGTCAACGTGCCACTAGCAAAGAAAACTCCCAATGAAGCTTGAGTTAATGTAGTAAATGTTCCCACAAAACTTGAGCCGCCAATTGATAAAAGTATTTGTAGTGTTTGAGTAAAAATAGTAGTCGCTCCTATGGACACTAAAACTGTGGCAACATTCGTAATTACATCTAATCTATCCCAGTTACTAATATCATGTCTAAACCGTGTCCACCACCAAGAGTTAGGGGTTTTAGTATATAAATCAATCTCTTTTTCTAATTTATTTTTCTTCTCTAAATATTGTTCTCTATTTTTTCCTGTCCAAGCTGTTCTTAATCTAACTAATTGTTGTTTAAGCTCAGTGTCAATTCTTGATATTTCTGTAATATCTTTAATTATTGACTTGTTTTCAATATCATTATTTTCATCTATAAATTCTTGAATATAATCACGCACAATTAAAACTTGGACAACTTGGTAAAACTGGGGAACATTTTCTGATTTTAATTCACTTAGTTTGACTGCATATTGATTAATAACATTATTCAAATCTGTCATCATCTAAGTCTCTCCAATTGTGAATCAACTTGTCAAAGTCAACTTTTATCAAAAACCTCTTGTTTGCCATCATCTAATTTTCAGTTGAGTTCTGTCAAACTCACGTTAATATGAAAAGCATCAGCCTATAAATTACCTATTAACTCACCTTGCCATCCATGCCTCTGTCGCGCATAGTCACGCTGATTGTTGGTTTAACCGTCATTTTGGGGTTAAGCCTGTGGCTGATTGATTCCCTCTCTCGGCTTTACTGGCAGTTGTCTTATTCTCCACTGCTGGGCAATTTGCTGCTGTTGTTGCTGATTTTGTTAATTGGCAGTTTGGTTGCGGGGTTTGTTTACTATGTGCTGGTATTACAAGCCGGGGAAAAGCGATCGCGCCGCCGAAGACGAGTTACCCCGGCAGAAATTCCGGCTGCTAAATCTGATGCGGCTTCCACAACTCTTCAGGCTGTGCGCCAACAGGTAGCCCAAATTCAAGATGAAGTAGCAAGGCAAGCTTTATTAAGTAAATCCCGCGAAATTGAAGTTAATTTAGCACGAGGGGAAATTCAAGTAGTGGTGTTTGGCACGGGGAGTGCTGGTAAAACTTCCCTAGTTAATGCCATTATGGGGCGCATGGTGGGTCAGGTAGATGCACCAATGGGAACTACCCAAGCCGGGGAAACTTATTGTCTACGGTTAAAGGGATTAGAACGCAAGATTTTAATTACCGATACGCCAGGGATTTTAGAAGCAGGAATAGCGGGAACAGAAAGAGAACAACTGGCGCGAGAGCTGGCAACTTCAGCCGATTTACTGTTGTTTGTTGTCGATAATGACTTGCGACGCTCTGAATATGAACCGCTACGCAGTTTAGCAGAAATTGGCAAGCGATCGCTCCTGATTCTCAACAAAACTGACTTGTACACAGATGAAGATAAAGAGTCTATTCTGGCACGGTTACGTCAACGGGTGCGGGGATTTATTGCCCCAAATGATGTAGTAGCGATCGCGGCTAATCCCCAATCTGCACAACTAGAAACTGGCGAAACCTTCCAGCCAGAACCAGATATTACACCTTTACTGCGGCGTATGGCGGCAATTTTACGGGCTGAAGGTGAAGATTTAGTCGCAGATAACATTCTCTTGCAATCTCTACGCCTAGGAGAAGAAGCGCGAAATCTCATTGATGCTCAACGTCGCCGCCAAGCTGACAAAATTGTCGAACGATTTCAATGGATTGGTGCTGGAGTGGTATCAGTCACGCCTCTACCAGTGGTAGATTTACTAGCAACAGCTGCCGTTAATGCGCAAATGGTCGTAGAAATTGGTCGGGTATACGGCTGTGAACTGAATATGGAACGGGGAAAAGAGTTAGCCCTTTCCTTAGCTAAAACTATCGCTAGTTTGGGGATAGTCAAAGGTGCAATTCAATTAATATCCACCGCTTTGCAACTCCATGTCGCCACTTTTATTGTGGGTAGGGCAATTCAAGGTGTGACAGCAGCTTATTTAACCCGAATTGCTGGTAAGAGTTTTATTGAATATTTTCGTCATGATCAAGATTGGGGTGATGGTGGCATGACTGAGGTAGTCAAGCAACAATTTAAGATGAATCGTCGGGATGAATTTATTAAGGCTTTTGTGCAAGAAGCGATCGCACGGGTGGTGAAGCCTTTAACAAATAACTCTGAACTAGTTGAATATGATGAAGAAGCCAAGAGTTAAGATAGGATATTGCTAAAGCAATTACAGCTAAGTACAACATTTCATTAATTCGTAGCGAATTCTTTGCGTACCTCTGCGCACGACAGTCGCTGTCTCCCCTTTGCGTTTAAATTTCTACCCTCAATTCGCCACGATTTTACGCAAATCTGTACTAAGTCCTCGATTCATGGGTAAAGCTGAAATTTACAAAATCAAATGATAAGTCTCTTTGCCTGTTTCTGGTAGTGTAATTAGCCGTTGATTAATCACATCAGGTTGTAATCCCAGTTCTTCCAGTGGAATTAAGCCCAAAAGGGGTTCTTCTCCTCCTGGTAATTCTGTGCAAGTGAATTCACCTTGTCGTCCTGCAACTGTTAGACTCACTCGTTTGAAAAGTCTTGTTTTGCAAATCCCTGCGGCAGTTTTAACATCAATGTCGCTAGCAAATGGTAAGCCTAGCTGGATAATAATATCCGTAGGTAGACAAAGACGAGTTGCCCCTGTATCAACTAAAACATTATTAAGAGTGATTGAGCGAATCTGTTCGCTCTTGATAAATCCTCGTTCTGCCAAAATTTCATCAACCAAATTCGAGACAGTGATTGTAGTGGTGACAATTCCCATTTCTTGAATACGTGTTGTAGTCATGGTGAACTCCTGAGATATAAAATGTGTGGGGTTTTACTAGGTTCCACCCAACCCAATAATCTAGTATTACTATAACCACTCATTAACTTGATACTAATAACGCATATTGCTATTGAGGATACTAAACTCTATTAACAGGTGAGGAAAAAGGAAACAAAAAAGCACCGTGGTAAATCTTTTACGCAAAATTACTTATTGTATTTAATACTCTATAGGTAATTTAAGTTTTTATATAATTGAAGTATTCAACCAGTTGAATGCTTTTGAGTAAAAATACGGAAATAAACTAGCTTATATTCCAGAAGTTAACGCTACATTGATTTATTTTCAGGTATTCCGGAACAAACTAGTGATATCAGGAAACCTATAGTAAAGACTTACTCAGTAACCAGCTCATGAACCAGCACATGATCGGTAAAGTACTACAAGCACGTTACCAAATCGTCCAAAGCCTGGGTGCAGGGGTATTTGGACAGACATATGTCGCCGTAGATAGAGATTACCCCGAAAATCCCAAATGTGTAATTAAACAGCTTAAGAGTAACAGTTTCTCACCCAGCTACTTAGACACCTTAAGATTATGCTTTCTCACTGAAACAGCAACTCTCCATCTACTGGGAAGCCATCCCCAAATTCCTAAATTAATTACCTGCTTTGAAGAACATGAGCGGTTCTACTTAGTGCAAGAGTTTGTGGAAGGACACTCATTGACTGCGGAATTGCCTATCAATCAATATTGGGGATGTCTTTGGAATGAAAGCGAAGTTGTGGAATTGCTAGAAGATATTTTGGGAATTTTAGAATTTATTCACTCTCAAGGCTTTATTCATTGTGATATCAAACCAGAAAACTTGATCAGACGTACTATTGATGGCAAGTTAGTTTTAATTGATTTTGGTTCAATCCAGTCAGTTGATTTGGGTTTAGATGGGGAGTTACCTATCTATCGCATTCCTGTCACCTCACTGGGGTACATCCCACCAGAGCAATTTATCGGTCAAACACAACCCAATAGTGATATTTATGCTTTAGGTATGATTGCTATTCAGGCTTTAACAGGACTAGAGCCACTGCAATTAAAAGCAGATACTGATACTAATGAAATTATCTGGCGTTCTCAAGACACACCAGTTAACGATTATCTCGCTGCGGTTCTCAGCCAAATGATCCGCTATGATTTCCAAGACCGCTTCCAATCTGCTACTGAAGTACTGCGTGTACTCAAGCAAATGACTAGGGAAACTCAGATACCACCAATTACTGAAACCCGGTTTGATGCGTACCCAAAGGTAGGGGTTGCAAGTGATCATGCTTCGCAACATTTGATGTCTGAGAAAGCATCGCCATTATTGACAAGCATGAAACTAGGATTAGCTGCTAATTCTTTGTTGATGGGATTGGGAGTCTATTCTCTAGTTAATAATTCTCCAGCCTACTCAGAAACAGAAACTTTATACAAAGCTACAGAAAAATATCAAGCTGGAGATTTGCAAAAAGCCCTAGCTTTAGCTAAATCAATTCCTAATCACAGTAATATTTATCCAGAAGCTCAAGCCGTAATTGAAGAATGGCAACACCAATGGCAATTTGCGGCGGAACAATACTTCATCGCTGAACAAGCTTTAGATGAGGGTAGATGGTCGGATGTATTGAGTGTTGCACCTCAAGTGCCAGATATTTTATATTGGCAATCAAAAGTAGACAAATTAGTGCAGCAAGCACAAGTTAATATGGAAGTACAAACGCAAGATTTATTAACTAAAGCTTACGAAAAAGCCATAGCTAGAGAGTTTTCCACTGCTATAGAATATCTGCGTCAAATTCCTCAAGGAAGTTCTGCTGGTGCTTTAGTTCAACAAAAGTTAGCTGAGTACAATCAGAAGCGACAGATTCGAGCAGCCTATTTTTTACATAATGCTAATAAAAAAGCATCCATGGGTGACTTTCATGGTGCTGTGCAATTTCTCCGCAAGATTCCTCAAGATACTTCTGTTTACGCTCAAGCTCAAGAAAAGCTGAATGAATATACTCAAAAACAGCGTCTAAAATCTCAAGGTCAAAATATTGCTTTTAATTCATTTGTCCCGACAAATTCAACTACTAGAGTTGAGAATTTTCAGATAGAACATCATTTACAAGAGGTGAATATTCGGTAATTATACAATACCCTGAAAGGGCTAATCCTCAAAAATTAATTTGCCCATGGTTGCGGTTGTTTAAAGGATATCGAATGTTGATGCTAGAGAATAGGGAGTTTCATAGTTCCTTATTGCTTTACGTCCTTCGTGTCTCTGAGGTTAGTTTATCTGGATAATTTATTACTGATAAATCCACTAACTCTAGGAGATCGCTATTAACCTAATTTACACTGAGAGCATTTTATTCTAGTTGTCAACCTAATTCGCATGGCTGTAGTGGCCATGAGTAATTTATAAAACTTATTCATGATTATGTCCTAGAGATAGTTTTTATCTATCTTGATTATTGGACACTGAGATCAAGTTTCTGCAATTTAATTTAATTAATAAGAAAAAACTATAGAGGTTTTCAGTATCTATGATGCTAATGTTGGCTGAAAACTAGGATAGGAACTGAATTACTTACCTATACATAATATTAAAACGGAGAGGGAGGGATTCGAACCCTCGGTACGGAGTTACCTGCCGTACAACAGATTAGCAATCTGTCGCTTTCGACCACTCAGCCACCTCTCCAATTGGGTCACGAATAAGAATGTTAGCAGATTTTTTGGGTTTGGTCAACAGTCAGTTGTCAATTGTCAGTTATGTTGTCTGAGCTACCGATGACTACTGACCGTTGATCTGAATTAAAGCACTTGCGATCGCATCCATGCCACAGGCAAAGAACGTAATTTTTGCCATTGGGGCACGTAGGCACGTCGAGTGAACACGTTATAATCGTTGCGTTCAATTATGGTTAAAATTCGACTGTAATGCATCAAAGCCGACCATACAGGCCAACGAGCATCAGCAGATAGGTAAGTAATACCTCTTTCGGCTTTAGTATAAAACTGTCGTGCCCTGTTAATTTGAAAGCGCATCAGGGCGCGCCAGCGTTCATCGACTACACCCTTGAACAAGTCTTGTTCGGTGTAATTGAATCGGGCCAAATCTTCTAGAGGCAGATAAATTCGCCCACGTCGTGCATCTTCGCCAACATCTCTGAGGATGTTAGTTAGTTGCTTGGCAATTCCCAAGGCAATTTCTTCGTCGGTGGGGGTATATGGCTGTTGTTCACGGTTCCACGAGGCTGTATTTCTGGTTGTGTCCAACCCCATGACTGACGTTGACATTAAGCCTACAGTGCCAGCGACGCGGTAACAATAGAGGTATAAATCCTCAAAAGTTTCATAGCGACTGCGATATAAGTCCATTTGCTGACCAGCAATCATATCCCGAAAGGGCTGAATGTCCATCGGGAAACGTTGCACAGTATCCGCCAAAGCTACATCATAATTTTCTACTGGGTGTCCAGCAAAAATTGATTCAAGCTGCTGTTCCCATAAATCTAGGGTTTCTGGCGTAGTCATGGCAGATGCGGGGCCGTCTACCAGTTCATCTGTACGGCGACACCAAGCGTAAATCGCCCAAATAGCAGGACGTTTTTCTTTGCTCAGGAGCAAAGTGCTTAGGTAAAAAGTCGCGGAATACTTGGCTATGAGTTGCCGACAAAGTTTGTAGGACTCGTCTACAGAGACCAGCGTTTTCATGCGCGGAGGGGAATCAGGCAGTTGCAGCATTCGTTGCGGGCGGTCGGGTTGACGTTTGCAGGTCTGAGGAATTTGCTACCGGGAGTGCTTCAGATATTGCCTGCGCTGTCAGCTTACCAGAAAGTACGGCACCTTCCATACTGGCTAAGTAGCGTTGCATGGTGTAATCCCCGGTGAGATAAAAGTTAGCTATCGGGGTTTGTTGTGAGGGACGGTACTGTTGACGACCAGGTGTCGCTTTGTAAACTGAACGCGGTGTTTTCACCACATGATATTTCAGCAATTTTGCTGGATTATCTCCCCCAAAATGGTCGGGGAAGAGTTTTTCCAACTCGGCAATGGTTGCGGTAACAATTTCCTCATCGGATTTAGCAATCCAATCTTTGGCTGGAGCTAGAACTAATTCCAGCATCGAGCGGTCAGGATTAGCATATTCACGACAAGCATTGCTCATATCAGCATAAACGCTGAGGAGGGGCGATCGCGAAAATAATAGGTGATCAATTTTTGTCAGTTTCCGATCAAACCACAAATGTAGGTTGATTACAGGTACGCCTTCCAAGCCTTCTAGCTTTTGGAAAAACTTTATTTGCTTCCAAGGTTCTGGTAGCATTACCTTCAGTGGGTCAACTGGCATAGCTGATACATACAAGTCAGCTGTAAAGATTTCATCGTCTGCCCCGTTTAACCCCCGCAGCAAAAATCCTTTCACTGTGCCATCAGGATTCAACAAAATTTCTTTTAAGGGTGCATTTAGCCGCACTTCGCCACCGCGTTCGGTGATGTAATCTACTATGGGCTGACATAATCGCTCTGTGGGGGAACCGTCCAAAAATGCCATTCTTGAGCCATTCTTTTCCTGAAGGAAACGATTAAGGGCTGTAAGCAAGATGGTGGCAGAAATTTCATCTGGGCCGATGAAGTTCAAGGACTTGCACATGGCAATGAAAACTTCCGTATTCACCCGTTCGGGGATGTTTTGTTTACGCAACCACTCTGTCCAGGAATATTTGTCCATTTCCTCGACATACTTTTGCCCCTGAACCATCGCCGGAATTAGTCCCAGCCCAAATTTAATTTTTTCCGGCCAAGTCAGCATGTCGTTGTTTCTCAGAATTGCCACTACACCATTTAAGGGTGCTGGCAAATCCGGAAAATCAAAGCGGCTGTAAGTACCTGGTGCATCAGGCTGATTGAAGATCATTGTGTGTTCTTTCCACTGCAATCGGTCTTCAATGTCCAGTTCTTTGAATAGCTGCAACATATTGGGATATGCGCCAAAGAAGATGTGCAAACCCGTTTCGTACCAGTCTCCATCAGAGTCTTGCCACGCCGCCACTTTGCCACCCAGTACGTCCCGGCGTTCCAAGACAATGGGAGTGTGACCTGCGTCTGTGAGATATTTCGCGCAGGATAATCCTGCTAGACCAGCACCCGCGATCGCGACTCGCATTTAAACTTACTGCCTTTAAATAATTTCTTTATCGTTTTGCCGTTCTCATTATACGTTGCAATCCGTTACATTTGGCAGTCGTTGGGCGATCGCTGATCTAAAAACTTCTCTAGGAGGAAATTTTACCTAGATCCACAGGCACTAGTACCGTAAGGCGGAATTCAAAATTCAAAATAGCAGCCCAAGGCACGCTACGCGGTAAGCGCAGCCATGCCCGCCAGGGCTTTACAAAATTCAAAATGAATACAGCGTAAGCGTTTCATTAATTTGGAACGGTCTGTTTATTTCCGCATTCAAGCTACTAAATACATTTCAATAAAGAAGGATCTTTGAGATCATGCTGCATTTGATAATCAGTTGTAGCAAATTCCATTTGTAATATTAAGCGGTCTCTATGAGTAGGAGTTATGCCTTTATGGAAGCAAAATGGATCTTCTACAAATCCCAAACCAGCTTTCCCACAAATGACTGCTAAAGATTCCCGTCCATAATAATCGATGATATCTTGGTCTGTTTCCCGTTGATGTAACCAAATATGGGAAATTTTCTTCTTTTTATGACTACCACGCACACAAGCATGAGGGCCACTCTGCTCGTCGACATCAGTTAAATAAAAGAAAAATTTTATAAAGCGATAATCATCTATGTCGTAGTGAAATAATTGAGCAGCTTGACTCTTTTCCAGATATGTTGTTTTGCCTGCAAAACTCCACCACAACTGATTACCTTGGTGTACTGGTTGAGCATCTAAGTATTTGGCGGCGATCGCTAATATTTTTGGATCATGTTGCAGTTTTTTAATTGCGGGGCAAAGCAAAGCCGTGTTGAAATAACTACCCATGAAAAAGTGCTTACCAGATTTATGTTCTGCTTGCTCTTTTTGATGATAATAAAAACCCAAATCAGGTTTTCGATTACCATAACAAACATTTGCTTGAGCAAAATTAACTATTTCTTCAACGACATTTGCAGGTAGATTTATATCTAAACATAATCCTGATATTGTTAATTCGTTAACAACTGCATCTACACTCACACTTTCAAAGCAAGAAGTACTTTCATTAATCAATGGTAAATATGATTTAGTTGAGCCTTTAGAGAAAAACATTATCAAGTTTCTCCCCATCTGAAAGCGCGCAACTTTACGCATTAAGAGCCATCTAGGATTTTTAGTTAGCCCTTTGTAATTTTCATAACAGCAATTGTAAAACTTTGTAAAGTCTCTTTCCAGATAGTTATTGAACAAATCTTTAAACATAAGCCGCCTGAGCTTGAAATAGCAAGATGCAATGGTATCAATGCTTGTGTTGGAAAACGACTTCGTAAGTGCGTAAGTTTAAACGCGTACTTGCTTGATTAAAATTTTATGTTATGAAGGTTAAGAAATTGACTGAATTACAGTAAGTTTATAATTTCTTTTTATGTAAGAGATTTTTTTAAAGATTTAAAGTGATTTCTTTATATTTCAAAAGAGAAAAAATCACTTAAAGTTAATTTTTCTGATAGTGAAAACTAAAAAAAATCTCCCAGAGAAATTAATTCTTTGATATTGCTAGCAACAATAAATCACCTGCTGATTAACCAAATACTGAGAAAAAATCTAAATTTTTGAACCTTATTACTTAAGCTATTTAATAGCATATAACAAAATAACCAAGACAAATACATGGTTAGGAAAATACAGATATACAACCCTTTAGCAGATTTAGTTGTTGGCAATATTTTGGTAATTGGTATAAAAGTATGGGATAAAAGTTGATTTTCTTCGACTTGAAAATCCCAGTTGTTTTGTTACATAACCTTAGGTAAATCACTATGGCAGTTGCACAAGAGTTAGAGCGCTTTGGACACCACTTAATACTTGGGATATCTGGTACTACATTAAGCGATGACGATAAACGGACGCTCAATGAATTAAAACCAGTTGGGGTAATATTTTTCGCTAAAAATTTTCTGGATGGTACTCCCTATGAAGTTTGGTTGGAAAGCTTCAAGGATTTGAACGACCAAATCAGACAATATGCTGAACGTAACTTAATGTTCATGACTTTAGACCACGAAGGGGGACGTGTAATTCGGACACCTTTACCAATTACTCGCTTTCCCCATGCTTTACTGTTGCGACCGCCGTTCGCGGAGCGTTCCGTAGGAGAGGCGGGACGAAGTCCATCGCACGCACGCGAAGTAGCAAAAGCTACCGCCTTAGAACTCAAATCCCTGGGCATAAATGTATCATGGGCACCTGTAGCAGATATTTTTTCCCATCCCCAAAATCCCATCATTGGGCCTCGTGCTTTTGGTAGGACTCCTGAAACTGCTGCACAAGGCGTTCGTGAATATTACCTGGGACTTCAAGAGTCGGGAATTTTGGGATGTGCTAAACACTTCCCCGGACATGGAGACACAAGCCAAGATTCTCACATTGAGCTACCAATACTTAATCTCACTCCAGAAGACTTGCGAATTCGCGAACTCATCCCGTTTAAAGCGCTGATTGAGGAACAAGTACCTTTGATCATGACAGCTCATATCCTATTTCCCAAAATCGACCCTCAATTACCGGCGACACTTTCCCCAGCTATCCTCAAGAGCATACTCCGGGAAGAAATGGGTTTTCAGGGAGTAGTTGTCTCTGATGACTTAGATATGAAAGCTGTCTCAAATATGTTTAAAGAGAGTGGGACTATAGCAAGAGCGTTTTCTGCTGGTTGTGACTTGTTTATTGTCTCGCGTAATATCAATTCTTCATCTATTGAACGTACCTATCAGATAGCTGAAGATTTTGCCAATTCTCTCAGCCAGGGAAACTTGGATGAATCAGTAGTAGCAGCAGCGAGAAACAGAATTGAGAAACTACTAGCAGTCACGCCTCAATATATCATCCATGCTCTTGACAAGAATACACTACTGCAACATGCCGAACTAGCGATCGCTTGTTCTTATTAGGTAAGTAGGGAGTAGGGAGTAAGGGCAGGGCTGATTCGTTCCCTAAAAGGGTTAAAATTGCAAGGGCAAATCCACAATTAAGACCGAAAATTTTGGCATCTTCAGTCCGAAATACCTGATTTTTCTTTGCGTCTTTGCGCCTTTGCGTGAGATTATCCTCTTGACAAATCTCCAACACAAGCGAATGAAACAGCCCTGGGGAGTAAGGGAGTATTTTGTTCTTATCCCCTTGTCTCCTTGTCCCCCCATCCCCCTATCCCCTTATCCCCATCTAGGGCAAAAACCGATCTAAAGCTGCTTTTAACTGTTCAATTTCCACTTCCATATTGCCTTCTTGAGCCGCTCTAGCAATACACTCTGTTAAATGTTCATCCAAAACAATTCTTGCTACCCTATCCAACGCGCCTCGCACGGCTGCAATCTGTAATAAAACATCAGGACAAGGGCTATTTTGCTGCACCATTGTCTTAATACCGCGAACATGACCTTCTATCCGTGACAGCCGATTAACAATTCGCCGTAAAGACTCTTCACTATGAACGTGAGGATGAGCCGATTTTCCCTGTCCATGAGTATCATCTGTATACTCGTAGTCTGTATTATGACTGTGAGAATTTTCTGCTTGCTGGGATGTAGGCAAGGATTTTTTAGCTAATCGGTTTGATCCATTCATGGTCATGGGTTGCCAAAGCACAGGTAGTACTAAGATCCTAGCCTAGAGGATAATTGGTTATCTGAAGAGGATGTTTGAAAAGTATTGTTGCTAACAATCAAAATAAGGATTTATTTCTGCTGACTGGCAGCCAACTATCGCTCGTCGCACTGGTAATCACATGAAGATGAGCTTAGCTCAGTTTAATTTCCTTCTCATAGTATTATTTATATTTTGTCAAATTACTGACTAAATTAATCAAGTTTGAGAGCATTAACTGGAACTTCATCCCAAGAATTCACTATACGCAAGCGCGCTACCCAACCGTCTCTCTTTTGGATGTCGGTCAAGTTTTCTTGGAAGGAATCATGACAATCTTTAGCTTGAGACTCATTACAACAGGCTATACAGGCATAAATCATGCCAGACGGATCAATTTGCTCATTTACCCAAATGGTCATGAATTATCCTCTCAAAAACTCTACGCCGAGAAAGTAATGTGTCATTTTAGAATACTAATATACTCAAGCGTATTTAATCAAAACCTATAGTCGCGACTTCCAGTCTGCAGGACTATAGCAGTACTAAATCATTCGTAAAAACTTCTCTTGATTGTCCTCTGCAGTATGCGCTGCGCGCACGGTTAAAAAATAATTTTTACAACTTATCTAGGATTGCTGTAGTATGAAAAACTCCACCCACAATTCGATTGAGTTTTTGGGCATTGGGAATTGGGCATGGGGCATGGGGAAGAGATCACCAATGCCCTATGCCCCAAGCGACGGGGCGACTATCCCTCTCCACCCACGATTCGATTGAGTTTCCCGTCGCTTTCGATGAATGGATACTTTACAAACACCTTTTGAACGTAAAGTTCTCGAAGAATAGTGTAATGATTGCCTTAAAGCTTAAAAGTCAAAATATATTAGCTATTACCAAAAGCCTTTATCTATAAAAATTGCAAAAGTTGCCCCGACTGATTAGTCTAGGCAACTTCTGCTACACCCCTTGCACAATACAAAAAATACCATTGTGGAAAACTGGATGTCTGCCAAATTGCCAAAAATCCATGTTTTGCTTACTCATACCAATTTCCGAAAATAATGAGACAGTCGCTACATTTCTTGTTAACTGAACCGTATGGGCTGATTACTCAATAAGCTATTTTTCCTAAGATGTACATTTTGTAACCCTTATAAGTAGGTGGGTGGGAAAATTTATCGCTAGGATAAGGCAGAAGGCAGAAGGCAGGAGGCAGAAGGGAAGAGGGTTTTAAGCTGATTCATTTTTCTTTACATAGTTGATTTTATTTGTGCCTACCTACTTATATCAACAGTTTTAGAATTTCTAGAAAAATATGTTTCTTCCATTTGTTGCTAACGCGTAGCCGCGCTGGTCAGAGGCTTCGATCTTGCACCAGCTTTAAAGACCGCCTGATGTTAGAAACATATGGCTGCATAGCAAAAGTTTATAGGACTTTTGCTATGCAGCCAAGAAATCAATTTCTTGGTGGAAGTTTGAGCAGATGCAAAATATAAATTTTTTGGAATTTAATGTGATATTTAGCACTGGTGTCAGGGGAATACTAAGGCGAAGAAACAATATCTGTGAGCGTCGCTGCAATGTTAGTATTATCCGATCCTACTTTGATTATTCCCGGATATCGCATTACCGAGCAAATCTACTCAGGCAGCAAAACCCTAGTTTATCGAGGCATCAGAGAACAAGACCAAAAAAGTGTCATCATCAAACTGATACGGAACGAATACCCCACATTCGCTGAAATTGCCCAGTTCCGTAATCAGTATACTATCACCAAAAACCTGGATATTCCTGGCATAGTCAAACCCCTCAGCTTAGAAAACTACCGCAACGGCTATGCTTTGGTGATGGAAGACTTTGGCGGTATATCGCTCAGAGATTGGGGACTGGGGAAAAAGCACAAACAAGCAAATGGTTTAGCGCTCAGAGAGTTTTTTCACATTGCCCTAGAAATAGTATCTACCCTAGAAAAACTGCATCGCGATCGCATCATACACAAAGATATCAAACCCGCCAATATCGTAATTCACCCTAGCACTTTTGAGGTCAGACTCATCGACTTCAGTATTGCAACTCTGCTACCGAGAGAAATTCAATTCCTCACCAATCCCAACGTCTTAGAAGGGACATTAGCTTATATTTCTCCCGAACAAACAGGACGGATGAACCGAGGTATCGATTATCGCAGTGACTTTTATTCCTTGGGTGTCACCTTTTTTGAACTCCTCACCGGACAGTTACCCTTCACCACCACAGACATGATGGAGTTAGTCTACTGTCACATTGCCAAACAGCCACCAACAGTCAGCCAGATTAACCCCAAGATTGCGCCAATACTGTCTTTAATCATCACTAAGCTGATGGCAAAAAATGCCGAAGACCGTTATCAAAGCGCCTACGGACTGAGACATGACCTAGAAGAATGCCAAAAACAGTGGCAACAAACAGGAAATATCATCACCTTCGAGTTAGCACAAAAAGATATTTCTGATCGTTTCTTGATTCCTGAAAAACTCTATGGCCGCCAAACAGAAGTAGAAAAATTACTTGCCGCTTTTGAACGCGTTAGTAGCGGTACAACAGAAATGATCCTCGTGGCAGGATTTTCTGGGATTGGTAAAACAGCAGTAGTCAACGAAATTCACAAACCCATTGTCCGGCAACATAGTTATTTCATTAAAGGGAAATATGACCAATTTCAACGCGATATTCCCTTCTCAGGATTCGTACAAGCTTTTCGGGAACTAATCGGACAAATACTTTTAGAAACAGATGCCCAAATTCAACAGTGGCGAACTAAAATTATGTCGGCATTGGGTGAACAAGGTCAGGTAATTGTTGATGTGATTCCTGAACTCGAATTAATTATTGGTAAGCAAATAGAAGTAGCCGAATTATCTGGCAATGCAGCTGAAAATCGGTTCAATTTATTATTGCAGAGATTCATGCAAGTCTTCATGACGAAAGCACATCCCTTGGTGATATTTCTAGATGACTTGCAATGGGCAGATGCGGCTTCGTTGAAATTAATCCAGTTATTAATCAGCGAAATCAATACAGTCAGACAAAATCTTGCCCTAACTTCTCCCCTTACAGGTGAAACCCAGAAAGAAAACATAACTGAGAAAAGTCTGCTGCTGATTGGTGCATATCGGGATAATGAAGTAGCAAAAGCACATCCACTGTATTTGGCACTCAAGGAGATTACAAACACCGGAGCCAGAGTTAATACTATCACCCTAACACCTTTAACACAGGGTGATTTAAATCGTTTAATTGCCAATACACTGAAGTGTCAAGAACAAAATTCAGTTGCTCTCACCCAAATGGTGTTTGCCAAAACCAAAGGTAATCCTTTCTTTACTCATGAATTTCTTAAGGCTTTACATAAAGAAGGATTGATTGAATTTAGCTTTAATCTGGGTTGTTGGCAGTATGAATTAGCAAAAATTCAGGCATTAGCGCTTACAGATGATGTAGTTGAATTCATGTCGATTCAACTTATGAAATTGCCAATACAAACTCAGCAAGTCCTGAAACTAGCTGCCTGTATTGGCAACCAATTTGACTTAAAAACTCTTGCTATTGTACATGAGCAATCTGCGGTAAATACAGCCTCAGATTTATGGCCTGCTTTACTTGAAGGACTGATATTGCCACAATCTGAAGTCTACAAGTTAGTTGCAAAAAATAATAGTGACCAAATCAACGCTCTGGAAAGGGGAGAATCTACCCATAGCAACTCTCAATTACCTAAATATAAATTTATCCATGACCGGGTACAACAAGCTGCTTATTCTTTAATTCCTCAACACCAAAAACAATCAATTCACCTGAAAATTGGGCAACTGCTATTGAAAAATACTTCAGTTGCCGAAAGAGATGAAAGAATTTTTGAACTGGTAAATCAGTTTAATATAGCAGTACCGTTAATTACTTCTTCAGGCGATCGCCATCAACTAGCGGAGATGAATTTAGTTGCTGGACGTAAGGCTTTGGCATCAACAGCTTATCCAGCTGCGCTCAAATATTTAACTACAGGAATCGAACTACTTGCAGATGATACCTGGAAAACACAATATGAGCTAACTCTAGCTTTATATGAGACAGCCGCAGAGGCGGCATACTTAGCTGGAGATTTTGAGCAAACGGAGCGATTAACAGAGGTAGTGCTGCAACAAACTAAAACCTTGCTGGAGAAGGTGAAAGTTTATGAAATCAAAATCCAAGCTTATGGGGCGCAAAATAAAGCACTAGAAGCTATCAATACTGCGTTAGTTGTTTTGAAATTGTTAGGTGTGGAATTTCCTGAAAATCCCAATCAATCTGATATTCAATTTGAACTGGAAAAAATAACTTCCGCTCTGGTCAATCGAAACATTGAAGAATTAATTGATTTTTCCGAAATGACAGAAATACAACCACTAGCAATAATGCGTATCTTATCTAGTGGAATTGTGTTCGCCTATCAAAGTAATCCTAATCTTTTTCTGCTGATTACTCTTAAACAAATTAGTTTATCAATCCAGTATGGTAATGCTCCTTTGTCTGCCTATGCCTATGTAGTTTACGGGTTAATTCTCTGTGATATGATGGAAGATATTGAATCTGGCTATAAATTTGGAAATTTAGCTGCAAAGTTATTGATTAAGTTTAATGCTAAAGAAGTTATAGCTAAAGTTCTCCACACTATTAATGCTCACATCAGGCATTTAAAGGAGCATATCAAACAAACATTAAAGCCCTTTCTAAAAGCTTATTCTGCTGGATTGGAAACGGGAGACTTAGAATTTGCAGCGTATTCTATTAATGCTTACTGTTATGCTCTATATTTTGTAGGAAAAAATCTAATAGAACTAAAACAAGAGATGGTAAATTACAGCAATGCCATCATTCAAATAAAGCAAGTAAGAGTATGGCATTGGAACGAAATTTATCGACAAACTGTTTTGAATTTACTAGGAAATGTTGACAAGCCGTATTGTTTAGTTGGAGAAGCTTACGATGAAGAAAAAAAACTGCCACTTCATCTTGAAGCTAATGATGGAGTGGCAATTTTAATCTTATATTTCTGCAAGCTTCAGCTATGTTATCTATTTGCTAATTACTCTCAAGCTGTTGAAAATGCTGCAATAGCAGAAAATTATTTATATGCTGGGATAGGAATGTTAGTTACTCCTCAATTCTATCTCTACGATTCATTAGCTAGACTAGCGCTTTATCCTAATATCGAGGAATCTAAACAACAACACATTCTTCAGAAGGTTGCTGCCAATCAACAAAAAATTCAACATTGGGCGCATCATGCTCCAATGAATAATTTACATAAGTATTATTTAGTGGAGGCAGAACTGTATCGTATTCTCGGCCAAAATCTTCAAGCAATGGATAATTATGATCGCGCCATCACCCTTGCTAAAGAAAACGAGTATATTAACGAAGAGGCACTCGCTCACGAATTAGCCGCCAAGTTCTATCTTGAATGGAACAAACAGAAAATTGCCCAAATCTACCTGACGGATGCCTACTATTGCTACGTGCGCTGGGGAGCAAAAGCCAAAGTTGACGACTTACAAAAACGCTATCCTCAATTACTCGCTCCCATCATTCAGCAAGAACAACTAAAACTCCCACACAGAGATAAAATTACCACTGAATCAAGCATATCCCTATCTAGTCCCATTACTCACGAAACAGTAGTCAGCTCTAACACTAGCATTTCACAGATGCTGGACTTAGCATCTGTGATGAAAGCCTCACAAGCACTATCTGGAGAAATCGAACTAGAACAACTACTTTCTACCTTAATGGCAGTGGTGATGGAGAACGCCGGCGCATCTAAATCTGCGTTGATTTTGAGTGAAAGCGATCGCTTGGGCTTAACCGTCACGGCAGTTAGTTCCAGCTCAACTTTGACATCTATTTCCACAAGTTTCCCATCAATTCATCTAGAGTCCAGTTGCGATGTTCCTATTACTTTAATTAATAATGTCAAACGCACAAGGGAAATCTTTGTCATCGATGATGCTAAGATTGCTGCTTTCTTAGCAGGCGATCGCTACATTATCCGTGAGCAACCCAAGAGTGTATTGTGTATCCCAATTATTAATCAAGGTAAACTGCTGGGTATTCTTTATCTCGAAAATAATCTGACGACGGGAGCATTTACAGGCGATCGCGTTGAAGTCTTAAAACTCCTCACCACCCAAGCCGCAATTTCGCTAGAAAATGCTCTACTCTACAAAAATTTAGCCCAAGCAAATCAATACTTAGAAGAATACAACCATACATTAGAGGAAAAAGTAGAGCAGAGAACCCAGGAACTCAACGAAAAAAATCAACGCTTGGAACAAGCACTCTTAGAATTGCAAAGTACCCAAAGCCAATTGATTCAAAGTGAAAAAATGTCTTCCTTGGGGGAAATGGTGGCGGGAATTGCCCATGAAATCAATAACCCGATAAATTTTATTCATGGCAATATTACACATGCTAGTGAGTATGTGCAAGATTTGCTGGACTTAATCGCTATCTATCAACAGGAATACCCCAATCCTTCAGATGTAGTTCAGGATAAAGTTTTAGAGATTGATGTAGATTTCCTGGCAGAAGACTTGCCCAAAATTCTCGATTCTATGAAGGTCGGTAGTTCACGCATTCGGAATATTGTTCTCGGCTTACGGAATTTTTCCCGCCTAGATGAAGCAGAAATGAAACCAGTAGATATTCATGAGGGTATTGATAATACCTTAATGATCTTGCAGCATCGACTCAAGGCAAAGAGCGATCGCCCGGAAATTGAGGTCATTAAAGAATATGCACAACTACCCCAAGTGAGTTGTTATGCTGGTCAACTCAATCAGGTATTTATGAATATCCTCAGTAATGCGATCGATGCTTTAGAAGAGTCAATAATCAATTCAAAAATAATTAACAAACCGCAGATTCGCATTTGCACTGAGCTAAAAGACTCGAATACATTGAGAATTCGCATCGCTGATAATGGTCGTGGCATGAATGCCAAGGTATGTCAGAAAATTTTTGACCCATTTTTTACCACTAAGCCGATAGGCAGTGGTACGGGGTTGGGGTTGTCAATTAGCTATCAAGTTGTTGTGGATAAACACAAGGGTCAGTTAACCTGTGATTCTACTCCTGGAAAGGGAACTGAGTTTGTGATTGAGATACCGATGCAACAATAAAATAGTTAGCAGATATATGATAGAAAAATTATCAATTATTGCATCCTTATATCTTAAAAGAGTGGCAGCTGATTCAATTTTGTGTGGCATACCCTTGGATAAAAAAGTGTTGCACCAAATTTGCCGCATATTCCATTCCATAAGGTACGCTTACACCAGCATTTAACTCGTTAGCAAAGTATGTGTTTTGGCAGCCTTGTAACGTTTCTAAGCGTTTATAGATGCCCTCTCCTATATCTTGGGGTGAAAAATGAGAGAACCACTTCCAAATAAGCGGTTGTCCTAAAAACTTTATCTGAGTACCTCCGAGTTTTTGTACTAAGTCAGCAACATTACATTCTAGTTCCTTAATGGTTGTGGTTTCATCCATGAATGGGTAAAAGTTGTAAATTTTGCTACCTATATCAACCTCATAAATCACGAATGGATAACCGGTTGGCACAGAATGATTCAAAGTGTTTTTGACAAAATAGAAGATTCCTTGAGGCAGACCTTCTGCTTTGCAGGTGACAACTGCTCGTTTGATTGTGCGTACACGGGAGAAAATATCAGTTTCCTCTGAAGAAGCATCTGCTACACGGAGAAAGTCATCTACAGGAGCAGTCCAAATTAGATGATCGAACTCCCACTGACCAGAAGAAGTTTGCACAAAAATTGTTTTATCGCGGTAGATTCGTTCAATACTCTGTCCCAGAAACAAGTTGTGCGTTGCTGCTACGCGATTCCACAACTCCTGGTTCCCTTCTTGCAGTTGTGGCATGTTGAGAACTAACTTTTTGATGGGGTTACATCGGTTAAGTAATGCAAGCAACCTAATCACGTAGGCAATTGAGACTTCTTCTTCAATATGCCCAAATTGTGCAGCATTGGCTATTGGAATTAAAGCCTCTCGAATGAAACCCAGTCCCCGCTTAGTAAACCATTGAGGTGATGGCTCACTCATTGCTTGGTAAATGGGGTTGACAAACCCTGGACTGTCATACCGGGTATGCTTGCGTAATTCCCAAAAGAAGGTCGTAAGCTGCCACAGCCTACTAAATAAGGAGTATTTTGTTTCAATCAGAAACGGGCTAGAGACGCGACCTGTAGCTAAGTCAATGACTTGTACTCGTGGCATCACCCGGTAAGCTGTAGAGATTCCATACCGTTTATTGTACTTTGTGTATAAGGGACTAGGTAGTATCCAGACAGTTCCGCCCTCATAAATACCCCGAGCTTGAGCTGTTGTGTCTGCATACTTGACTGAATATGTCTTGCCACCTATGCGGTTCTTTACATCAAGAATAGTGATGTGCTTATATCCAAGATCGCGTAATTCTTCAGCCGCCGTCAAACCAGTACACCCTGCACCAATAATACCAATACGAGTTGAAGGCTCATGGGTCAGATTAATAACTTGCATTGATTAATTTAAAGTGAGTCTAATTTGTTAGTTCAAAATAGGGGATTCTAGAGTAGGCAATTTCCTAAGAAATCGCGCGCCAGTTGTCACAAGAGCAGCTCGCGGCCTAACGCACTGGCTTGGCTACACAGGTAGGACGCGTAGAGCAGTGAAGCAGCTCCTGAGCGGTTTCTAATTTTCTGTTACTTAATTTCAACATACAAGCTGGAAAGAGTTTGTATAGCTGCATATCGCTAAAGCGAAAGCTCCGCTAACACGTAGTGTGCCATAGGCATAAGCTACTCTAACGCGTTCACGGAGCGTGGCGTAAAGCCCTACGGGCATGGCTGCACTTAAAGTCATAGCGTGCCGGAAGCCTTTTCTCTCTTATCGCCAGAGCTAGGTGCAAGATGTGGGCAATACAACTAAATCTGGTTTTTCTAAAGTCTTGTAACGACCAGATAGAGAATACCAATTGAGGTGACCACCTATCCAAGCATGTAATCCCGATACATATTTTGCTAATTCCGTATCTATTTGTTCTCCAAATGATGGTGTGGACGCCTCTAAATTTATCATTGCTTGTATCTCTTCATCATGCATTTGGGCAGCACAGTTAATTGCTTTTTCCAAAGTAAGTTTTTGTTGATAATGTAGTACCAATACTAGATTGTGTACATCTCCATTTGCCATTTCTTTAGGTGCCGAAAAGATATCGTTACACCAACAAACAATATTGTTCGTCATCATTTTTAATGATTTCAATATTTCATGTTCTCGTAAAGATACAGGAATCAGTAAATGATTAGAAAATTCAATTAACTCAAAGAGGGGTTCCATTGCTCCAGTTGATCTACGGAGATGAATATAAGTGTTAATATCAGGTACATTTTCCTGTAAGCGATTAATAGCTTCCTGGACACAACCATGCAAATAATCTTCAACACTATGGACAAAGTGATGAAAAGATTTTGCACCATTTCTTTGGAACATCCGTCTTCGCAAGTCTGCTAAAGCATGAGAACGTAGTGTATCCTGGCTTGTGAGTTCTGCCCCATTCAATACTTCAATAAATCTCTTATGAAAACTCTTTAGTAATTCAGGTTCTTTTGATAAATCTGAAATATCACATTCGTCATCCCAGGTCATCATCCAACTCAGCCAATCATTTGCAATCTTCAGTTCTTCAAGTTGGCAGTATGGGTAACAACTGGCAATTAGCAAAAAGAATTTTGCTTTAGAGAAACGCTGGTATGCTGACTCATTTGCCAGCAGATTGAAGCGGATTACCCAATCCAAATAGTTTTCCTCTAGAACATCAACATACTGATTGAATTGATGTGGAAATGGACAATATAAATCTGGGAGAATGAATTTTTGCATAAATCCTATCGAATTCCAAAATTTACTAAATCGATTAACTTGCCGACAGTGACTAAAATATAGTACTGTTGGCATTTGAGATATTAATTCTCAATATAAATACTCTGTCAAACAGAGACTAAATAACTGAAACTTTACCTTCTTAAGTATTTTTTAATAAAAATATTAAAAAATATATCCGTACATTTACGGAATTATAAATAAAAATTAACTTAGCTAGATACTTGGTTGTAGAAATTACTTGTTTTAAAGTATATACGTAGAAAAGTATCAGTATATTTTGGTATGAATACTTAGTATCGTTTATTTCAAAAATTATATAGTTTAGTTCCAAATAAACTTAGGAAAAGATTTGATCAACCTACTATATGATGCTATCGGATAATAAATTTTGTACTTTAAATCACTTTAATTTTACGTAATTTCTCTTAAATATCATGAATCCATGATATATTCAATGTTACTAGGGTATTTCTTCTCGAGCAATTTAAAAGAAAAAATGCGAACAAGCCAATATTTAAGCTATTTTTCTACCCAACAGCAGATGTAAATTTAAGCAATAACCTAAAGCAATAAATTATACAGCAGTTAAAAAAGATGCTAAAAGAAAGCTAATATCATCCTAAATGTGGATGGAAACAAATAAATGTTAGTGTAAGTGTCTCAGTAAAATTACTTTGAAGGGGCTTCAGGAGCAAAGCAGATGTAACTAACTCCTGAAGCGACCATTGCCATATGCCCAGGTTGAAGAAAGCAGCATGTTTAGTCAGCAGCCAGAAACCTGGATGCTGCCAGTACCTTAAGCTAATGGGGTTTGGGATATTACCCTTACATAGGCAAACGCAAATCAGCGACGATCGCTGACAAGTAAGGTTGAAAAATTGCTAAATTTTCCAGTTTCTCGAATTTACCTGTGATGGAGCCTGGTTCAAAAGCTGTAGTAATTATGTAAAGAGTAGTACCATCGAAGGCAACATGACTGATATGTTGTTCTTGTACTCCACCTTCTTGCTTGATGCCTACAAAGCCGTAGCGCATTCCCTGAAGCTGACCAATTGATACTTGTTGCGGTGGATAGGCTGAGAAACTAATTTTGTTTTTATACTTACCCTGACGGTCTTTTGCTAAAGCAGTGTCGAAGTCTGCGACCCAACTACTGAGTGCTGTCAATACCTGATTTTGGTATTCAGGGTTCTTAGATTCCACTTTGGAACCAAGTGGAATTCCCGCAGCTATTAAATTTTTTTGGAAATCTGGATTGTTTTTTACTGGGTAAACCCCAATTTCGACCGTACCCAAAAGCTCTCCTTGGGAAGAGACACACAATAAGGGAGCATTTCCCTCACAAGGAGACACTTGCCAACCGTTTGGGGTAGGAGTGTTTCCCAAGATTCTCTGCCAAATATTTCCTGCTATCGGCTTAGGAGTTGTTGAAGGAGCGGTTTGATCAGACGCGCTGGGAGTCGGCGTTGTGACAGATAATGGTTTTTCTTCCCGCTCAATATGAAAAGGAGGGAGAAAAGATTTTACTCCCACTGGTATTAAAACTAATAGAATAGCACCGATAAAAAGATGATAAACGCGCAACATTTTTCCTGATAATCCAGAAACAGAATTCGCAGACTAATAGTATCCACAACACCCTGTGAGTATACAGGAAGATATATCTATGATCACTTTTAGTTCCGCAAAAACCATTCAAAAAAAATTAACTTAATTTAAATATAGATTCTATAGTAGCGCTGTCTTTCCTAGATAACGCTACTACTAAGATAGTTACTAATTTACGTCTGTCTAAATTATTTCGCGGCTTCCATGCTCAGTCGAAGAGGCAATTACCCTTAGGGTTTTATCTGAAGCGAGAACGATGTCTACGACTTTGCTTGTGCCTAGCAACTGCTTTACGCTTTTGCTTTTCTAACGGCGTCTCAAAGTGACGCTTTTTTCTCATATCTTGGAAAATTCCAGCTTTAGAAACTTCGCGTTTAAATCTTCGCAAAGCTGACTCGATACCTTCATTCTCTCCCAAAACTACTTGTGTCATTCTTCTTCCTCTTCATGTGGATGAATTGTTGTAAATCTAGAGCAAATGCAAAACATTCCAGCAGAGTCAAGCTTTAGGCTTTATCTGCTGGAGACTCTAGATTTTAAATAATTGGATCAAGGCTTAGTAGCGACCACCGCCACCGCCACCGCCACCACCACGGCGAGCGTTGTTGCCACCCCAGCCTCCACCGCGAGGAGAGCTTCTTTCCTCACGGGGTTTAGCTTTATTTACTTTCAAATCACGGCCCATCCACTCTGCGCCATCAAGTGCTTCGATGGCAGCAGTTTCTTGTGCGTCTGTTTCCATCTCTACAAAGGCAAAGCCTCGGGGACGACCTGTCTCCCGGTCGGTGGGTAACTGAACACGATTAACTGTCCCATATTCCGCAAAAGCCCTCTTCAGGTCTTCTTCTGTGACCTGATAGGATAAATTCCCGACATAAATTGACATAGAATGTCTCCGAATTCAGAGAAGTGTAGAGAGTTAAATTCGGAGAGACGCTTTTTAGAAACCAAAACGAGTTACTCAACCGAAAATAATCCTTATATCCACAAATATAGCACAGCCTTTAACTATTGTCTCACAAGACGTCACTTTAAAAAATAAAACTTTGAGAGCAGGTTACCAAAGCTAATAACGGCAAGGCTTATATGCTCTTTCATGCATGAAATTTGTGAAGATAAATGAGTATCAACAAGCGATCGCCTACTTAATTTAAATTAGGAAATGACGTATTAACTAACACATTTAGATGGTGCAAAAACATGAAAATATCATCCATAAATAATCCTAATTTTAGCCACTAGCCAACTGTGCTAATAACCTTTCTGCTTCTTTGCATATCACCTCATGATACTGACCATTACTAGCAAGTAAACCACCCCACTGATTGATATCATCGGTGTTGTAATGCAACAAAGTACCATCAAAGTGAGTAAACTTACCACCAGCTTCTGTTAAAATTAGCTCTGGGGCGGCTATATCCCAGTCTTTAGGGGCAGACTTGCCGGAAAGAGAAACGTAAATATCCGCCTGTTGCTCAAGAATGGCAGCAATTTTACAGCCTACACTGCCAATAGTTTTCTGATTTTGACAAGGTAAGTTTTGTAATAAATAATTTAACGATTCATGGCGGTGAGAGCGACTGACAACGACGGTTAAGTCTTCGATGTGTTTGCCAGATGAAACTTGTATGGGAACAAATCCATTACGGGTTTCTACAAATGTACCTCCGCCTTTGGTAGCAAAATACAACTTTTCTGCTTCCGGTATCGCCACTACTGCTAAAACTGGACGGGTTTCTTGCACTAAAGCAATGTGAATGGCATAGTCCCCAGTTTTTTCGATAAAGTCTCTTGTACCATCTAAAGGGTCAATGATCCATACCCAACTGGGGGGTTTCCTACTTAGTTGTGATTTATAGGTTTCTTCACTAATATAGGCAAAATCTTCATTACCTAAAGCTGCTTGTAGTCTCTCCACTATAAATTGACTCACAGTTACATCTGCAACTGTGACAGGCTCATTCTGTTTGTATTGCACCTCTAGGTTAAAGTCTGCTGCTGTTTCGTGATAATAAGAACGTAGTATATCTGATGCACCCCAACCCACCTCACGCGCGATCGCTAATATTTCTTGTAAGTCCTTCATTAATTCAGCCTTGTCTATTTAACTAACTCTAACTACTCAACACTCTCCAACCAGCGACGTGTCCCCAAAAATTGACAGGAATTAGCAGCGATATTAGCTGCCTGTGTGAGGGCATCAGTAAAATTTCCCTGTAAGATGTAATGGCAGAATGCACCGTGAAAAATATCTCCAGCCCCAAGTGTATCAACTGCCTGAATTTGTGGTACATCTACAGATCCAGTCTTGCTCTCAGTCAAATATGCAATTGGTTTTTCCCCGTGGGTAATGGCAATGTGGGGAATGTCAAATGTACTGAGGTAGCTAAACACTTCGGCTTGAGTGTGGCAGTTGGGGGGATAAAAATTAGCAGAACAAACGGCATAATCAACGAATGGCAAAACTTGCTCAAATCCTGGTTTCCAACTACCACCATCAATAACGACAGGGATATTTTGGGATTTAGCTATTTGCGCGATCGCATTACCAACAGTCATTTGATGACCATCAATCAGCACAATATCAATATTTTGTAAAATATTGGGTGGGATAGATGTACTGCTGGCTTGAGTTTTGACAGCATTCATGGAAACCACCGCTCGTTCACCTGTAGCTTGGGTGATAATTATCGAAGAGACAGGCGGTGGGTTGCTATTACTAGGTTCAAGATCAGCGATCGCTACTTGGTAATTTGCCAAATCGCCCCGAATTAGTTGGGTTATAGGGTGGGAACCCATGACACCTAAGACTTGAGCTTGATTACCTAAATAACTAAAAGTTACAGCCGCATTTGTCGCCGGGCCGCCTGCTGCTACAGTATAGTCAGCAGCGACAATCTTCTGATTATTCCTAGGGGCAGAATCAGCAAGGTAGATTAAATCCAAGGTGACTAAACCCACAAATAACCCACCTAGGGATTTTAGATTAGTCATTAGTAACTTGTTCCCTAGCTTCTATTTTCTCACTCATGCAGACTGATCCCAAACCAGGAACACTTTACGTCGTCGGTACACCAATTGGCAACCTGGAAGATATCACCTTTCGGGCGGTGCGAATTTTGCAAACGGTGAATCTGATTGCTGCGGAAGATACCCGCCATACAGGTAGACTGTTACAGCATTTTCAAATTAAAACACCCCAGTTAAGTTACCACGAACACAATCGCACTAGTCGTATCCCGGAATTGTTAGAGTATCTGGTTAACGGCCAGGCGATCGCTTTGGTGAGTGATGCGGGAATGCCAGGAATTTCTGATCCTGGTTATGAATTGGTCAAAGCCTGTATTGAAGCTGGGATCACAGTAGTTCCTATTCCTGGTGCTAGTGCTGCCATTACGGCTTTAAGCGCTGCGGGACTACCAACAGACAGATTTGTTTTTGAAGGCTTTCTACCTGCCAAAGGCCAAAAACGGCGTGAACATTTAGAATCTCTGCAAACAGAATCCCGGACTTTAATTTTCTATGAATCGCCGCACCGCTTGCGAGAAACTTTGCCAGACTTAGCACAAGTGTGGGGAAGCGATCGCCAAATTGTCTTGGCAAGGGAGTTAACTAAATTTTACGAGGAATTTTGGCGGGGAACGATTGCCGAGGCGATCGCTCATTACAGCCAACGTGAACCCCAAGGTGAATACACGCTAGTTGTCGCAGGAACTCCAGCCACTCAACTCCAACTTTCCGAAGCCGAACTCAAAGCCGAATTGCAACAATTAATCTCTCAAGGAATATCGCGATCGCAAGCTAGCCGTCAATTAGCAAAAATAACTTCTCTTCCCCGGCGTCAAATTTACCAATTAGCTCTTTCTTTATGAGTGCTGAGTGCTGAGTGCTGAGTGCTGAGTGCTGAGTAAAAACTCAGTTTCCAGTTTCTACTTAGTTGTGAAATTCGTTTCATCGGGACTGCCTTAGTGATAGGTCTTTAACCGGACTTGATATTAGGCAATCCCTATTTTTAGGTAGTATATTTACTTATTTTAAATTAAGTAAAATTAATATTAAATTCAGTATAAATTTAAAAATTTAGGTATAATTAAGTTTAAATTTGTTTCAGCCAATTAAGAAAATAAAAAATTATGGGCAGGCTGTTGACCAAACTTATAGGTTTAATCCTACTTTTTATCGGCATCTACTTTTTTACTCAGAACATCATATTTGTTAGTGGCTATTATAGTCTTTTTTACCGCAGATTGCCTGCTACCGTTTCAGTTTTAGCAATTATGGCAGGAGTTTTTACACTCTTATTTTTTCGTAAAGAAACTAGCAACTTGGGATGGATTTTATTAGCTATTGGAATAGTATTAGTTTTCTTAAGTGGCGGCGTAATTTTCAGGTCAACTAGCTTGTGGAATTTATTGGTTGCTTTTGCCGCATTAATATCTGGATATAAATTATTAAATGAGGGTAAAATCAACTTTTAAAATCTCGGAAAAAGAGAATATTTGCTGATATTTTATAGTAATTAAAGTTACATATGTCCCAGGTGGGAACGGATAGTGTGCCGTTAAGCATACAAATTTTTGGTTGGACGCTACCGTTAACTGAATCGCATAAAGACTGTAGTACAGCCAATAAAACTTAAGATATAATTTCCCCATCTTCTCTATTGCGCTCAAAGTGCATTCAGGCACTAGCGTTAATTTGAAGTTAAATGCTAATTGCCCTAAACAGAAGCACAAATCAGCCTCATTAAATGAATGAATCACTTCTTATCCTGGCTTTAGCCTGGGGGTGTTTTGTTAAGTTTGAGGCTACTATTACAATGGAAACAATTGATCATGAGGAAACAGCAAGAATGACCCAAGTGGTTCTAGGAGAAAACGAAGGCATAGATTCAGCTTTGCGTCGGTTTAAACGCCAGGTCTCTAAAGCTGGTATATTAGCTGACGTGAAATACCATCGGCACTTTGAAACACCGTTGGAAAAGCGCAAACGTAAGGCAGTATCAGCTAGACGCAAGCGACGTTTTAAATAAACCTATTCGGGTTGGTACTGGCATTGCTCTATGATATTACCTGAAACCAGCAATAGCACGTCGCCTTATATTCTTACATAAAATTAGTAATATACCCGTACGGCCATCATGCGTGCGGGTGTATTGCTTTGTTGATTTATAGGACTGATATAAAAAACCGTCCATAAAGGAATAGGCGAACTGTGTACACTAGAATAAATGAAAAAAGGCGCTGAGACTAAGAACTAGTATATTGTACTCAGCACTCCCCTTCGACTTCGCTCAAGGCAAGCGCACTCAGCACTCAGCCCTCATCTTTGCGGCTATTACAAAGATTCATAGCCTTTTCTACTCCCTGTTTGAGACTAAATTCTACACACTCAACTACAAACTGAAGTACAAGAGACATCAGTTGAGTTTCAGATGCAGAAAATCTTCCTAAAACATGAGAGATAGACTCGGAGTTCTCGCCATTAGTGGTATCTTTTGGTTTACCAATGCCAATTCGCAAACGTGGGAAGTTTTGGGTGCTAAGATGAGCGATCGCACTCTTCATTCCATTATGTCCCCCAGCAGAACCAGACAAGCGTAGACGAGTCTTACCCAAAGGTAAATCCATGTCGTCATAAATCACCAACACAGACTCTGGTAGCAATTTATACCAACTAGTCACTGCTTGTATTGACTGTCCAGAGCGATTCATGTAAGTCAAAGGCTTGAGCAAGCGGACTTTATTGCCACCTGCGGCGATACCCTCACCATATTCCCCCTGAAACTTACGATTTTCCCCTAGGGGAATTTGCCAAGCACGGGATAATGCATCTACAGCAGCAAAGCCAATATTATGGCGTGTTTGGTCGTATTTAGGCTCTGGATTCCCTAACCCGACAATTAGTTGGGGAATCACCACAGCTGATTTTGTCACAGCTTCTGTCATTTTGGCCACAATCAATCAATTCGCAGCAGTTTTCTAAACCTGCTCAGATTTAGCTGCTTCGATTTGCTTGGGTTCAATTTCGGCAGAAGTTTTCACAGCTTGTTCTATTTGTTCAGCTTCTCGCTTAAACTCGTTTTGAAATTCATTAGAAGCTTCTTGAAAACCGCGAACTGCTTTGCCGACACTACGACCAATCTCCGGTAACTTCTTTGGGCCAAAGATTAACAGTGCAACCACCATAATTAAAGCCATTTCCGGCAGACCAATACCAAATATATTCATGCGGTTTCTCCTATAAACAGACAATTCAGGTAAAGCTAGAGCAATGGGTAATAGGGATGAAAACCCTTTCCATCTATACCATGCTTACTTGTTTGAGACTAATGTCTTCAGTATAAAACTCATAAAAAAACCCGGACAAGCCGGGTATAGGGTCGCTGATTATACAAGCTAAAAGCTATGTATCAGTTAGCCGCCCAAACTCCGCCAATCAACCATTACATCCTGAATCATCAGTGATTTATTGTAAAGTTGCAGAATAATTAGCAGAAACACGAAAAATAGAGCCATAAAAACGCCCATTACAGGGGTCGTGCCCCAACCGGGAGCAACCTTACCATACTCAGAGTTTAGGGGCCTCAGTATATCTCCCAACCTAGTCCGTTGTGCCATAATTCACCTAAGATGAGTTGCCAAAGCTTTTTTTAATCTTCTGTAATATTCTATAAGAATAGCACTCATAATTTATCCCTAATTTATGGAACCCGCAATAGTTCTTAGTATTTCTGTAGGCGCAGCCTTAGTTGCCATCACTGGTTTTGCAATTTATACTTCCTTTGGTCCTCCCAGCAAGCAATTGGCAGACCCGTTTGAAGACCACGAAGACTAGATTAGAGTGTGGGGAAAAAAGAGTTTTTCTTTCTTCCTCCATCCTCTTAAGCCTAAAATTTAGTTTCTGGTATTACCTGGAATGTGGTGACTTTCTCAGGCTATATAGTTGCTGACTGAGATTTTCTCATGTCCAAATTCAACGTTCCAGCAGACAAACCGATTTGCGTTATGGACGATCAGCAACTACCTGAGAATAAGGATATTATTCTTGGGCTTACTTCTGCGAACACAGCAAGTTTTCGATCTTATGGGATCGGTCTTTGGTATGGTATGACTTGTGATGGTCGCTTTATCATATCTCCTGAACAATGGATAAAAATTGAACTGCTAGATGCAATTAATTAAGAGGAAACTCAAATGGCAACCAATATTTCTTTAGAGGAACGGCTTGCAGCAGTAGAAGCTGCAATGGCTGAATTGCAAAAGCAAGTTGCGACTCCTCAAGTAACTAATTGGCTGCAACAAATTACAGGGTCTTTTAAAGATGAACCTGCTTTTGAAGAGGTACTTGCTTATGGTAGAGCAATTCGTCAAGGCGATGAATCGATCCTCGAAACGCAAGACGAGTCATGAAATATTTACTAGATACTGATCACCTTAGCATTCTTCAGCGTCAAGCAGGGCAGGATTACACTAGCCTTTCGACACGCATGGCTCACTACCCACTATCAGATTTTGCCGTATCGACCGTAACGTTTCACGAACAGGTACTTGGTAGCCACACTTACAACAAACAAAAACTAATTCTGCCCTTCTTATGGTGACACCTGGAATGTGGTGATTTTCCAAGGCTGTATAGTTGCTTTGTGAGATGAGGATACAGTAGTTGTTGAGGCACGCTCTAATAAATCTACTGTATCCCCTAACTTCATGCCTAAATCACTGTGTAAAGATAACTCGGCTGTTTCCCCGTGACATTCGTAACACCGGAGGATTAGTTGTTGTGGGTTATCTTCGGCTGGTTTGCAAGCCATTAAGATTAAATTTTCAGCACCTAAATCTAGGAAACTCACACTTTTGGGATAGCTGTGTGCTGAGTTTTGTGTAGTTAGGGGATTTACTATTACTTGTAATGGGATATTTAACTCGTAACCATGTCGTACAGTTTGGGCTGATTCCCAGCTACCAGCATGGGGATACAAGGTATATGTAAATTCATGCAAGCCTCGGTCTGCTTCTGGATTTGGCCAGTTGGGACTGCGGAGTAATGTGAGGCGTAGTTGATGAGGTTGGCTATCATAACCGTATTTACAATCATTCAGCAAACTAACACCGTAAATACCTGTATTTGTCTCCCCAGTTAAATCAGCCCAGCGCAAAGCGGGAACTTCCCATTTTGCTTGTTCTGCGGGTGTCTGGGGTTTCGTTGGGCGACGAATTGCACCACAGGGAATTTCGTAGGTAGCAAAGTCTGCTTCTACGTTCAGAGGAAAAGCTGCTTTCACTAAAACTTGATTTTCTTGCCAATCAACAGTTGTTTGAATTTTGAGAACAGCAGAAGCTTTTTCTAGGATATAGTCTTGTAAAAATTCTGATTTACCAATTGTGCGTACCACACGCACACGACTACGGAACTCGCCCTGTTCTAGATGAGAAATGAATGATAATTTGGCTGGCGGTAAGGGATTCTGGGCATAATTTGGGTCAATATTCCACGCATCCCAGTATTGTCCACTATCTTGAAAGGCTTGCAGTTGATTTCCTAAACCGTTGAGAACTTCACGCTGATTAATTTTATCAAAGACGCTGGACAAATCACCTGTTAGTTGGTCAACTGTAACTCGTAGATACTCGTTTTCTAGAACATACTGTTCTTTAATTTGTTGATTATCTGGGCACAAAGGTTTATGGGGACATAGCCAAAAGACACGATAACCACAAGCAGGAATATCATTTGCCAAAAACGAGACTGACATGATGGGTGTTTCGCCAGTAGGTTTGTGTCTAGTTCCAAGAAACCTTCCTTGGGTTTGGATCTCATTTCCATCTAGGTCACAAATTTGCCAGTCAAAGCTTTGCTCAAGTTCGAGGTCTGGGAAAACGATTTCCACTACCTCAGAACGCTGCCAATTGAGAGCATTAAAAATGAATATTGGTTGAGCTTGAGGATGGGGCGGTGAAGGTAAAATAGCATGGGAAGCGATCGCTAATAATGATTCTTGTAATATCTTCGTTCCTACTTGTTCAACCTGCTGCCACTGAGGCAACGCATCTGTATAAACTTGGGTAATGGAAGAACCAGGCAAAATATCGTGAAACTGGTTAAATAACACTTGCTTCCAAGCTGCTTCTATTGCAGCTTGGGGATATGACACTCCACAGATGATACTTGCTAAAGTCGCAAATAATTCAGCTTGATACAACAAACCTTCACAAAGCCGATTCCCACGTTTTTGATCTGCGTGAGTGGTGTAGCAACCACGATGAAATTCTAAGTATAGTTCATCGTCCCAGGTGGGGTATTGGGTGAAGTGGGCTTTGATTTGCTGTAGATATTTTTCTGCGGTGGTAAATTCTAGGTCTGGGAAGAGAGGAGATTTTTGCCAGCGTCGGGCAGTTTCTAACATATCACGGGTGGGACCGCCGCCGTGGTCACCTACACCGGGAAGCCAGAGGGCTTCTTGTAAGCCAGTTTGGGCTTGCCATTCACACGCGTATGTTGCCATTTTCACCGGGTCAATTCCTTCCCCGATGAGTGCAGACATCACACTAAAAATTTCACTACCATCAGGCGATCGCCACCAAAAAGCCCCATAATCAAACTTAGTAGTGTCATTCCAGCGCAACTTCTGGGTGACAAAAAACTCAATCCCAGCACTCACCAAAAACTGTGGTAAAGTTCCACAAAAACCAAAAGTATCTGGTAACCACGCCACAGTAGCCAGCTGACCGAACTTTGCTTGGACGTAGCGCTGACCATACAATAGCTGACGCACAATCGACTCACCAGTAATCAAATTCAGTTCCGGTTCCACCCACAAACCGCCCACAACTTCCCAACATCCAGCAGCTACAGCCTCTTGAATAGCCCGAAACAAATCCGGGCGATGTTCTTCCACCCAAGCATAAAGCGCCGGCGTTGAATGACAAAAAATCAACTCAGGAAAATCTTGTTGTAATTTAAGAACCGACTCAAAAGTATTTTGTGCCGCCCTCCAAGTTTCACTGACAGGCCAAAGCCATGCTAAATCTAAATGAGCATGACCCAACAAATATATCTTCGAGTGCAAACAAGCAGCTAAAACATCCGAATCCAAAAACTTTTGGCGCAAAGACAAGAATGATTCCATCAACTCCTCCTTGGCGTCCTTGGCGCCTTGGCGGTTCATTATCTCCCCCACCACCTTAGCCAAAACATCCAACCTCTCCGGCGCTAACCTTTCTAAATAAAGCTGTATTACCGCCAACTCATCAGCCACAAAACCCGGATCAGGATTATTATCATCATCAGACTCATAAACCAGGAGCGATCGCACCAAAGCACCATGATCATGTCCCGGACTCACCAACCGCAAAGCCACATTAAACTCTTCACCAGGAGTCACCCCTTGACAGAGAAGCACTCTCGGCGAACAATCAAATAAATCTCCCTCCAAAACTAACTCCCCATTCACATAAATCTCAGCCGCATCTGCCCACCAAACCAACGCCAACCGCAAAGACAACCCAGCCAAAGGATAACCCTGTAGATATTGGGGAACCACAACTCTTTGCATTAGCCAAAGGACTTTTTTTCCCCCTGTCCAAGCAATATGTTTTCTAGCATTTAGCTGGACTAGCTGCCAATTAGACAAATCAGATGCGCTAATATCAGTAATATCCCGGTCAGATTCCTGGTATAGCCAAGTAGACTGAATATTAACTTGACAGCAGGAACGCAGTTGTTCAATAGTTTCCGAGATCAATTTAGTCTGGGATTTCGAGATGGGAAGGGTCATATTTTCGTTAAAATTAGGTCACTGACAATAATTAACAGTTTGGCGGGAGTCTCATCACTCAACAAGACTCAAACTCACAAATCACCACCATGTCCTCTGGTTCCTCAGGTCGTTATCAAAGCAGACTATTTAACTTTGTCCACCAGCAATCTCGGCGGTTGACAGAACAATGGGAACACACCTTTCGGCATTTGCAAGTTGCCAGTAAATGGGGTGTGGAACTATTACTTTACCCCGTGTACCTATTATTTAATTCAACTGCATCAGCCGGGAAAACACTGGGCACGCAAGAACCACAATCTCGGCCTCAGTTACAACCAAATGATACTGACTTTGAGCCAATAACTCCTCCATCTGCTGATACACCCATTCAGCATGTCTTAGAGGCAGTCAAAAATTTATCATCTGAGTCAGCCACTACCAAGCCCTCCATCACATCTAATCCTTTCAAGTTTTTAGGTGTATTGTGGTCGAAATTTTTTCATCATCCCCCAACTCACCCTATTCCTGCCCCATCCTTAAAGATTTCACACAATTCGGCTACAAGTATCAAACATCATTTACCAGTAGTGCAAGGAATTGCTACAAATTTGCTCAACCGTAATTTGGTACTTGTCACCGCCGATAATGAAATTTTAGATATTTTGACACCCCAGCAGCAGGCAAAGTTAAAAGCCCGAATTATTAGCGAAATTGGTAATTATTGGCATTCTTGGCAGTTGGCTGAAACTAAACAACAAACTAAGTTACTACCAGAAATTGACCGGATTTTAGCAAAACTCACCGGCGGAAATACAGTACTTCCTGATAAAACACCAAAAGATTTATTTCATCCTCACAGGTTGATAGCATTCCTAGACGAGTCTATTGCTAAATTGGAAACAAATGCTTTATTACCCATACAACAGCATAGCCAGGAAATTATCCGAGCTGCCCAAACTCAGCTAGACATATTTCTTTATGGTAAAGAACAGGTAGATGCTAGAGGGAAGGTAGTAGTTACTGTTAATAGTTTGGAAACTCAAACTTTGAATTTTTCAGCTTTAATTGAGGCGGCACTTAATTACTTTTTTGGTGTTAATAAAGGGCACAAAATTAAGTCTAAAAACAGTGATGGACAATCACGGAGTCAGTTACCCCATCATCGCCGTTTTCAGTCTTTGCCTAAAAGCACACAGTTACAGAATGAAGATTCAGCAAGAGATCCTTGGTTGAAGTTGAGTGATTTGTTTGGTAAATCCGATACTGTTGCTGACAAGCCAGCGTCATCTCAAAATTTGACTGTAAAAAAACCAAAAGCTAAATCTGTTTTGTCGCCTAGGCAACAAAATAACACAGAAATATCTGTAAAGCACTCTTTAACTCGTACTTCCCAAGCGATAACAGAAAGTTGCCAAAATACCCAAGTCGAGGTTCAGCCAGACTGGATAGACGTTGAAGCAATTTTTATAGGCTATGATAGACACCCTTTAGAGAAAATTTTAGAGTGGCTTGATCATGCTATGCTCTGGCTAGAAGAGATATTTGTGAAAGTTTTTCACTGGTTACAAAGGCTATGGCGAGGTCAGTGAAGTTAAACTTGGCGTCATTTAATTTGGTTGCCACAAATTGGCAGGATACTTACTATAATTAATTCTTACGTTTCAAACTTCCAAGTTTGAATTGTTGAATAATATTGGTGGTTTTCTGCGTGAAAATTATTGTTTACTGTAAATACTTCAATTTTAAAAATCCACTAGATAAGCCGAAAATGGAAACATTTACGGTAAATTTAGCACAAATTCCCAAGGTAGGAGAAACAATTGTAGTTGAGAGAATTTCCCCCCAAAAACAGTTTGTAATTATTTTTGAATACATTGTGACAGCAGTGCAGTTTAATGCTTCTAGAGAATCGACTGATTCAGCCGATGCTCAAGTGAGTGCATCCTTGAACCACTGTTGGGAGGGAACATCAAACTTTAAAATTAATAACTTTTTAGAGAAATAAGTATCTACCACAACATATGATTGAGGAAATTACGTAATAACTTTAGGCCTTTTGGCTCTTGATAATTATTGGGTAATAAAGTCAGCATGGCGTTCTCTAATCTCTCCAAAACTGCATCTACCTCCTGTCGCTTGAGTTTAGTTGTTTGAGAAAAGTACAACGGCTCCCCAAAGCGAATAGTTAATTGCTTTCCTAAATAGAGATCGTGAGTGCCAATTAGCACCACTGGTACTATCGGTACACCAGCCCGCAAAGCGTAAATCACAGTTCCTCGCTTGAGAGGAAGATGTAATTTCCCCTCGGTGTTGCCTAATCGTCCTTCAGGAAAGAGAACTAACCCGTCCCCTTGGGACAAAATTCCTTGGACAATACGGTCTATTTGTCGTAGTGTCTGTATATCCCCCCCTGTAGGTACAGTGTCTTTAATTGCTGTAGCCAGTTCCATAAGGTCTTGCCGTCCGGCTTTAGCTGCTTCCATGACGGCTGCTTCTTCTTTCCATATCCGTTCTAAAGGAATTACACCTCCCACTAAATGCAGAATCAAGCGTTTCCACCACTTGTTATAAAGGGTACGAGCATCACCTAGGACGTAGTAGTGGGGATGGGTAGGAAGTTCAGCCAGCAGCAGCAAAGGATCAATATGGTGGAGATGGTTGACAGCCAGGATTGCTGGTTTTTCAGGTATCCGCTCGCTGTTTTCCAGCCGTACTCGAAAAAGAGGATGAATGAGCGATCGCAATACACAACGACGCACCATAGCATGGATTCTGGGTTCTGGATGCCCCTGGCTCATTGCTTCTAAGCGACTTAAAATTTTGGCAATCATCTCGCGCACAGCGCGATCGCTAGCCGCAGCTACACCTTCTTGCACTCGTTTAATCGTTGCAGCAGTCAAGGGCGGCGAAGTTGCCGATAGTGTACTATCTTCTTGCTGATGATGGGATGTCAAGTCGGCTGTTTTCTCATCGCCATGAACTTGGGGTGTTGTCTCATCAGCTCGGTCTTCGGGAAAAGATTCGTTAGAAGAACTTTTGATAATACCCTCTTTGAATTCATGAACCAATCATAATTCTTGATTGCACACTAAATAAATATCCCCCAGTTAGAAGCCGTGGTCTGCAACTCTAACTTTCTTGTTTAGCGGCAACTAAAGTCCATAGTCATTCTTCCCCCGGTTGGAAGATATTTTCCTGAAAATATCGGTTTAACAGTGTCCTTAATTGGTTGCTACCCCTGAGATGGCGCAATTTTTGCCTTTGAACAAGCTCAGTATCGAGGTATTTTAACCGTTTTCTGAGAAATTAGTCTTGTCTGCTTGTCCAATCATGCTAATAGAGCATGGGATTAGTCTTTGGTTGATAGTCAGAACAATTAATAGCTTCTTCTGTATTGGCTGTAGATGGGTGTACAGTGCATTTCAGGCGATAATTGTCGGTAAAAAATTGGCAGTTAGTACAGGGTATTTGATGCATTTGTTTAGCTGTGGTGACACTATCCCGCGCTGCTGCCCAAAGACTCCAAACAAAGAGAATCAGTACAGTCCAAGCAGCAACAAAACAAATAGGGACTAATAAAGGTTGAATTTCCTTAATGACAAGAGATATCAGTTCCAACACAGTAATTCCTGATAAAAATTAAGAGTTAAAAGTATATTAACTCCTAACTCCTCGTTGCTAACTTCTGACTATAGAAGTATAAATTTAGTGAATTGGGAATTGGGCATTGGGAATTAGGCATTGGTTATTTCCCGATCTCCGCACACCTCCCACACTTACCAGTCCCTAGCTAAACGCCAGCATGACCCAATGCTAAACCAGCTACGAGCATTCCGATCACCAAAAAGGGTTGGGCGCTGGCTTGGTATTTCACATCATTCTTGAGGGGGTCACGCAGGAAATACATATCCTGAAAGGTGATTTGTGGGATGATTAACAACAGCAAAATCGCTGCATACAAGTTTTCGTGGATGGTAATGAGATAAAACGCAATCACAGCTTGAAATATATCAATCATCACTGCACAAATCCAAGCGGCTCTGTTAACGCCAAACATGACGGGTAATGATTTTAATCCGAACTGGCGATCGCCTTCTACACTCTTAAAATCGTTGACAATGGCAATACCCAACCCAGCCAAGCTGTAAACGACAGTAATGACAACAATTTTCCAATTGAGTTCGCCAAACAAAGCATGACCTGTACACCAAGGAAAGGCCATATAGCTAGCACCCAAGGCATAACCGCCTAACCAACCGTTTTGCTTGAGTTTTAATGGTGGCGCCGAATAAATGTAGGCAATAAATGAACCTAGTATAGCTATGGTGGTAATCGTCGGAAATTCGTTACCTGCCCAAACGTCTAGTAAAAACGCCAGGACATTACCAGCAATTAACAATACCCAAATCTGCGTAATTACCTGGGGTAAGGGAATTGCCCCTGAGGGAATGGGGCGGTAAGGTTCATTTACAGCATCAATTTCCCGGTCATAGTATTCATTGAGGGTTTGGGTATACCCAGCAAGCAGCGGCCCAGAAAGTAACATACAAGCTGCTGACATCAACACATTTTCCAGTGTCCAGGTATAGTTACCCGAAGAAGCTGCACCACAGACTACACCCCAAATTAGGGGAATCCAGGTGATGGGTTTCATCAGCTGCAAACGGATTTTCCAGATGGATTTTTCCCCTGGTGCAGCACCTTTCATGCCTAGTAGCTGCCGAGTTTTGGCACTGCGATCGGCAACTGCAATAATTTCCTCATTGGGTTTAACTGAGTCTACAGCCTCGGCTGGCTGGGAATTGGGATTAATGGGGGATGATTCTGACATAAGGCTTACTTATGAATGGCGAATGGGGCATTGGGTATAGGGCATTGGCCTGATGGCAAACTCTACTCTAGCCTCTAGCCCCTAATCCCTAGCCCCTGGTACTTAAAAAGAAATTATCAAATAATTATTCTGAAATTTTGCTCCAGTCACCTGTCTACCAGTTAGTGCTGGGGGTAGAAAGAGATTACGCCTCTGGTCTCCTGCTTCGACTGTAACTTCTGGGCCATACTGGGTGAGTTTGACTTGCTTTTTATCAAATCCCGGTAAAAATAAGCGTACCTGACGGTTGTGGATGTCAATTTCTATGGGTTTGGGAGCCTGTAGTGCTTGTTCTCCAAAGTTGGGTAGAGCAGCTATCAAAGGTTGCCATTCGCCTGTGGGAGCATCAGGAACAACACTTACAGGAAGAGGTGTAAATTCTTCGGCAAGGTTGATGTTTGACTCAGATGACACCAAAATTACACCACCAACAGTTAAACCTATTTGCTGGGCACTTCCCCACAAATAACGGGAACTTGCTACTTCTACAGGGTCTACTGTACTCACTAAGAAGGCAGCAATGCGACTAGGATCAGTCAGGGCAGCTTTTCCTTTGTCTAAAAAATTATTGACTTGGTTGGTGGGCCCTGCAAAGTTATCTGCTGTCCAGTTAACGTTAAAAAAGCCGCTAATTAAAGGTTGAATCAAGGGCGATTCCGCAATAGTTTTCCCTAAATCAGAGTTAACAAATAATTGCCGAAATCGCCGCACATACCAACTGAGAGATTCTGGCATCCCCAACATCCGCAGGGTAAAGGAATCACCTGTACCATCGTAGATAATCGCGTCATATTTGCCACTGGCATCATATTCGCGGATCGCATTCAAGGCCAGGGCGTTGTCCATCCCTGGTAATACTACCAGTTCTTGACCATAAACATCTTTGAAGATGGGCGTGCGGAGGTATTGCGCCTCCAGTTTTTTCACTTCTTCCCAGTTGCGTTCTAACAATACAGATGATTGCAACTGCACAACTTGTAAATTAGGAGCAATTTCTTGGGGGTCGGCAGTCAGGGTGTGATCCAGTAGGATGGGTAATACTGGTTCTGCCAACCCTGCTAGAAGTACACGCTTGCCTTGGCTTGCCAATAATTTGGCGGCGGCGATCGCAATTTTGGTACGAGCTACACCGCCTTTGCCCAAAAATGTCAATATCAGGGACATTACTTGATTCTCAATTACCTCTGATCTGTTCAACTCCAACTTAGCACTAGGCAAATACTCTTAGCTTCCGCGTTGAGTTCTCTCTATTACACAAGTTTGATTTCATCTTCAAAAAACCAAGTGGAAGAATTGTCATCAAATAGTACCACTACACCAATCCCGCCACCATCTGTGACTTTGTAGCCTTGGATAATGCCTATTTGTCCGAGTTTTTTCACAATAGGGGCAGATACGCGATCGCGCAGACGAAAAACTTTAACCTTTTGTCCGATTTCCATGCCTAGTCACAATGCAATAAACCAAGTCTCAGTTTAGCCGAATCGGTGTCGCATCGGTCATAGATTTGGGGGAAGATGAGGATGAGGGGACAAGGGGATAGAGTCTCAAATTATTTACGAATTAAAATGCGATCGCCACAACTGGTAGATAATTTACTTGATTAGGGAAAAGCTGATGACTACAACCATCAATTTAGCAGATAAAACCATTGAATATCCTAGTTCTGATGGAGAGCCTGTGGCAGAAACGTATTTACATCTGTATGCAATTTTAACGACGTTGGAAGTTTTGAAGCAGTACCTAGCAGGCAGACAAGCAACGGTACTAGCAAATCAATTTCTTTATTATGCTCAAGGGTTTCCCAAATTAAGAGTTGCACCAGATGTGATGGTAATTTTTGATGTGCCTCCTGGAGGTAGGGATAACTATAAAGTCTGGGAAGAAGGTCAAGTTCCGCAAGTAGTCTTTGAAATCACCAGTAAAGCGACTCAAAAGCAGGATCAAGAGCAAAAGAAACTATTGTATGAACAGTTAGGAATTTTAGAATACTGGTTATTTGACCCGAAGGGAGAATGGGTCAAAGAAAAATTACAAGGGTATCGTTTACAAGATGAAATTTATCAACCGATTACTGATGGTTTATGTCAACCTTTGGGATTGCGGGTAGCAGTAGAAAAAGAACTTTTGCGATTTTATCGGTTAGATACGGGGGATAAATTATTGATACCCACGGAGCTAGCAGAATTGGCAGAACAAGAACGCCAACGGGCTGAACAAGAGCGACAACGCGCAGAACAAGAACGCCAACGCGCAGAAAAATTGGCAGAACATTTGCGTGCTTTAGGAATTGACCCTGATAGTTTAAGTTAAGGAAAAACCTGCTTTTAATATTGTTGAGGTAGCAATCATGTATCAACCTGATCCACCCCTTTCTCCACAAAAAACCATGCCGACAATGTATGATTTACCCAGTGAATTAGTGGGAGAATCAGGCTTGCCGGACGAATTTCATTGCATTCAGGCAGATTTACTCAGTGAGACTTGTCAGCCTGCTAACTATTCATCTGAAGAAATTTTACTTGCTAGTGACTTAAACCTTTACTATGACCCCCGCCATACTTTGTGGTACAAGCGCCCAGATTGGTACATGGTTTTGGGAGTACCAAGTGCTAGTCAACAACAAGACTTACGTTTAAGTTATGTGATTTGGCAAGAGGGAGTTGCACCATTTTTAGTAGTGGAACTACTTTCACCAGGTACAGAACTAGAAGATTTAGGGAAAACACTACGAGAAGTAAACAAACCCCCAACTAAATGGGAAGTTTATGAACGTATTCTGCGGGTTCCCTACTACGTTGTCTATGACCGCTACGAAAATAACTTGCGTGTGTTTCGACTCATTGGCGCTCATTACGAGGCGATATCTCTAGCAGAAAACCGATTTTGGTTGGCAGAGATAGAACTAGGATTAGGTCTTTGGCAGGGAACTTATCAGCAGACAAACGGTTTATGGTTGCGTTGGTACAATGCAGAAGGTTGGGTGCTAACCCCAAAAAAGGAAGTTGAACAAGAACGCCAACGGGCTGAACAAGAACGTCAACGAGCTGAACAGGAACGTCAACGAGCTGAACGACTAGCAGAATATTTGCGCGCTCAAGGAATAGATCCAGACAACATACCTTAATATGAAGCAGCTATGACCACCACCATAAAATTAGTCAATCCGCATATTGAATATCCTAGTGCAGACGGTGAACCTTTGGCAGAAACCTATACCCATCTCTACGCAATTCTGACTACCCTAGAAGTAATAAAACAATATCTAGCAGGTAGACAAGCCACAGTCCTCGCTAACCAATTTCTCTACTATGCTCAGGGTTTTCCCAAATTAAGAGTTGCCCCAGATGTCATGGTAATTTTTGATGTGCCGCCTGGGGGTCGGGATAGCTATAAAGTTTGGGAGGAAGGTCAAGTTCCCCAGGTAGTATTTGAAATGACTTCTCAAGGAACTCAACAACAAGACCAAGAGCAAAAGAAAAACCTTTATGAACAGTTAGGCATTTTAGAATACTGGTTATTTGACCCCAAAGGAGAATGGATTCCAGAAAAGTTACGGGGATATAGATTAGAGGGGGAAACTTATCAATTAATTAAGGATGGAATCTGTCAACCTTTGGCATTAAGGGTGATAGTTGAGGGGGAGTTACTGGGATTCTATAGGTTAGATACTGGTGATAAATTACTCATACCCACGGAATTATCAGCACAATTACAACAAGAACGTCAACGGGCTGAACAGGAACGCCAACGGGCTGAACAAGAACGCCAACGGGCTGAACAAGAACGCCAACGGGCTGAACAGGAACGCCAACGGGCTGAACGACTGGCTGAGTATTTGCGCTCGCAAGGAATTGACCCTGATAGTTTAAGTTAAGCCAATATATTTAGATATAGTTGATTCATTGTATAATCACGCAGATAACTAGCAATTAAAATACTCTGTAACATCTATGATTTATACCAAAAATCACCTAAGGGAACTTTCATAAAATAGTCAGCTTCATTGATGGCAATTAAGTGTGTGGGGAATGAGGAGTAGAAATTGGTGCGAATAATGCGGCGCGCTGTACGTAAGGCTGGGACACTGAGACGTATCCTGCCCATAAATGAGCAGTTATGGGCTAAGTTCGATTTACTAAGAACTCTAGTACGGCGAGACTTAGAGGCGCGGTATAAGGGTTCTATTCTGGGCAATTTTTGGCCTTTGGTAAATCAGCTATCACAATTACTGATTTACACCTATGTATTTTCCATTGTGTTAAGAGTTAAGCTAACTCTCACAAGTCTGCCAGAAAGTAATTTCACCTTTGGATTGTGGCTATTTGCTGGTTTGCTTCCCTGGATTGCTTTTTCAGGTGGACTAATGCAGTCTGCTGGTTCAGTGGTAGGCCAGCCAAATTTAGTCAAGAAGGTGGTATTTCCCTTGGCTTTGTTGCCCTTAGTGCCAATTTTATCAACGTTTATCGAAAGTTCTTTTGGCTTAATGGCGTTGATTTTTTTTGTGGCGATACAAGCTCATACTTTACATACTACGTTAGCGCTGTTACCCTTAGTCTGGTTAACGCAGTTGTTGTTAACGGCTGGTTTGGGTTATTTGGCTGCTGGATTAACGGTCTTTTTGCGTGATATCCCGCAGACACTGGGAGTAGTTTTAAATATTTGGATGTATTTAACACCAATTATTTATCCTGCTTCAGCAATTCCCGAAGCCTGGCGTAATTGGGTGTTTTGGTTAAATCCCTTGACTGCGATCGCCGAAGTTTATCGTGATTTAATTTTAGTTGGGGAGGTGCAGCATTGGGGGGAATGGGGGGTTGCTAGTGCGATCGCAGTAGTGATATTTTGTTGTGGATTTGCAGTTTACAGGCGTTTGCGTCCAGCTTTTGCAGATGTGTTGTAGAAAGTTTCACTGCCCAAATAGTCTGAAATCAGCCTAGTGGTAATGTGAAATATGCAGTGTGTGATGATGTGTTATTTGTAAGTGTGTTGTGGTATGGGTGAGGAAATTGCAATTTCACTGAAAAATATCTCGAAATGCTACAAGCGATATGCTCGTCCGGTAGACCGACTCAAGGAAATTTTGCTACCTGGAAAAAGTAGGGCAGATACGTTTTGGGCACTGCAAGATATTAGTTTTGATATTTACAAAGGACAGACAATAGGAATTGTGGGAAAAAACGGTTCTGGGAAAAGTACCTTACTGCAAATTATTGCGGGGACACTTACACCTACAACCGGGGATATTCAAATTAACGGTCGAGTCGCAGCATTATTAGAATTAGGTAGTGGTTTTAATTTAGAGTTTACTGGTAGGCAAAATATATTTTTTAATGCTCAATTACTAGGACTGAAAAAAGAAGAAATTATCGCTAAATTTGATGATATTGTTGCGTTTGCAGATATTGGGGATTTTATTGACCAACCTGTGAAAACATATTCTAGCGGTATGTTTGTTAGGTTAGCATTTGCTGTGGCAACAAGCACTACTCCTGATATTTTGATTGTTGATGAAGCTCTTTCTGTTGGAGACGAAGCTTTCCAACGTAAATGCTTTGCTCGAATTCAATCAATTCAAGAACAAGGAGGAACAATTTTATTTGTTTCTCATTCAGCATCCTCTATTGTGGAACTATGCAAGTCTGCAATTTTAATGCATCATGGAGAACTTTTGCTTTCTGCCTCTCCAAAAATTGTAGTATCAAAGTATCAAAAGCTCATATACGCACCAACTGATCAGCTAGAAAGACTTCAGCAAGAAATTCGTGATTTGAATAATTATCATTCTGTTCATGAAGGAAAAAATTTATCTATTCTTCATGGTATTGAAGAAAAACAAAATCATCAGGAAACTAAAAAACAAGAATCTCTTAGTCAATATGACCCCAATTTAATACCCAAAAGTACAATATCTTATATATCTCGTGGGGCTAAGATAGAAAATTCACATATCACAACGTTAGATGGTAAGTTAGTTAATATTCTGTGTGCAAGACATAAATATATATACAAGTATCAAGTTAGTTTTATTAATACAGCTTATCGAGTTAGATTCGGAATGTTAATTAAAACTGTAAGTGGTTTGGAGCTAGGAGGAGCAGTTTCTCATACTACATGTCAACCAATAGAATATTTAGATAAAGGCGCAATTGTGGAAGTTGAATTTAAATTCAACTGTTTACTTCAGCCTGGAGTATATTTTTTAAATGCAGGTGTTGTGGGAAATGTAGATGGTAGTGAGCAATTCCTTGATAGACATATAGATATTGCTATGTTTCGAGTTCAACCAGAAAATGATAATTTGGCAACAGGAATAATAGATTTTTGTATAGAGCCTGATATCTCTTTTGCTAAGAATAACCAAAATTCAAAGTCAGCATCATCAATAAAATAACTATGGAAAATCAGGTTACAAAGCCAAATCAAACCTTGGTAAGTACAGGCTTTACTTGTTGGTTGACAGGTCTGTCTGGAGCAGGTAAATCTACAATTGCTACAGAACTATCAAAAGCTTTAAATAATTTATCTGTATCCTGTGAGGTCTTAGATGGAGATGTAATTCGCAAACATTTATCTAGTGATTTAGGTTTTTCTCCAAAAGATAGAGAAACTAACGTCTTGAGAGTTGGTTATCTTTGTAGTTTGTTAAATAAACATAGTATTAATACAATTGTTGCTTTAATTTCTCCTTTCAATGCTACAAGAAATCAGCTAAGACAATCATTAGGAAAATTCATAGAAATTTATGTAGATTGTCCTTTAGAAGAGTGCATAAAAAGAGATCCCAAAGGTTTATATCAAAGAGCTATATCTGGTGAAATTCCCGAATTTACAGGAATTTCTTCACCATATGAAGCTCCTGTAAGTCCTGATATTGTGCTTAAAACTTATGAGGAAGATGTCAATCAATCAGTGGAAAAAATACTGAAATATCTGCATCATTTAAAACTTATTGATATTAATTAAAATAATTTATTAATTACGAAAGGAACTTATGATAAATCAAGAGAACGAATCTGCTATTTTCATAATTACGGGAATGCACCGTTCTGGAACTTCTCTCACTGCATCATTGATGCAAAGTGCAGGAGTGCATATAGGTGAAAGATTAATGGGTGCAGCTCCTAGTAATCCAAAAGGTCATTTTGAAAACCTAGATTTTGTAGGTTTTCACGAATATGCTTTGCGTTCTCAAGGTATTAGTCAGGAAGGATGGACAATACAAAACAATATTCAGACACCACAGCAATTGCTTGATAAAGCAAAAATAATAATAGCAGAAAACTCAACAACAAATTACTGGGGATGGAAAGACCCACGTACTACTCTTTTCTTAGATTTGTGGAGAAATTTACTACCGCAAGCATATTTTATATTTACATATAGGTCACCTTGGGAAGTAGTCGATTCTTTATATCGTCGGGGAGATGTAATATTTTCTAGTAATCCTAAATATGCTTTACAAATTTGGATGCACTATAACCAAATTATCCTAAATTTTTATCATCAGTTTCCAGAGCAAACTATTTTATTAAATACTGATACTATAATTGCAAACCATACTGTTATTTCAAAATTATGTGAACAGAAATTTGGCATCAAACTGAATGAGCCTAATGAAGGTATTGTAGATAAATCATTGATGAAAAATTTAGCATCAAACTCTCACAGGCAGATGCTAATTAAAAAGTTTTTTCCAGAAGCAGTGGAATTATATAATGAGTTGAACAATCTAGCTGATATAAAATACCAGTCAGTGAATTTAAATGTGTTGGAAACTGACATTTCTTTTAGAGACTGGGTGCTACAAGATTGGCTTGATGTTTACAAAATTAGTAATCATTCCAAAAGAGAATTAGAGCAATCGCAGTTGCAAATACAGCAAACTGAGGCGGAGTTAGCGCGGTTACAATCTCAACTGCAACAAACTGAAACGGAGTTAGCGCGATCGCAGTTCCAACTACAACAAACCGAAACAGAATTCGAGCGATCGCAATTCCAACTACAACAAACCGAAACAGAATTCGAGCGATCGCAATTTCAACTGCAACAAACCGAAAATGAACTAGAGGAAATTCGTTGGCAATTGCAACATATGCAAACAGAACAGCAAACTGTTTTACAGCAATTTTCAATAATAGAAGTAGAAAAACTACAATCCCAACTACAAACTATAAAATCGGAATTATTGCACTCGCAGAATACTATCACAGCAATGGAAAGTAGTAAATTTTGGCGGATGCGAATAATATGGTTTAAATTCAGAAGTGCTATTGGTTTAGCCGATCATCATCTTCCTTTGAACAGAAGTTTATTGTCGCGGGCAAAATACTTGTGGGCTATTTTTAGAGTAAAGGGATTCCGCTACTCCTTCAACAAATTACTAAAAAAAACTTTTCTCAAGTTTGATAATGCGTCACAACCTGCTTTAGTAGTGCAAGATATTCCTCACGCTAATGATGCTAACTATCAGCAATGGCTGAACATAAACTACCCTACTCCGGATGCCTTACAAAAAATGGTTGAAAAGGTAGATTTATTGCCTTACAAGCCTGTCATTAGTATTGTTATGCCTGTTTTCAATACTCCTTCAAATTACTTGAAAGAAGCTATTGACTCTGTATTAAATCAGGTTTATCCCTACTGGGAATTATGTATTGCTGATGATGCTTCTACGGACAATCAGGTTAGAGAAATTTTAAAGGAGTACTCATCGAAAGATTCCCGAATAAAAGTTGTTTTTAGAAATGAAAATGGTCATATTTCGCGTTGTTCTAACTCAGCGCTAGAAATTGCCACTGGTGAATTTGTTACTTTACTTGATCATGACGATATTCTGACTCCAGATGCTCTGTATGAAACTGCTCTATTGCTAAATAAGCATCCAGATGCAGATATGATTTATTCTGATGAAGATAAAATTAATGAACATGGTAGACTCCAAGACCCCTTCTTTAAACCTGACTGGTGTCCTGACTCATTTTTATCTCGCATGTATACCTGCCATCTAGGAACCTATCGGAGAGAATTAGTAAAAAAAATTGGGGGTTTTAGAATAGGTTATGAGGGAAGTCAGGACTATGATTTGGTTTTGAGGTTAACAGAAAAAACAACACAAATTTTTCATATACCTAAAATATTATACCATTGGAGAATTCATCCTCAATCTGCTGCCAGTAAACCCGATCAAAAACCATATGCTGTTATAGCAGCCGAAAAAGCATTAGCAGATGCTCTTGCTAGAAGAGGCGAACATGGCCGGGTTACGCAGCCTGGAAGCCTTGTTGGACATTACATAATTCGATATACAATTAGAGATTATAAACTTGTCAGTATTATCATCCCCACAAGAGACTTAGGCAATATTTTAGACAAATGTCTCACATCTATTTTTGAGAAAACAACTTATCCAAATTACGAAGTAATTCTTATAGATAACGGGAGTCAGGAAGAAAATACAACTAGGGTTATTTCTAAGTGGCAAGAGAAGGAATCAAGTAGGTTTCGCTGCTACCGTCTTGATATACCTTTTAACTATTCCAAGATTAATAATTATGCTGTTAATCAAGCCAAAGGAGATTACCTTTTGTTTTTAAATAATGACATTGAGGTAATTACTCCTGACTGGATAGATGCAATGATTGAACAAGCTCAAAGACCATCTATAGGAGCGGTTGGAGCTTTACTTTTATATCCAGATAACACGATTCAACATGCTGGCGTAGTCATGGGTATTGGAGGCGTTGCTGGTCATAGTCATAAACATTATCCGGGCAATTCACCAGGATACTTTGATCAAATCTTAACTGTGAATAATTATTCGGCTGTGACAGCAGCTTGTTTAATGTGTAGACGAGAAGTTTTTGAAGCTGTAGGAGGTTTTGCAGAAGAACTTGCCGTTGCATTTAATGATGTTGATTTGTGTTTGAGAATTATTGAGGAAGGTTACAGGAACATCTATTTACCACACGTTATGTTATATCACTATGAATCTAAGAGCAGAGGTTGTGAAGATACACCTGCAAAGCTAGCAAGATTTATTCAAGAAACAGAGTATATGCAGAACAAGTGGAAAAAGTTTATAGAATATGATCCTTGTTATAGTATAAACTTGACATCTAAACGTGAAGATTACAGCATTAAAATAGCAAATATATAAATTTCATTTATGCTGATGACAAAAATTGATTAATGAGTTTGTATTTTGCACTAAAAAAGCAAAAAAAATAGTAATTAATTTACAGATTTTTTATGAAATTTGAACGTTTTCAATATTGTATAGACATCCCTAACTTTTATGAAATTAATGAAATCTGTTTGGTCATTATGCTTAATTCTAGCCATTATTAAATTGTGGTTAACAAGTCATTTACCTATAGTGGCTTCCTATGGTGGACATGATAACTTGAGATATGTACAGATGGCTTGGGAAATATTTGATTTTCAAGCTCCTTTTAATTATGATCAATACACTTTAATGAGGCAACCGGGATATGCATTTTTTATCTGCTTCAGTTATATATTAGGTTTTTCATTGCGATTTTCTCAAGAATTATTATATATAGTATCTGGTTTTTTCTTGGCTTGGAGTTTCTATCATTATTATAAAAATAAATTTATTGTATTCGTTTTTTTAATATTACATATTTTTTTACCAGCATCATTTTTTCAGAATAGAGAAACTGTACAAGAGTCATTATATTTACCTCTGACCCTTTTCATCATATCTTGTCTTATCCATTTACTCAATCAGCCCTTCATATCTAAATTTTTTTTATTATGGTCTTTGAATTTAGGATTAGGTTTTGCTTGGTTTTATAATACAAGACCTGAAGGTATATTAATAATTCCGACTATTGTAATCTTATATATACAGTTATTAATTAATGCATTTAAATCTCACTTAAATCAGCGAACTGTATGGAAGTATTTACAATTTTCAGTATTATTTGTTTGTATCCCAGTGATTTTCATAACTTTATTTATTTCTCTAACAAATTATATCAAGTTTGGTATATTCGCTGTTGATGATTTTAAATCACCGGGTATCAAAGCTGCTTATGCCCAAATTACTAATGTTAAGCATGAAACATGGAAACGCTTCGTACCTGTTCCAGAAGAAACTAGATTTAAAATTTATAATGTGAGTCCAAGTTTCAAAAGGCTATCGACATATTTAGAACAAGAACATCTAGGAAAGCAATGGTTCATTCCTGGTTGCCAAACCGTAAGTGTTTGTGATGACTACGCTGGAGGATGGTTTATTTGGGCATTAAGAGATGCTGTTGCTTATACTGGTCAATACAAATCGGCTCCTGAGACGGAAGCTTTCTACCAGCAAATAGCATCTGAAATTAAATCTGCTTGTATATCTGGAAAACTTTCATGCAATAATACTATATTGACCTTACCAGCTCTTAGCATAGAAGTCCGTAATGAATATGTAAAACCTTTTTTAGAAAGTTTTAGAAACATAACGCAGAGATTAATAAATGAAATTCTAATACTTAATTTAAGTAATGGAGAACAAGATTTAAGTCATCGAAAACAGTTTTATGAAAAAATAACCAGGGAATCGTCTAATTTTATCGGAAATCGCAATTTTGCAGTTAATCAATTAAAGGATAAATTTATTTACTGGATATCTGAAGCCTATAAGTTTTGTTTCCCGGTACTATTAGGAGTATCAATAATTAGTTTAACATTAGGTAATATTAAAGATGTAATTTATGAAAAAAAAATACGAAAAATACCATTAATTGTAATTCTATCAATATTACTAACCATCATTCTCCGAATAACACTTGTTGCTTATATTGACACAACTAGTTTTCCAGGAAGCTTCCGATATTTGTGGAACATCGTGCCATTGCTGTTAATGAATGTAGCTATTGGTCTGTCATATTTCTATGAAATATTTAAGATTAAAAAATTTTATAAATGGAAAAAATCAAATCAATTATAAGCCAATTAATTATCCTGGGTTAACATATAAATTATCAGGTACTATTTCTGTTTATTTCCTAAATAAACATTAATTTTTTTCTACAAAAAGGATAGATTAAAACTATGTCAGATATTCCATTAGTTTCTGTAGTAATGCCTTGCTTAAATGAAGAAGCTGCTATTGGCATTTGTATTGAAAAAATTCAGAATACTTTTAATCAGGCTGATATTGATGGTGAAATTATTGTCTGTGATAACGGTTCAACAGATAAATCAGTGGAAATAGCAGAAAGCATGGGTGTACAAGTTGTACATCAGTCATTGAGAGGCTATGGAAATGCTTATCTGAAGGGTTTTAATGGTGCAAGAGGTAAATATTTTATTATGGGGGATGCTGATGATACTTATGATTTTCACTTAATTCCCAAATTTTTGGATGCTCTAATCAATGAAAACTATGATTTTGTCACAGGTAGTCGATTTTTGGGGAAAAAAGGTTTAGAAAACAATCCCTTGCTGCACCGATTAATAGGAAATCCCATAATCACTGGTATTCTTAATGGTTTGTTTGGCACAAAATATACAGATGTTTACTGTGGATTTCGTGCTTTTACTCGTGAAGCTTATGAGTTAATTGAACCCATCAGCCCAGGTATGGAATTCAACTTAGAACTTGCGATAAATGCAGGGCTTGCTAAATTAAAGATTAAAGAGATTCCCATTCAATTAGCTCCGCGAAAGGGAGAGTCTAAGCTAAGAACAGTCCGTGATGGTTGGCGTAGTTTGCGAATGATGTTGCTATATGCTCCCAATAAACTATTCATATATCCAGGTATGTTTTTGCTAACGCTTGGTATGCTAATTCATTTTGCTGTTTTAGCAGAACTTTTGAAGTATGAAGGTAGACCACTCGGAGTTGTAACAGGTATATTTGCAACCATATTCAGTGTGGTTGGGTTTGAAATTTTAAGCTTAGGTTTACATGCCAAGACCTATTCATGGAGTCGTCGTTTTGATAAAGATAATTTTCTACTACGAAAGTTTTATAAGTTCTTTAATCTAGAAGCTGGTTTATTTATCGGAACAAGTATGATTATTAGCGGCAGCTTAATTCTTCTATATCTTACCTTACAGTGGCTGCGCTCTAATCTGTTACCGCTTCCTCATCCAGAATGGTTTACTTTTGCAGCAACTATAGTAATTATAGGTTTTGAAATAGACTTTTCATCTCTGTTTATTTCCGCAATGTCAATGAAAAAATTAGGATCATATGAAGTTCCTAAGTAGTTTTTTCTTTGGGATCTTAATTTTTAGCAAATTTAAGCACATACATTAATTAGTTATTGTATGAAATTATCTAAAAGGGGTATTTAATGCCAGAAGTACGTGGTATAGATTATTTTGGACGCAATCTTCCTTTTACTAAATTACACATTAAAGCAGCACTACAAGCTAGAAGGAAGATGTATGTATGGTTAAGAAAGCAAGTTGGTACTGTAGAAGACCAAGTATTTTTAGATCATGGTTCAACTCCAGATACTGTTAGAGAAGATAGCAATTGTTTTATTCGATGGTTAACAGAAGACGGTGCAATCGTTTATGCGACTTCACCAGAAGACATTAGTCACCTAGAGAAAGTTTTTCCAGGACTAGCTGTTATCTCTTGGCCTCCAGAAAAAAATAATTTAGACAAAGTAGACTACATAATTTCATCGGCTGTCATTGAACACGTAGGGACAGAACAACAACAAATTCAATATATCAACAATCTGCTTCAAATTAGTAATAACATACTGATAACTACTCCAAATCGATATCACTGGCTGGAATTTCATACTAAAATTCCGCTTTTACACTGGCTCCCAAGATATTGGCACCGCAGAATATTAAAACTCATCGGTATGAATTTTTGGTCTAATGAAAATAACCTGCACCTATTATCTAAAAAGGATTTATTAAAAATAATTAATATTTCAGCAGAATTTACTAAATTTGATATAAATGCAACTTGGTATGAACCAAAATTTTTAGGTATGGTTTCTAATCTTGTAGTCCTATTGTCCAATCAAAATAGATAATATCAATTATTATGAGGAAATCACTGTGACACTGCAAGAATTTTGTTTATTGCTTATGTCAGTTTTAACCAGTGTGGCAGGGCAATTTTTCTTAAAAACAGGAGCAACAAAGTTAGGAAAAGTTAGTATTGATAATGCTGTTAGTCACATTATTCGTATTATCACGATACCTGAATTAATGGGAGGATTAGCTTTTTACGCTTTAGGTGCTTTAGCCTATATTCTCCTCTTGACCAGAGTTAATCTCAGCATAGCTGGCCCATCCGTATCATTAGTTTATGTTTTTTCTGTATTACTAGGTTACTTTTTATTCAAAGAAAGCGTTCCCATTACTCGTATAGTAGGTTTGAGTTTCATTATGGGCGGAGTTATATTAGTAGTATGGAAAAACTAATTGATAAGTCAGCACTGTACTAGCGCACGAAAAAATTTCTCTCCAGTTTGGACTGCCCAAATTTAGTAGTCAAATCAGTAAAATATATATGTAACTACTATAAAATATTGTTCATGAACACAACAGTAGAACTACCTAGCGGCAAAATACTAGATATAGCTCGTTTTATTGCTCTTATTCCAGATAGCAATAGTAATTATCAACTAATTTTAGAAGGATATCCTAATCCTATTAACTTAGAAGTATCAGATGTTCAAAGTTTGAAAAAAATTTTGGAATTAGATAAAGGGAAAACAGGAAACTTTAGTCAATCAGGATGGGATAAAGAGCAGCAAATACAGAAAAACCAAAAAGCGATCACACTTTTAGCTAAACGTATAGAAAAACATCACAATATGTCTGAGGAAGAAGCCAGAGAACGGGAAGAATTTTTTGAGGAATTTAAGCAAATAATTGATGCACAAAGGTCTCCAGGACAAAAGTTATATTCACAATCATGATTGTTTTGATTGACTCTGGTGTACTGGGAATACTTGTAAATCCTAATAAAATTGGTGAAACTAGTGATTGTGAGCAATGGTTATACAGCTTGCTTTCTCAAGGTGTGTATGTGTGTTTGTCAGATTTATGTGATTATGAAGTAAGAAGAAGCCTAATTTTGGAAACTAAGCGTAAACCTCATCTTCAAAATATAGAAAATTTAAATAACATCAGAGAAATAATTGATTTTTTGCCTGTTTCTTCTTCATTATTAATACAAGCCTCCTCGCTTTGGGCATCTGCTCGTAGTCAAGGTATCCCAACAGCAGACAACAAAAGCCTTGATATTGACATTATTATCTGTAGCCAGTGGCAAGAATTTAAACAAGAATTTCCTGGTCGTTACGTTGTAATCGCAACTACAAATGTCAAGCATTTAAGCCGCTTTGCTGAAGCTCACACGTGGAGAAATGTTATGTGCTAAATTATTCTTGCCAATACCAGTAGCATCAACACCCGTGCAACTTATATCCACTGAAATCCCTGATATTTACCTCATCGAACCGCAAGTATTCACTGACTCACGTGGTTTTTTCTTGGAATCGTACAATCACCAAAAATTTGTAGACAAGTTGGGTATTACCGTTAACTTCGTCCAAGACAACCACTCGGCTTCCCAACAAAATGTCCTACGCGGACTGCACTACCAAATTATCCAACCCCAAGGTAAACTCGTTCGTGCCATTGTTGGTACCATCTTTGACGTAGCTGTAGATATAAGAAAAAACTCCCCTACCTTCGGACAATGGGTAGGTTATGAACTCAGCGCTGAGAATAAACACCAACTGTGGATACCACCAGGCTTTGCTCACGGTTTTCTCGTGCTATCAGAAGTTGCTGAAGTTATTTACAAAACTACAGATTATTACGCACCTCAAGGCGATCGCACTATTCTATGGAATGATCTAGATTTAGCTATAGATTGGCCGATCACAGAACAACCAATATTATCAGCTAAAGATAGCAACGGTCAGCCATTTAGAAGCGCGGAAGTATATGAGTGAATCAATCTTACTACTGGGTAGTAATGGTCAAGTAGGTCAAGAATTAGAAAAAATCCTTGCACCCAATCATAAAATCATCCCACTTGCACGCCCCGAAATAGACCTCACCCAACCTGATCACCTGTGTCAAATCATCAGAGAAATCCAACCACAAATAATCATTAACGCCGCCGCTTACACTGCTGTAGATAAAGCCGAAACCGAACCCGAACTAGCAACAGCTATTAATGCTACAGCCCCCCAAATTATCGCCGAAGCCAGCCAAGAACTCGGCTGTTTTTTAATTCACTTGTCCACAGATTACGTATTTGATGGACAGCAAAGTCGCCCATACCAAGAAACTGATGCAACCAACCCTTTAGGTATTTACGGGAAAACCAAACTAGCGGGAGAAATAGCAATTCAACAAACTCATCCCCATCATATTATTCTTCGCACAGCTTGGGTTTACGGCACATTTGGCAAAAGTAACTTTGTCAAAACCATGCTGCGACTAGGTAAAGAACGCTCAGAAATTGGTGTAGTTACTGATCAAATTGGTAGTCCCACATGGGCGCAAGATATAGCTGATGTTATTGCCCAGATGATACCCCAATTAACACCAGAAATTGCCGATACATATCACTATACCAATAGTGGCGTTATTAGCTGGTACGATTTTGCCGTGGCGATTTTTGAAGAAGCCCAACAGTTAGGCTTTCCCCTCACAGCCCAAAAAATTATCCCCATCACCACCGCCGAATATCCCACCTTAGCCCGTCGCCCTGCTTATCCTGTCCTGGCTTGTGGGAAGATATCACAAGTTTTAGGAACTTACCCCCCCCACTGGCGACAAAGACTGAGATTAATGCTCAAAGACTGGCTCTCTAAATCTTAATCACTATGAAAGCACTGATTCTCTCCGGCGGTAAAGGTACACGCTTACGCCCACTCACCTATACAGGCGCAAAACAACTCGTTCCAGTTGCCAATAAACCAATTTTGTGGTATGGGATTGAAGAGATGGTTGCGGCGGGTATTACTGATATTGGTATCATTATCAGTCCAGAAACAGGCGCAGAGGTACAAAGCAAAACTGGAAATGGCGAACTATTTGGAGCTAAAATCACTTATATTTTACAAGACCAGCCAGCCGGTCTAGCTCATGCTGTTACAGTCGCCCGTCCTTTTTTAGCAGATTCACCCTTTATTATGTATTTGGGTGATAACCTGATTCAACAAGGTGATTTAAGCTACTTTTTACAAGAATTTATCCAACAACAACCAGAAGCCTTAATTCTGCTGCGTGAAGTTGTTAATCCTAGCGCTTTTGGTGTAGCTAAGGTAGATGATACAGGGCGGGTATTAGAATTAATTGAAAAACCCAAAGTGCCCCCATCAAATTTAGCATTGGTAGGGGTTTATTTCTTTTCCCCTATTATCCATGATGCCATTTCTCTGATCCAACCTTCAAATAGAGGCGAGTTAGAAATCACCGATGCTATTCAATGTTTAATAGACCAACAGAAACAAGTTGTAGCCTGTAAGCTATATGGTTGGTGGCTAGATACCGGTAAAAAAGATGATTTACTAGAAGCTAACCGTTTGATTCTCGATACTTGTTTAAAAACATCTAATTTAGGCGAAGTTGATGACAAAAGTCAGATTATTGGGCGAGTCCAAATTGATACTAATTCTCAAATTATCAATTGTACAATTCGCGGGCCAGTAGTGATTGGTAGCGGCTGTTATTTAGAAAACTGCTTTATTGGCCCCTACAGTAGCATTGCTAATTATACAACGCTGATTGATACCGATTTAGAACACAGCGTAATTTTAGAAGGTGCGAAAATTGTGGGAATTAATCAGCGTATTATTGATAGTGTCATTGGGCAACGCGCACAATTGACTATTGCCCCCCGTCGTCCTAAAGCTATACGATTTTTAATTGGTGATGATTGTCAAATTGAACTGACATGATTTACTTTTTAACAGTTAACTATTATTCTACGCATCTCTTAACTAAATTAATCAATTCATTACCAGCAAACCAAGATATTGCTTACAAAGTCTTAGTAATCAATAATTCTTCTGAAGATACTGATATTAACAATATCCAAAGTGAATATGTGCAGATTATACATGCTGAAGAAAATATTGGCTTTGGTAATGCTTGCAACTTAGGTATACAATATATTTTTAATCAAGATAAGCAAGCAATTATTTGGATAATTAATCCAGATGCTTATTTACCAAAAAATTATCTAGCAGAAGTTAATATATTTTTTAATTCTCATTCAGAGTTATCAATTCTTGGCACTATTATTTATACTCCTAAAGATGAAGTTTGGTTTGCAGGTGGTCGCTTTATTCCTAGAACAGGTGCAATTCTTCATGAAGACTTGTTAACACATACAGATAAATCTTATGTTACTTGTGACTGGGTTTCAGGCTGTAGCCTAATAATTAATTTACGGAAATTTTCTGCAACTCCTTTATTTGACCCTGCTTACTTTTTATACTATGAGGATTTTGATTTTTGTCAACGCTATGCCCATCAAGGACATGTAATTGCAGTAACCAAGCATTTCAATGTGATACATCAACCCTCTTCAATTACGAATAGAAATGTTTATTTAAAAATTAAATATAGTACATATAGCTATTTAATAACATTAGAAAAATATACAAATCCAGCAGTGCAAACAATCAGATTCACTCGGCTTATTGTGTACGCAATTATTTTAATTGCTGTCAAACCTCAAGTATCACTAGGAAAAATGGGCGGGGTGTTAATGTATTTAAGGCGATGTCTGACTAAGACACACTAGAGATTTACTACTCTGTTAAGTAAGTTGGCGGGAATATATCAAACTATTTCAAGTTATGAAAAAAATAAGTTCGTAGTCAGGGCTTTAGCCCTTTTTTGCAAAAAAGCTGTGCAGTAAGCGCAGCGTCAACCACCAGAAATAGAGAGGACTAAAGTCCTCTCTGCGAGACGCTTCGCGGTAAGCGCAGCTATGCCCGTCAGGGCTTTACACTACAAACCTTGAATTATTTATATCGTCCCACTTATTCTCTGGTTCAGCCATGTAATACTAAAAGTAAAACTTTTCTTACTTGAGAGCAAAAATATGAGAATTACATCTAAAGGACAAGTAACTATTCCCGTAGAAATACGGGAAAAACTAGGACTTTTCCCCTACACAGAAGTAGAGTTTGAAGTTATTGGAGATGCTGTTTACTTAAGAAAAGCTAAAGGTCATTTCACTTCTGCTCAAAATCTAGTAGAAAGGATGCGAGGTAAAGCAACAGTCAAAATGACTACCGATGAGATAATGGCACTAACTAGACAAGATCAATGAAAGAAATACTGGTTGACAGTAACATTATTCTTGATGTTGTCACAGAAGATGCTAATTGGTTTGATTGGTCGGCTGATCAATTAATTAAATATGCTGAACAGACTCAACTTAACATTAACCCCATTATTTATGCCGAAGTTTCAATTGGCTTTCACAATATAGAACAACTAGAAGCAATCTTACCTCTAAATTTTTTTCACCGTTTAGACTTACCTTGGGAAGCAGGATTTCTGGCAGGAAAATGCTTTGTGCAATATCGCCAAAAAGGTGGAACAAAACGATCGCCTCTACCTGACTTTTATATTGGCGCTCACGCGGCGATCGCGGATATGATTCTGTTAACAAGAGACGTTAATCGATATCGCACTTACTTTCCCACATTAGAACTCATAGCTCCAGAATATTAATATTGAATAACAGATGACATCTAAAAAAGCCCTAATCACCGGACTAACCGGACAAGATGGTTCTTATCTCGCCGAACTTCTCATCACAAAAGGTTACCAAGTATTCGGCTTAGTCCGCCGTTCCAGCACCAGCAACTTAGAACGCATTAGCCATCTTTCAGATAATGTTCAAATTGTATCTGGTGACCTTCTAGATCAATCTTCCTTAATGGACGTAATTACAGACTCACAACCTGATGAAATCTATAACCTCGCCTCTCAAAGCTACGTTCCCCTTTCTTGGACTCAACCAGCCCTCACCGCCGAATACACAGCCCTCGGTGTTTCCCGTCTCTTAGAATCAATCCGTCGCTGCAAACCAGATGCTAAATTTTACCAAGCCTCTAGTAGTGAAGTTTTTGGTCAACCAGACGAATCACCCCAAACCGAACGCACTGCTTTTCGTCCCCGTAACCCCTACGGAGTTGCCAAAGCTTACGCCCACTGGATGACTATCAACTATCGGCAAAAATATAACCTCTATGGCTGCTGCGGTATTACTTATACACACGAATCCCCACGACGCGGTACAGAATTTGTATTCCGCAAAATTACCCACGCAGCAGCCCAAATTAAACTTGGGTTGGCAAATGAACTCAAATTAGGCAACTTAGATGCCCGACGTGATTGGTGCTACGCCAAAGATGCTGTTTATGCTATGTGGCTGATGTTACAACAAGAACAACCAGACGATTATATTATTGCCAGTGGTGAAACTCATTCGGTGAGAGAACTCGTTGAGTGTGCTTTCAACTGCGTTGGTCTAAATTGGCAAGATTATGTCTCAGTTGACCCCGCATTCTATCGCCCTGATGAACCAGTACAATTAGTTGGTTCCATTAATAAAATTCATACTAAATTACGTTGGCAACCTCAACATGCTTTTCAGCAAATGGTTGAATTAATGGTTGATTATGACCTCAAAAAATTGAGCAACGCCGTAGCTTAAAGATTTTGATGTTAAAGGTTGTAGTTGATACCACCTCCATAAAAAAACAAGTGAGGTGGGTTTTATATTACCAAAATTTAATTAATAAAGGTAGAGAAAGAGCAAAATTATTTTCTTGGGAAAGAACAGCAAAATCAACATTAAAGGCTTATAGAACTATTGTTTAATGAAACTATCAAATAATTCCGGCTCTCATCAATTAATTATTAACTTATCCATTCTCTTACCTCAACCCACAGGTATTAGTAAGTATGCTCAAAATATTTTTACTTATTTAAAATCTCTAGAACCCACCCTACTAACAGCACAAAACAACCCGAAATTTAACTGCTACCCAGTCCCAAATAATCTTACTCCTGCTCAAGGCACAAAAGGGCATTGCGATCGCCTGATCTGGACACAGTTTCAATTACCGCAAATCTATCAACAACTAAAATCGCGGCTGTTGTTTTCCCCTCTACCGGAAGCGCCGCTTTATAGTAACTGTCGTTTTGTCGTCATGTCTCACGACTTAATACCATTACGCTTTCCCAAACGCTTTTCACCTTTGACACCATACCATCGCTACTATATTCCCCAAGTCCTTAAACAGTCCCAACATATTATTTGTAATTCCCACGCTACAGCAAAGGATATCATCGACTTTTACCAAATTCCCGCCCACAAAATTACCCCCATTCCCCTCGCTCACGATCGCACTCACTTTCGTTCTCTCAATCTACCTACCTGCAATTATTTTCTCTACATTGGACGACATGACCCTCATAAAAATCTATATCGCCTAATTGCGGCTTTTGCTGCATTACCAAACAGAGGCGAATACGAACTATGGCTAGCAGGCCCCATCGATCCGCGTTATACACCAGCTTTACAAACGCAGGTTGCAGAACTGGGGATAACTCACCAAGTGAAGTTTCTCAACTATGTATCTCATAGCGAATTGCCAAAAATTATTAATGAGGCGATCGCTCTTGTCTTCCCTAGTCTCTGGGAAGGTTTTGGTTTCCCTGTCCTAGAAGCAATGGCTTGTGGGACTCCGGTAATTACCTCTAACCTCTCCTCTCTTCCAGAAGTTGCTGGCGATGCAGCTATTTTAATCAATCCCTACAACATCGCAGAAATTAACGAGGCGATGCAGATTATAGCTGGGGATGCAGTATTGCGATCGCGCCTTTCCATTCAAGGTATAAATAGAGCAAATCAATTTAGTTGGAAAAAAACCGGACTTGCTACCGCCGAAGTTTTATCATGGTATTTATGAATGTTAGGCTAAAGTTATCTTGCTCAAGACCTCACAAAGAAATCCTATGGTTGTGCAAACGCCCCCCCGCCAACATTCTATAGAAGAATACCTGTTACATGAAGAGACATCTGAGTATCGCAGCGAATACCGCAATGGGGAAATTGTACCCATGACAGGAGGCTCAATTAATCACAACCGAATTATCCGCAACTTGAGTAGACTTCTGGAACTAAGCTTGCAAGAACAGCCTTATGAAGTATTCCTTAGTGACCTCCGCCTATGGATTCCTCGATACCGAGAATACACATATCCGGATATTCTCATCATCAAAGATGAAGCCATCTTCCCAGAACAACGCACTGACACAGTGCTAAATCCTAGCATTATTTTTGAGGTACTTTCTAAATCTACTAGTAGTAGAGATAGAGGAGATAAATTTACTTATTACCGTTCCATCCCCGAATTCCTAGAATATATATTAATTGACCAATATCAAATTCATATTGAGCAATTCAGCAAAACTCCAGAAGGTAACTGGCTATTTAAAGAATCTGACGATGCAGATGGAATTTTAACCTTAGCTTCCGCAAACAGCCAAATTCCCCATCGCCAGATTTACGAAAAAGTGGAATTTGAAAATCAACCAGAGTAGATTTTTCTAAAAATCCATAATTACGAATTACGAATTACGAATTACGAATTACGGAGTTCCCACCGCCCCAGAGTAAACTAAACCCCGTTGCAGATCCAGCGTCAAAATCGCTCCATCACGAATTACCTGTGTCGCCGTCTTTACCCCTACAATTACAGGCACACCCAGACGCATACCAATGACTGCTGCATGACTTGTGAGACTTTCATCTTCCGTAATAATCCCAGCAGCTTTGCGAATCGCCTCGACAAAATCAGCCCCAGTGCGGGGTGCAACCAAAATATCACCAGGGTTAAAATTACTAACTTCCATACCAGTGTGAGCCACTCTAGCGCGGCCACTTACCGAACCCTGTCCTAGTCCAATTCCTTGACCTAGCACTGCTGTCACCACCTCAACCTTCACCAAATCCGTTGAGCCGGAAACACCTTGGAGTGTGCCAGCAGTCATCACCACCAAATCACCCTCAAACAAAAACTTATGCTCTTGAGCCACATTGATAGCAGCTTGAAATGTTTGTCCAGTGGAAGGTAACCCCAGTACTAATAATGGTTTGACTCCCCACACCATCTGTAACTGTCGGGCCACATTCACATGGGGTGTCACCGCCAAAATTGGTGTGTGAGGACGGAACTTAGAGACATTACGGGCAGTTGCTCCTGTTTGCGTTAGAGTCATAATTGCTGCCGCTCCCAACTGTTCAGCAATTTGCCCCACAGCTTGACTAATAGCATTAGGAATAGAACGCCGATCATCTCTTTGTGGGCGGACTGCTGGATGATTGACTTCTTCTTGCTCCATGCGTTCAGCAATCCGTGCCATTGTTGCCACTGCTTCTACTGGGTAGTTACCTACAGCAGTTTCATTAGAAAGCATCACCGCATCCGTGCCATCTAAAATCGCATTAGCCACATCCGATACTTCAGCACGTGTGGGACGGGGATTGTTTACCATGCTATCCAACATTTGGGTGGCTGTAATGATGGGAATTCCCAAGCGATTTGCCGTGGCAATTAGCCGCTTTTGCAGTACAGGTACATCCTCAGCAGGCAGTTCTACTCCTAAGTCACCTCTGGCAACCATCACACCATCGCACAAAGCCAGAATCGCTTCCATTTGTTCAATAGCTTCATGCTTTTCAATTTTGGCAATTACTGGCACCTGCTTGCCTGTGCTAGAAATTAGCTCTTTAATTTCGATCATGTCCTGGGGGTTGCGGACAAAGGAAAGAGCTACCCAGTCTACACCTTGATCTAGACCAAACACCAGATCCTCGCGGTCTTTGTCGGTCATGGCCTTAATCGATAGGTAAACGCCAGGAAAGTTGACACCTTTATTGTTAGATAACTTACCTGGCACAGTAATGCGGCAATGTAAATCGCCTTTATCGCGGTTAATATCCTCCACCAGCATTTCTACTCGACCATCATCAAGGAGGATTTTTGCACCTACTGGGACTTCTTCAGCCAAATAATCGTAGGTAACACAGCTAATTTCTTGTGAACCGATAACTGGGCGATTTGTCAAGGTGAAGCGATCGCCTTTTGCCAAAATAATCGACCCGTTTTCAAATCGACCCAAGCGAATTTTTGGCCCTTGCAAATCTTGGAGAATTGCCACTGGCTGATTTAGTTCAAAGGCAGTTTGCCGAATTAAGCGAATATTACGCTGATGGTCGGCATGAGTACCATGGGAGAAGTTTAGCCGCAGTGTCGTTGCACCCGCTTCAATAATTGCCTTCAGCGTTTCTGGGCTGCTAGTGGCAGGACCAATCGTAGCAACAATTTTTGTCCGGCGTAGAGAATCTCTTAATTGCATAGGGCTGATTCTAGTGGGCTATCTCTGTCTAGAGAGTCATAGTAAATTAAGGGGCATTGCGGTTTCAGTCACTGCTATATCCATGACAAGAGAGGCAGAAGACGAATAGGGCTGTGGGAGTAACTTTGATCTGAAAGGAGAAATTATTTATTCTCTCTTCCGCATCACTCCCTGAGAGTTGTGGGATAGAGTAGATATCGTACACCAATCTTGGTTCCATCCTTCCGAAGAGAGATTTTTTTAAATCAACTCTTTGGTAATTGGCTGGCATACCCTACTGAGTCAGCAAAAACTTAGCTCTCGTCTGGAATCATAGCGCTATTCATCTACTAATCAGCAAAGATGAAGATAAATCTTGCTAAACAAAAGCTTACAAAAGTTTATTATTTCCTCATCTTTGTCGTATATTCGTAATGTTTGAATCAGAAAGGAGTTACGAATGCTCACATTGGAGGCACAGAAGTCACTGAAAGTCCCACCTAAGGAATTTTTAGCGCCTCCTGGTGATTTCAATCCCACACTGCTGCTGTTTTTGGCAACGGTAGCAATGCTGGTGTTATCTAACTTTGGTTACTGGCTTTGGCAATGGCCAGATTGGCTGTGCTTTAGCATTAATACTCTAGCCTTACATTGCGCTGGCACAGTAATTCACGATGCCTGTCACCAATCAGCCCATCGCAACCGAGTAATTAATGCCATGTTAGGTCATGGTAGCGCCCTAATATTAGCTTTTGCCTTTCCAGTCTTTACACGGGTGCATTTACAGCATCATGCCCATGTAAATCATCCTAAAGATGACCCAGATCATTATGTTTCTACCGGGGGGCCGTTATGGTTAATTGCAGTAAGGTTTTTGTACCACGAAGTATTTTTCTTTCAACGGCAACTGTGGCGCAAATATGAACTGTTAGAATGGTTCATCAGCCGCTTAATTGTCGGGGCAATTTTTTATATTTCAATTCAATATCATTTTTTGGGTTACATTCTCAATTTTTGGTTTATTCCAGCCTTCTTGGTGGGGATAGCCTTGGGATTATTTTTTGATTATTTACCCCATCGCCCCTTTGTGGAAAGCGATCGCTGGAAAAATGCCCGCGTTTATCCTGGTAAAATCCTGAATATTTTGATTTTGGGACAAAACTACCACTTAATACATCATTTGTGGCCTTCTATTCCTTGGTATAACTACCAACCTGCATATTATGTGATGAAGCCACTTTTAGATGAAAAAGAATGTTATCAAACTTCTGGTTTATTACAAAAAAAAGACTTTTTTGAATTTGTTTATGACATTTTTGTAGGAATTAGATTTCATCATCACAAAGAATAAATAATTGCTGCTATTTTTAAGTTACGGTTAAAGAGATTACTTTTAAACCACAGAGGCACAGAGAACACAGAGAGGTATATCCCTAAATTTTTGTAGATTTGAGATTAGCAGTGACTCCAAAATCCACTAATGCTATATAGAAGATTTGGCCGTACAGAATTACAGATGCCAGTGTTTTCCTGCGGTGGTATGAGATACCAGTTTAAATGGCAAGATGTTCCTCAGTCGGAAATTCCTGCGGATAGTCAGGCTAATCTGGAAGCAACTATTCGACGAGCAGTTGAGGTGGGTATTAATCATATTGAAACTGCTCGCGGTTATGGTACTTCGGAAATGCAGTTGGGGAGAATATTGCCTCAGTTTCCTCGCGACCAATTAATTGTGCAGACAAAAGTTGGATTGGTTGCAGATGCGAAGGAATTTCGGCAAAAATTTACACAATCATTGCAAAATCTCCAGCTAGATTATGTTGATTTATTGGGTTTACACGGCATCAATCATGCTGAATCATTAGATTACAGTATGCGTCCCGGTGGCTGTTTAGAAGTGGCACAACAGTTACAAGCAGAGGGAAAAGTCAGATTTATTGGCTTTTCTACCCACGGATCTAAAGATTTGATTGTCCAGGCTATTAATACTAACCAATTTGATTACGTTAATCTGCATTGGTACTACATTAATCAATGGAATTGGCAGGCAATTAAAGCAGCTACCCGTCATGATATGGGAGTATTTATTATTAGTCCTTCCGATAAAGGAGGGATGCTATATAAACCACCGCAAAAATTAGTTAATCTTTGCGCTCCCTTGAGTCCAATGGTGTTTAATGACTTATTTTGTCTAAGTCATCCAGAAGTGCATACCTTGAGTTTAGGAGCAGCAAGACCCGAAGATTTTGATGAACACCTAAAAACTTTAGCATTGCTGAATCAGTCAGATGAAATCTTACCAGCAATTTTGCATAGATTAGAACAAGAAGCGATCGCTACTTTAGGAGCAGACTGGGTAAAATCTTGGGAAACTAACTTACCCACATTTGAAGAAACGCCAGGACAGGTAAATATTCCCGTGATTTTGTGGTTATTAAATTTAGCGATCGCCTACGATTTGGTAGACTATGCCAAAATGCGCTATAACCTGCTAGGTAATGGCAGTCACTGGTTCCCTGGTAATAAAGCAGATCGGCTAGACGAACTAGACCTGCGGCCAGCTCTTGCCAGCAGTCCTCACGCTGATAAAATTCCCCAGATGTTGGCAAAAGCCCATCAAATGTTAGCTGGTGCTGAAGTTAAACGTTTATCCAAGACCTAAGAAATAGAGCGTAGGTAGAGATGGGGAAATAGGAAGGTAGAAAGGTAGAAATAATTTTTCTTGTCACCTTGTCACCTTGTCCCCCAGGGCTGTTTCATTCGCTTGTGTTGGAGATTTGTCAAGAGGATAATCTCACGCAAAGGCGCAAAGACGCAAAGAAAAATCAGGTATTTCGGACTGAAGATGCCAAAATTTTCGGTCTTAATTGTGGATTTGCCCTTGCAATTTTAACCCTTTTAGGGAACGAATCAGCCCTGCCCTGTCCCCTGTCACCCATCACCTATGACCTCATCTAGCATTGGTATTACCAGCACTTTATCAACACGGTTACCATCCATATCCATCACTTCAATCCGCATACCATGCCATTCAAAATGATCGGCTGCTGTAGGGATGCGACCAAGATGGTTGATCACAAAACCACCTAATGTTTGATAACTACCTCGCTCCTCTACTTCCCACTCTTCTAAATCGAAAAGTTCATAAAACTCTTCTACAGGTAACATCCCATCTAAAAGCCAGGAACCATCTTCTCGTTGCACGGCTTGTGGTTCGTCCTCTCCAGGCCCTTCAGGAACATCACCAACGATTTCACTCATAATGTCGTTAAGCGTGACTAATCCTTGAATGACACCGTATTCATCTACAACCAAGGCCATGTGAGTAATAGTTTGCTTGAACAACTCCAAAACTTTTAAACCACGGGTACTTTCAGGCACAAAGACGGGCTGTCGCAATCCGATTGTTAAGTCCAGGGGTTCATTGCGGAAACTCCGGGCTAGTAAGTCGGTAACCGGGATAACGCCTAATACATTATCGAGTCCTCCCTGACAAACTGGATACCGGGAATAAGCACTTTCAACCATCTTCTGGCGGTTTTCTTCGGGAGAGTCTTCTAAATCCAGCCAAACTATATCGGGACGGGGTGTCATCAAGTAGCTAACAGGGCGATCGCCTAAACGAAAAACTCGCTCAACCATATCTTGCTCTGCTTCCTCAAAGGTTCCCGCCTCCGTACCTTGTTCAATTAAAATTTTAATTTCTTCCTCAGTAACTTGCGGTTCAATAGAGGGTGTAATGCCCAATCCTCGCAGTATCATATCTGTAGAAGCACTTAAGAGATACACCACTGGTGCCGCCAGAGCCGCTAAAGCTCGCATGGGAATAGCAACAATTGATGCAATCCGTTCCGGGTTATTTAATGCCAAACGTTTCGGCACCAGTTCGCCGACAATTAACGACAAATAGGTAATGAGCAAAACCACTATCCCAAAGGAGATTGGTTCGCTATAAGGAGCTAAAAAGGGGATCAACCGCACATAGACAGCTAATCGCGAGGCAATTGTTGCTCCTCCGAAAGCACCAGTAAGGATACCGATGAGGGTAATCCCAATTTGAATTGTAGACAGGAAATGATTTGGAGACTCCGCTAGTTTCAATGCTGCCTGTGCCTTGGCATCCCCTTGATTGGCAAGCTGTTGTAGTCTTACTTTGCGTGCCGAGACAACTGCCATCTCAGACATAGAAAATACACCGTTGGCAATAACTAAGATCAAGATGATGAAAACTTCAAAAGTGATGGAGAACATGTTTTAGAATTGTCGCTTATCAGAGCGAACGTAGCTCAACTCTTAGTATCTAGTATTAAAGGTGCCGGCATAAATGCTTTAACCTTACATAAAGGAGTAGTTTAATTTTTAAGTCTATATAAATCAGTAGTTAGATATTATTTTTTCACAGAAATAATTAGCGTGACGAGAAGAGGCAGAGGGGAAGTTTCTTCCCAATGCCCAATACCCAATGCCCAATGCCCCATTCCCCTACTCAACACTTTTAAAATAGTGAACATACACTGACTCTAGATTTTCTTATCTTTAACGACTTCCTCCTGTAGTAAAACTTATGGCATTTTCTTCTATTGTGCGTGCATTGGCGCGATCGCCTCTCAGCACTGAATTACTTTCCAAACTCAATCGCCAACAGGATTTGCGGTTAAATGGCATCTCTCGGCTACCCAAAGGTCTGGTAACTTCGGCATTAGCACAACACTCAGGAAGAAATTTGTTGGTAGTCTGTGCCACTTTGGAGGAAGCCGGACGCGCTTATGCCCAGTTAGAAATGATGGGATGGCAAACAGTACATTTTTACCCCACCTCCGAAGCATCGCCTTATGAACCGTTTGACCCCGAAACTGAAATGACTTGGGGACAGATGCAAGTTTTGTCGGATTTGGTGAGCGGGGAAAACTCCCATCCCGGAGCAAAGCAATCCTTAGCAATTGTTGCCACGGCTGGGGCACTGCAACCTCATTTACCACCACCAGAGGTCTTTACGCCTTATTGTCTCACTCTGAAGCGGGGGATGGAATTTGACTTGGATAGCTTCGGCGAAAAAATCACCACTTTGGGGTATGAACGAGTGCCACTGGTGGAAACAGAGGGACAATGGAGCCGGCGCGGTGATATTGTCGACGTTTTCCCTGTTTCTTCAGAAATGCCAGTCAGACTGGAGTGGTTTGGCGACGAAATCGAGAAAATCCGTGAATTTGATGCAGCAACTCAACGTTCTGCCCTTGACAAAATTGAGCAGCTGATACTGACTCCCACTAGTTTTGCGCCTATTGTCTTAACAAAACTGGCAAATAATGAAAAATTTCAAGCCCTCACTGCTGATTTAAACTCAGGACTCAGCACTCAGCACTCAGGACTCAGCACTCAGGACTCAGCACTCAGCACTCAGGACTCAGGACTCAGGACTCAGGACTCAGCACTCAGCACTCAGCACTCAGCACTCAGCACTCAGGACTCAGCACTTTTAGAAGGTAGCCGTCGGTTTTTGGGGTTAGCCTTTGAAAAACCAGCCTCACTATTAGATTACTTGCCAGAAAACACCTTGATTGCTGTTGATGAACTAGAACAGTGTCATGCTCATAGCGATCGCTGGGTGGAAAATGCTGAGGAACAATGGAGTGTAGAGATTGGGGAGGAATCTTCTGTGACATTGCCGAAAATTCATCGGTCTTTTGATGAATGTTTGGCGGATGTGAATAAATATCCCACTGTATATTTATCAGAACTGGCGGAAGAAAATAGTGGGATAAATCTGGCTAGTCGGTCGTTACCTGTGACACCACATCAGTTTGGTAAACTAGCACAAACACTGAGACAAGAGCGCGATCGCAATTTCTCGATTTGGCTAATTTCTGCCCAGCCTTCGCGTTCTGTTTCTCTACTCCAAGAACACGATTGTCCGGCTCAGTTTATCCCTAATCCCCGCGACTATCAAGCGATCGACAAGCTGCAAATTAACCATACACCTGTAGCTCTCAAATACTCTGGACTAGCGGAACTCGAAGGTTTTATCCTGCCTACATATCGGTTGGTAGTCGTCACCGACCGCGAATTTTATGGACAGCATTCTTTGGCGACACCAGGCTACATTCGCAAGCGTCGCCAAGCGAGTTCCAAGCAAGTAGACCCCAACAAGCTGCGTCAGGGTGATTATGTGGTTCATAGAAGTCATGGGATTGGTAAATTTGTCAAGCTAGAAAGCTTAACGATTAATCACGAAACCCGTGATTACATAGTGGTGCAGTATGCTGATGGTATCTTGAGAGTTGCCGCCGATCAAGTAGGTTCTTTATCTCGGTTTCGCCGCACAGGAGATAAAGCACCAGAACTGCACAAGATGACGGGTAAGGCTTGGGACAATACCAAAAACCGTGTCCGTAAAGCCATCAAAAAATTAGCGGTGGACTTATTGAAACTGTATGCAGCCAGGTCAAAACAACAAGGCTTTACTTATCCTCAAGATATGCCTTGGCAAGAGGAAATGGAAGATTCTTTCCCCTACCAACCGACAACAGACCAGCTAAAAGCAGTGCAAGATGTCAAACGGGACATGGAAAGCGATCGCCCAATGGATCGGTTAGTATGTGGTGATGTGGGTTTCGGGAAAACGGAAGTAGCTATTCGCGCCATTTTCAAAGCCGTTACCGCCGGTAAACAAGTCGCACTATTAGCACCTACTACCATTCTTACCCAGCAACATTACCACACCCTCAAAGAACGCTTTGCCCCTTACCCGGTAAATGTCGGCTTACTTAATCGTTTTCGCAGTGCGGAAGAACGCCGCAATATTCAAAAGCGTTTAGCAACGGGAGAATTAGATATTGTTGTCGGGACACACCAACTTTTAGGTAAAGGTGTGATATTCCATGATTTAGGACTGTTGGTGGTGGATGAAGAACAAAGATTTGGGGTGAACCAAAAAGAGAAAATTAAAAGCCTGAAAACTCAAGTTGATGTGCTGACACTTTCGGCTACTCCCATTCCCCGTACCTTATATATGTCTTTATCGGGGATTCGGGAAATGAGTTTAATTACCACACCACCGCCTACCAGAAGACCAATCAAAACTCATTTAGCACCCCTCAACCCGGAAAGCGTCCGCAGTGCCATTCGTCAAGAATTAGACAGGGGGGGACAAGTATTCTACGTAGTACCACGAGTTGAGGGCATTGAAGAGATCACAGCCAATTTGCGAGAAATGATCCCGGGGGGAAGATTTGCGATCGCTCACGGTCAAATGGATGAAAGCGAGTTAGAATCTACCATGCTGACTTTCAGTAATGGTGATGCGGATATTCTTGTTTGCACGACAATTATTGAATCTGGTTTAGATATTCCCCGCGTCAACACCATCTTAATTGAAGACGCTCATCGATTTGGTTTATCGCAACTATACCAATTAAGGGGAAGGGTGGGACGTGCAGGGATACAAGCCCATGCATGGTTATTTTACCCCAAACAACGGGCATTATCGGATGCCGCACGGCAAAGACTGCGGGCAATTCAAGAATTCACCCAGCTTGGTTCTGGCTATCAACTAGCCATGCGTGACATGGAAATTAGGGGTGTGGGTAACTTACTAGGTGCTGAACAATCCGGTCAAATGGAAGCCATCGGCTTTGATTTGTATATGGAAATGTTGGAAGAGGCGATTCGAGAAATTCGCGGTCAAGAAATACCCAAAGTTGATGAGACACAGATTGACCTCAACCTCACAGCCTTTATTCCCGCAGATTACATTCCCGATGTCGATCAAAAGATGAGTGCTTACCGTGCAGTAGCGGCGGCGAAATCTCCAGAAGAACTAAAAATGATTGCGGCTGAGTGGGGCGATCGCTATGGTACTTTACCCGTGCCAGCGAATCAACTTTTACGCGTAATGGAACTCAAACAACTAGCGAAAAAATTAGGATTTAGCCGCATTAAACCAGAAAATAAACAGCACATTATTTTAGAAACGCCAATGGAAGAACCTGCTTGGAATTTATTAGCGGCGAACTTACCGGAACATCTCAAAACGCGTTTTGTTTATTCTCCTGGTAAGGTGACAGTAAGGGGTTTAGCAGTGCTGAAAGCCGACCAACAATTGCAAAGTTTAATTGATGCTTTCGTTAAAATGCAAGGTGCTGTGGCAGAGGCGGTTGTTGTGTGAATAATGATCAGGAATAAGCATGATAAATCTTGAATTAAAAAAAATTTACAGCGCACGAGTGTAAATTTATGGCTCAAGCCTTAACCAAACAAGTAACTTTTGATGAATTTATCGAGTGGCTACCAGAAAACTCAGAGGTACGCTATGAACTGCATGATGGAGTGATTGTCGAAATGCCAAAACCGACGGGAAAGCATTCCACTGTGACTGGTTTCCTGATAGAAGAATTGCTCCTAACCATCATCCAGATGAATAAGCGTGGTATTTGGACAATTCCCAGAGAATCGATTGTCAAGACCAGCAATGAAAAATCTGGCTATGAGCCGGATATCATTGTTTTAGATCAGCAAGCTTTAGGTAGCGAACCTCGTTGGGAGCGTGAGTCAATCATTGAGAATGCTACCAGCGTGAAGTTAATTGTTGAAGTGGTCAGCACTAATTGGCGTGATGATTATCACAAAAAACTGGCTGACTATGAGGAGATGAGCATCCCCGAATACTGGATTGTAGATTACGCCGCCTTAGGCGGTCGAGCGCTAATCGGTAACCCCAAACAGCCGACTGTCTCTGTTTACGAGTTAATTGAAGGTGAGTATCATATCAAGTCAGTCAGTTTCGTCACGGCTCACTCATTCAATTACCCACATTCCCAAATTTAAATTTGACAGCCGAGCAGATTTTTCAGGTAGGTAGGGGTAGGAAACACTAAAGCAACTACCAGCACAAGCAAACCTAACCCTCTTTAATCATTGTTTTTTCAGACTGGTTTATCCTGGTACTAGATATCAAAAATGGAAAATTTACCCAATAGTTGGGCTGATATACAACCAGATACTGTATATATTGCCACGAATGGGCTGTTAATTTCATTTGCCAGCGAGCAAATAAAGTTAGGAATAAAATATGATCAAAATGGCAAGCATTTAAAAGCAATTGAGAAGGGACAAGTACCCACACGCGGTAATGTTGGGCTGGTTCCTTCCCAAGAAGAAGACTATGAGTTGAAATCCAAAGTATTAGGTAAAGGTGGCAATCGCCGATTTCATGCAAAATTTATTGATGGTGTGTTGCACTTCCCCGGTTGGATAACAGAACATTAAACAGGAGTAAGTATGTATGACAAAAGTTGAACTAAGAAATCACCAAGTCTGGAGAGTTTTAACCGAAATATTAGAAACTTTAGATCCTGATATTCTTGTTAAAGAACACCTTGAATTATGTGATTATAAAGTATGTGGCTATTGGGATGAGCAAGATGAATATTATGAAACAATTACTTTACCTCGTAATCTAGAAACCTCATTAGTCAGCAGTTCTATCGGAGTTACTAATAAAAAACGCTTTATACAACTAAAGTTTTCCCTAATAAATGCTGGTATTGATATTACTCATCAGCCAAGTAATAACTCTCAAAAATTGGGTGAATTAGTTCTTGTATATGATGAGAATCTGGAATTTGTTGATGAAAATTGGCTTTTAGATATTGATTCTCTTGATATTGCCCAAGTTCATACCAATCAATAACTAAAACCAAAGCTAAATAGGAGAGCCAAAGTGAATATTAATCTTGATTTACCCCCAGATTTAGAAAAAGAGCTTTGTAATGAAGCTTCTCAGCTTAACTTAACGCTTTCTGAATACATTCTTCATCTTCTTTCTGTAAGACAGATTCTCGCAAATCTACCCAAGACAGGAGCCGAGCTTGTAGCTTTTTGGCAGAATGAAGGTTTAATCAATTCAAGACCCGATATTACAGATAGTCAAGCCTACGCTCGTCAGTTACGTCACAAGGCTGAAACTCGTGAGCGAACATAGGTGAAGTTTAATGTATTTGCTAGATACGGACATTTTGATTGATATTCAACGAGGTCATACTGCTGCAATAAATTGGTTTGCCAGCCTATCAGATTTGCCTAGTGTACCTGGCTTTGTGGTTATGGAATTAATTCAGGATTCTCAAAACAAGCAAAAACTGCGTAATGCCTTAAAACTGGTTGCACCGCTACCTGTAGTTTGGCCGACTGAGACTGATTTAAATCGCGCCTTGTCAGACTTTGCAACCTACCATTTGTCAGATAGTTTAGGCTTGTTAGATGCCTTGATTGCTGCTTGTGCTGTTGGCAGATATGCAACACTTTGTACATTTAATGTCAAACATTACCGTGTTATTCCAGGTCTAGTCATAGAACAACCATACACACGTTAACAGTCGTTTAATACTGTAATATGTCAAACTCAAATAGGGTAAATATACGTAAAACTATATATAATGCTTTTATAGAAATGTGATGTAAAAAATTTATGCCTAAAAATTTAGGTCAAAGTATGCCAAAGCCCTTTGTTGAAAGATTCCGCAAGTACCTAATACATCTTACCCAGGTCATGCAATCTCGGGCTGTGGTTTCTAGTATATTCCCTAACCCAACTGATAATGGACAAATTAAAGAACACATTTTTCTTGACTTGCTTAATCAGCACCACAGACTTATTTTTTATTTCTTCGCTGTTAACCAGCTTAGAAAAAATTAGCAGGTTACATCGACACATTTTTTACGATTACACAAAGATATTTGAGATGGCTGTTCCTCCTGCTAGAATTTGATTTACTTGCTTGCTTCTGCCATTCAAAGCAATCACAATTTACGCCCACTATAGGACATCGTACATAATATAATCTTTGTCGAAAAGCTGAGGATAGACTGGAAGTGTTTCTAAAGTATTTTGCCCATGTTAGCTTTGAGCAAGCGATCGCCTTAAAAATCAACCCTCAGATTTGATCACAATACAGTGCGATCGCTCCTCTAGAATTGTCCAACGAAAGACAAACTATGCGAGTCACGTTTGATAACACGGCTTTTCAGTAATATCTACCCTTGGTTAACAGTAAAATTAGAGGTGAAACTACATAAGTTTCACAAAAGGTGACTGTTATGGAAAAAATAATGACCATTGCTCAGATAGAAGAGCAGTTTGAATCAGAATGGATACTAGTGGAAGACCCACAAACTAATGAAGCTTTAGATATTCAAAGCGGAAAGGTACTGTGGCACAGTAAGGATCGAGATGAGGTTTATCGGAAAGCTGTAGAATTACGTCCCAAAAGATTTGCAATGCTTTACACTGGCCAGATCCCTGAAAATACAGCGATCGCGCTATGAATTTCTCGTTCAATCCTAGACGTGGGTTAGTTGTTGTTCGTGCAGAGTTATTTGGTGCTTCTGGTAGTAACGTGTTGAGATTAGCCCTAGATACAGGTGCGACTTACACTGTGATCAACATAGCAATGTTGGTTGCCATCGGTTACGATCCAGCTTTAGTTCCGAATCGAGTTCAAGTAACAACGGGTAGTAGCGTTGAATTTGCTCCTCAGATCAAGTTGCAGAAAATTGCAGCACTGGGTCAAGAACGCACGGATTTTGCAGTATTGGGTCACACATTACCACCGAGTGCGGGTGTTGATGGTCTTTTGGGTCTTGACTTCTTCCGAGGACTGACTTTGACGATTAACTTTGATAATGGGCATATATCATTGGTCTGAAATTGATATGTCAACCTTTGGTGAAGCGTTTTCGGCTGTATTTGCAAGAGCTTCAGGAAAAAACCTGTAAACTACCGATGAGCAATTGCGCACAGAGCCAGAGGCGATCGCCTGTCAAATAAACCCCTAGCTTCGAGCATAATTAGGGCGATCGCGATTATCTTAGATTGCGTTTAGCAATACACATCAAAGATAACGCCGCCTCTGGTAAATCAGAATTAATCCCAGATAACCATTGACTTAGGCGATATTTGCTCACTGAGCGACCATAATTTCCCTGTAAAACTTCCGCTCCCAGAGTGTGATTGTGGGGATAAACTTTTACTGTAAAACCCCTAGGTTCTAAAACTTGATAATAAAATTGTGGCGTTAAACCATAACCAGGTTTGTGGTAAGTTTCAGTCGCGAGCATAGCATTATGTTCTTCTGGCGACATGAAATTACCACCGCTCAGTAATCGATAAATTGGTACTCGTATTTTATACAAAAGCATACCTAAACCTTTCCAGTTCCAAGCAGTTTGTTGCGGATCATGATCAGTAATTAACAATCCGCCAGGACGAACTAGACGTGCAGCTTGAAGCAAAGTTTTAGTCATATCGTCGCAATGGTGTAATGTAGCATTGACTGCAACGATATCTGCAAAAGAGTCAATAAATGGTAAATTTTGGGCATCTGCCAAAATAGGTGTATAGCCCACAGTTTGCGCCATTTCCAAAGATGTACGGGAGATATCTACACCAATCATCAGTCTTGGTGAACCACCTAATGTTGCAAACAAATTACCAGGGCCGCAACCAATATCAACGACAATTTTATCATCCCAACTATCTATTGCTGACTGCCAGCGTTCTTGAAATACTTGATCTCGATGACAGGCTTTAAAGTAGCCTTTTGCCCATTCAGGATGATCGTAATAATATTGGTTTGCTTTCATTGCTGGAGTAAAATTGCTCATTTGGCAAGTAGGAATACTTCCAGTTTGCCAATCCACATTAGCATCCTTAGCAATAAATTGACGCAGGGCTAAAAGTTTGGAGTTTACACTGAGCATGTTTAAACAGTACTTTTGAGAAAGCTAATTTTAAATATATGATTACTTGAGTGTTATTAACATAGTTTTCAATAAGTTTGCAAATTCTTTATATACTTGAAAATCGTTCTATCATAGCCTAAGCAAAAATGTATGATTTATTTTTAGAAGTTTTTGATATTTTTTAAGAATATGCATTTTAAAGATTATCTAAGTATAAAAAGTAGATTTATCAGATGTGTAAATCAAGCTTTTTTATACAAATTTTGATCACCACAATTTCCACCAATAAATAAGTAATAATCAATCACTCATATTCAGCTAGCGAACACTGTTGCTGGCTGAATATGAGTTGGTAGCTGATAAAAAATATCAGTCTTTTGACTTCCGTGCAACGGTACTAGTCCCCTTTTCGGTAAAATAACTGGGCAACTCAGCAAGGAACATGTAATGACTAAAGTTAGTATTGGAATTATTGGTGGTAGTGGTCTATACAAAATGGCAGCCCTCAAGGACGTGGAAGAGGTACAAATCCAGACGCCTTTTGGTTCGCCTTCTGATGCTTTGATTTTGGGGACATTGGCAGGAACACAGGTAGCCTTTTTGGCACGTCACGGACGTAATCATACTCTACTGCCTTCTGAGTTGCCGTTTCGTGCCAATATCTATGCGATGAAGCAACTGGGTGTAGAGTATTTAATCTCAGCTAGCGCGGTTGGTTCCTTAAAAGCAGAAGCGAAACCAGTAGATATGGTAGTACCAGATCAATTTATTGACAGGACAAAAAATCGGATTTCAACGTTTTTTGGCGAAGGAATTGTGGCTCACATTGCCTTTGGCGATCCGATTTGTCAAAATTTGGCTGGGGTGTTGGCGGATGCGATCGCCTCTTTGGATTTACCAGATGTGACTCTGCATCGTGGTGGTACTTATGTGTGCATGGAAGGCCCGGCATTTTCCACCAAGGCGGAATCAAATCTTTACCGCAGTTGGGGTGCAACAGTAATTGGCATGACGAATTTACCAGAGGCCAAGTTGGCAAGGGAAGCAGAAATTGCCTATGCAACTTTAGCGCTGGTGACGGATTATGATTGCTGGCATCCGGATCACGATAGTGTGACGGTAGAGATGGTAATTGGTAATTTGCAACGCAATGCAGTTAATGCTCAAAAGGTAATTCAAGAAACTGTGCGACGTTTGAGTGAAAATCCGCCAATTAGTGATGCTCATTCAGCTTTAAAGTATGCGATTTTGACGAATTTGCAGCAAGCACCAACGGCGACGAAAGAAAAGTTGGGTTTGTTGTTGCAAAAGTATTTATAGTACCCAGATCCCCGACTTCTTCAAGAAGTTGGGTATCTGTACGGGTTTACACCACTTGAAAATCAAAGTTCAAACTAGCCCAATTGTTAACATCTAATACATAGGAGTCAGCAGATATACTATTGATGTCTGACTTGACCGCACTGGCATTATGCAAGTCTTGTAGAAGTGCTTGGGCAATTTCTAAAGAATTTAATAATGCACCAAAGGGTCGTTGGTCTGTGATGGGATACTTAGAAGTTTCTAAGTGTGCTAGGGTTTCACGGAAAGGGGCAGTACTGAGGATCAATTGGTGTTCACATTCATAAGCTGGCCCGGGAATTACCCATTCCGAGGCAGTAATACTTTTTGGTAATGTGAGGGTTTGACCTGGGGCGATCGCAACTTGTTGGAACAAAGATTTAGAGTCAATACTGGTTGATTCTTGGGGGGATTGCCAGGGATAAAAAGCGATCGCAGTTCGATCATTTTTTAATCCCAGCAGCATTAAATATACCGGGCGATCGCCCTTATTTTGTAATTTGTATTGCATTCGACTACCAATAGGCACAGTAGGATTACTGAGTACTGTTAGCAGTGATTTGCCGTGGCGTTTTTCCGCCTCCAGAGTTCGTGTTGTTTCGCGTTGCATGACTACCCGTGATGACAAGCCGTTGATAATCTCCAGGGTTGCCTTGATGGGTAAGCGGGAAGAACCTTCATTTTCTGTGAGTCGCCATAACTTTGCTGCTAACAGTGTTGGTAATTTTGGTACTAATCTCTGCACTGCCAATTTTACCGCTTCCCCAACTTCTCCAGCTGTGTTGGAAATTAGCTCGCCGCCTGGAGTAAATAAACCGTAGCGACTAGGAGTTTCCAATAGTTTACCAAATACACAATCGGCTGGTTGTTCTCCTGCCACGACAGTGGATATATGATTGACTGCGGCAAAGGCACTTGTGGCATCTACCCGCTCAATTCTTTCTAGTCCCGTATCCAGGGCAACTGTTAAACTAACACTCCGGGGTAGCACCCTAACTACTTCTTGGCAAAGTTGTCCTACTTTTAGGGAACTTTCTCCTTTAACTTTAGAAATTTGGGCTTTTGCTGTTAACCCAGTACGCGATCGCAATATTAACTGTTCTCCAGTTGATAAAGTGAGTCGGGAATTAACTCCATAGTATTCCAGTACTTGTGGAGGTATTCCTGCTAACCACAGATGAGTTGTTTTACCCTCGTCTTCCATGGCTTTGATTGCTCCCTCGGCGCTCACTTTGGGTTCTGGGAGGAGATTTTCAATAGTTAATGCTCCCTGTTGAGTTTTCGGCTCACTCAATAATCCTGGTTGCTGTTTGCTACCCAGCTGGTGTATGGAACTTCCCACATGGGAGAGGCTAAATTGAATTGTCGTTGCTGGTGTGGTTTCCCACAGGTATTGTGTCAATGCATAGGTAAATAACCCCGCACTAAAACCAGAAAAGAGCGCTTCCATCGCCAATTGTTGGGGATCTGAAGTAGCGGATAACACAACACCACTATTGAGGGCTGAGTTTTGACTTTTGAGTTGTTGTAAAAACTCAAGTTCGGCTGTTACTAGCTGTGCATCTGGTAATTCATGGCGAGCACGAATTCGCCAGGCTGTTGGCTGGACTTTTGTCGGCGCATAATAACTGGTATCCAATACAGCTGTAACGTGGTTTGTGGGCAGCGATCGCAACAATAGCTGTACGGTTTCTGCCAATATATAGTTGACTATTTTCTTATCTTGTGTGTCTTGATGTTCATGAGCTGGAACTAAAGCATTTTGTACTGTATCGATAAATTGTCCCGATTTAATTCGGGTACCATAGCCACTAAAGTGGAATACCACCACATCATCAGCTTTAGCTTGCTTACCGAGGTGTTCCTCAAAAGCCGCCTCAATGGATTTCCTGGTAGCTTGTTCGTCAGTTAAGGTCAGGATATCTGAACTTTGGAAGCCAAACCGATGAATTAACAGTTCTTTTTGCAGTTCTACATCGGTAAGACAACCACTCAAAGAGGGACTTTTTTGGTATTGATTAATGCCGATCAATAATGCCAATTTCCGCGTACTAGGTTGTGCTAAAGCTTGGGAGTAGCGATCGCTCAAAGTCAACCACTCAACTTCAGTTATACCCAACACTGCGAGTATTGAACCAATCCGTTGTACAAAAGTCCGACGCTTCATAATTAGCCATCAGTCCTCAGCCCGTCAGCTAACAGCTTAAGGGGCTGAAGTCTGTAGTGTAAAGTTAAAGTTTATACTGTTTGTCAATTGATAGATTGACTTAAGCCAATGTTTGTAATTGCATTGCTCTAGCCAATTCTGCCGCCACTTCGGGACGGGAAAATTCTGGTGGGGGTAATTCACCCCGGCGCAGCATTTCTCTGACTTTGGTTCCCGACAGATGAACGCGCTCTTCTGGCTTACTGGGGCTGGTTTTAGTTGTGGCCATTTGTTTGGTGCGTGTGCAGTAGAAAGCGTGTTCAAATTTCATCGGCACAATGCCCAATTCAGTTGGCTCAAACTCGTCAAAGATATGTTGAGCATCATAAGTGCCGTAATAATCACCCACACCTGCATGATCCCGTCCGACAATAAAGTGAGTACAACCGTAATTTTTCCGAACTAAGGCATGGAAGATGGCCTCCCGAGGTCCAGCATAACGCATTGCCGCCGGATTGATGGCTAAAATAACTCGGTCTAAGGGATAGTGGTGTTCTAGCAAAATTTCATAGCAGCGCATCCGCACATCGGCGGGAATATCATCTTCTTTTGTCGCCCCTACCAAGGGATGCAAAAATAAACCATCAACGGTTTCTAAAGCACACTTTTGGATGTATTCATGAGCGCGGTGGATGGGGTTGCGAGTTTGAAAACCGACAATGGTTTTCCAACCCTTGTCTCTAAACATCTGCCGTGAAGCAGCTGGATCGATTTGGTATTTAGGAAACTGGGGATGGCGATCGCGTTGTAATAACCAAATGTCACCTGCGAGATTTACAGAACCTTGGTTATAGACTACCTGCACACCTGGATGTTTAGCGTCATCAGTGCGGTAGACGTTAATAGCCTCACGGGTCTTGTTATAAAGATACTTTTGCGCGAGTTGCAAAACGCCGATAAACTCACCACTGGGGTTATCCAGGCGGATCAAGCCGCCTTCCTTGAGTGGGGATGCTACTTCTTCTGTGACTGAAAGTGTAATCGGTATTGACCACGCCAGACCATTGGCTAGCCGCATTTGGGTGACCACGCGATCGTAGTCTTCCTGGTTCATAAAACCCGTGAGTGGACTAAAGCCACCGATGGCAATCATCTCTAAATCAGAAACCGCCCGCTCATCCAGTTGTACTCGCGGTAAAAAGTCGGCTTTTGAGAGAAACTCTGCCTTTTGTTCAGCTGTGGCGATCCGGTTAATCAATTGTCCACCGTGGGGGGCAATGGCATCTGGATGGTGACTCAATGTAATCCCCTCTTGTTTTAACTGTAATTGTTTCAAACTATGTACTAACTTATCAAAATGCTGGTACGCAGAGAACAAAGAGTTTTTTTAGGTAGAGGTACCAAAGCGCGAAGGATGAATTTACGTGAATTCGATAAACCTCACCACATATCTTGCACCTAGCCCCAACGAATGAAATTCGTGGCTATACAAACGAAGTCCGCGGCTCGAGTGACTTGTACTGAGCCTTGTCGAAGTAGCTTCGCCGAACGTCCTACGCGGACTAATGTAAAATCAAGGATTTGGAACCCGCGCAGGTGGTTACTGAGCGGCTCGAGTGACTTGTACTGAGCCTTGTCGAAGTGCGGGTTTTGTTCGTGTAGCCGCGACTTCAGTCGCTTGGTGCAAGAGGTGAATCACCCCAAACCCTCTCCGACGCGGCTATCCATTACCCGGATCTTTCTCAACATTTGCGAGAGTATTAACTCACATTTTTGATAATACTGATTCCTTCGTTGCTAATTCTCAATGAAAATGCAGTTTTAGCGAGAATATTAAGCGCAATTTTGTCAAGTATGTTTGACCCCTTAGTCTCTGAGATACCTATGAAACTAGGGTTTCAATATTGTAAAGAAAGATGTGACTAATGGATAGGTTCTGACTTCGTTGAAGCGTGAAGCCTTTCTATGATTTGGTAGTTTGTAAAATCTTTATTGTAAAATTTAGAGGCTCCCGTTATACCCGAAGGATTAGCGGGAGAAAACTTCATTATGGCATAACCTGCCCATATCAATCGGGGGCAACAACTCGACCACCACTATGATGGTTAATTGACCAACGGTGGTCTATGCCTACAGAAGAAAACTGGCAAATTTCTTCTAGCTGCTTTTGTTGCACTGCGGCTTTACGCAAGGTAATAATTAGTTGATTTACCTGATGCCGCAAATCGGGGTTTTGACTGACGGCTGACATGGTTTGTCTTTCTAAGAGTTGAAGTAAAAGTTCGTAATGGATAGGTGAAGGTAAAGGAATTTGCTCCATGTAGTTGATGTAAAACTTTAAATTGGGGATTTTGTGTTAATCAGAGTTTTATCTCTATGCCAAAATTGTTACACAAGAAACAAATATTTGGTTATGTCCTTGATGTACCTGGAGATGAAGATTCAGCAAAGAGACTAGCGATCGCTAACTGGGGATCTGGTTGTTTAACTAAAGATTCTCCGATCAGTACAGCAGCAGCCCCTGCTTGTGTAACTACATTTAAATCATTTGGGGTATGTAATCCCGATTCACTAACAACTAAAATATTCCGTTCTTGTAATTGACTACCTCGTGCCGCTAATAGTTGGCAAGTCGTTTGGAGATCAACAGTAAAATCTGCCAAATTGCGATTATTTATTCCTACTAAAAACACACCATCTAAAGCTAATACACGGTCAAGTTCTGCCAAACTATGAACTTCAATTAAAGCTGTCATCTTCAGGGCATTGGCAATTTTGAGGAAGTATTGTAAATCTTGGTCACTGAGGATCGCCGCAATTAACAAAACCGCATCTGCACCCTGAATCCGAGCTAAGTACATTTGGTAAGGATAGATAATAAAGTCCTTACATAATAATGGTAAATCTACTGTGCTGCGAACTTTAGCTAAGTTATCAAAGCCACCTTGAAAAAACTTGACATCAGTCAAAACAGAAAGACAACTAGCACCACCTTGTTGATAGGATAAGGCGATCGCTACTGGGTCAAAATCTGACCGTAAAACGCCTTTACTGGGTGAAGCTTTTTTGACTTCAGCAATCAACGCTGGATGAGTTTTGCCTGGGTGTAGAGCGGCGATAAAATCACGAGTTGGCGGTGCTGTCAATACTTGTTTTTGTAATTCCCGTAAAGGCCGCTTTTCCCGCATTTGCTCAACTTCAATTTCCTTATGCCAGACAATTTCCTCCAAGATGTTATTGGGTTCTGCATCTGGCAAGGCAGACTGATAGCGCAAAAAAGAGACATTAATAGCTGTGTTCGGTGAACGGCGGCGGATTTGCATCATTCTGAGTGCTGAGTGCTGAGTGCTGAGTGCTGAGTGCTGAGTGCTGAGTGAAGGAGTGAGGGAGTGAGGGAGTATATTTGTTCTTGGCCTCACTCTCTATTCCCTATTCCCTAAACAACGGCTCGTTTATACGCTTCATCTAACACTTCTGAAAGTGTGGGATGGGCGTGTACTAAATGGGCGAGGTTTTGGACTGATTGACGGTTGGCGATCGCGGCTGAGGCTTCGTGAATTAAGTCGGCGGCGTGCATGCCAAAAATATGTACACCTAAGACTTCGCCTGTGTCTTGGCGATATACTACCTTGGCTATACCGTCGGCTTCGTTTTCTGCTAAGGCTTTGGAATTACCTTTGAAGTAACTTCTACTGGTAGCTATTTCAAAGCCTTCAGTTTGTCCCAATTCTTTGGCGGCTGTTTCTGTTAAGCCGACATAGCTGACTTCTGGGTGGGTGAATGCAGCTGCGGGGATGCTGCGATAGTCTACCACACGCGTTCGTCCGATGATATTTTCTACGGCGACGATGCCTTGAGCAGAAGCGGCGTGTGCCAGCATCATTTTGCCAGTAGCATCGCCAATTGCCCACACATGGGGAACTACTTCTCCGGCTGATAGCACTGCCATGCGATCGTCAACGGGAATAAAGTTCCGTCTGTCTAATTCCACACCCACAGATTCTAAACCGAGGTTTTTTGTCGCGGGGATGCGTCCTGTGGCGACTAGGCAAGCATCTACCTCGATGACATCAATATCTTCTTTGGTTTTGAAATCTGCTAATTCAATTACCACGGGTGAACCGGGGATAATTTTTTTCGCGTATATCCCTACTTTGGTTTCAATGTCGCGGGGAGTAATTAGTACGCGTTCTGCAAGTTTGGCAATATCGCGGTCAAATCCTGGCATTAATTGGTCTAGGGCTTCAATCATAGTGATTTCACAGCCCAAAGCTGAGTAAACATCGGAAAATTCTAAGCCGATGTAACCACTGCCAATAATCGCTACCCATTCTGGTAGAGATGCCAGTTTCACGCCTTGATCGCTGGTAAAGACGGTTTTTCCGTCTACTTCAATACCTGGAGGCACGAAGGGTACTGAACCAGGGGAAAGGATAATGTCTTTAGCTGTAATTGTTTTGTCACTGCCATCCCCAGTTATGGTAACTTTTTGTGTTCCCGCAATTTTCCCCCAACCCCTAATAATATCTACTCCCAGACGTTTGAGGCTGTTGGTTAAGTCGCCTTGAATTTTTGAGACGAGATTGCCGGCATGATCGGCGATCGCTTGTCGATCAAACTCCACATTACCAACTTGAATTCCCAGCGACTTGAGGTGGTGGGCATTGCGTAACTCCCGCACACGTCCAGATGCTGCCAGCAGCGCTTTAGAAGGAATGCAACCTCGATTGACACAGGTTCCTCCCATGTCAGCTGCTTCAATAATCGCTGTTTTCAGACCGCAGCTGACGGCGTGTAGGGCTGCGCCATGTCCGCCTACACCCGCGCCGATAATGACTAAATCGTAATCAAATCCATGACTCACGTTAGTTTCCCCGTGTGCTTCGCCTATTTATTTTCAACTTGACAAGCAATCTATGCAAGCCCATTCAGGTTTGGGCGTTACTAGATTAAAATTAAATATTATGATTTACGTTGGCACTCGAAGATGTTGATTTTTTACTAAAAAAGTAAAAACCGTATATTTAATTTTATTTTATACTTAAAACTATTAATTAATTCAAAAAGGCAGTCCTGATGAAACGAGTTTCATCGAGACTAGCTTTGTTTGTCAAAGAATATCTTTGATTTTTTTACTTTACTCAGGACTACTGAAAAACTCAACTCATCCTGTCCTACGAAGGTATAGCTATTACCACATAGTTGAGGACATAAACTAATTACAACCTGTCACCTGTGGTCACTGAGCTTGTCGAAGTGTGTAGTCACTGAGCCTAGTCAAAGTGTCCTCTGTCTTCTGACATATAAGCTCTCCTGATGTCTCCCTGTCAGGATTGCAGATAACTTCTTTGATTAGTCGGCCATCCTCCATATAAATTATTCGGTCTGCAACATCTAAAATACGGTTGTCGTGAGTGACTATTAAGATGGCACAATTATGTTCTATAGCCAACTCTTGCATTAGGTTGACGATATCTCGTCCAGATTTACTATCTAAGGCGGCTGTGGGTTCGTCGGCTAAGACTAATTTGGGAGAACCGACTAAAGCACGAGCGATCGCTACCCGTTGCTTTTGTCCTCCTGAGAGATCAGATGGGTAGTAATTTACTCGATTTTCTAATTTAACAGCGTGAAGCATCGCTTCTGATTTACGACGAGCTTCCCATTCGGGAATATTTTTGTGTAACTCCAGTGTCATTTGGACGTTCTGTCGAGCCGTTAAAAAATCCAATAAGTTATGAGCTTGAAAAATATAGCCAATATGACGACGGACTTGTACTAATTTTTCATTGCTGGCTCCATAAAGTTCTTGTCCTAAAAATTTGAGACTTCCCTCTTGAATGGAACGTAAGCCACCAATCAAAGTTAGTAAAGTTGTTTTTCCTGAACCTGAAGGTCCAGTCATAATCACAATTTCACCAGGTTTAATCATCAAATTAATATCAAACAATATTTGGCTTTTTAGTTTTTTATTACCAAAATATTGATTAAGGCTTTCAATCTCAATAATAGATTTTGCTTTCATATTGAAATAAACCAATGTTCCTTGTTAACGATTAAAAAATATCTGCTGGATCTACTTTTCGTAATTTATTTGTAGATAAGAAACCAGAAATCAAGCACATGGAAACAGCAAAAATTAACACTATGATTGACCTTTGTAGATTCATGAAGATAGGTAATCCAGTAGCATTTTTGGCCACATCATATAGACCTATAGATATAGCAAAACCTGGAATATAACCCAGAGATGCTAGAATTAAAGCTTGTTGAAAAACTACACTTAATAAATATTTGTTTTTAAATCCCATTGCTTTTAGCGTTGCATATTCAGCTAAATGAGTAGAAATATTGCTGTATAAAATCTGATAAACAACGATAACGCCAACAACAAAACCCATAATCACCATGAGGTCAAATACAAACCCAATAGGTGTTCTTAAAGTCCAATAATTTTTTTCTAGAGTAATAAAGTCCTGCTGAGTCATTACTGTTACATCTTTAGGTAACTTGGCTAACAAATCCCGCAAAACTTTCTGAGGGTTAGTACCAGGTTTAAGCTTAATTAAACCTATATCTATATTTTGAACAGAGCGATCTTGAAATATTCGCAGAAAAGTTGAGGTACTAACAATTAAATTTCCATCAACTCCAAAAGAAGGACCTAAACTAAATAAGCCGCCAATTTCCACCTTATAACCAACTAAAGCAGTATAGCTAAATATCTCTAATCCTACATTATTTCCCTGGGAAAAACTTTGAGCAATTGGCCCAAACTCTTTTCGAGAAGCACTATCAAATAACACCTTGTTAGGGAGTTGTAGTAAATGAAGATTTTCCTGAATATTTGGCAATTGAAAAATTGATTCTACTGGATCAAATCCGAGTACATATATTGGGTATTTGATGCCAGTATCTTGGTTCTTTAGTTTAGCAAATTGTACATACAAAGGTCTAACGGATTCAACTTCATTAAAACCTAAAGTCTGGAACAAACGCTGACGAGGAAAGCTTTGATTGGATGTTAAAGATTGATATTGGATACTTATTAGAAATAAGTCTCCTTGCAAGTTATTATGCAATTGTGTAGCACTTGCATAGAGTGCATCCTGAAAACCAATTTGCATAAACATTAAAACAGAAACAAAAGCGATTCCAGCTAAAGCAACAAGAAAACGAGCTCGTTGTCGGACTAATTGTAACCAAGCTAGAGGTATATTGAGAATCATTTAGTAACCTCATAGGGAATAGGTGACAGGTGATAAGTAACAGCTAAGAAGTGGCGTAAATAAACTTGAAAAAATGCTAAGTACACATTTCATTAATTCGTACCGAATTCTTTGCGTATCTTTGCGTTTAAATTTCAACTAGCTCTTTGAGAGTTTATATATTAATGAGTACCTGCACCTGTAAATCAGTCAGAGTGGTAATTTGTGGGTTATCTGCTGGTTGATCGATACGGATTTTGACATCAACTACTTTGTTATCTGTATTGGCTTGTGGATTATTATCAAAGATATTTTGTCTATTAACCTGCAAACCAATATCTGTAACTTTTCCGCGTAATTCTCCAGAAAAAGCATTGCTAGTAATAATCGCTGACTGACCCAGACGCACATTTTGAATATCAGTTTCATAAACTTCTGCAACTACGTACATTTGTTGTGTGCGTCCTAAGTCAGCTATTCCTGTATTGCCAATAAGTTCTCCTGGACGAGTATTAATTTTGAGTACTTGACCATCTATAGGCGATCGCACAGAACTCAAATCCCAGTCAGCCTGAGCTTGTTTGACTGAGGCGATCGCACTTTCAATGTCAGTTTGTGCTGCTTGTATATCGGTAGGCCGAACCTCAGCAATACTATTGAGTCTAGCTTCAGCCTCGTTTAACTGCTTTTGCAGAGTTTCTACTGTACGATTAAGAGCAGCTTTGGCTTCATTGAGCTGCTGTCGCACAGTATCAACTCGCAAAAGCCTAGCTTCTGACTCAGAAGCTGAAATAGCACCTTCTCTGTACAACTGTTGATATCGACGATTTTCGCTGTTAGCATTTTGCAACTCAGCTTCTAAACGAGCAATTGTCGCTTGTTGTGCGGAAATTTCTCCCCGTAACTCAGCTTCTAAACGAGCAATTGTCGCTTGTTGTGCCGAAATATCTCCGGCTTTTGCTCCCGCTTTTACCTGATTGAGATTAGCTTGAGCCACTAAAACTTGTTTTTGAGCTTTTTCTAAGGCTGCAAGCCGAGTATAGTAATTGTCAAGAATTGCCACCACTTGTCCTTGAGATACCCAGTCGCCTTTGTTAACCAAAAGTTTTGCCACCCGAACGCCCGTTTGGGAATTGGCCGCAGACAAACGAATAACTTCGCCTTGAGGCTCTAAACGTCCTAAAGCCGCAACAGCATTAATCGCAGGAGAACTGCTTGGTGTAGCAGTTGGAGGCTCCAAATTAGAAGTTGAACGAAATCGTAAAAAGCTGTAAAAAGAAACTGTACCAGTGGCTACAGCTATACTAATTGCCAAAATTATTGACCCTGGATTTACAGGTTTTGTGAATGACTGCCTTTGTTTGGGTACCATACTCTTTTTATTACTCAACACTTTTTTGGTCATTCCCGAAGTTTGTGATGTCTACTGTACTGTGTGAGTATCTACGGCAACCCTTGTGAGGTTGCCGTAAAAAACTCTACAGACTGCCTTGGCATCTGCACCACTGGTGGATGTTGAGGATGAAACTATCAATAAGTATCCATCAACTCATTAGCAGTATTGGCTTTCAGTAGAACTATTTTGCAACATGTATTCTTACTTGTTCAGTGCTACCTTTTTCTTATTTTTCATCATCGCTAAGTATTCACTACGAGTTCCATCTATTCTGTAATGGTCGCAAATTTGGCAAAGTTTCAAAAGATCCAATCGGCTGAATACTTTTTTATGCTCAATTCCGTTATCATTCCTCCACCGCCAGAAAGTTGTTCGATCAATGCGGCGATTGCTCTCACCCCATCTTCGTCGGGATAAGAAATCTATGATCTCTTGTTCATAAAATGAGTAGCCTTTCGGCAGCTTCAGAAGTTCTTCTCTTAACTCATTTAGCGGTATGAGTGGATCTAACGCAGATAGTCTCATGCCAGCAAACCCTTATAGTTTCGTGTCAGTCTAAATTTATGTAGAATGCTTCAAGCAACACGGATGCATCATAATTTAAATTGCACTGTCATACTGTGGAATTTCCCATGAAGAGAGATATGAGATAATTGAGTCAATTTATATTTTTATGTTTCTCTACATCTCTCCCAGTTGGTAAACAAACAGTAGTTAATTACATTTTCCATCACATACAATAAACATGTTGATACTCAATTGCAACCCATATGCAACATATTTAAGAATAAATAATTGGCAATATGGCACATGTTAATTTTGGCAATAAATCTCATAAGTGACTGCTTTTAAATATTTTAGTTGATGAACATTTTGATACATGATTAATTACCTCTATTTTTTCTCTCTTTAGACAGAGCTATTAGTAACTAAGTTTACATTTCATATAAATAATTCATTTATTACAATATTTTTTTGAATAAATCAACTAATAGATAGATGGATGTACAAATAATTTTAGATAAATGTTTTAAAAGTCACGATACCAGGCTAAATACTTGTTTTAATGAAGAACAAGTATGCTATTAATTCTCGCTGTTAACATCTCAAATTACTAACATATGCTATATTAATTCACTCACGAAGTGCTGATTTCTACAACTTTAGCTTTAAGTATTATTGATTTGTTTACAGTAATTGTTAACTTTTAAAATATTCCCTCAAATAGAATCAATCCTTGGACAGATGTTAAAGCCAATTAGATAATTCAATATATCAAAGTTCAAAGTATTTATACGTAAAAAGATATAACAACAACAAGTAGAATAAACACTGAAAACTCTATTACTAATATGCAATCTTTAGCTGTAATAAAAACATCGAAAATTGCATATATGCAATTTTTGTGCAATTTTATTAAATTAAACTTTACAGTATGGGATACTAATAAATCAGATTTTGAATAAATGCAGAACTGATAGTTATTGCCCTCTAAAGAGCATAGAGAAAATGAGATTACAGCGATTCATGCTCTCATTACCAAGTTTTGATAATAAGAGGCTAATTTTTCATGCATCTCGCCAGACTCTTCGCAAAGCAGAGATGGCACGCCTGGCAGTGCATGAATGGCTAAATCAACATGATATGGAGCTAGAAGAGTGGAAAAATAAAACAGCTTCTGAACTTGGTATGAGTACTAGTGAGCTAGAGCAGAAGCTATTAGCTGCTACTCAGCAACAGGCAAAAACGAGAAAAAAAGATGATGATTCCGAGACTAATTCTTGATAACTTTGTATCAAAGTACTCCACAACAAATGATATGCTCAACTACTCCTACACCATCAGCATTTTCTCTAGTGATTCATATCGAGTTGATCATAAGTTGCATATGAGTTGCAATCGAGAATCAACCAGTCTAATATAACTGCAATTGGCAAATTAATAGGATGATATGCATTAGGAACAGGTTTCCACATCAAACTATTAAAGATAAGGTTGCCAAATAACTTACATTGCAACTTTAAATGTATCCACAATCTATTTGCCAAAATAAATGTTTTCCCTAACAGCTAATTTCGATTTTTTTGATCGATAGTGTCAACAAATTTATCTACATACCTACATTTCGCAAGCACAATAGTGAAGATGAAGTCATGGCTGCTTCTAGAATTGAAGCTGAATTAGAACAGTTGCAAGATGAAATAAGCAATTGTGAAAAATCTCTGCTTAAGCTTATACAGGGTAAAAAAATTATGGTGAGAACGGTACCGTTAACTACTAACGAAATAAATACACAACTGCAAAAGATAAACATTGCTATTATCGGCATGGCTTCTCTATTTCCCCAATCCAAAAACTTACAAGAATATTGGGAAAATATTATTCATAAAGTTGATTGTATTACTGATGTTCCGCCTTCCCGTTGGAACGTAGATGATTATTACGATCCTGACCCCAAAACGCCTGATAAAACTTACTGTAAACGGGGTGGATTTATCCCAGACATCGATTTTAATCCGATGGAATTTGGGCTACCTCCCAATATATTAGAAGTCACAGATATATCTCAATTACTAAGTTTAGTCGTTGCTAAAGCTGCGATAGAAGATGCCGGTTATGGCGAATCTCAAAAGTTTAATAGCGATATCTATGATCAGCTTCGCCAACGCACTGGCATAGTTTTGGGTGTGGCCATAGGTAGGCAATTGGCGATGCCGCTAAGTGCTAGATTGCAGTATCCCATCTGGGAAAAAGCTCTCAAAAGCAGTGGCTTATCTGATGAAGATACACAAAACATAGTTGAGAAAATCAAAAGCGCATATGTGCAATGGAATGAGAACGCCTTTCCGGGAATACTAGCTAATGTAGTTGCCGGACGAATTGCTAACCGCCTAGATTTAGGGGGTACAAACTGTGTAATAGATGCTGCCTGTGCTAGTTCATTAGGTGCGCTCAAAGTAGCAATTAGTGAGCTAATTGCAGGTCATGCTGACATGATGATCACAGGTGGGGTTGATACCGACAACTCCATTTTTGCCTATATGGGCTTCAGCAAAACCCCTGCTGTTTCCCCAGGTGAAAATGTTAAACCTTTCGATGCCGACTCTGATGGCATGATGTTGGGTGAAGGTATAGGGATGTTAGTGCTAAAACGCCTGGAGGATGCCCAGCGCGATCATGACCGTATTTATGCGGTTATTAAAGGTATTGGCACTTCTAGTGATGGTCGTTATAAGAGCATTTATGCCCCTCGTCCAGAAGGTCAAATCAGAGCCTTACGCCGTGCTTATGAAGATGCAGGATTGTCGCCTACCAGTGTCGGTTTAGTTGAAGCACATGGTACTGGCACTATGGTGGGAGACCCCACCGAATTTGCCTCTATTAAAGAAGTTTTTGGCGAAAATAACCCTAAAAAACAACATATTGCCCTGGGAAGCGTTAAATCACAGATTGGACATACCAAAGCGGCTGCGGGTGCAGCAAGTTTAATTAAAACTGCTTTGGCTCTGCATCACAAAGTATTGCCACCCACGATTAATGTCACCCGACCCAACCCTAAACTCAACATTGATAATTCCCCGTTTTATTTAAATACGGAAACCAGACCTTGGATTACCACCGATGACCAGCCAAGGCGTGCGGGAGTCAGTGCTTTTGGTTTTGGTGGCACCAACTATCACGTGGTTTTGGAAGAATACAACAGCGAACACGACAGTTCTTATCGCATACATCATAGTTCCCCGGCGGTAGTTTTATCAGCAACAACACCGGAGCAGTTGTTATCGCGCTGTGAAGAAATCCAACAGCAATTACAATCCGATGCAAGAGAACAGCATTATGCAGAACTGATAGCGGCTAGTAAATCTTTAGAAATGCCGGTCACAGATGCCAGAGTGGGGTTTGTGGTTGATTCTCTAACGCAAGCTGGCGACTTGTTACAAAAAACTATTGACCTGCTAAGAAACCAGCCACAAGAAGAATCTTGGGAACATCCCCAAGGAATTTACTACCGCAAAACTGGCATCACCACAGAAGGGAAAGTAGTTGCTTTATTTTCCGGACAAGGCTCGCAATACTTGGAAATGGGTCGGGAATTGGCCATTAACTTTCCTTGTCTACGGCAGGCTTATGCTGAGATGGACAGTCTTTTCCAAGACGGTTTAAAGACCTTATCAGAGGTCGTTTTCCCGGCTCCCGTGTTCAATCCAGAACAAAAAGCAGCCCAGATAGAAGCTTTGCAGATGACAGAATATGCACAGCCGGCGATTGGGGCTTTTAGCGTTGGTTTGTACAAAATCCTCCAACAAGCTGGATTTAAACCAGATTTTGTTGCCGGACATAGCTTTGGAGAGCTGACTGCGCTGTGGGCTGCGGGCGTTTTGAGTGAGAAAGATTATTGCTTCTTGGTCAAAGCTAGGGGTGAAGCTATGGCTGCACCAAAAGACCCCCAGTTTGATGCCGGAGCGATGCTGGCGGTGAAAGGGGATGTGAATCAGGTTAAAGAACTGATCCAAAATTTTCCTTTAGTGAATATTGCTAACTTAAATTCCCCTCAGCAGGTAGTGCTGGCAGGAGCAAAAGCAGAAATTGCCAAAGTGGCAGGGGCTTTGACAGCTCAAGGATTCCATACCGTATTGCTGAAAGTTTCGGCAGCTTTTCACACATCTTTAGTGGCTCATGCACAGAAACCCTTTGCCAAAGCCATCGAAAAAGTTACTTTCAACCAGCCACAAATTCCGGTTTACACCAACGTTACAGGGCAGCCTTACCCAACTGAACCAAAAATTATTCAAAAAATCCTCCAAGAACATCTAGGGAATCAGGTGCTGTTTCAGCAGGAGATTGAAAACATTTATGCTAATGGCGGTTATTGCTTCATTGAATTTGGGCCGCGTAACACACTCACCAATTTAGTTAAAGATATTCTGAGCGATCACCCGCATATAGCTCTCGCTCTCAATGCTAATCCGCACAAGGATAGCGATCGCGCCTTGCGAGAAGCTGTTGTGCAATTACGTGTTGCTGGCTTGCCTTTGCTCAACCTAGATCCCTACCAACTAGAGAGCAAAATCCCCGCAGTTCCGAAAAATCAGGTCTTGAATGTCCGCTTAAATAGCACTAACTATGTCTCGGAAAAAACGCAGCAATCGTTTGCAAAAGCTCTACAAAATGGGCATCAAGCAAAGTTGCCCGTTAGCAACGGTAATCAATCAGCCGCAGTGGCCAATGAGGACTTAGCCACACCAAACCTTTTCCCACCTGATAGCTTGCCTACAAAGAGGGTAGCAGTCAATGGTATGAAAAACGGTCAATCAGATGGACTAGACGGACTGGATATCAAGTCTATGTCAACCAATTCAGAAGCATCTTTGAGTTACCAAAGAGCTATAGATAACTTAGAGTACACCCTGATCGAGTTCAATCGCCATCAACGCAATATTTTGCAGGTTCATGAACAATCTTTAAAGCATCAAACAGAATACACCAAAACCTTCTTCCAACTCATGCAACAACAGCATTTGTTGTGGGGAAATGGTAAATTCACTGAGCAACAAACGTCAACCCGGCAACTGGCAATTTCCAGTTCAGAACGTAGCATCATGCGGTTTCATGATCATCAAGCTGACAGCCTCCGCATCCATGAGCAGTATTTGCTCTATCAACAGGAATACACTAACCACTTTTTCCAATTACTCCAGCAGCATCAACTGCCTACCTCTGATAATGTCGCTCAAAACAGTCTGATACCACTGTTCAATGAGCAAGAGAGTTTGACTTCAGCAGATCAGCCTGTTGCAGCCACAACCGATGCGATCGCTACTACATCTGAGTTGAATGGCACTAATGGTCATAGTAACGGAAATGGTAACGGCAACGGTAATGACGCCAATCATCAAATAAAACCAGTTGTTGAGATGATGACGCCAAAAGAGAATCATTCTGCAACTGCAACGATAGTATCTGCGCCACCAGTAGCCATTGATTTAAACGACCTCAGTCAAACCCTGCTCACTGTTGTCAGTGATAAAACAGGCTACCCCAGCGAAATGTTAGAGCTGTCGATGGATATTGAAGCTGATTTGGGGATTGATTCCATTAAACGTGTGGAGATTTTGGGAGCATTATTAGAAATCTATCCCAACTTACCCCAGCCGAATCCCGAAGAACTGGGGCAGCTACGCACCCTTGAGCAAATAATTGAGTATATCAAGACTTTGGCTCCAGAAAACTCAGCAGTACCCGCAATCATAAATGAAGTATTAGAAGAAGACCAGGAAGAAGAAAGCTCAACATCTCCCACCCCAGAGTCAGCCGCGATCGCGTCTACATCTTCTCCAGTTCGCTCCATTGATTTGAGCAACCTCAGTCAAACTTTGCTCTCCGTTGTCAGTGATAAAACAGGCTACCCCAGCGAAATGTTAGAGCTGTCGATGGATATTGAAGCTGATTTGGGGATTGATTCCATTAAACGTGTGGAGATTTTGGGAGCATTATTAGAAATCTATCCCAACTTACCCCAGCCGAATCCTGAGGAACTGGCTCAACAGCGTACCCTGGGACAAATAGTTGAGTACATTCAACAGCAAACGGAAGTGGCAGAAAAAAAAATGCTATTCATAGAGACACCACAAGTAACGTCTCTACAAAATCAGCCACCTGAAACCAAACAAGAGCAGGGGGAGGATTTTCCTCTCCCCCAATCCTTAATTCGCCGCAGTCTTATCAGACTCAAGTTTCTTCCTGAACCCGATATTTTAGATTTCACCTTACCTGCACAGCATATTGCCTTGCTGACCGATGATGGTACCCTCACCACCACGAAATTAGCGGAAACTTTAATTAAGTGCGGCTGGAAAATCGTGGTTTTGAGTTTTCCCCCAAGCTTGATTGGTCAACAGTCACCTTTACCGGGAGACATCAATCGTGTGGTGTTGGCAGATTTGAGCGAGGAGCATTTGCAACAACAGTTAGCCGCGATCGCGACTGAATATGGGGCGATCGCCGCCTTTATCCACCTGAATCCTCCCAGCATCGAAGAGACAAGTCATGGTGTCTGCTTTCTAGAAAGCGAAAAAGCTATTTTGCGCCACGTCTTTCTGCTCGCTAAATATCTCAAAGAGTCCCTGAATCAAGCAGCTAATCAAGGACGTAGTTGTTTTCTCACAGTGGCTCGTCTTGATGGCGAATTCGGATTAGGACAAAAAACTAACTTTGGTACCATTAGTAGTGGACTGTTCGGACTCACTAAAACTTTAAACCAGGAATGGGAACCCGTATTTTGTCGAGCGCTTGACCTCAGTCCCGATTTAGATGCTCAAACCTCGGTACAGCATATCCTCGCTGAACTTCACGACCCTAATAAATTAGTTGTGGAAGTGGGATACAGTTCACAAGGACGCACAACGTTAGTATGTGAACCAGAATTAGGGGAAATTTTTAGTTTTCAATCCTCAATCCCCCATCCCCAATCCCAAGTATTTCTTGTTAGTGGTGGTGCAAAAGGGATAACGGCTGAGTGTGTGATTAAACTAGCACAGCGTTATCAATGCAAATTTATTCTCCTAGGTCGTTCCGCCGCCGAGCCAGAGCCTGTGTGGGCTGAAGGCTATGTTGGTGAAGCGGAATTGAAAAAGCGAATTATGGAGGATTTTGTCGCTAAAGGAGACAAGCCCACACCTGCAATGGTGCAGAAAAAGTTTCAGGCTATTGCATCTAGGCGGGAAATTGCTGCTACCTTACAAGCTATTGAGCAGGCGGGTGGACAAGCCGAATACTTGAGTGTGGATGTCACCGATACGATGACGCTGGTTGAGCAAGTTGCTAGTGCAGTTGAGCGTTTAGGCGCAATTACAGGCATTATTCACGGAGCGGGGAATCTAGCTGATAAGCGGATTGAGAGAAAATCAGTCAAAGATTTTGAAACGGTTTACGCTGCTAAAGTTAAAGGCTTAGAAAACCTGCTGCAATGTGTACCACCCAGCCAACTGCAATGTTTAGTTCTATTTTCCTCTGTGGCTGGTTTCTACGGAAATGTGGGACAGTCAGATTATGCGATCGCTAACGAAATTCTCAACAAATCAGCCCATCTCTTCAAACTCAATCATCCTCATTGTCATGTAGTAGCAATTAATTGGGGCCCTTGGGATAGTGGGATGGTATCTCCAGAATTAAAAAAAGCTTTTGCTGAACGCAATATCGAGACAATTCCCCTGGAAATTGGGGCACAGATGCTAGTCAATGAACTGCATCCAGCCCATAAACATACTACACAAGTTGTGATTGGTAGTCCATTGGTTCCACTACCTACAGAATTGGATTCTGAACTGCGAACTTATCACCTCCGTCGCCAAATTACACTAGAAGCCAATCCATTTTTATATGATCATAAAATCGCTGGTTTACCAGTATTGCCAGCTACTTGTGCCATTACATGGATCATCAATTCCTGCGAACAAATGTATCCAGGTTATCGATTATTTAGTTACACAGATTTCAAGATTTTGAAGGGTATTACCTTTAATGAAAACTTAGCTAAAGAATATGTTTTAGAAATCGAAGAAGTCGCTAAAACTAAATCGGAGCAAGTAGAAATAAAAGCTAAAATTTGGAGTAAAAATCCAGCAGGAAAAATTCATTACCATTTTAGTACTCAACTTAATCTGCTGCGAACAATTCCTCCTGCGCCTATTTATGAAGCAATCAATCTAACTCCAGACCATGTTATTACCATCACAGGCAAAGATTTCTATCAAAATGGAGGAACCTCATTATTTCATGGAGCTTCATTCCAGTCAGTTAAACAAGTCTTAAATATTACGCCTGAAAAAATTACCACAGAATGTTTGTGGCAAAAACTTAGCGAAAAAGAACAAGGACAATTTCCTGTTCAATGGGTAAATCCTTACATGACTGACTTGAACATGCATGCATTGTGGATTTGGATGCAGCATTTTTATCAAGAAGGTTGTTTACCCGGCAAACTAGATAAATATGAACAGTTTGCCCCGACTCCACATAATCAACCTTTTTACGTTTCTTGTGAAATAAAAGCAAAAACAGTAAGTAGTGTGATTGCAGACTTCATCATCCATGATCAGCAAGGAAAAGTATATTCACAAATGCTCGGAGCTAGAGGAATTATTTTGCACAAGCAAGTAGGAGAGATTTAAATATATCTCTGCCAAAAAAATACCCCACAGTTTTAGAAGGTGCATCATGGAAAAGAACCCAGAAAATAAAGTACCAAAAATAGCGATTGTAGGTATGGATTGCTATTTAGGTGGTGACTGTAACGGATTAGCTAGTTTTGAAAATAGTATTTATGAAGGAACTCAACACTTTATTTCTCTGCCTGAGCAGCGATGGCAAGGAATAGAAAAACAAGAGCATTTACTTACTCAATATGGTTTTACCAGTGGTAAATCACCATTAGGAGCATATATCAAAGAATTTACAATTGATGCTTTACGATTACAAATTCCACCAGAGGTAGTGGACAAATTTAATCCTCAAGAACTTTTGATGCTTCAGGTGGCTGATAATGCTTTGCAAGATGCGGGTCTTCATCCAGGGTCAAGAATTGCAGTGGTCATTGTTAGTGCTACAGAACTTACTTTTCCTACATTTCAGGGAAGTACGCAATTTGATTACCCAAATATTGAAAACAGACTAGCTAATTATGTTTCTAGATTGTGGAATTTCGCTGGACTGACATTAACACTAACTGCTGAACAAAATTCTGTTTTCAAAGCTTTGGATCTGGCACAAAAGCTACTTGCTATCAAAGAAGTCGATGCTGTTTTGGTTGGTGCAGTTGAACTAGCTGGAGATAGTGCAAGTGTTTTACTGCGAAATCAAAAGTCAGCCATCAACACAGGTGTGAATACTCTCAGTTATGACCAAAATGTCAATGGCTGGATGATAGGTGAGGGTGCAGGTGCTGTGGTTTTGAAGCTCCACGAAACAGCAAAACAAGATAACAGTCGCATCTATGCAGTAATTGAAGCCCTGAGTCTTGTAGAAAATCCCAAATCTCAAATTTACTCAATTCCTACCGCCCTCAACGCGGAAACGGTAACGCAAGCTTGTCAACAGGCGTTTGTGTTGGCAGATATCAAACCAACAGATGTTAACTATTTAGAAGTTATTGGTAGTGGTATTCAATCACAAGATGAGTCAGAAATTCAGGGTTTGCTCCAGGCTTACCGAACTCATGAACCAAATCTCAGTTGTGCTATTGGCAGTGCCAAAGCTAATATCGGTCATACCTATGCGGTATCGGGGTTGGTTAGTTTAATTAAAACAGCACTCTGTCTATATCATCGCTATCTACCCGGTGTTCCCCAGTGGTCTAGTCCCAAAATGCCAGAGATTTGGCAGGATAGTCCCTTTTACGTCATCGGTGAATCAAAACCTTGGTTTTTAGAACCAGGAGCCACTAAAAGAATTGCTGCTATTAACGGTATGGAGGTAGATGGGAGTTATGCACATTTAATTTTGTCAGAGGAATCAGGTCAGAAACGTTATGGCAACAACTATCTACAGCAAATTCCTTATTATCTATTTGCGATCGCAGCTGATGATCGCTCTAGTTTATTAGAGCAGATTCAGGCTCTACAACAAACTATCATTGATTGCCCTTCTCTGGCTGTTGCTGCCAATCAAACTTTTACAGCTTTTCAAAAGCGTCAAAAGGCAACTTACGCACTAGCTATTCTCGGACGCAATCAAGATGAATTAACACGGGAAATTCAGCGCGCTATCCCAGGTGTGAATGTTGCTTTTAAAACAGGTAAAGACTGGCAAACGCCAGTAGGTAGCTATTTCACAGCTAAACCACTAGGTAAACAAAATAATGTTGCCTTCGTTTACCCTGGTTCTTTCAATTCTTATATTGGCATAGCGCGAAATCTTTTCCGCTTGTTTCCGCAAATTTATGATGACTTAGTAATTAAGAGTGTTTACACCCGTGTTGCTAATATTGAGAAACTTCTCTATCCTAGAAGCTTGAAAAAACTCTCCACAAAGCAACTAGAAGTATTAGAACAGCAATTGATTAATGATCCATTAACAATGCTCGAAGCTGAAGTGGGTATTGCCGGATTCATGACTGCAATTCTCAGAGATTACTTTCAAGTAAAACCCAATTGTGCTTTTGGATATAGTCTGGGCGAAATTAGTATGATGTTTGCTCAGGGAGTCTGGACTGGTTTTAAGCACAGCAGTGAAGGCTTAAATTCATCACCTTTGTTTAAAACACGACTGTCTGGACCTAAACACGCCGTGCGTGAGTATTGGAAATTACCAGCCAAGCCGGATGACCAAGATGAAAAGTTTTGGAGTAACTATGTTCTCTTGTGTCCACTTTCCCAGATTAGGGAAGCTATCAAACAAGAAAAGCGCGTCTATATAACTCTGATCAATACGCCTGAAGAAGTTGTAATTGCTGGTGACACACAAGCTTGTCAGCGAGTGATTGAGACTCTCAACTGTCATGCTTACCATACCCCCATCAATCATGTAATTCATTGTGAACCAATGCGCTCTGAGTATGATGAACTCGCTAAAATCAACACCTTACCTATTCAAAACCTGCCAGAAACTATTTTTTATTCCGCAGCAGAATATCAACCTATTACCCTCGACAGTTATTCTATTGGTCACAATATTGCCCAAACTCTTTGCCAAGAACTTAATTTTCCTCAGTTAGTAAACCGTGTCTACAACGATGGCTTCAGAATATTTATCGAAGTAGGTGTTGGCAGTAATTGTTCACGATGGATTAGTAAAGTTCTCCAAGACAAAGAACATGTCGCCATATCTCTAAATAGAAGAGGCGTAGAAGATCATACTTCTATTATCAGAGCTTTTGCGAAGCTTTTAAGTCATCGAGTTGAGATAGATTTATCGCCTCTGTATGCTTCTTTGCCTGAAAGTTCTGGGCAGAGTCAAGTATTACTGAAAACTATCACTTTAGGTGGTAACAAAAGTAATGATATATTTGTGCATGAACAAAAATCGGCAATTCACCAAGATATATTTACCAATTCATTAGTTAATCAGCAGTATGAGCTACTTGAATTTAGTGAATTTGAAGAACCAATATATTCTGTAAGTCAAAACCTAATTACAAGTGAAGCAAAAGATTTTATGAGTAACTTAATCACCGAAAATTCACCAGAAAATATTTGTCTGAATGATCATCATAAATCTTCTACAGTTATGCTGCGCGATCGCATTAATACACCTCAAGAAAAATCACCAGATAATATTTCAATTACAGAGCAAGAAAGTTATCCAGACGTATTATCTGCTGATGAGCAAGATGACAGCTTTGCTCCCGAATATCAGCTACCTAATTTACGTAGTCTTTACTATCAAAAACTGAATGAGAATGTTTCCCGAATGACTAAAGCTCACGGTGTTTTATTGCAGGCACGACAAGAATCACTATATCAAATCAGCGCCATAATTCAGCAACAGCTAGCGTTGTACCACAAATTATTTGATGAGGCAAATAACTTAACTGATGAGTGTAATTAAGTGATGCGATCGCTAGAAAAATTTCTTGTAATTAAAAGGCTAAAATTCTGATGATCACAAATAATATTCTGAATAATCAACATACTAATCGCCTAAAAATATCAGATTTTTGTGTTATGCCTTATCAGGTTTGGCAAGGTGATTTAGATACTGTATCTTTTGATGAAGAGGGTATTAAAGCCAAGTTAAATAACTTAAGTAAACCTTGCTATATTATCAGATATCAAGGACATATTGGTGTCACCCAAGAAGGCCATTGGATTCATGTTAATAATGGCAAAATAGGACAGATGGAACTGCTTATAGCAGTTCCATCTATGAAAATACAACAGCTAGGTGACCCCAATTTCCTAGATTTTCATAACGTGAAATATGCCTATACCACTGGTGCAATGGCTCATGGTATTGCTTCTGAAGAACTAGTAATTGCTCTCGGAAAAGAGAAAATTTTGAGTTCATTTGGTGCTGGGGGTTTATCTCCTTCCCGTGTTGCAGCAGCCATTAACCGTATTCAGCAAGCCCTACCTCAAGGCCCTTATGCTTTTAACTTACTCCACAATCCTAGTGAACCTGCTGTTGAACGCGGTGTTGTTGACTTATATCTTAAGTATCAAGTTAGAACAATAGAAGCATCTGCCTTCTTGGATTTGACTGACAACATTGTTTATTACCGAGCTGCTGGGCTAAATTTGAATTCAGGCAATCAAATCGAAATCAAAAATAAAGTCATTGCCAAAGTTTCTAGAAGAGAAGTTGCCACAAAATTTTTACAACCTGCTCCCACTAAAATTCTGAAACAATTAGTAGAACAAGGACTCATCAGTGAATCACAGGCAACTTTAGCCGAGAAAATTCCTATGGCTGATGATATTACTGTGGAAGCAGATTCTGGTGGTCACACAGATAATCGTCCTCTGATTTGTCTGTTGCCATCCATTCTGGAATTACGAGACCAAATTCAAAGCAAATATAGTTACGCAACACCAGTTAGAATTGGAGTTGCCGGAGGAATTGCCACTCCACAATCAGCTTTAGGTGCTTTTATGATGGGCGCTGCTTATGTTGTGACTGGCTCTATTAACCAATCCTGTATTGAGGCTGGAACTTCACAACATACTAAAGAATTACTGGCTCAAGCAGAGATGGCTGATGTGATGATGGCTCCAGCCGCAGATATGTTTGAAATGGGAGTAAAATTGCAAGTTCTTAAAAGAGGAACTCTTTTTCCGCTACGGGCACAAAAATTGTTTGAGTTATACAAAAACTATGATTCAATTGAAGACATTCCTGTTGCAGAAAGAGAGAAACTAGAAAAACAAGTTTTCAGAACTGGACTAGAAGCGGTTTGGCAGGAAACAGTTAATTACCTATCTCAACGTAATCCCGATAAATTAAACCAAGCAGCCAAAAATCCCAAGTTGAAAATGGCGCTAATTTTTCGCTGGTATCTTGGATTATCTTCTCGTTGGTCTAACTCTGGTGAAAAAGGTCGGGAAATTGATTATCAAATTTGGTGTGGTCCCGCAATGGGCAGCTTCAATAACTGGATCAAAGGTTCCTATTTAGCAGACTTAAATAATCGTAAAGTAGTTGATGTCGCACATCATATTATGACAGGGGCAGCATTTCTATATCGATTACAAAGCTTGAAAATTCAAGGCTTACAATTTCCCGATTTTTATCATCAATATCATCCAGTGATTTCTAAGAATTTTTAAGCTTCAAATTGCGCTTATTCGTTACAGCATCTCATTGCACAATTTAATTAAAAACTCATAAGTTAGTGTTGATTTGAGTTTTTTAATAGGTTCCAACTGAGGATTATTTGGAGAAGGAAAATATGATTAATAACAGAAACCTGGGATGTATTGAGCAGGTGATGGAAACCTTAAATAGGCGTGCTAAAACCTGGAATATAGTAACTATTAGCCGTATCAAAGGACCCCTCAATGCAGATATTCTTAGACCGGCTCTAGACATGATTCAACGTCGTCATCCGCGACTTAATTCTCGGATTGTTCGTTCTGGAAATAGTCTCGGTTTTCAAACTGAAAGAACAGCAAAGATTGCTTTGCGTGTTGTAAAAAAGTCGGATGATGAGCAGTGGCAAGAAGTCGTTCGTGAAGAGATGAATCAGGAAATTGATAGTAGTAAATGTTTAATGCGAGCGGTTCTGGTTCATCTCCAGAGTAACAGCCGTGTAAATTACCTGATTACCACGGGACACCATGCCGTAGGCGATGGGTTATCATCCATCCAACTTCATGCAGAAATCTTGACTTACTGTCAGCAAATTGTTTCTGGTGACCTCATTAACCCAGTTACTAGTTTACTTCCATTACCACCTGTAGAGGAACTACTACCTATATGGACAAAAGGGTTGAAAGGTAAGATAGTTAGCACATTATTTTTGTTACAACTTGGGTTGCAAAAAATCTGGAATCGACCAAAAACATTAGGTTTTGAAAAGTATAAACCTATTGCACAGCGTAGTTGCGATATTATTCATAAGCAACTTAACGAAGAGCTAACCCAACAATTCGTTAATTGTTGTCGGCAGGAAAATACAACTGTCAATAGTGCTTTATGTGCGGCCATGATGTTTACAGTAGCAAGCGAAATAGCTAAAGATAATAAAAAAAATATTAGAGTAAACTGCCTATCTTATATTGATTTGCGGAGACATTTAGAACCGAAAATTAGTAATGAGCATATGGCTGTACTGAGTTCATCTATTGTAGGATTTCATAGCATACAAATAAATAAATCGTTCTGGGAATTAGCACGAGAGGTGAAACAAAGAGTTGAAGTTAGTATCAAACATGGTGATATATTTAAGATGATTTTAGTTGCTAAACATCTCATAAATTTTTATTTAACTTACCATCAGCAAGTAACTGCAACAGTATCTGTATCTAATGTCGGCAAAGTCAATATTCCCAGCGTTTACGGTGAATTTGCACTAGAAGAAATCAGTTTTGTTGGCTCTCATGCTTTGTACGCAGGTATGTTTATTACCCATGCCTCAACTTTTCAAGGAAAAATGTTGTTAAACTTCGTGTTTTCTGAGCCTTCAATTAGTCGCGATACGATGGAAGAACTTGTAAACAATTTTATGCACCAAATTTATCAACTTTGTAAGTTAAAAATTCAGAGGAAATTAACAAATATTTAACTTATGAAAATATTATTGATACCTTAGCTAAATGAGCATATTTTGCTAAGTATACAAGGACAGTAGTTGCATTTTGTCATTATTAAAATCTAGAAAGTCTAAATATCACTTTACTACTGTCAGTAGAATTTAGTCACTTTTATCCCAGAGGTAAATAAATGAATCAATCTATGCCCAATTCAAGCATTAATCAGTCTTATACCGTAGAAGAAATTCAAGCTTGGCTAGTCTCTTGCATTGCTGAACAGTTGAGTGTTGAACCCGATGAAATAGATGTTAAAGAACCTTTAGATAGCTACGGACTGGATTCAGTACAAGCTATTTTACTAGCAAATAAAGCCGAGAAATTGCTGGGATTTAAGCTATCTCCTATGCTGCTGTGGCATTATCCCACCATTGCATTACTAGCTAAGCGTTTAGTTGAAGAATTGGAAACTTCAGATTCAGAGGTATTTCAGATTTAATCACCAAAAAAGTGCGGAGGAAACAGTGCATTGGTAAGGCATTCCGGTAATTTCAGCAAGGAGCGAGAGACCTCCAGGCAAACTTCTCCTAAGGGGAAACGCCAAAGAAATGGTAACTCAGCACTACTAAATGTCACTATTTTTAACAGAATAACAAACAAAAACTTTACAACAATTAGGTAATTTTGAAAGTATGAACGCATCAGAAATCGTGACCAACCTCATGGAACAAGGTGTTAATTTTTGGGTTGATAATGACAAACTCAATATTCATTCTCCCAAGGGAATTATTACACCAGAAGTTCAGGCAAATCTCATGGCTTACAAAACAGAAATTCTATCTTTTATTCGCGAAATGAATATTACTGAAACTCAAGTTCCTACATTTTTACCTCTGAGTCAGGGGCTAAATCTACAAACTATTGGATGTTTAATTGGAGGATTTTGTGGTCAAAAAAGTAAGGAATATAAGCCCCCTGTCATTGACCCTAAAATGATGGCTCAAAAGTTAACAGTTACATTTAAACCTGTACCTAAGAGCTATAAAAATCAAGAAATATTGAAATTCCGCCAAGAATTAGAAAATCAGATGAGGGAATATGGTGTCAACATCATTCCTTGGAATGATGCAATTACAGAGTTTCGGTATGACATTTCATTACCTATAATTAACCGGAAAAAAACTTTTTACCTTATGGGAGTTATGTCCGAAATTAATGCTGTTATTAATATAGAGATTCCTCCTTCTTGTATCAAAAAAATAGGAATTTTTCTAGCCGAAAATTGGTATAAATATTATTCCAATTTTATATTGAAAACTCAAAAAATGTCAGTTTTGAAAATAGCCAGACTTAGTAGTTGGGCTGAAGACCATGCAGCCAAATATATCCAAGATCCTACTAATACTCAGGTAATAGTTTTAACTGAAATAGATCATGATTTCATTAATCCTGAAACACCATATACGCAAAAGATAAATATTGGGTTGAATACTCTAGTTAGAACTTTTTCGGAAATTGTAATTGGAGTTGCTCCTGATAAGATTTCTATTTTAAATATGAATCTTTCAGACTCTATTTTTGCCAAAAAAGAACTAGGAGAATTTGTTCTAAAATCACTAATTCCGAAAATTTTTGTGCCAATTGCTCCACTTTTATTGAACAGATTTGAATTAGGGCAGTATCAACCAGAAAAATCTAGCTATGCTAAGAAGTTGGTGAAATTGGGTCAAGAATTGGCATCAACAGGTCTATTTCCTCCTGGGTTTAAACTTAGTGAAGTCATTAAAAGGAAGTCTCACAGAGATATTGTCAATGTCATCGTAAATGGGAGAACAGGTGTTTCTTATGGCTTTGTAGCTTATGCTGAACCTCCACAATATTTTGGTGCGCCAGAAATTACGGCTCATGAATGGGAAAGCTTGTCTGCTGTTGCAAGATTTAGCAGTAACGAACTACGTCAAAATGAACAAGGTCGACGTTATCTGAAAACTCAGATCAAAGGAGAGGATGTATTTAAGCAAATCCCTGATATTTGGCTCGTTAGTTCTCGTTCAGGAGCAAATAAGACTGACTTGAATATTGCTAGGGATGTCATTAGAATCGGTTTGAAAGAAAAGCTATATCTTGAATTACCTCAGGATATTCATACAGATTTAGGAGATATCAAACCTTCTTATGATATCTATGTGATGCTGGCTATTAGTCTTGCAGCTGCTTTGTATGCACCAGAATTAATTAAAGATGGTGCGCCAATTGTTCATTTTCATGGCTACCCAGCATTTGATTGGTTTAAACCGAACGAATATTGTGTTGGAGTTCACAACCCTTCAGTCCCTTGTGGTACTTATGAATCTGGGGTATTCAATTTTTTGGGTATTTCTAGCTTGGCAAATCAACCGACGAAAAATGTTTCATTGGTTGGTCTAATAGAGCCAGATCATGGTACAAATTTTATAGCTCATGATTTAGAGTATCTTGTGGAAAGATTAAAAGCCGGATGTGCCGAGGGGCAAATAGAGTTAGGTGGAAAGCATTTTGCTTCTCTTAAAGCCAAGGTAGAAAAAACAGAATTTAAATCTGCATAGTTTTTAGCCCGGATTTCTAATTTGTCAGAAATCTGGTCTATACGGGATTTTAACTCATCTCCGAGAATAAAAAAGAACTAAGAAGACACTAAGAAAAGAAAGTTTCAAAGTATTGTGAGGTTAATTTCTTAAATTTTTGGATGTTTTCTTCCCAGAGTAACATTTGAGAAAAGTGGAGGAAGGGTAGCCTTTACCGTCGAGTCATTTCAAATAATTGTTGGGCATTCTTTCCTAAGAAAGCATCAAAAAGCGCTGGCTTTCCATCTGCTTCTACCATGTAGCGCTGGGCAATTTCATAATAGGCATAAGTCCAGGGAATTTGGATTTCTGTATTACTGGCATCATCTAGTACTGTTACCATCTCTGTGACTGCTTGAGTTGCTGTTTGACGCAAACCACAAGTAATATTACCTTCTATTTCTGGTTTCATGGGTACACCTAAATTAGCTAAACCACGGGCTGTGGTATCTATATCTGGGTATGCATCTGTGTTTTGGTGGTTAACATAACCTGTAAAGTGATTCACAGCGTAACCATGCAATAGCACCCAAGCACCATATTGACTTACTTGATTAACTGCTTCTACAACTGAACGCCGGGGGGGTTGCCAAGGGCGAGTAAAGATTTTTTGGAGTTGTGGGGCAGATAATTCTTTGATGCTGGTAGAGAAAGGATTTAGCAGATTTGATGTTGCATTAACTACTGTTTGCTGAATTAGTTGGGTAATATTAGCAGGCAATTCATTTACAACTAACTCACTAATAAATAACTTGGGTAAGTTGAATTCTGCTTGCTGAGGATGATGATAGTAACGGGCGTAAAGATGAGTGTCTACAAAATTGTATTCTCCACCTATCACGTAACCCAAGGCTTCAGCTAGTTGACCTAGGTAGTCAATACCCAAGTTAATTTGACCTTGGGGGCTATCGACAAATAGACGCAAAGACCGAAAGGCGATATGGTCGTTGGCAACAGTTCCACCCGCAGAGGTAATCATTTGTTGGTATGTGCGGGCATAACTAACTCTGGCGGTGTACTCTTGCCAAAGTAATGAGTATAAATGAAGGGCAATTTCGGGGTTCATAAATGATTTTTGATATGAGAATAATTATTTTGACAAACCGCAAAGTACACAAAGGAGGATGATAATTAGCTGTTGAAAATATTTGCGAGAATATCTAAGGCAATATGAATTTGGTCTTTGTTGATAACTAAAGGTGGACAAAAACGAATTGCAGCTTTACCGCAACCAAGTAATAACAGTCCGCGCAAGAAAGCTTCTTGAATAATGCGATCGCGCAATTTATGATCAAGATTGCCCTCTTTATCGGATAAATCCACTGCTACCATCAAACCTTTGCCGCGTGGTGGGGAAATTTTGGGAAATCTTTCATGTAACTGGGTAAGAGCAGCTTGTAATACTTCTCCCATTTGGGTAGCGTTGGCCATTAAGCCACTTTCCAGTAGTTGGAGAGTAGCAATACCAGCAGCACAAGCTACAGGATTTCCGCCGAATGTGGTGGCGTGGGAACCAGGAGGCCAAGTCATTAACTCAGGTCGTGAGAGAATGGCCCCTAAAGGCATTCCACTGGCGATACCTTTGGCAGTAGTAATGATATCAGGCATGACATGCCAATGCTCGATGGCAAACAAACGACCAGTACGCCCCATGCCGGATTGGACTTCATCAACTACCATCAGAATGCCATAGCGATCGCATATTTCCCGAATTCTTTGTAAGAAACCATCTTCAGGGACGATGTAACCTCCCTCTCCTTGAATTGGTTCCACCACAATTGCTGCTACTTCTTGGGGTGGGAGGATTGTCGCAAATAGCTGTTGTTCTAAATGATCCAAGCTAGCGTGAGTACCGTAGGGAATATGAGTTACCCCTGGAACTAAAGGGCCAAAGTGTGCGCGTTGTACTGTTTTGGAACCAGTTAAAGACATTGCCCCATAGGTGCGTCCGTGGAATGCTCCCAGGAAGGCTACAATTAGCGATCGCTTGGTGTAATATCGAGCTAGTTTAATAGCTCCTTCGTTGGATTCTGCCCCGGAATTGGTGAAAAATACTTTTGCTGGTAACGAAGTTTTACCATTTTGAGGTTTAGGAAAAGGGGCGCGTACAGCTAATTGTTCCGCTAGTTCCACCATCGGCTCATAATAAAAATCAGTCCCCGACATATGCAACAGAAGCGCTGATTGTTCTTGTATTGCCCCGACGACTTGCGGGTGAGCGTGTCCGGTAGCGGTAACAGCAATACCAGCCGTCATATCTAGAAATACGTTACCATCTACATCTTCCACCATACAGCCTTCACCGCGAGCTACCACTAGGGGATAATCGCGGGTGTAGGAAGGGGAAGTTACGGCGCGATCGCGTTCTATAATTGCTTTAGCCCGAGATCCAGGCAAGGAAGTTACCAAGCGAGGCTCACTAGGTAAAGGTCGGTTAATTGGTATACTTAACATTTTTTGAAAATTTCTTGAGAATTATTGATAATTAAACTGCGAAGTGCGATTTATGACAGTAGTATTTGATGCCATTTGTATAAAATTTACGCATTGACAGAAAAACTAGAATATGTGTCAGTGATCTTGAAAAAATTTAGACAATCTTTCATGAATCTTAAGAAAGATTTCCAGAAAAAACTTCGTAGCTTTTTCCCCGCCCTCACAAAGTAGTTGCTCTTTAAACCTAAAAGAGGTATGATGCCCCAATTGTATCTATGGGTAGTTCATTGTCAAGTTAAAATTCAGCAAATATTGGGGCAAATGCAACTATTATTAATAAATGAGTAGTAATTTTTCAACTTATGCGTACCCTATTCAGCCAAAAACTCCGCTTCACATTAGGTTTTGCTGCTTTGTTATTTGTGAGTTTAGCCAGTAGCCGTTTGTATACTCATACCAAAAATCAACAGCAAGTACCAAAAAACCAGGCTGAAAAAAATTTATCATTTACTCAGCAGGAAAATTCTGCCCTAACACAAACACAGCTGGCTTCGGCTTATCCTCAATTTGCTCAAAGATTTTTCCCGATTTTCCAGACTTCTTTTATTACTCAACAAATATCACCTAACTCTAGGCAATCTGTAGCCTCAATACCTGTAACTTATCCAGTCATTGACGAGTGGCAGAAATACAAGTTCAATGTTAACGGTAGTCAAATTTTAACTTCAGCAAAACTGCCAAATACTAAGCTTAACTTTAATCACTCAGACTTATTAAGCGTTCTTATAAATACTAGAAAATATTTTCAAGATTATTCTTCAGAAGACCCCAATATTCTCCGTAAAGGGCTGCTAGGTACTCAAGGAGTTACTGTACAAGATATCCTCAAAACCTTGGATTTCATGATTACAGTTTTAAGGGAGGATATTGCCAACAATCGAGCTACTCGGTTACAAAATACTAATTTTATTAACACCCATTTTCGAGTAATCAAATGGTCTGCTTATAATTCTAGCAACCAAAAGCAGCATCAATTACGAATTACAAAATACGCTGTTTTTACTCATCCCGGTTCTCGCACAAAAACCTCTACTTTTAACACCCCTATTTACAGTTTAAAAGCAGATAATATTGCTGATAAGTTTTATACTAGATATACAAAACAAGATGTTTTATCGGGTATTTATGAACCAGGTGGGAAGGAACATGGTAGAGTTCAACCCCTAGCTTATCTCACCCGCAATGGCTTAGAAGAAGCACTGATGCAGGGAACAATACTGATTAATTTTACAGATGGCTCCCAGGCATTTTTTAATGTAGATAGAAATAACGGCATTTCTTACGTGCGGGGATTAAAAGCAACAGCACAAAAGCGATATTGGTACTTTAGACAAGTCGATGCTATTAAAGGTTATGGACATAACATAGATGCCAAAATTTCCATCAAACCAGGAGTAACTTTTGCCGGAGATGTTTTAAATATTGGTTTAGGTAGAGTGGTGGCAATTGAACATACTAAAAACGGACGTAAACACTTACAAATGGGAGTTATAGGAGATACAGGCGGAGCTTTTTTACCTAATCTTTATCAACTTGATTATTTGGCTGGGACTTTTCGTAATCAGCAAGAATTTAGGCAGCATATCAGGCAATTACCTGAGTATGCTACAGCCTATTTTCTTGTGAAAAAGTGATGCGTATTGAGTTAAAACACAGCCCACAAACGAATTACGAATTAAGTACGGGTTAATAATTCTAAATTATGACCATCCAGGTCATAGAAATAGAAACCACGGCCTCCCATCCTATGGTTAATTTGTCCTTTGTTCTGATGCATGGGGTCACTACTGTATTCCCGACCCATGTCTTTAATCCGTGCGAAGATAGCATCATATTCCTCATCACTGACATGGAAAGCATAATGGTGAGAGTCAAAATTTTCTCTATCAGCAAAGTCAAGTGTCAACGTATCATTGACATGCACAGCAGCAAAGTGCCCAACAGAAGTATCAACTTTTAAGCCAAAAATTTGGGCAAAAAAGCGTGCTGATGCTTCCTTATCGTGTGCAGGCACTATAGTATGATCTAGGGTAATTGTCATATCACACCGTCCCTTTTCATTTGGATGTTATTCTGGCAAACAACCGTATGAATCAATTCAAAATTCAAAATAAACCGAAAAAATAACTACAGATGAAGTTAGTGTAGTTTCTTTATTTTATCTCTTGTTCCCCACTCCCCACTCATCCCCGATTATCTATCTGAGCGCGTTGCAAACTGCCAGAAAAGTCAACATAAACACTCTTCCATTCTGTGAACACATCCAAAGCAGTAGTTCCAGCTTCCCGGTGTCCGTTACCAGTTTGTTTAACACCACCGAAGGGCAAGTGTACCTCAGCACCAATAGTAGGGCCATTAATATAAGTGATACCTGCTTCGATGTCGCGCATGGCAGTAAAAGCTCGATTGATATCGCGGGTATAAACTGAAGAGGAAAGGCCGTAATTGGTATCATTAAGAATAGCGATCGCTTCCTCAAAATCAGTCACCTCAATTAATACCACCACTGGGCCAAATATCTCCTCACGGGCAACGCGCATATTGGGAGTAACATTATCTAAAATAGTTGGCTCAAAAAAGTAACCGTTTTTTAATGAGCCTGCGTTGGCAATTTCCCCACCAATTAACACCTTTGCTCCTTCCTCACGAGCAATATCCATATACTGGCTGACTCGTTGCAGTTGCTTTTCGTTGATTATTGGCCCGACTTCTGTGTCAGGGTCAGTACCAGCACCCAAGCGTAACTTACTAGTACGTTCACGCAGCATCGCCGTAAATTTCTCTTTGATGTCACGATGTAAAATCAGGCGACTAGTGGCTGTACACCGTTGACCAGTCGTACCAAAAGCACCCCAAACTGCACCATCAAGGGCTAGTTCCAAGTCTGCATCTTCCATCACTACTTGGGCATTTTTGCCACCCATCTCCAAACAGACACGCTTGTGAGTGCGGCCGCAAGTAGCACCGACAAAAGCACCAGTTTCCGAAGACCCAGTAAAGGAAACTAAATCAATATGGGGATGTTCAACTAAAGCTTTCCCTGCTTCTTCACCCAACCCATGCACCAAGTTAATCACTCCATCTGGAAAACCTGCGGCGGCAAAAATTTCTATTAATTTAGTTGCACAAGCGGGGGTATCTTCAGCAGGTTTGAGGATGACCGTATTACCACATACTAAAGCCGGCATAGCTTTCCAACAAGGAATTGCTACCGGGAAATTCCAAGGAGTAATTAAAGCACAGACTCCTATAGGCATTCGTACCGTCATAGCAAATTTATTGGGCATTTCCGAAGGTGTAGTTTGCCCAAATAGCCGCCTTCCTTCACCAGCACTGTAAAAAGCACAATCAATGCCTTCTTGCACATCTCCCCTTGCTTCTGTCAAGGGTTTACCCATTTCCTGACTGATTAATTGGGCCAGTTCTTCTTTGTGCTGGAGTAATATTTCCCCCACCCGAAACACGTATTCTGCTCTAGCTGGGGCAGGCACTTTTCGCCAACTGCGGTAAGCTTGACGAGCGGCGGTTACTGCTGGATCTATATCATTAGCTTGAGAACGGGGGAAAGTGGCAACAACTTCATCTACTAAAGCGGGGTTGCGGCTTTCCAGAATACTTCCCTCTGAGGCATTCAACCATTGACCGTCGATATAATTGCGGCAAGTTAACGGAGTTTTCATAATTAAAATTTCAATATAGATAAAGGCTTAGTGCGTCATTACTGTTGCCTCATCAGGTATAGCATTTGCTATGTAGCTGATAACATAAACTGATCATAAAACATAATTATTGAGAGGGTGGGCTTCTAGTCCGCCTAGAACCCACAAGAAATTTCAGTCCCATACAGTGCTGGTTTCTCGACGCACAGAAAGGAGTATAGTTTTTACAGTCAGCTTTTTACTGTAATTGATAGTTTGATAATGGAGAATTAAATTAATGTCTACAGATTTAGTTGTTTATGTTGAAGAAAATGAATTTGATACTCTTTTGAGTGCAGAGAAAGTTGTTATTGTTGATTTTACTGCAACTTGGTGTGGCCCCTGTCGCCTTGTCAGTCCGTTAATGGATCAACTCGCCCAAGAATACAAAGGTCAAGCCAAGGTTGTTAAGGTAGACATCGACAATAATAAACCGATTTTCAAGAAATTCGGTCTTCGTAGTATTCCGGCAGTTTTAATTTTCCAGGATGGTGAATTGGCAGAAACCATTATAGGAGTTTCTCCTTACGAGCAGTTCAGCAACGCTGTGCAAAAGCTACTATAGCTTGTTTGCGGATTTTGATCTGTACGCATGATATAGCGATAGGTGACACCAAACAGCAAGCCAGCGAAGGCAGCAATTCCTCCGCTTAGCCACCATTGCCAATTCAGATTTATTTGCAGACTTGCAAGTATAGGAAAATACTTTGCCAGCACTAGAGTATTTAGTAACCTGGTGGTCAGAAAACTCAGACACAAGGAAAAACCCCAACCATTCCGGCTTTGAGGGATTCTATACGTTCCGCCATCAATTGAGTATCTAAATTTTTGTTCACTTTACCTCTATGTGTGAAATTAAAAGGAAAATCATCACATAATTGGGCAACGACTCACCAATGCCATGGAAGAATCAACTGCCTTTTCCCAGTATGATAAATATTAGAAACGTTTTGTAATTATTTAAAAAGTAGGACTATGGCAACTTTGACACTGGGTTGGGTATCACTCTTGGTTGTGTTTACTTGGTCAATTGCAATGGTAGTTTGGGGACGTAACGGACTATAGGGGAATCGTGGAAAGTCCATTCCTAAGTATTTTGGCTTTACTTGCCTTGTTGCTACTAGTAGCAGTCACTGGCGGCGTTGGTTATTTAACCTTGGCAGATTGGCGCGATCGCCGTCGTCGAGAAGACGAAAAACGCGAACTCCGACGCAGCTCTCCCAAACGGCGATAATTTACCTACTCAGTGCTGAGTGCGGCTCGACTGACTTGTACTGAGCCTTGTCGAAGTAGCTTCGCCGAACGTCTGAGTGCTGAGTACTGAGTAACAAGAAGATGAAGGAAGTACTTCTGCACTATGGTAAAAGCCCCGCCCGAAGTCAAGCGGAATCTTCTGATCGGGAGAAGGTCGATACCCCAACGCCACTTGACGCCAGTCCGCTCAAGCCGGGAAACCCGCCCACGCGGCTGGCTCCTATATGCCGGGAAACCCTTCCACCGCAGTGGCTCCCCCTAGTGGGTGGTCTTTTAACTCAGCACTCAGCACTTTCAACTCAGCACTCTTCATCTGGCACAATGTTTTTGTAGGGACATGATATTATCATGTCCCTACACTGTTTATGAGAGAAAGATATTACTAAATGTTAAATTTCCAGTCACTCAGGGAATTCTAAGATAGAAGACCCTCGATACTCAAACTCGCACTGGGAATGGAAAACTCTCCTACCATGCAACCCATACAAACGAATTCTGACCAACAACATCAGCCTGACATGACATTTTCTCTGTATCAAAGTGAGAAACAAAAAGCTTTATCTGGCGTAATTGCCCGGATTCGGGAGTCTCTGGATATAGACGTTATTTTCAAAATTACAGTCACAGAAGTTCGCCAACTTCTGAATACTGACCGGGTGGGAGTGTTTCGTTTTTATCCTGAATTGGGATGGGAAGGAGAATTTATCTATGAAGATGTGGCAGCACAATGGAGTTCGGCATTAACAGCTAAATTGCGTGACCACTGCTTTGCTGCGGAGTTTGCTGGACTGTATCAGCAAGGTCGGATCAAAGTCATGACTGATATCTATCAAGCCGATGTCAGTGACTGTCACATCCAGATGTTAGAAAAATTCCAAGTACGCGCCAACATAGCTTCTCCCCTAATGAAAGGTAAAAATTTATGGGGATTACTGTGTATTCATCAGTGTAGCAGCCCGCGACAATGGGATACATCAGAAATTGAGTTTGTGCAATTAATTGCCGAACATCTTGGTGTGGCCTTGCAGCAGGCAGATTACTTGGAACAAGTAACAGTAAAATCAGCCCAACTGGCAGAAGCCAAAGCCAGAGAAAAAGCCGCAGAATGGCAGAAAACTATAGCCATAACTGTGGAAAAAATTCGTCAAACCTTAGACTTGGAGAGCATTTTCCGCACAAGCACAGTAGAACTCAGGCGGCTACTGAATGCAGACCGCGTGGCTATCTATCGCTTCAATCCAGATTGGAGTGGTGAATTCGCGTTTGAATCTGTGGCCGAGGGCTGGTCTTCCCTGATGGATGAGCAATTACAGCGACCAGAATTGCGTGAAAACATCAGTGAATGTAGTGCCAAAGATTTAGCTCGAATCCCAGTAATTGATACTTACTTACAAGATACAGGGGGTGGTCGCTTCGCTAAGGGCGAAGTATACCGCATTTGTCATGATATTTACAAAGCTGACTTTAGCGACTGCTACATTAAAGTCCTAGAAAGCTATCAAGCAAAAGCCTACGTAATCATGGCTATTTACTACGGTCAACGACTCTGGGGCTTGTTAGCAGTATACCAAAACACAGGAACCCGCAACTGGCAAGAAGATGAGGTCTATTTGCTCACCCAAGTGGGAACTCAACTCGGTGTAGCTTTGCAGCAAGCAGAATTTTTGCAACAAATGCAAACCCAAGCCGCAGAAATCAGCAAAGCTGCAGAACGGCAAAAGGCGCTGGCGAACACTGTAGAAAAAATTCGTCAGTCGTTGGATATAGACACCATCTTTAAAACCACTACTCAAGAAGTACTGCGGCTATTAAAAGTAGAGCGAGTGGCAATTTATCGCTTTTACCCTGACTGGAGTGGTGAATTTGTCGCTGATTCTATTGTTGATGGCTGGAAACCAATGTTTACGCCACAACCTGTAACAGAACGTGTTTTTTCGCCAGGTAAGCAAGCAGATAAATACGCGCGCAATGAAGTTTTTGTGCCAATTTCCCAAGGCGAGAAACTGTGGGGATTGTTAGTAGCTTATCAAAACTCTCAATCCCGTTATTGGCAAGATGAGGAAATCAATTTGCTGGCACAAGTTGGTGTACAACTGGGAGTGGCATTACGGCAAGCTGAATCTTTACAACAAGTGCAAATGCAAGCCGAAAAACTGGCTCAAGCCGCCGAACGAGAACGCAAAGCCACACAAAGAGAGAAGACATTAGCTGCAACGGTGGAAAAAATTCGCCAGTCGCTGGATATTGACACCATTTTTAAAGCTACTACTCAAGAAGTCCAACGACTATTGGAGGTTGATCGCGTAACAATCTATCGCTTCAATCCAGATTGGAGTGGTGACTTTGTGGCTGAATCATTAGCCCAAAACTTGACATCAGTACAGGAACTTTTGCCTGTAATTGCAGATGACTACTTGCAAAAAACTCAAGGGGCAGACTTTGCTAATGGTAAAATTCTGATCGTTAAAGATAACAGTACGGAAGATGCAATACATCACGTTGCCTTAATAGAGTCAAGATTAGCTAGGGCATTTATGATTGTGCCGATTTTTCAGGGTAATCAACTCTGGGGATTACTAGCAGCGTATCAAAATATCAAACCCCGTGATTGGCAAGAAGATGAAATAGATTTATTGGTGCAGATTGGCTCTCAATTAGGTGTGGGACTCCAGCAAGCAGAATTACTTGAACAAACTCAGCGTCAAAAAGAAGAACTTACGCAAACTCTCCAAGAATTACGACAAACTCAAAGTCAGTTGATTCAAAGTGAGAAAATGGCAGGTTTAGGACAATTAGTGGCCGGGATAGCACATGAAATTAACAACCCGATTAGCTTCATATACGGTAATATAACTTACCTTAATGAACACACTGAAAATTTATTTAAATTATTGCGTCTTTACCAAAAACGTTATCCCAAAGCCACAAGAGAAATTCAACAGCAAGTAGCAGAGTTAGACTTAGATTTCATTAGTGATGACTTGCCGAAAATTCTTACTTCCATGATGATGGGGACAGAGCGGATCTCTCAATTAGTTTTATCATTACGCAGTTTTTCTCGGCTTGATGAAGCAGGAATGAAGCCCGTTGACCTTCATGAAGGCCTCGATAGTACGCTCTTAATTTTACAAAATCGTCTGCAAGCACAGGCTAATTCTTTTGCTATTGAAGTAGTTAAGAAATATGGTGATTTACCTCCGGTAGTCTGTTATGCAGCCCAAATGAATCAAGTATTTATGAATATTCTGAATAATGCCATTGATGCACTGGAATACTCAGTAAAGACGAGAAAAATTCCTGAAAATCCTCATATTCATATTTCTACAGATATCATTAAAGATAATATTATTCTGATTTGTATTGCTGATAATGGTTGTGGTATTCCAGAAAATGTGCGATCGCGTATTTTTGAACCTTTCTTTACTACCAAGCAACCTGGTCAAGGATCTGGTCTAGGGTTATCTATTAGCTATCAAATTATTGTGGAAAAACACAGTGGTAAGATCAAGTGTGTTTCTGAACCGGGTAACGGTTGTGAGTTCTGGATAGAAATTCCCCTCAAACGCTGAGTTAGCTAAGAAAAATCAGGTGATACCTGCGGTAAGCTATGCTAATCAGCATTCGAGTTGCAATGTAGTAGTGATTTCTTTTATTCTGGATATGGCGATGCCACTCACCAAATCGCCTTGATTTAATAGTTTATCCAGTAGTGTGGGAATAAACGGTGAGCAATGTATTCCCAACATGACATCAGATTATTCAGCAAATGCGACTAATTTTATACAGTAAGCCGGGATGTCATTTGTGTGAGGGCTTGCAGGAAAAGCTTGAACAAATCCAAAATCTCAGTTTCGAGTTGGAAGTCCGGGATATTTCAACTCGTGAAGATTGGTTTGGTGCATATCAGTATGAAGTGCCAGTACTTTATTTATCAAACTACAGAGAAGCCACTGCGCCCTGCGGGTTTCCCGACTTGTTCGCGAAGCGTCTCGAAGAGAAGCAAGTAGCGTGCGTAGAAGAAGCAGAGAAGGAAAAAGATGTGATTGAGGAACGCTTGCCGCGTCCTTCTCCGCGTGCTAGTGTGCAGCAATTGGAGCAAATGCTGAGGAAGTATTTATCCAATTAGAAAAAAAATAATGCAGAATAAGCGCAAGAGAATTGTGTGACGAGGTTCACCAGATGAAATTGCGGGAATTACTAGCAGCAGTAGATTGTATTAACCATTCGGCTGTGGTAGATGCACAAATCAATGGTCTCAAGACAAATTCCCATGCTTGCGGTGTGGGGGATTTGTTTATTGGAATGCCGGGAACGCGGGTAGATGGTGGAGATTTTTGGCCGAGTGCGATCGCATCGGGTGCTGTGGCGGCGATCGTCTCTCCAGAAGCGTTACAGAAAAATCCGCCGCCGCCTGAGGCTGTTGTCATCAGTGCGGCGGATATGACTAAAGCTTGTGCCCAAATAGCAGGTGCTTTTTATGGGTATCCAGGACAAAAGCTGAAGCTGGTGGGTGTGACTGGTACTAATGGCAAAACTACGACTACTCACCTGATTGAATTTCTGTTGGAGAAGGCGAATCTGCCTACGGCTTTGATGGGAACTCTTTACACTCGTTGGCCTGGTTTTGAGGAAACGGCTGTCCACACTACGCCGTTTGCGGTGGAATTGCAACAGCAGTTAGCAGCAGCTGTGAATGCTGGTTGTGAGTTTGGGGTGATGGAAGTAAGTTCCCACGCTTTGGCACAAGGTCGAGTTTTGGGTTGTGCCTTTGAGGTAGGGGTTTTTAGTAATCTTACTCAAGACCATTTGGATTATCACAGCGATATGGAAGATTACTTTGCTGCGAAAGCGCTGTTGTTTAATTCTGATTATCTCAAAGGACGAGCAATCATCAATAATGATGACCCCTATGGTAAGCGCCTAATTGCATCGTTGAATCCAGAACGAGTTTGGAGTTACAGTGTCAACAATAACAGTGCTGATTTGTGGATGAGTGACTTAAGTTATCAGCCTCATGGTGTTAGCGGTATGTTGCATACACCAAAAGGTGATGCGGCTTTTCAATCACCTCTCGTTGGACAATACAATTTAGAAAATCTCTTGGCAGCAATCGGAGCAGTTTTACATTTAGGACTAGATTTACCGTTATTGGCTTCTGTGATCCCAGAGTTTCCAGGCGTTCCCGGACGGATGGAACGGGTGCAGATTAATTCTGAGCCAGAAATCAGTGTCATTGTAGATTATGCCCACACGCCAGATAGTTTGGAGAATTTGCTCAAAGCTGCACGTCCATTTATTCCTGGTAAAATGATTTGTGTATTTGGCTGTGGAGGCGATCGCGATCGCACTAAACGTCCAAAAATGGGTAAAATCGCGGCTGAGTTAGCTGATGTAGCGGTGGTGACTTCGGATAATCCCCGGACTGAAGACCCGGAACGAATTTTACAAGATGTTTTGGCGGGAATTCCTGACACAGTTACACCAATGGTAATCTGCGATCGGGCTACCGCTATTCGTACTGCCATCTTACAAGCACAACCCGGTGATGGGGTGTTATTGGCTGGCAAAGGTCACGAAGACTACCAAATTCTTGGTACAGAAAAAATCCACTTTGACGACCGAGAACATGCACGAGATGCCCTGCAAGCTAGGCTGAATCTCCAAAGTTAATACTGCATTGCTTTAGCTAGTAGAAACGCGAGTATTGCGTCTCTACTAGCTAACATGTTATAAACACATTCAAACCTGATGATATTGAATTTTATATTTATTCATGCCGTTGCTCCTCTCTTTCCTTGCAGGAGAGGTTCGTCGAACTCACGTTCACATAGGTGAGGACATTATTGATCACTTAGAGCAATGAAGCAACTGGCTTTATACTCAGCACTTTGCTATAAACACAAATTAAAAATGTATACAACATCTCAACCCGATCCCGTCCGCTTAGAAATATTCAAAAACCTTTATCAATTTATTGCAGAACAAATGGGTATTGTTCTGCAAAACACTGCTGCATCGGTAAATATTAAAGAACGCCTAGATTTCTCCTGCGCTATTTTTGACTCTTCTGGATTATTAGTTGCCAACGCTCCTCACATTCCTGTACATTTAGGTTCAATGAGCGAAAGTGTCCGCAGTTTAATTAACGATAAAGGCGACACTATCAAACCAGGAAACGTATATCTATCAAATAATCCTTATAACGGAGGAACCCACCTCCCCGACGTTACCGCTATCACCCCCGTCTTCCTAGAAAACACCCCAACTCCCTTCTTCTACGTTGCTTCCCGTGGACACCAAGCTGATATTGGTGGAATTACACCCGGTTCCATGCCTCCCCACAGCACCACAGTAGAAGCAGAAGGCATTTTATTTGATAATTTTCTCTTAGTTGAACAAGGCAATTTTCAAGAAACTCAAGTACGAAATGTACTTTTAAATCATCCTTATCCAGCGCGTAACCCTGACCAAAATATTGCTGATTTTAAAGCACAAATTGCTGCCAATGAAAGGGGAGTGCAAGAACTTCTGAAAATGGTAGCTCAATATGGACTGGAAACAGTTCAAGCTTACATGAAATTTGTCCAAGCTAATGCGGAAGAGTCAGTTAGAAAGGCGATAAATCTGCTCAAAGATGGCTCATTTAGTTATGAAATGGATAATGGAGCAAAAATTCAAGTTAAAGTCACTATTGACCAAGAAAATCGTAGTGCCATTATTGATTTTACTGGCACATCTGGACAATTAAATAGCAACTTTAATGCTCCCAAAGCCGTAACTCAAGCAGCAGTCTTATATGTCTTTCGGACTTTGGTTGATGATAATATTCCCCTAAATGCCGGCTGTTTGACACCGTTAGAAATTATTGTGCCGATTGGCTGTATGCTGAACCCAACTTATCCAGCCGCAGTGGTAGCAGGTAATGTGGAAACTTCGCAAACCATAGTCGATGCTTTATATGGTGCGTTGGGTGTTATGGCTGGTTCTCAGGGAACCATGAATAATTTCACTTTTGGTAATGAGCATTATCAATATTATGAGACTATCTGTGGTGGTTCTGGTGCAGGGGCTAACTTTGATGGTACTGATGCTGTGCATACTCACATGACTAATTCTCGCTTAACTGATCCAGAAGTTTTAGAAATTCGTTATCCTGTATTGGTGGAAAGTTTTAGTCTGCGTCCTGAGAGTGGGGGTAAAGGTAAATATAGTGGTGGTAATGGAGTTATCCGGCGCATCAAGTTTTTAGAACTGATGACAGCAAATATTCTCTCTAGTCATCGCGTGGTTCCTCCCTTTGGGTTAAATGGTGGGGAACCAGGACAGGTAGGACGCAATTGGGTAGAACGTCAGAACGAAACCCAAGAGGAGTTAAGTAGTACTGCAACCGTAGAGATGCAACCAGGGGATATTTTTGTGATTGCAACGCCAGGGGGAGGAGGATTTGGTGCTGTTTCTTGAGTTTGTAGTGAGGACTTTAGTCCTCTATATCTCCTGTCAGAGACGCTTCACGGTAAGCGCAGTTATGCCCTTTACAAAAAAGGGCTTGAGCCGCTTACTACAAGCCTTATTACAAGCTTATCGATAATCTTGTCTTTGAATATCCCGTAAACGGGCAGCATCTCGAATATTATATTCAGAACGAGTGAAGCGATTTAACTGCGCTTCAAAAAAGTCTCGATTAGCTTGTAAATGTTCAGGGTTGGAGTCATCTAAAGGATGGTGTAGTGCAGTCCTTAATGCTTGAATTACCGCAGAGGTGACATTATACATTGACCGTTGGAAACTAATTCCTAGCTGAATCAATGTGTCTTCTTCACCGCGACAATGTTTTTTGTAGTAATCAACAAGATATTTTGGCAAGAAGTGCAACATATCTTGCATTAATAATGTCGGGGGAATACCCGCAGTACCTACTGGAAACACATCTGCATAAAGAATCCCATAGTGGAAGTCTTTTTGATCTGTTGGTACTTGGCTGACTTGGGCGTTGTACGATTTTGTCCCCCGAAAAGGTGCTGTACGATAAAAAACAGCTTCTACATAAGGTAATGCAGCTTCATAAAGCCAAACAAAACCTTGAGACTTAGGTACAATTTCGTAGCATGTACCACGGATATAAACATTATGGTAAATCGGACGATTGGCAACTGCAAAAATCCCATTTACTAAAAAATTCATTGCTTCTGGGACAGTGGTAATTTTCCCTTCATCATACAAATCTGACATTTCAAAAAATACAGGTGCCATGACTTCCCAGAATAACCCCAAATTAGCGTAGTAAGACATTTGGCGGCACTGTTCGATAAACATATCTGGGAAAAGCTTATAAAGCCCCAACATCACTGGGTTACCTTGAAAATAAGCTTTAATGGCTCTATCTGCGTTGGCTTTATATTCTTCGCTATCTAAGTAAGGGTCAAATTTTCCACCCATACCTCTATGCCAAAGCATTGCCCGCATACAAGCTTCGGCAAATTCCATATTAATTCGGTCATGGAATAAGTGATGCAATAATTTGGGCATTTTTAAGGTTTCACCCTTTTCTATAAATGCTAAAAGTTCTGGATGGGCTGTTGCTTCACCACGCCACACTCTCAAATCTGCATCATCACCTGCATAATGATTGTGCCGTTCTAAATATTCTTGGGGAAGGAAGTATTTAAACAAAGGCAATGGATTTAAAAATACTCGTTCAGCAATATACAGCAAGTTACGCCAATAAAAATCCATCGGTACGGCATAAGCTTTATAAATACCGATAATTTGCATTAAATTTTCTGGCGTATCTGGCAACATGGAACCGCCTGCTTCTAGCCGATGAATGACATCAGCAAATTCATGTCGGGAAGGAGGTAATTTAGTAGTATACTCTGGAGTCTGTACCATGGCGATCGCCTCTCAAATCTGGTTTATTAAATGATGTGAATTACTTGAGCGCTACTTGAGCAACTATGGTTTTTTCTGTAGGTGCAATTGTCGCCACCATTGCTGTAGTTGTACTTTCACTCCAGCGCACTAACCAAGTTGGTTGTATGCCCAAAAAGATAATCAAAAATGCCAAGACGATAGCAGGCATTTTTTCTGACCAGAAAACTTTGGGGTAGTAAGCTAAATTGTTATCTAACTTGCCAAAACAAGTGCGGTTGAGGAGGATGACAAAATAAACGGCTGTTAAGCCACTAGAGGCGACACATAACAGTGTGGGTAAGGGAAAAACCGAGAAACTACCCTGAAATACAATAAATTCTGCCACAAATCCTGTTAAACCGGGAATTCCCGCACTAGCCATGCCACTGAGAACTAGTAAGGCACTAATAAAGGGTAAACCACGAATAGGACTCATTAAGCCATTGAGTTTGGCTAATTCACGTGTGCCTACTTTTGCTTCTATGATCCCAACTAAATGAAAGAGAATTGCCAGAATTAAACCGTGGCTGAACATTTGTGCAACTGCACCCACCAGCGCTAAAGATGTACTAGAAGCGCTAGCCAGCAAGACATAACCCATGTGACCAATAGAACTGTATGCTACCATGCGCTTGATATCTTGTTGAGCGATCGCAATTACCGCCCCATAAATTGCGCTAATAGCCCCCCAAATTGCTAAGGTGGGTGCAAATACACTCCAAGCTTGGGGAAACATCCCCATACCAAACCGCAACAGTCCATAAGTTCCCAACTTTGCCAACACACCACCCAACAAAATGGCAATGGGGGCGGAAGCTTCCACATAAGCATCAGGTAGCCAAGTATGGAAGGGAACTAGCGGGATTTTAATACCAAAGCCTAAGATAATTCCTGCTAAAAGGACAAATTGCAAACCTGCGGATAGGGTTTGTGTAGATATGGCATCAAAAGCAAAACTAGTAGAACCTGTGAGGAATACCATGCCTAAGAAGGTTGCCAAAATCAAAGCACCAGAAACCGCAGTGTAAATTAAGAATTTGATGCCGGCATAAGCTCGTTTTTCTCCTCCCCAAATGCAAATTAATAAATAAAAGGGAATTAATTCTAGTTCGTAAAACAAAAAGAATAACAGCAGGTTCTCTGCTAAGAAAGCCCCAGCAACGCCACCACTAATCAATAAAATTAGTGAATAGAATAGTCGTGGACGTTCAGTTTCTTTATCACTGCTGTAAATAGCAATCCAAGTGAGCAAACTATTAAGTATCAACATCAATATTGATAACCCATCAACACCTAGTTGATAACTCAACCCTAAAGTGTCATTCCAAGGCAAATATTCTTCAAATTGCATCCCTGGGTTGCTGATGTCGAATTTCAGCAAAATAAAGAAATTCCAGAGTAAAACTATACCTGCGATGGTTAAAGATACTAAGCGAATGCGTCTGGCTGGGACAAGTTTACCGGGTAAAAAACCGATGATTATCGCACTGATGATTGGTATCCAAATGAGAACACTCAACATATATTCTGGTTTGGTTTATGAGTTGATTTGTGTAGATAGGGATTAGGGAGTGATGGTTTTTCTCATTAATAAACTTCTTGCAAAAGTCGTGATTTTCAAATTCTTCTTTGCGTCTTTGCGCCTTTGCGTGAGCTTTTCAAGAGTATTTTTGGCGACACCAAAGTATTTATACAAGAGGTCTAATGCTGATTGGTTAGAATAAATAACCACAGAGACACAGAGATCACAGAGTTAAAGTGAAAAAAACCTTGTGTGTTTTGATTCTCAGAACTAAAACATCAAATCTAAAAACTGTATTCCCCAAAATGGCCAAGTTACCCAGGCACAAAAAACGCCTACTCCCAAAAGTACCGTGAAAGCATAAAATTGGGTTTGTCCGGTGTTACTGTATTTCAAACCTTCGCCACCTAATAACGAAAATAACCCCACTAAATTGACGATGCCATCAACTACAAAGCGGTCAATCATATCAGCAAATTTAGAAAGTTGGGCAACGCTGAAAATGATTGTCATACGATAAAGTTTGGCGGTGTAAAAATCGTAAGCCAAGAAATCTTGTAAAAATTTCCAAGGTAGGCGGATTGGTTTGGGAATATTGCCTAAATAAATTACACCGCTAATGCTACAACCAAAAATACTTGACCAAATGAGTAATAGTGCCGCATCTTTATTCAGACTAGCCCAATCAGGTAATAGTGATAAGCTTTGTAACACTAAGGGCAAATGCAACACAAAGCCAAATAAAATCATCATCGGCAGTACCATTGGCCAATGCACTTCAGGCGATCGCTCACTCATTTGTTTGGCTTGACCACCGAAAATTAAGCCGAATTCTCTAGTTAAACTCACGGCTGTTAAGACGTTAACTGCGATGATAATTGCCACTAACCAAGGGTAAGTTCCCCACAGTCCATCAGCTAATTTCAGCAAAGCCCAAAAGCTACCTAACGGGGGAAAGCCAATTAACCCCAATGTACCGACGATAAAGGCTAACCCAGATATGGGGCGACGAGTCCATAAGCCACCAAGTTGAGTTACATCTTGGGTGATGCTATTCCAGATAATACCGCCAGTACTCATGACTAGTAGTGCAGCTGCTAAAGCGTGGGTGAGTACCAACAATAAAGCTGCATCGTCTTGTTGTGTGCCTACAGCAATAAACACTAAGCCCATGTAAGCACTAACAGAATAAGATAAACAGCGTTTCACATCAATTTGGGCGATCGCAATTAAAGATGCGCCGACAGCCGTCACTGCACCGATGGCAACGATAAATGATGAAACTAAAGGTGATAAAGTTAATACAGGTTGCAGTTTAATTAGTACCCATGCACCACTAGCAACTACTACCGAGTTCCGCAAAATTGTGCTGGGAACAGGGCCTTCCATCGCTTCATCTAACCACAAGTGCAAAGGGAATTGAGCGCATTTACCCATCGGCCCAGCAACCAACGCTAAACCTACTAATGTCATCACTGTTTGATCCACTTGAGTATTAGCGGCCCATGCTGCTAACTCTGTGTAATCCCAAGTTCCTGATAAAGTCCATAAACCCAAGACTCCCATCAGTAAGAATAAGTCCCCTACCCGCTTGGTTAAGAAAGCATCTCTAGCACCAGTGACTACCAAAGGTTGACTAAACCATAAGCCTACTAATAGATAGGTTCCTAACGTTAGAACTTCCAAAATTACATAGCTAAAAAACAAATTATTGCACAACGCCAAGCCACATAATCCCGCTTCAAATAATCCTAATAAAGAATAGAAGCGCCCCCAACCCCAATCCATTTCCATGTAACCAATGGCATAAATTTGTGCTAGAAAATTTAAGCCAGTTATTACTACCATTGCACCCACACTTACCGCAGAAATTTCTAAAGCAATGGTAAGGTTTAAACCTGCGGTAGATAACCAAGGGATAAATATTTCTTGGGGTGGTTGATTCCAAATTGATGGAAAAGCCAAGACACTATGAACTAGTGCCAAAAATGTCATGATTAAATTGACATAACCTGCTGGTCTGGGCCCTGTTTTGCGAATGATACCCGGTGACCAAGGAATTGCCAAAAGTCCACCTATTAAAGCATAGCAAGGAACCAGCCAAACAGTCTCTAGGAGAAACTGAGCCATGAAATTAACCTCTGGATTGGTAGCAAAAATTAGCCATTCCGGGAGCAAACTTAACCTTGCTTCCAGTCAGCTAATTATGGTAGATAGCAGAAATTTCTTTTTGCTTAATATTGTTCTTAGCTTACCGTTATATTTCCTAAAAAGGAATTACTTAACAAAATAAATCGATGATGTCTATTCTAATTAATTCTTATATAATTATTTACTGATTTTAGCTATAGATTTTAGTCTATGGATAATCTTTAAGTTTAACTGAGACAAATCATTGAATTTTATCTATAGATATCAATCTAACAATAGATTTTTATGAATGACTGAGGATTGCATTCAACAAAAATCCGACTCCCCATCTTAGAGGATGTTTGAAAAGTTTTAGGGAGTCAAAAATTAAGCCAATCGCTTCACCATAATACGGATCATTGCAAGGTAGAGAAAGGTTTCTGAAGTTTCGGGCAATAATTCATAATCTCTGGCCAATCGGCGACATCCCATGAACCAACCAAAAGTGCGTTCCACCACCCAACGTTTTTTGAGCAAAACAAAGCCCTTAGTTTGCTCTGGTCGCAGCACCACCTGAACAATCCAGCGACAAAAATTCATCACCCATTGCATGAAAGGCTCTCCATCAAACCCACCATCAACCCAAATGGTGGTTAAGCGATCTTTGGCTTGAGATTGTTTAACTCGTTTGAGAACTTGTTGACCACCAGCGCGCTCACCCACATTGGCAGCCGTAACCAAGACTCGTAGCACTAATCCCAAGGTATCGACTGTGATAAATCGCTTACGCCCTTTAATTTTCTTACCTGAATCAAAACCTACATCTTGACCAAATAATTACTAATTCGTAATTCGTAATT
>JAESGC010000021.1_pt1 | contig 185355 bp, 179 predicted proteins | sample 9266221 | NCBI WGS metagenome assembly JAESGC01 (sample SAMN14515568, study PRJNA621660) | algae metagenome | isolation source: Trichormus sp. ATA11-4-KO1 and co-occurring heterotrophs from soil, at the... | place: Chile: Atacama Desert, Tarapaca Region | collected 2009-05-22 | reverse complement strand
TTTGTGGTGATTCATGGCTGCTCAAACCCCTTTTTTTTCTAAATATGTCTGTTTTTATTCCTGCTTGCTTTTTTTCTCTCAGTAATTTCCGTTTGTGACACTTGGGGGTGCGGAAGGTGGGTTTTAATAGTATTGTCAGCAACACCAAAGTATTTATGCAAGAGATTATAGCGTTTACTAGTCTAATGAAGTACACTAATTAAAATAAATATAGTGTATCTACTCAAGGGTAAAAATGAAACCATATTCCCTCGACTTGCGCCAAAAAATATTTGATACATATAAGACAGGTGGAATATCACAACGTCAATTAGCAAAGAGATTTTGTGTGAGTTTAGGTTTTATTGAGAAATTACTAAAGCAATATAGAGAAACAGCAAGTATCGCTCCTAAAGTTAGGACAAAACAAACTCCTACAAAGCTCAACGAAGAACAAATTAAGATTCTTGAAGAAATAGTTGAAGCTAAGAATGATTCAACTTTATCAGAAATCCGCTTCACTCTCAAAGAAAAAACCGGAATAACAATTGGTATATCTACGGTAGATAGGATGTTACAGAAGATGGAAATAAACCTTAAAAAAAAACATTGCACGCTTCGGAAAAAGAGACTGAAAGAGTTCAATTATTAAGAGTACAGTTCTGGCTTCAACTTCATGGGATACCGGCGGAAAATCTTATTTTTCTGGATGAGGCAGGAGCTAACCTATCTTTAATAAGACACTCTGCTCGTTCTAAAAAAGGCAAAAGAGCGCATGGCTCACGACCTCAAAAACGCTGTAAAAATGTCTCTATAATTGGAGCAATCGCTCTCAAAGGCGTGATTAGTCAATATAGTATTTTAGGAGCATATGACGGGCTAACATTTGAGGCTTACATTTCTCAAAAATTAGTTCCAAAGCTGTGGGAAGGCGCTTGTGTAATCATGGATAATTGTTCAATTCATAAAGGTGGAGATATTGAGAAATTAATCGAATCTGTTGGAGCTAAAGTAATTTATTTACCACCATATTCTCCCGATTTTTCACCAATTGAAAACTGTTGGTCAAAAATTAAAAATTTACTACGTTCTATTGGAGCTAGAAGTTATCCAGACTTAGCAAAAGCAATTGAAACTGCTTTTACTCAAGTCTCATTAACTGATATTTATAATTGGTTTACCCATTCTTGCTACTGTACTTCACTAGACTGAGAAACGCTATAATTAAATTTTTTCTCCTTTGCACCTCTGCCCATTATTCAGGGAACGTAATTTTATTACCTTCTGGAGTGCTAGTTACCTTTGCACCTAAAGCCTCGATTTCACTAATTACTCTTTTACGAGTTTTTGCATCAACTTGATTATTCAATACCATTACCCAGGCTGATAGTTGTGCAAATTTGCTGTTAGGATTTTGACTTAAAAATTGACTAGTTTGTTGAGAAGTAACGGCAACTAACTGACTTTCTTCATCTGAAAAATTACTAGCCCATTCTGCCGCCGTTGAGAAAGATTGTTGGGCGGCTTGAGTATTTCCTAAAAATAATAATTCGTCAATTCCTTTATAACGCCACACATAATAAGATTTTTCAGGAACCAAGGGAGACAAGGACTTTAAACCCCTTTCCATCAATTCTACAGAACGTTCTGGCATACCAGCATACATAGAAGTACTGCTAGAAAGACTCAAATAAGCTGTTAAAAATCTTGGGTCGCGTTCTAGAATAATTGCAAAATATTCCGGACTCAGACCGTAACCTGTTTTGGCACGAACTTCATCATCACCAAAGTATTGCAAATAACCCAGATAAACCCAATTTGCTATTAAGTTATCATAACTAAAACTGGGCATTTTCTTGAGAAAATTGAGACGAATACTTTCCGCATTGATGTCTCTTTCTAAACTTTCTAAAGAAATAGTTTGCTGGTTTTTTAACAGTATTTGTAGTTGGGGAAATTGAATTAAACTAACTCCTAAAAGACACAAACAGGCTACTAAAGGTGTAGCGATAGCTTGACGAGATAAAAACAACATATTTGGCTTGTTTTTCTACGCGAAGTCACCTCATTGTATACAATTTTACTTTTGTCTAGTACTAATTTTTGAAATTTGCAAGTGCTGAAAACGGAGTAAAAACAGCGCCTGTGGCGCTGCTGACTCCAAAATCTATTGTTACTCAGCACTCAGCACGGGCTATAAGCGCAGCCATGCCCGCAGGGCTTTACAGCACTCAGCACTCATTAAGCGCTACCTGTAAAGGCAACTTCCGGGAACTTCAACTGAGCTTCGGCCATGGGGCGTCTTCTGCCTTCCTCTTGCCAGTAGTTAATCACTTCAGTTGCTTTATTCAGCAACTCGACGCGATCTAGGTCAGTAATCCAGTGTTTGGATTCCAGTTCTTTTTTTAACTCTTCCCAAGCATCATTTCTAGGCCAGAAAAAGTACTTAGTCAAAGGACTTGTGCCTTTGCCGACAACTTGATCGACTGCTAGAGCAACGTTCTCGTCTAACCAAAGGATTTTCAGAATAAATTGGGTCAATCACACCTCCGGGGCATATCCGGGCATTACTTACTAAGTTAGCAAACTGACAAGTCAGAGCTTGTGCGATCGCACGAATAGAAATGTAAGTCTACTGTGCGTGCTTTGCGATCGCTTATTTTAACGCAATACCTCACCCGATGACCAAAATAGTGGTTGAGAATTGGGTATTGGGCATTGGGCATTGGGCATTGGGCATTGTTTACCAAAGGAGTTTTGTGAAAAGACCTGATTTTGAGGATTTAGAAGTTTATCAACTTGCTGAAAGGCTAGCTAATGAAATTTGGAAAATTGTCAAGGGATGGGATAATTTCACTAAAGATACACTAGGTAAACAAATTGTTCGGTCTGCTGATAGTATTTGTGCAAATATAGCCGAGGGAAGAGGTAGGTATAGCGACCAAGACAATCGACGTTTTGTCAAGATTGCGAGAGGGTCTTTGTACGAAACCATCAGCTGGTTAAGATTAGCCTATGCTAGACAATTATTGACAAATGAACAGGTAAAAACATTCAAACCAATCCTCGATGAACTATTACCCAAGCTGAATGCTTATCTAAAATCCATAGGCAACAGGTAATTGAGTATTAGTCATCAAGTTTGGAGTATTGGGTAAAAATCCTTATACCCCATACCTCATGCCCCATGCCCCATGCCCCATGCCCCATGCCCCATGCCCATGACTGAACAAATCTCCACAAAAGCCATCGTCGTTTTTGATATTGATGGTGTTGTGCGCGACGTTGGTGGTTCCTATCGCCGAGCGCTGGCAGATACTGTAGAGTATTTTACGGAGACAGCGTACCGTCCCACGCCACTAGACATTGACAATTTAAAGTCTGAAGGACTCTGGAATAACGATTGGGAGGCTTCCCAGGAATTCATTTACCGCTACTTTCAATCTCAAGGACAATCCCGCGAACAATTGCAATTAGATTACAACGCGATCGTTGCCTTTTTTCAATCCCGTTACCGAGGTCTAGACCCAAATAATTGGACGGGATATATCTGTGACGAACCCTTATTATTACAACCTAGTTACTTAGAGCAACTAACACAAGCTGGAATTTATTGGGGATTTTTCAGTGGTGCTACTCGTGGTTCGGCTAACTATGTTTTGCAAAAACGTCTAGGTTTACAGTCCCCGGTATTAATTGCAATGGAAGATGCACCAGGTAAACCAGACCCCACAGGACTTTTTGCTACTGTTCGCCAGTTGGAGAATGGACTAGATATATTACCAGCAATTATCTACGTAGGAGATACGGTAGCTGACATGTACACAGTCAAGAAAGCGCGAGAACTAAATCCTCACCGCACTTGGATTGGTGTAGGAATTCTCCCGCCTCACGTACAAGAAACCGCAGCGCGTAGTCATGCCTATGGTGAAACGCTACTAGCAGCAGGAGCGGCAGTAGTTTTCAGTAATGTCGAACAGCTAAATCCAGCTAAAATACTAGAATTATTGTAGGGAGTGGGGTTACCCATGCCCAATTACTTATTTTTTCAGGTTGTCATTGAAACATAAAAAAAATTGGGTGATGTTTGGATGCGTGAAAAAAATCACATATTCTAGCATCAGAGATTTCTGCAAAACCAAAGATTAATAAGTAGGCGATCGCATGAGCAACGGCGTAATGATGCAGTATTTCCATTGGTACAATCCTAATGATGGTAGCCTCTGGAACCAGCTGAATAAAACAGCCAATGAGCTAGCTAATGCAGGCTTCACTGCCTTATGGTTACCGCCACCTTACAAAGGCAGTGGTGGAATTAATGATGTGGGATATGCAGTTTATGATTTGTTTGATTTGGGTGAATTTGATCAAAAAGGCAGTGTCCGCACAAAATACGGTACGCGTGAACAATACCTTACAGCCATTCAAACTGCTCAAAGTTATGGTCTGCAAATCTATGCAGATGTGGTTTTAAATCACAAAGATGGTGGAGACGAAACAGAACGCATCTGGGCGCAGGAGATGGATTGGCATGACCGTAACCGCCCAGTTAGCGACTGGTATGAAATCGACGCTTATACAAAGTTTTACTTTCCCGGTCGCGGAGATAAATACTCCAGTATGCAGTGGTATTGGTGGTGCTTTGATTCATTGTCTTACAATGCAGGCACACAAAGGGCAGACAAGCTTTACCGCATCAAGAACAGAAAGTTTGAGACAGAAGTCAGCCCCGAACACGGCAATTATGATTATTTGCTAGCGAACGATTTAGATATGGGTGAAGAACTCGTGCGCGGCGAGTTGATGTATTGGGGGCGTTGGCTTGTTGACACCACAAATGTCAACGGTTTTCGGATTGATGCTGTCAAACATATCCGTTCCTCATTTTTCCGCGATTGGCTGAACCATCTGCGAGTTCATTTTAGTGGGCGACAACTGTTTAGTTGTGGGGAGTATTGGTCTCAAAATATCGATGAGTTACATGGTTACCTTGCTGCTACCACAGGGCTGATGTCGTTATTTGATGTACCATTGCACTTCAAGTTTCACCAAGCCAGCCGCCAGGGCAGTAGTTTCGATATGCGGACAATTTTTGATCGCACCCTAGTTAAGGAACAATCTGCCCTAGCGGTGACATTTGTAGAAAACCATGATACTCAACCTTGTCAATCGCTGGAGTCTCCCGTTGAACCTTGGTTTAAACCCTTGGCCTATGCCCTGATATTGCTGCGTCGTGAAGGCTATCCTTGCGTGTTTTATGCCGATTATTACGGAGCGCAATATCACGATAAAGGACGTGATGCTACGCTGTACTCTCACCGTTTCTTAATTGATAAGTTTCTCCAAGCACGTAGAGACTACGGTTTTGGTGACCAACACGATTACTTTGACCATCCCAACACCATTGGTTGGACGCGCTTGGGTAACAGCGAACATCCAGGTGCAATGGCTGTGGTGATGACCAATAGTGAACCAGGGAACAAGTGGATGAATATGTTTCGACCCAATGAGGCTTTTTATGACTCCACTGGACACATCGAGGAAATAGTCTATACGAATAATGATGGATGGGGTAATTTCTCTTGTGCAGGTGGTTCTGTATCAGTCTGGTTGCAAAAATAATACTGATGATTGAGCCAGGAAAAAGGTAACTTATAGCGATTCCCAGTTAAGTGAGGTACAGAACTAATGTTTTTCAACGCAGAGGGACGCTAAGGTAACGCAGAGTTACGCAAAGATTGCCCAATTTTGTCAGCGATGTACTCAGTACTTCAGCAGATTAGGAAACGCTATAAGTCTATATCTATTGTTGTTTCATAGACTGACTTAATTAGAGAATTTGCTTAATTAATCAAGTGTCTTTCTATCCATTTTTTACTTTGAAAATTACTACTTTAGTAATAGTAAAATTTGGGAAAACATAAGACTATCGAAAGATTATAAATCATTTGCTTTTAACTCAAACTCTAAATAATATTGAAGTTTAAACAAACAAATTTGTCTAAATTTCCCATAAAAAAAAGTTATACAGTAAGCACCAGAGGCTATGGTCATGAACCAGCCGATCAAGGTTGAAAAGACGGTGACGATTAACAAACCAGCAGAAGAACTCTACAGTTTTTGGCGTAACTTTGAGAACTTGCCTCGTTTTATGAAGCATCTCAAAAGCGTGAAGGTGTACGATGATACGCGAGAGTCTTCCGGACACGCTACGCGATCGCACTGGATTACTCAGGGACTCTTAGATGAAAGCAGAAGCATTGAGTGGGATACAGTCATCATTGAAGACCAGGAAAACGAATTGATTTCTTGGGCTTCGGTTGAAAGTGCAGTCGTGGAAAACTCTGGTCGTGTCCGCTTTCAACCTGCGCCTGGTAATCGTGGAACTGAGGTCAAGGCAGTTACGGAATATAAACCCCTTGGTGGTGTGATTGTAGTTGCCATCGCTAAACTCTTGGGTGAAGACCCAGAACTGCAAATTAAAGAGGATTTACGCCGCTTCAAAATGCTGATGGAAGCAGGCGAGATTGCCACAACTGAAGGTCAACCAAGAGGTAGAAAGTAGGTTACAGGTTACAGTTTAATGCTCGATCTGTAAAAATTAACAAGAGAGAAAAATAAATGAAAGCAGTTTGCTGGAATGGTGCTAAGGATATGCGGGTGGAAACAGTACCCGATCCAAAAATCATTAATCCGCGTGATGCTATTGTTAAAATCACGACAACAGCGATTTGTGGTTCTGATTTGCATCTTTATAACGGCTATATGCCCATGATGGAAAAGGGCGATATCGTGGGTCATGAATTCATGGGGGAAGTCGTGGCCTTAGGAAGTGCCGTCAAAAATATCAAGATAGGCGATCGCGTAGTTGTACCATTCCCCATCGCCTGCGGTAATTGCTTTTACTGCCAACACAACTTTTGGTCACTGTGCGATAACTCTAACCCGAATGCTTGGATGGTAGAAAAATTCATGGGTTATTCCCCATCTGGTATTTTTGGTTACTCTCATTTGCTGGGGGGTTACGCTGGCGGTCAAGCTGAATATGCCCGCGTGCCCTTTGCTGATGTTGGTTTGTTCAAAATTCCTGATGGGCTAACAGACGAACAAGTCGTGTTTCTCACAGATATCTTTCCTACCGGATATATGGCGGCGGATAGCTGTGATATTCAGCCCGGTGATATTGTCGCCGTCTGGGGGTGTGGCCCAGTAGGACAATTCACCATCAGAAGTGCTTATTTGCTTGGTGCTGAACGTGTCATCGCTATTGATCGAATTCCCGAACGCTTACAAATGGCTAAAGAACAAAGCAAGGCAGAAATCCTGAATTTTGAAGAAGTAGATGCCGGTGAAGCCCTCAAAGAAATGACTGGTGGGCGCGGCCCTGATGCTTGCATTGATGCTGTGGGTCTGGAAGCCCACGGCACAGGTCTAGAGGGGATATACGACGAAGTAAAGCAAGCGGTGCGTCTGGAAACAGGCCGACCCCATGCGCTGCGGCAAGCGATTGTGGCCTCTCGCAAAGCTGGTCACGTTTCCATTCCCGGTGTTTATGCTGGCTTGGTAGACAAGATCCCCATGGGTGCTGCGATGAACAAAGCCTTGACCTTTACAATGGGACAAACCCACGTTCATAAGTACTTGCACAGGTTACTCGATCATGTCCAACAAGGGAATATCGATCCATCTTTCGTCATTACCCATCGTCTGCCCTTAGAGCAAGCACCGTATGGCTACGACATTTTCAATCACAAAAAGGACAACTGTATCAAAATTGTACTTAAACCCTAAGCAGAGAGTTTAATGAGCGATCGCCTTTTAAAGCATCTTGTTTAGTTTTAGCTAAGTTATATTGGGATGTGGTGTTAGACAAATCAAGATTAAGCAATATTTAGCACTTTTCGTAATAGTGCTTGGTCTTCTAATTTAGCTTTCAAACGACCATTCTCTACATCTCGAATCCAGCTTTGGCTTTTACCTGTTAACTTGGCTAATTCCCTCTGGGAAAGCTGCAAGTTTTTTCGCGCCTGTAAAATCTGTTCGCCAGGCAAATCACTGATAGTTTTAGTCTTTCTTCTGCTTTTTACAGTCCGCCTGGGCTTTTTGTGGGATTCTGATATTTGCTGTTCCCACTCTGGTGGTAGTTCAAATGACAAAATTCGCGCATTCATTAGCAGATTCCACTTACCAGGGGGGGCGGAATCTGTGAGGCGGGTGTTGCCACCACCATCATTAATCCAAAATTCTAATGCTTCGTCTGGATCTTCGGGAATACCCATTAATTTCGCCCACAAAGGTTGAATTTCTAAAGGGTAAGTCACTGGGTCAAAAATTGGTTTAATTCCATAATGATTGAGAACTTCCAAATCACTTTCAAAAGTTCGCAGCAAGCGTTTACGTTCTTCCCGTTGTCGAGAAGCAAGGGTGACTTTTTCTTCACCGTAAGCAATGCGTAATAAGGTAGGAATGGTGATACGTTGTTCTTTGCCCATTTTGGTTTTAAACAGCAACCACAGCATGAGTCTGACTGCTCCTTCATGTTGCTGCCAAATACTCATAACTGTAGTTAACAGCGTTTTGGGTAGGCTGCCATATTGGTAGAATGCGGTTCGCTCTCTACATGCTTGTTTATTTAAGAAATACTGTGACCAGATACCGGCTTTTACTTTAAAAGTTAGTCCAATCAAATATTTGCACCCCAAATCGTCTTCTTGAAAATGATGCTGAATATTGACTAAGTGCCACAGGCGACTTTTTGTCACTGAAAATCCTGGGACTCGACCTTGTTGCGGCCAGTCAATGGAAATAATTAATGAACAAGCTTGTTGAACGATGTTTTTCATTAAAGCCAGCTTGGCATTTTTATTCAGGTCTTTACGTTTTTCTAACCCTAAATATTTCTCAATTTGACGTTCGTCAATGGTAAACTCCTGCTCCCAAGGTTTATCCAAGGATGTAGCGTATGCGGCAAACATCAAATGAATGCAAGTGGCTCTAATATCAAGTTCTTCTATAGCTGCTAACTCGGTGATGCCATCGCTGACTTGGAATGGATCTCGAACGTGAAAGGCGATCGCTCCTTTTCCTTGTTTCACTTTGCGGCCATAACATAGGTAACCTTCCGCATCAGTTTCCCAATTTAAGGATGTCCGTTGTGCTAAAACGTTGCAAGCTTCCCAAATGGCGATTGCTGAGGCAAATGGATTATTTTTCCCGTTGGCAAATAAATCAGGGCTGGTAGCATCTCTGGGTTCAAGTTTGCATCTGCCTTTTTTCGCCTGCCAAGGAATAGGCGAATTAGTTGGACAAGCTATTACACATTGCGGTTCGGGATAATAGCCTTCACAGTTGTTACAAAGACCAGGATCAATCCAGTATTCATCGTTCTCTATTTTGATTGCACCCGTAGGACATTGGGGGCGGCAGTTGTCACATCCAACGCAACTGTTGTTAGGAATTGTATAAGGCATACGGCTATAGGGCTTCTTCCCACTCTAATCGTTGAGATGTTTGGCTCAAGTCTCCCCTGGATGTTGCTGCTTGACTTATCACTAGCCACCAAATTATCTCTACAGCAAGAAAAATTATTCTTGCTGTAATTATTCCCCACATCCATATTTAGACTACGCATCCAATTGGCAGATATTTCAGACTTTTAACCTGAGCCTGATATTACTTCTTTATTAACTATACATTTCATAAACACTTGGATAAGTTTGTTCACAATGAGCCTGGGCAGAATTCTTAATACTTTGATTAATAGTTAGCTGACGAATTCTTTGGTTTAACCTTAAAGTCTTAACCAAAGTGTTTTTATAGAACATCTAATCATCTTGTTAGTAGATTTCATTTTGTTTATTAATAATTTTAATATTTAATGCAGATGAATTTTCTGTTATGAGGACTACAGTTTAGTTCATAGGTTAATTTGGCTTTTTAATCGTAAAAATGTGAAAGAGTAACTTTTTTAAATAAAAGGTATAAAATTAGTTGTTTTCCAGATAAATTGAGCTTTTTTACTTTATAAATAACAAAATAATAATATTTCAATGTAATAGATAAACATATCAATTGTATAGATCAATACTAAATCAAGTAACTTTTTACTTGCATGAATAAAAAGTTGAAAAATAATCTCATCATTTATTGAGCCGCCTCTAGCTGGAAATAGAGAATCTAGAGAGGTTTGTTTAGACGTTACAGGATGCCATTTCTTTAAAAACAGTATATTATTAGCAAAAATGACTATTTGCTTATTGGTAATAAATTGCATTTAAATAATTTAATATTAATAAAATTACCGCAGAATTTTCAGAAAGTCAGCGAATTTTGATAAGAGCATAATTAATTAATTTACGTCAAACAAAATAATAAGATTAAGTTAGGATAATGATTAAAGTGCAAATAATTTTGTAGGCGGAATTGCCGAGGTTTAATTCATGGCACAACTAACAGGATTGACATTTGGAGGTAATACCTGGACACCTAAATTCGCCCAGGAAATTGACCTAGAAAAATGTATCGGCTGTGGCAGATGTTTTAAAATCTGTGGTCATAATGTATTGAGCTTGAAGGCACTCAATGAAGATGGGGAATTTGTGGATGATGAAGATGATGATGAAATCGAACGTAAGGTAATGGTTGTTGCTTACCCAGAAAATTGTATTGGTTGTGAGGCTTGTTCACGGATTTGTCCAAAGAATTGCTACACCCATGCTGTATTAGACAATTAAGACTTTAGGGCATTGATTAAGGTTGTTGTTTTTACCAGAGGGCACTGTGGAAATTAAGCGCAAATGTGCTAGGCAAGGTAACTAGAGGGGAATATGCAAAACTACTAGAACTGGCAAAAAGTTCGCAGTAAACAAATACGTAAATCGCTAAATGTTAGTTATTCACAAATTCATACTTGCTATTAATATAGTCTGAACAATATTAGGAGTAACAGTGTCCTCTGGGAAAAATTAGCTCTTTTGTCATAGGAGTGAAAATATAGTGTTGACTTTTTGGGGGAAGGATATGAAATTATCTGGAAAATTCCCCCAAATTTTGTAAGTGTGAGCTAGAAAGTTAATAAGTGAAAAGAAAAAATGTGAGTAGGGAGTGGAGGTAAAGGTAAAGCACTTTCCCAAAGTCTAATTCCAGACAATCAAACCTTTAATGATGGCTGACACAGCAGGTAGCATGTATGCAAAAAATTCCTGTTTCACTATGGACTCTGGTTGCTGGAATAGTAGTTACAGTAATCAGTATTTGGATCGGTCAAAATAATACGCTACTGCCAGTACAAGCATCGCAACAAGCACCTTTGGTAGACGCATTTTTCAATGTCATGTTTACCATTGCGATCGCACTGTTTCTGGTTGTCGAAGGAACTATTTTGATTTTTTTGGTAAAGTATCGTCGTCGTCCGGGTGATGACACCGATGGTGTACCAGTAGAAGGCAATGTGCCTTTAGAAATTTTTTGGACAGCAATCCCCGCCGTAATTGTCATTGGTTTAGGCATTTACAGTGTAGATGTTTACAACCAAATGGGCGGATTTGAGCCTGGGAGTCATCCTCATGGTGCGGCTCATGTGGCTCATGTTAGTGGTAGTGCGATCGCTGCTACTCTCGATGACACAGCAACATCACCAACTACTGCAAACATTGGTATTGGTGCATCTCCCAAATCACAAGGTAAGCAAGCAGACTTAGTGGTTGATGTCCAAGGGATGCAGTACGCCTGGATATTTAACTATCCTCATAGTGGCATTACCACTGGAGAGTTACACGTTCCCGTGGGTGCTGATGTACAATTGAATCTTTCAGCACAAGATGTCATTCACTCATTTTGGGTACCACAGTTTCGGTTGAAGCAAGACGCGCTTCCCGGTATTGCTACTCAATTACGATTTGTCGCTACTAAAGTAGGTACATATCCTGTAGTTTGTGCAGAACTGTGTGGTGGTTATCACGGTTCTATGCGGACACAAGTAATAGTCCACACACCAGAAGAATTTGATAACTGGCTAGCACAAAGCCAAATTGCTCAAGCGCAAGACCTCAAACAAGCCGTAGCAGTAAATCCGGCTGAACTATCAACATCAGAGTTTCTTGCACCCCATATTCATGACTTGGGTGTAAACACAACCACCCTCGCCCAAATTCAAAAGTAGCCAAAATAATGCGTAGTTGAAAATTCGTAATGACAATCATTGAGAAATTGTACTCATTATTTAATTACGAATTACGAATTACGAATTACGAATTATCTAAAATAGCTTATGACACAGGTAGAATTTCCCCGGAACACGCCACCCGAAGGAAATCTGGAAACAAAGGCGGGAAACCATCCCCAGGCGTGGAAATGGTACGACTATTTCACATTTAATGTAGATCACAAGGTGATTGGCATTCAATACCTAGTGACAGCCTTTGTGTTCTATCTTATCGGTGGCTTGATGGCTGTGGCTATCCGTGCCGAACTAGCAACACCAGATGCAGATTTACTTGACCCCAACTTATACAACGCCTTCATGACCAATCACGGGACGATTATGATCTTCCTGTGGATTGTGCCTAGTGCCATTGGGGGATTTGGTAACTATCTCATTCCCTTGATGGTTGGTGCTAGGGATATGGCGTTTCCTAAACTGAACGCGATCGCCTTTTGGTTGAACCCCCCAGCCGGATTACTGCTGTTAGCTAGTTTTATCTTTGGTGGTTCCCAATCTGGTTGGACAGCTTACCCACCATTAAGCTTAGTGACAGCACCCATCGCCCAAACTCTCTGGATACTAGCGATTGTGTTGGTGGGAACTTCCTCAATTTTGGGTTCGCTGAACTTTGTGATCACCATCCTGATGATGAAGGTTCCCAGCATGAAATGGGATCAACTACCCTTGTTCTGCTGGGCAATCTTAGCCACTTCAGTCCTCGCACTGCTTTCTACACCTGTATTAGCTGCGGGTTTAATTCTGTTGTTGTTTGACCTCAACTTTGGGACATCCTTCTTTAAACCAGATGCCGGCGGTAACGTCGTGATTTACCAACATTTATTCTGGTTTTATTCCCACCCGGCAGTATATCTGATGATTCTGCCCATCTTCGGCATTATGTCAGAGGTGATTCCCGTTCACGCGCGGAAGCCAATTTTTGGTTATAAAGCGATCGCCTATTCCAGCGTTGCTATTTGCGTAGTCGGTTTATTCGTCTGGGTTCACCACATGTTCACCAGTGGTACACCCGGCTGGATGCGGATATTCTTCACTATCTCCACCCTCATCGTCGCCGTACCTACTGGCGTGAAAATCTTCGCCTGGGTTGCTACCCTTTGGGGTGGTAAGATTCGCTTCACCAGTGCCATGCTTTTCGCCATTGGCTTATTATCCATGTTCGTCATGGGCGGCTTAAGCGGCGTGACCATGGGAACAGCGCCCTTTGATGTTCACGTCCACGACACATATTATGTAGTAGGACACTTCCACTACGTCTTATTTGGTGGTTCCGTGTTTGGCATTTACGCGGGTATTTATCACTGGTTCCCCAAAATGACCGGACGCAAGCTGAATGAAACCTGGGGACGCATTCACTTTGCCCTCACCTTCATCGGCACTAACTTAACCTTCCTACCCATGCACGAATTGGGTTTACAAGGAATGCCCCGCCGCGTTGCCATGTATGATCCCCAATTTATTGATCTCAATCAACTTTGTACCATTGGTGCATTTGTCTTAGCCATATCAGTAATTCCCTTCACCATCAATATTCTCCAAAGTTGGCGCCAAGGAGAATTGGCAGGTGATAATCCTTGGCAAGCTTTGAGTTTAGAATGGACAACCAGTTCACCACCTCTAATTGAAAACTGGGAAGAATTGCCTATTGTCACTCATGGCCCTTACGACTACGGCCATATTGAAGTACAACCAGTCGGCACACCAGAAATTAGCGCCTAACAATTTAGTCGTAATTGCAAAAACCCTTTTAAACCCTCTTACCTTCGTGTCCTTTGTGCCCTTCTCTGCGAGACGCTTCGCGAACGTGGTTCGTTTCTTTACTCTACCAAACGCAACAACAGGCGTTGCTGATTGAGAATATGATTTGTCTCGCGCAAAGGCGCAAAGACGCAAAGGTACAAAGAAAAGAAAGGTATTTTTGCATTAAACAAGACTTCATCCTTGTTGGAGATTTAGAGGGTAAACAATATGACCGTAGCAACGACAAGTGAACATCATCCAGATTTACGAGTGTGGGGATTGTTGACATTTCTCATCTCTGAATCCCTAATGTTTGGTGGCTTTTTTGCTACTTATTTGTTCTTTCGTGGTAGTACAGAAGTTTGGCCGCCAGAAGGAACAGAAGTAGAATTATTTTTACCCGCGATTAACACCATTATTCTGGTGTCTAGTAGCTTCGTCATTCATTTAGGTGATGTGGCAATTAAAAAGAATAATGTCATAGGAATGCGGTTTTGGTATCTTGTGACCGCACTTATGGGGGCAATTTTCTTAGTGGGTCAGGTTTATGAGTACATGAGTTTAGGTTATGGTCTGACTACCAACATCTTCGCCAACTGCTTTTATATCATGACTGGCTTCCACGGTTTGCACGTATTTGTGGGACTGTTATTGATATTAGGTGTATTGTGGCGATCGCGTCGTCCCGGTCATTATTCTGCTACTAAACATACTGGCATTGAAATGGCAGAAATTTACTGGCACTTTGTGGACATTATCTGGATTGTTTTGTTCATTTTAGTGTACATTTTGACGCTGTTTTAAAAGGGCGCGGGGAGTAGGGTTATTTTCCCAATACCCAGTCCCCAATCCCCAAAGGGGATTACTATGCAACCTGATGCAAATAAATTCTCATGGTTTCAAGTTCCAGATGATATCAAAAACTTACTAATATTGGCATCACAAACTTGGGAAACTATCTCAGAATCTGAAAATTACATTCATCAAGCTTTAGCTCAGGCTGGTGATAACACAGATGTTTTAGTATCAGCTTATAGATTTTTTTATTATAAAAATAATTATTCACTTGCGCTACAAACAGTAGTCAAAGTTTTAGATAAAATTAAAGAAACAGAAAATTTTCCAGATGAGTGGGAACAACTTCAGCCCATATTAGTTAAGCGACAGGATGAACCCCAAATCAGATTGTACTTGAATGCTTATGCTGCTTCTGGTTTGGTATTAGCAAAATTGGGGGAAATTGAGCAGGCTAAAAAAATCAGTTCTAGAGTCAAAGAAATTGACGAAAAGAATGATTTCGGAGCCGGAATCCTACTGGATATTTTGACACGTCCACCAGATGAAGACGATTAACTAACCATCAACAACCATGAATGATTTTTCTATCTATCAACCCTTTTCCTTGTCTAACACTGCTAACCCAATATTGCCTGTTCTGCCTTTACCTACTTCGCCTTCTGTACCAAATATGCCTCGTAATTCTCCTCCTCCTATGTTGATATTGCCCCAGTCTTCTCAACTGATGATTTAATGATGATGAAAGGTAGGGATTGGCTAGTAACTGGAGATGGTCATTATCAAGCCTGTAAATCCGTAAGAGCGTGGGATTTATTGAGAGAAAATTATCGTCTGTATCGGTTTTTAACTGAGATGGAAGATGTTCTCAATGGGGTGGACAACGAATCCAGTCGTCTACCAGAAATCAGAATGCTTGTGAGGCGCTTGATAGTTAATTCCTACTGGGTACGAAGTCAGTATTTAGAACCTGACTCTAAGACGGGAAACTCTGTTTTACTCCTATATGATGAATTGGGTTTTCCATTAACGGTGCAAACAGTAACATTTACACCGGGAACTCGTTCAACTATTCATAATCATGGGGCGTGGGGAGTAGTAGCTGTGCTAAAAGGTCAAGAAAAAAATACATTTTGGCGACGAACTAACAGCCTAGATGTTGCAGACACACTTGAACCTACGGGAGAAATAACTTTATTTCCAGGAGATATTGTGAGCTTTACTCCTGATGCAATTCATAGTGTGCAAGCAGTAGGTGATGAACCAACTGTGACTTTTAATGTTTATGGGGAAACTGATCCAAAACAGCGATTTGAGTTTGATTTAATTACCCACACAGCGAAAAAGTTTTGATGACGAAGTGAGGGGATGAGGGAGATAGGAGAGATGGGGGAGAATTTTCGTTCTTGTCCCCAATCCTCAATTTATTAAATCGGGAGCAGACAATGGCTAGAGTAATTTTCTACAGCAAACCAGGTTGTAAGGGTGGTGTTAAGCAAAAAGTTTTGCTGACAGCTGCTGGCCATGAAGTGGTAGCATACAACCTGCTTACGGAACCTTGGACAGTTGAGCGCTTGCGGTCATTTTTTGGCGATCGCCCGGTAGCTGAATGGTTTAATCGTTCTGCCCCCAGGGTAAAATCTGGTGAGGTGGTTCCCGAAAAATTAGACGCACAAACAGCGCTTGTACTGATGTTACAAGATCCTTTGTTAATTCGTCGCCCTTTGTTAGAAGTAGGCGATCTCCGTGACGTAGGTTTCGATGTTGAAAAAATTGATGCTTGGATTGGTTTAAAGGCTGTAGATGAATCCTTACAGGAGATGAGCGAAAATCTCATGAGCCAGAATTTACAAGGCTGCGCTCACGGTCATGAGCATCACCATTAGGAAGGGGACAAGGGGACAAGGAGACAAGGGGACAAGAAAAATTCAAACTTTCTCCCCATTTTCCCACTCCCTCACTCCCTCACTCCCAAATCTTGAAACATCGCGGTGCTGAGGTAACGTTCGCCAAAGGAAGGTTGAATCATCACAATTAACTTACCAGCATTTTCCGTACGTTTACCTACCTGAAGTGCAGCACATAAAGCAGCACCGGAGGAGATTCCAGATAATAAGCCTTCTTCTTTTGCTAAACGTCGTCCATAAGTCATAGCCTGTTCATCGCTGACTCTAATTACTTCATCAATCAATTCCAGACGCAGAATCTCTGGAACAAAACCAGCGCCGATACCTTGAATTTTATGGGGGCCAGCTTCGCCACCAGAGAGGATGGGACTATTGCTGGGTTCGACTGCGATGATTTGCACACTCTGCTTACGTTGTTTAAGTATCTCTGCAATACCAGTAATCGTCCCACCAGTACCTACACCAGCAATGATGATATCCACTTCCCCATCGGTATCTGTCCAAATTTCCTCGGCGGTGGTTTCTCGGTGAATTTTGGGGTTGGCTGGGTTACGGAATTGTTGCAGCATCAAAGCGTGGGGAGTATTAGCAACAATTTCTTCGGCTTTACGAATTGCTCCTCGCATTCCTTCCGCGCCTGGTGTTAGTTCTAAAGTTGCACCGTAGGCTTTGAGCATGGAGCGTCTTTCGTGGCTCATTGTCTCTGGCATTGTCAAAATTAACCTATAGCCACGAGCGGCTGCTACCATCGCTAAAGCAATACCTGTATTCCCGGAAGTTGGCTCTACTAAAATGGTTTTTTCTGGCTCAATTAAACCCTCTGCTTCAGCTGAAAGTACCATACTTATTCCTATACGGTCTTTGACTGAAGCGGCTGGATTCATACTTTCGAGCTTGACAACTATTCTGGCTCCTACTTTTTCGGCTTGAGGAATTTTATTGAGTTGAACTAAAGGAGTTCTACCAATCAGTTCTGTGATATCTTTAGCAATTTTCATAAATTAAAATCCCGAATCTAGCTAGGTTGGATTATTTACTGATAATAATCAATTTGGATGTATTTAATTTATGGTCTGTTGTGAATAAATACGTAGACTATCTACTCTCTTCACAGTACAAAATTGGAGAGCATCCCGTTTTGGCGGATCGCCCGCAGACTAGAAGTCTGGGGCTACACAAACGTTCGCCCTTGTCCCGAAGGGTAGGCCGCCTACGCGGCTATACAAACTAAACCCGCCTACGCGGGTTTAGTTTGTATAGCCGCGTACAGCCTAGCGGCATCCGGAGGCTCTTTTCCCATCGCCCGGTGTTTCTCAAGATTGAATTTAGTGCAATTTTCTCACTAATTTTTATCCCATAATGTTTTTTAATTACCATAATGAACTTGAATAAGTTTAAATTGCTGATTTTCACTCTTTTTGCTGAGGCTTGTTTTCTCAGTCTGTTGTTTACTCATTCAGGATTTGAGATACTAAATGCCTGCATATAGAAAGTTTTTCAGATGATTTACAATATTGATATTTAGTATCATAAGTTGCATTTTTTAGAAAAAGTTAATGTGTTTTTATTCAGTTTTCGCTTATACTCACCAAATAATCAATCTATTGACTTGAGTACAAGTTTTCCATGTCAATAACTAGCATGAAAATTGTTATCGATTGGCTCCCCAACTAGCTTTGAGCCTGAGTGCAGGAATGCTAGCACCCCATCTCAAAAATACTAGCACCCCATCTCAAAAATACTAGCACCCATACCCCAATTAATTTCTATAATTATTATCAGGTAAGGGTTATAGGCTTTGAGTGCAAATTTAATGAATTTAATAATCTTAATCCAACCAGGCTAAACAGTGACTAAGAGGGACGGCTGATATAAATTTTGTAGGATTTACGCAGAGATTCCCCTCTACCCCCCAAAATTCACTGGGTTTTACCTGGAGAATTAGGGGGGACTTCTTAACCCTTCTGTTACCAACAAGCTTAAAGATTTCGGGTTTGAAGGTGTTAATTCTGAGTTGATAATTATAGCATTTGTGGAAAATTTGGTAATTTTTCAGTTATTAGATTATTCACTGATAACTGTTTGAGAAGTAAAAGTTAAAAGCTGCTTAGGTAAACAGCAACAGATATTTTTCTGGGTGCATACTGCCTAGCAAAGGAGAGCAAAGATGAAAGTTAAACTTCTAAATGTTCTCACAGTTTGTTTAGTTACTTTAGTGGTTATCTCTCCTGGTCTAGTAGTATTTAGCATCGTTTGGGGACGACATTTAGAGTTGGTTAAAATGCAGAATTCAGTCTGTGAATTTAACAAAATTAGTACGAGTAATAATGTTTTAATTCCCCAGACAGCAAATACAAATTTATCTCAATATCAGACTAGTATTAAAATTTCTGACCGCAATGTTGTGAACTCACTGCAATATAAAGTCGTTGCTATCTTACAATGGTTTGCCTTAATTACCCCTATTTTTGTGGGATTAGGAATTATTGTTTACGACAGATATCTTGTTTATCGTGCCGCCATCTTAAAAGAACAAGTTGAAATGTTGGAAAGAGTTTGGCAACAAAGTATTGAGTAATCATTAATTCAAGTTTCACTCATTCAAACAAAACACCATGACAGAAGAACGCCAAGTTTTATATTTTGATTTGATTGACCAGTTACTTAGATGTCCCAACGGTCAAGAACCAGAGGTTTTGGAAGCTCAACCAGAATTGATTGATGCTGGCTTTGTGGAGACAATGCTACAGGTAGCAACTAGTTTTGCACATCAAGGCAATCAAGATGGTGCTAAGTTTTTGTTTTTTGTTGCTCGTGAACTAGCCAAGCAACTGGGATTATATCCTGAAGTCCCAAATTCTGAAGTTGCAAATAAGGAGTAAAGATGCTGCTGACTGAAACCGACGCTGGACAAATCGCGCTAGAATTCCTCATGGCAGACTGGAATATTTCAGAAGATCATAGGGAGTGGTTTACAATCTTTAATTCTCGATTATTTGGTGAGAGTTGGTACGTTGTAGAATTGGGTGTAGAGGGGTTTCCTGATAGGTGGTTTATTCAAGTTTACGACACGGGAATGTGTGACCCAAACTATACTTTTATTTCACCTATCCCTGCTTCAGAGGGATTTACGGACTTCGTAAATGTGCCAGAGATGGTGGCTGAAGTCTTGGTTGCCGAGCGCAAGACTCGATAAAAATAATTAAGATTCAAAATTCCAACTACGTGTTAATTAAAACCGAAAATTTTGATTTTCTTACTTTAAGACTTCAAAATAGATGAGGTGATACTAAACTAAAAGTACGCCTCATTTTTTTATATTTATTTTAATAACAATTCAGAGTAGAATAGCATTATTTATCATGCTTAACTGACAAAAATATGTTATATTAAATAGCGTGATGAACGCTACAGAAATATCAGTTGAAATGATTGCTGAAGATATCCTAGCTAAAGAATTCACAAGAGTCGTCGGTCACTATTACCCAAAGCTTGGGGAACTATTGGACGGGTGTCATGTGAAAGTCATCACCTGTTTCTGGGGACGACCGGCTAGACGCTTGCAATATATAGGGATTTATTGTTCTGAAGAAATGCTTCCCTATGTGCAAGCTCAAAAAGACGTACTTAGAGAACTAGCAGATAATATGGGGCTAGTTCAAGTGGTTTGTATGAACGCGAAGCGGTTGCTACGCGATCCGATGTCGAAGCTCAAGCATACCAATCCCCGCTTATGGTTGGAGCTGCAATGGGTGGCAACTTAAAATAGCGATCGCTAACATGAAAACTGGACTTTTCTGCAATTACGAAAATCATCATCAAGATACCCGCCGCACGATTTTTGAACAAATCGCGCTAGTCCAACAGGCGGAAAGCTTAGGTTTTGAGTCAGCCTGGTTGAGTGAGCATCATTTTAATGAATTCAATCTCAGCTCATCTATGTTGCTGTTGATGGCACATTTAGCGGGACTTACCTCAAAGATTAAATTAGGTACGGCGGCGGTGTTATTGGCATTCCACAACCCGATTCGGGTAGCGGAAGATATAGCCACCCTGGATAATTTGTGCAATGGACGATTGTTATTTGGGATTGCTAAAGGAGGGCCTTTTCCCGATCACAACAAGCATTTTGCCACACCTATGGGTGAATCTCGTGTCAAAATGCTAGAGGCAATGGCATTGATTCAAAAGCTTTTATATGAAACTGACGTGTCATTTAATGGGCATTATTATCAATGCGATCGCCTGACAATTTTCCCTAAACCATTGCAACGTCAAATTCCAGTTTATATCGCCAGTGGTGATGATCAAGGTATAGAATTTGCTGCCCAAAATTCCTTCAGCTTGATGGGAGGGCCGCCGTTCTCTCTAGAAAGATTGAAGAATACTGTGGCTAAATATCGAGCCTTAAATTCTAGTGGCTCAGAAAAGCTTGTATTGGCGCGCTTCTTTTATGTAGGTAAAACCTACAATGAAGCAGTGAGTGAGGCGTTACCATTCATCCGCAAATTCAGCCAAAAAATGCAAGCCAATTCTGCTTACGTAATGCAGAAAAGCTCAAATCCCAACCAAAAGCCATTTGATCGGACAAACATTTGTTTCGATGAAGACTATTTGCTTGAGAACTCAATTATTGGTGATGTGAGGACTTGTCAGGGCAGAATCAAGAAATTTCAGGACGAGTTAAATCTCGGTACACTAGCACTCAAACCCTCGTCTTTGACTTTGCAAAAGAACCTAGAGAGTTTGCAGCGCTACAGCCAAGAGGTTGAGAATTATGTCTAAACTACACTTGCTTCCTCCTGATGATTTACCTCCAACCGAGGTGACGAAACAGGATGGAATGCTGCATCTGGAACTGGAACGATCTACTGGTAGATGCTTTTTTCACGCTTGCGATCGCATTACGCAAGTTCTATTGTCTAACTGTCAGTGGTATCTTACCAAGAATGGCATCACCTTGATGCTAATCATTGACTGTCCTGACATAGTATCTTACTGGCATATAGTCAGCAACATTCCTCAGTTAGGAAATCGACTAGAGCGATTTACCCGTAACGCTAAGATTCGTGTTTATCCGCCATTTGGTAAAGGAATGCCATTTGAAATTGGCATCAATGAAATTTCGGCTTATAAAGATTGGCTGTAAAAGAGCCTTTCAAGAAACAGTGCTGAGTGCAGCTTGACTGAGTTTCGCCGAACCTCTCCCTCCCAGCCTCCCTCTCCTACGAGGCTACCGTGTACACACAAGTATAAGCCGCAAGGGTTTCAACTCTTTTAGCCCCATAAATACCCTAATTTTGGGCAACTGGAAACTCCATTTATCCCGCTAATTTTGGCGCTAGGGCAACGAAACCAAGTTTCAGGTGGGATTTTAAGACTTGTGTGTACACCGTAGCCTTGCAGGGGAGAGGAATGGAAGCGGGGTTTTTTCAACTTATCGCACTCACGTTAACCTGTGTGACTACAACCATACCTGTCGCATTCTTTTTGAGAATTGGCATTCGCTCATTGTGAACAGAAAGATTGCTTTTGCTACTTAACAGGTAATGTAAACCAAAATGTTGTCCCTGCTGCCAATCCACTGTTCACACCAATTTCACCACCGTGAGCCTTAATGATTTGCTTACATAAGTACAACCCTAATCCCAAACTCACAGAATTATGGTTGTTACCCCCGCGAAAGTAAAGGTCAAAAAGCCGTTCTCTTTGTTCTTGACTAATTCCTAAACCGTTGTCACTGACAGTGCAATAAATCTGATCTCCTTCAAAAATTGCGGCAATTGTCAAGAGTATCCCAGGAGGATTATGTTTAATAGCATTGACAATTAAGTTAGAAAATACTCGCCAAAGCTGCGTGGGATCGGCATTTACTAATGGTAAATCAGCAGTTACTAGATTTGTTAGCGCTACTTGATTATTTGTCAACATTGGTTGTAAATCTGCGATCGCTGCTGCCACCACTGTACGTAATTCTACAGCTTGATTTTGTAATATAAAACCTTGGACATCATTGATATGAGTTTCCATCAACGAATTAATTAAATTCAGTTGGCGATCGCTACTTTGCACCATCCGCTCTAAAATTGAGCGTGACACAGGAATTAAGGTTTCACTTTCAACTCCCTCACGCTCAAGTAAATTTTTCAGTACCATTAACGTCCCTAGCACCGGGTTGCGTAAGTCATGGGAAACTGCATGAAAAAATACTTTGAGTGCTGACTCAGCTTGCTTGCGCTGTGTGATGTCTTCAATTAACCCTTCATAATAAAGTAATTGTCCCTGTTCGTCACGGACTGCATATGCTTTTTCCGCAATCCACACGATGCTGCCATCTCGACGATAAATTTGGGATTCAAATTCCGAGATAATCCCCTGCTGTTCCATCAAGCGCACAAACTCGGCACGACGATGGGGATTAACATACAACTGATGTTCAATATCAGTAAACTTATCTATGACTTCTTCTGGAGATGAGTAACCATAGATAGTGGCTAATGCCGGATTAGCCGTAATGTAACTTCCATTAGGGCTACTTTGGAAAATACCTTCAACTGCATTTTCAAAAATACTGCGATACTTAGCCTCAGCAACTTTGAGTTTTTGATTAGCAGACTCCAGTTCTTTGCGGGCGTTAAACTCAGAGTGTTGCAGGCGATCGTACAAATAAACACCAATATTACATATCAGGCAAAACCAAAAAAGGTATAAAACCAAAGTCACACTATAAATATCTGTTTGGTTAGACAGTGGTACTTTTAGCCCCAGAGTTGTGTTTACACCAAAATAGTAAATCAGCAAACCCAATTGAGACATTAAGTGCATTTGCCAGTAAACTGGCATGAATGTGACTTGACTTAAAAATACTAAAGTCCAGGTGACAATATCGGGTACGGCGAAACCTTTAATCGTCGAAAATATCTGTCCACTTAGAGTTATTGACCAAGATAAGCCTAAAAATACAATTTCTGGATGACGACGACCGAATTGAGATTTGTGCAAAGCTAGGCAGATAAGTAAACTCAGCAGGATGGCTAAATTTATCATCAACCCTTGATTCCTCAGTATACTGGGCAACTTTTCAAACTCTTTGAGGGGGAAAAAAAAGTTGTAAACGTCTCTGAGAATAAACGTAAACACGCAAATCAGACCAATCCATAACCATAAACGCAATCTCTGCCACAAAAAGTGAGTGCGCCAAGCTTGGTATTCAACAGAAAATGCACCTGTAGTTGGTGGAGGAATCACTTCCATCCACCACTTCTGCACAGTTCGCCATAAATTAGCCATCAGCGTCTCACCCAATTTGCCAATTTTCCTGACTGCTACAACACCCTCATAAACTTTATTATGTGGTCTATGCACGATTCTCATAAAAGTACTGAAATGGCAATTTTCAGTTACCGTCTTTATGTAGTTAAATAAGTCAGCAGAAATAAATCAAACTATGTTAAGTAACTTAAAATAATTGAAATGATTTTGTAGTCAGGGCTTTAAACCTTTTTTGTAAAGCCCTGCAAGTATAGCTTTGCTTACCGCACAGCTATGCCCGTAGGGGTTTACACTACAAACCTGTAATTATTTACACTGTCCTACTTACTCCAGAAGGTATAAATTATTTTGGAGATTTTTTGGGGAACACAAGGCGCTGAATTTTGTACTTAAACGCCTGCTAAAGTAGTCTCTCGCAGTTGCTCGACTAATCTATGTAAATTACCTGTGTTGAGGCGATAACTTAGAGGATGGGCGATTAGCCGCGCTGTACTTTCATACAAGGTAGTAATTTCGATTAAACCATTTTCTCGTAAAGTCCGCCCTGTAGAAACCAAATCCACGATCGCCTCAGACATCCCCGTAATTGGGCCTAGTTCTACTGAACCATACAAGGGTACTATTTCTATAGGTAAATCTAGACTATGGAAATATTCACGAGCGCAATTAACATATTTAGAAGCAACTCGCCCATGAGGCGGTAAATCTAAAGGTGATTTATAGGAACTAGATGCTTTGACAGCCACTGACATCCGACAGTAACCAAACTGTAAATCAACTAAATGTGCAACTTGCGGCTTTTTTTCTCGCAGCACATCGTAACCGATAATTCCCAGTTGTGCCTGACCATATTCTACATACACAGGCACATCTTGTCCCCGCACCAACAGTCCTTTTGCTTGCCCGCTAGCATCGGGAATCTGAAGTTGGCGGGTTCCAGAATCTAAAAAAGCACTAAAATCCAATCCTACGGATTGCAGCAGGCGGATGCTATTTTTAAGTAGTTCCCCTTTCGGTAACGCAACAGTGAGCATAATTTTTCGTGGTATCTTTGGCTACGGAAAATTTGCACAACAGGGGAATCCCTGCAAGCAAGTGTCCTGGTCTTGACAATTCATTTATTATTGAGAATATCTCTATTGCTTACCAAAAGCAGCATGAGAATTTTATTAGTTGATGATGAAGTTGAATTAACTGACCCTTTAAGTCGCGTATTAATACGTGAGGGTTATAGTGTGGATACGGCTTATGATGGTACAACTGGTAGCGAACTGGCAGCAGCAGGTAGTTATGATCTACTGATTTTAGATTGGATGCTGCCAGGAAAAACAGGTTTAGAGATTTGCCAAAAATTGCGCCGCCAAGGTAAAGCTACTCCTGTGCTGTTTCTCACGGCTAAAGATACTTTAGATGACCGCGTAGAAGGTTTAGATGCTGGTGCAGATGATTATTTAGTCAAACCGTTTGAATTGCGGGAGTTATTAGCGCGAGTCCGTGCTTTGTTGCGTCGTTCCGGTTCCCACAGCTATGACACTACTACTGGACGATTAAGTGTAGCTGATTTAGAACTTGATTACGAAAACCAAGTGGCTTACCGTCAAGGACGAATTATCGAGTTATCCCAAAAAGAAAGTCAGTTGCTACAATATTTTATGGAAAACACCGGACAATTACTGACTCACGCCCAAATTCTCCAAAATTTATGGCAGCAAGATAGTGAACAACCTAGTAGTAATGTGATAGCTGCATTAATCCGCCTACTGCGGCGTAAGATTGAGGTAGGCAAAGAAACTCAATTGATTCATACTGTTTACGGCAAAGGTTATCGCTTCGGTACTGTTGCCGTGGACTCAGCTTATTCATTTTCTCATGGCATGGATTGACAGATTAGCTAGTACAGATTTCTCAACTTGGGTACAACAAGCCAAAACCGCAGCCTTAAAAGGAAAAGTTAGCGATCGCATTCCCCAATTAGCTGTGGCTAATCCTGGTTGGTTTGCCGTTTACATTTGCTGTGAATCCGGGCAAACTTTTAGTCAAGGAGACACGGCTTGTGTGTTTCCATTGATGAGTGCAATCAAGCCGTTTTCTTTGCTTTATCTTTTGGAACATCTAGGAATAGAGACAGTTCTGCAATGGGTTGGGGTTGAACCCTCCAATGCACCATTTAATTCTTTAGAGCAATTAATTGCTGATGCTGGACACCCCCGCAATCCCATGATTAATAGTGGCGCTATCACTCTGGCTGATAAGTTACCAGGAAAAGATGGTAACCAACGCACTCAACTATTTTGTCAATGGCTGAACCAATTAGCAGGTTGTCAACTTCAGTTAGATGAGGGAATGTTGGCTTCAGTGCGCTCATTACGTTCTCCAGCTAATCAAGCGATCGCCAATTATCTTACCGCCACAGGACATTTAGATCATCCTGAATTAGCCCTTGACACTTATGAGCAAATATGCTGTATATCCGGACGAGTTAAAGATCTAGCTTTGTTAGGAAAACTTTTAGCTTGTGAACATAGCTTATTAGAAACACAACATCGCCAAATTGTCAATGCTGTAATGTTAACCTGTGGGCTGTACGAAGCTTCTGCCCAGCTCGCCGTCAAGATTGGTTTACCAATGAAATCCGGGATTAGTGGTGGATTATTAGTTATCGTACCAAATGCAGGTGCGATCGCTTGCTACAGTCCCGCCTTAGATATAGCAGGAAATCCAGTAGGAGCGATCGCTTTTATTCAGGCTTTATCGCAAGGGTTACAGTTGAGTATCTTTAGTTAAACACTGCCTCCTGAAAGCTAATTATTTTCCGTGCTGGTAACTCTGTATTCCCCAGCTTTTTGCTCCTGTTCTGGTGTAGGTACCACATTGGGAGATGGTGTGACATTTGGCAGCTGACGCGGATTGAAATATCGTTTTAATTCTGGTTTTTCTGGATTGGGAGCAATTTTCGTAGGTAACAGCGTTGGTTCATCTGTAGGTATTACCTCTGGTTTTGGGGATTCAATAATCTCTGGTAGTGTCGGCGGTAAAGTAGGTGATGGTTCAACATTGGGACTAGGGCGACGGTTGAAGAATTTGCCAAATCTCGACTTTTCTGGCTCAGGTGTTATTGTTTCTGGTTCTTCACTCGCTTCAGGTGTAGGTGTTACCTCTGGTTTTGGGGACTCAATAATCTCTGGTAGTGTCGGCGGTAAGCTAGGTGATGGTTCAACGCTGGGACTTTCTGGTTCTTCAGGTTGTTGTAAATCAGTTTTTGGAGTGAGCTGTGGTTCTGGTATTTTTTCCACAGCAGGTGCAGGCGTAGGTTCAATAGCTGGTTTCTTAACGTAATTTTGGTCTACAATTCCACGCACCTCATCAGCTTTCAGTTCTCCTCTAACAATTCTGGAAAGGGTGTCTTTACCCTTGGGCTGGTAATTAATTAATCTAGCTGTGGTGTTGAAAGCATTTTTTACAGGATTTCCCTGATTATCGAGAAATTCCAGTTTTACCCAGTTTTTACCAGGTTGGAAACCCTTAAGATAAATTGCCTGCCAGCGATCTAAAATGAAACTTTCGCCATTGATTGTGCAGCGAATGCGCCAATCACTAATTGTGTCGTTGGGATTGTCTTTAGCGGCAAGGCGTAAAGGAGCGTTAGTTAAGTAAAAGTCCAGTAAAATTGGTTCTGCTCCATAGTCGCCTTTAGGACGGCTGTAAGTTAAGACAGGCAGATCCGAATCTGGGTTATTGTCGTCGGTTGTGGTAAAAACGTGAAATGTTGTCTGGGCATAAGCACCTTCATTTTTAAAGCTTTCGTGCCAGGGACGAGAAGCAAAGACGCGCAGGGTATGTGTACCAGGGGATAAGTCTGACAAAACTAGAGGTTGATTTAGGTCGTATACAGCTATATAAGGTTGGTTATCGAGAATTACGTGTAAATGGGGGCCTAATTCCAGTTGAGCATCTTTGAATATTGGTAAATCCTTTACCTGAAAGCTGACTGAGACTGTGTTCTCTTGGATAACTGCATTTGGTTGGGGAGTAACTATGGTCACGTGTGGACGATAAACTTCTAAAGTGGGGCGTAATTCTTGAATCACTTCTGGTGGTGAGACTTCTGAAAATTGTTGAGAAATCTGAGAAGTCTGTGAACGGTTTTCTCTATAGTTAACAGACGCTTCTTGGCTACCAGCTTTTTCACTACAACTGGTTAAACTCAAGACCAGCACTAATGTCATCAGCCATTTAAAAATAGTAAATCTCAAAGAGAAGATCGGATATAACACCGCTTTGTGCCACGATTTCATGCCTTTTACCCTGGTGATAGTCGTCAGTAACAGACAAGTTATTTTGGCTTAAACTGTCCATCGGACACCATAGCTCAAAAGGTGAAATCTATCCCAGATGCCATAATCTTTTCTTTTGCCTTTCTGGAGTAACTGCAAAATCATTAATAATCTTAACAGTTTTTCCCGTAGCAATTGAAACATGAAAGAAATTCCAGGAATAACTGTAGCAAAGGCTCTAATGCCAGATATATTGCCTCAACTTATAAATTTTACGAATTGTTATCCTTTGTAAATTAAATGAAGAAACCCTTGACTTTTTGCTCAAGTGTTTGAAGTTAAAAAGCAGATAAGGCAATTATTTCAGGGAATTTGAATTATTGTTAAAATGTGTCTAACAATGTACCAGTCAAGACTCTATAATTCAACAGAAACAAACTTCCACATAGAGTCTTCAATCACTGCTCCAGGAAATTTCTGTAGTTTGCGACTAAGGTTAACTTTGTGGTATTCATGATTCCTCATTCCTTATCAAGAGAGGAGGTCGAATGACGATTAGTCCTCCGGAGCGAGAGGAAAAAAAGGCAAGAGTCATAGTCGATAAAGATCCGGTTCCTACCTCATTTGAAAAATGGGCAAAGCCGGGGCACTTTGACAGATCCTTAGCCAGAGGGCCCAAAACCACCACATGGATTTGGAACCTTCATGCACTCGCCCACGATTTTGATACACATACAAGCGATTTAGAAGACATTTCCCGTAAAATCTTCGCGGCACACTTCGGGCACCTTGCTGTAGTGGCGATTTGGTTAAGCGGGATGTTATTCCACGGCGCTAAGTTCTCGAATTACGAAGCCTGGTTAAGCGACCCCTTAAATGTGAGTCCTAGTGCTCAAGTCGTTTGGCCTATTGTTGGACAAGACATTTTAAATGGTGATGTCGGTGGAGGCTTCCACGGTATTCAAATCACCTCTGGCTTGTTCCAAGTATGGCGTGGCTGGGGTATTACAAGCTCATTCCAGCTTTATGTAACAGCCATTGGCGGCTTGGTACTAGCAGGCTTGTTCTTGTTCGCTGGTTGGTTCCATTACCACAAGCGCGCTCCCAAACTGGAATGGTTCCAGAATGTGGAGTCTATGCTGAATCACCACTTGGCAGTATTGCTAGGTTGTGGCTCCTTGGGATGGGCTGGACACTTGATTCATGTGTCCGCACCAGTCAACAAACTTTTGGATGCAGGTGTGGCTGCTAAAGACATACCCCTGCCCCACGAGTTCATTCTGAACAAAGACTTGCTGACAGAGCTATATCCCAGCTTTGCCAATGGTTTAACACCATTCTTCACCTTGAACTGGGGTCAGTATGCTGACTTCCTCACCTTCAAGGGCGGTCTAAATCCAGTAACAGGCGGCTTGTGGTTGACAGATATTTCTCATCACCACCTGGCGATCGCAGTCCTGTTCATCGTTGCTGGTCACATGTACCGTACCAACTGGGGTATCGGTCACAGCATTAAAGAGATCCTAGAAAACCATAAAGGTCCCTTCACTGGTGAAGGTCACAAGGGTCTCTACGAAAACATGACCACTTCCTGGCACGCTCAGTTGGCAACTAACCTTGCTTTCTTGGGTTCACTGACGATCATCATTGCTCACCACATGTACGCAATGCCCCCGTATCCGTACTTGGCAACGGACTACGCTACGCAATTGTGTATATTCACTCACCATATGTGGATAGGTGGCTTCCTGATCGTTGGTGGTGCGGCTCACGCGGCTATCTTCATGGTGCGTGATTACGATCCTGTTGTTAACCAAAACAACGTACTAGATCGGGTGATTCGTCACCGGGATGCTATCATCTCTCACCTGAACTGGGTGTGTATTTTCCTCGGCTTCCACAGCTTCGGACTGTACATCCACAACGACACAATGCGTGCCTTGGGACGTCCCCAAGACATGTTCTCCGACACAGCAATTCAGTTGCAGCCAGTATTTGCTCAGTGGGTGCAAAACCTGCACACCCTGGCTCCTGGTGGCACTGCTCCCAATGCTTTAGAACCAGTTAGTTATGCCTTTGGCGGCGGTATCTTGGCTGTAGGTGGCAAAGTAGCAATGATGCCCATTGCTTTGGGTACGGCGGACTTTTTAGTTCACCATATCCACGCCTTCACAATTCACGTTACCGTCCTGATTCTGCTCAAAGGTGTGCTGTTCGCCCGCAGTTCTCGTCTGATTCCAGACAAAGCAAACCTAGGCTTCCGTTTCCCTTGCGACGGTCCAGGTCGTGGTGGCACATGTCAAGTATCTGGTTGGGACCATGTGTTCCTCGGACTGTTCTGGATGTATAACTCCCTGTCGATTGTAATTTTCCACTTCAGTTGGAAAATGCAATCAGATGTCTGGGGAACAGTAGACGCAGCTGGTAATGTATCTCACATTACTGGTGGTAACTTTGCCCAAAGTGCTATCACCATCAACGGCTGGTTGCGTGACTTCTTGTGGGCACAAGCTTCACAAGTAATCAACTCCTACGGCAGTGCGCTATCTGCCTATGGTCTACTCTTCTTAGGCGCTCACTTTGTCTGGGCATTCAGTTTAATGTTCCTATTCAGTGGTCGCGGCTACTGGCAAGAACTCATTGAGTCCATTGTTTGGGCACATAATAAACTGAAAGTAGCTCCAGCAATTCAGCCTCGCGCTCTGAGCATCATTCAGGGTCGAGCTGTAGGTGTGGCTCACTACCTCTTAGGAGGAATTGTCACCACTTGGGCATTCTTCCACGCACACATCCTTTCAGTAGGGTAGCAATTCAGTTAAGGAGTGCTGAGTGCTGAGTGCTGAGTTCAAAACTTAGGACTCAAAACTCAGAACTCCAAAAGCTGACACCTGATGGCTAAAGGTCAGAGGATTTATCAAACCTATGGCAACAAAATTTCCCAAATTTAGCCAGGATCTCGCACAGGACCCGACTACGCGTCGGATATGGTATGCGATCGCTACAGGCAACGACTTTGAAAGCCACGATGGCATGACAGAAGAAAATCTTTACCAAAAGATTTTCGCCACTCACTTCGGTCACTTGGCAATCATTTTCCTGTGGGCTTCCAGCCTCCTGTTCCACGTGGCCTGGCAAGGTAACTTTGAACAGTGGATTAAAGATCCCCTGCATGTCCGCCCAATCGCCCATGCGATTTGGGACCCCCACTTTGGTAAACCTGCTATCGAAGCATTTACCCAAGCTGGTGCTAGCAATCCCGTAAACATTGCTTATTCTGGTGTTTACCACTGGTGGTATACCATCGGTATGCGGACGAACAGCGAACTGTACACCGGTTCCGTGTTCCTCCTCTTGTTGGCAGCATTATTCTTATTTGCTGGTTGGTTGCACTTGCAACCCAAGTTCCGTCCTAGCCTCTCTTGGTTTAAGAGTGCTGAACCCCGTTTGAACCACCACTTAGCTGGTTTGTTTGGTGTTAGCTCCTTGGCTTGGGCTGGTCACTTGATTCACGTTGCCATCCCCGAATCTCGCGGACAGCACGTTGGTTGGGATAACTTCTTAACCACATTGCCCCACCCAGCCGGTTTGACACCATTCTTCACAGGTAACTGGGGCGTTTACGCTCAGAACCCTGACACTGCCAGCCATATTTTTGGTACATCTCAAGGTTCAGGTACAGCGATTCTGACTTTCTTGGGTGGATTCCATCCTCAGACAGAATCCTTGTGGTTGACCGACATGGCTCACCACCACTTGGCGATCGCAGTTATCTTCATTGTTGCTGGTCACATGTACCGGACTAACTTTGGAATTGGTCACAGCATCAAAGAAATGCTCAACTCCAAATCCGGTTTAGTACCTGGTAGCAAGAGTGAAGGTCAATTCAACCTGCCTCACCAAGGTCTGTACGACACCATTAACAACTCACTGCACTTCCAGCTGTCTCTAGCTTTGGCAGCACTAGGAACCATCACTTCCTTGGTAGCGCAGCACATGTACTCCCTGCCTCCTTACGCATTCATTGCTAAGGACTACACAACTCAGGCAGCGCTGTACACTCACCACCAGTATATTGCTGGCTTCTTGATGGTTGGTGCCTTCGCCCATGCCGCCATCTTCTGGGTACGTGACTACGACCCCGAACAAAACAAGGGCAACGTACTTGACCGTGTGCTGAAGCACAAAGAAGCGATCATCTCTCACCTCAGCTGGGTATCGCTATTTTTAGGCTTCCACACCCTCGGTTTGTATGTACACAACGACGTAGTAGTTGCTTTCGGTACTCCTGAAAAGCAAATCTTGATTGAACCTGTGTTCGCACAATTCATTCAAGCTGCTCACGGTAAAGTACTGTACGGCTTAGATACCTTGTTGTCTAACCCCGACAGCATCGCCTACACAGCTTATCCTAACTACGGCAACGTTTGGTTAGGTGGCTGGTTAGATGCCATCAACTCTGGCACCAATTCCTTGTTCTTAACAATTGGCCCTGGCGACTTCCTGGTACACCACGCATTCGCTCTGGCTATTCACACCACCACCCTAGTACTTGTTAAAGGTGCTTTGGATGCTCGTGGTTCCAAGCTGATGCCCGATAAAAAGGACTTCGGTTATGCCTTCCCTTGCGATGGTCCAGGCCGTGGCGGTACTTGCGACATCTCTGCTTGGGACTCCTTCTACCTAGCTATGTTCTGGATGTTGAACACCATTGGTTGGGTAACCTTCTACTGGCACTGGAAACATCTAGGTATTTGGCAAGGTAACGTTGCTCAGTTCAACGAAAACTCCACTTACTTAATGGGCTGGTTCCGTGATTACCTCTGGGCTAACTCTGCTCAGTTAATTAACGGATACAATCCCTACGGCGTGAATAACCTGTCTGTTTGGGCTTGGATGTTCCTATTTGGCCACCTAGTTTGGGCAACTGGTTTCATGTTCCTCATCTCTTGGAGAGGATACTGGCAAGAGTTGATTGAAACCCTTGTTTGGGCACACGAGCGTACACCTCTAGCTAACTTAGTTCGCTGGAAAGATAAGCCCGTTGCTCTCTCCATCGTTCAAGCTCGCTTGGTAGGTCTAGCCCACTTCACTGTCGGCTATGTTGTGACCTATGCAGCGTTCTTGATTGCCTCCACTGCTGGTAAGTTCGGTTAATTCAATTGCTAGTTTTGTAGGTTAATAAAAATCCCCTGCTGTAAGGTGGGGGATTTTTTGTTGGGGATAAAGACAAAATTAGAGACACAGCAACGCTACATCTCTAAAAAATTTCTGAATCACGCATATTTAATTTCGGTCGATATCTAATTAACTCCTCTGAGTTTGCGAGTATTATCAACTAAACTCTGAGCAAACTTATCAAACCTTTCGGAGAGTTTTTCATCCAGTAGTTTCCCTTCAGGACTAAAAGCGCTCCAGGCTTGTCCAATAGCAATTTGCTCAGGGATTACCCAGCCGTGTACCCACCTAACAATCAGCCGTAGCTCATTTAGGGCGTTGCTATTAGACTGACCTCCCAACACACTCAGCACTCCTGTCACCTTACCAGATAGCTCTTCAAAACTCATCAAATCAAGGGTGTTTTTTAGTACACCACTAACGCCACCATGATATTCGGGTGTAGCTAAAATTAATCCATCAGCACCACTAACAGTATTACGTAGTCGCTGAACATCTGGGTATTCTGGATATTCTTTTCCAGCATTGCAAAATGGCAAATGCAATTGCCGCAAATCCAAAATTTCTACCTCTGCACCCAAGGCTTCTACTCGTTGTGCTGCTACTTGCAAAGCGAGCTGGGTGTATGAGTCAGTTCTTAAACTACCACCAAGTCCTACAATTTTCACCATAATTCACCCATCAACTCAATAATTAGCTACTATCACCAGGATACTTAAAAAGCGAAGTCATTACGATTATGTTTATTTATATTAGCGATTTAGATTGTCGTCGTCAAATTACATGGAGGAAAATCCAGAAGTCATAATAATAACGAAGAAAAACTGGGGAACAGCTTTGTGTAGAAGTTAGACTAGATGAGAAAATAGTGATTTCCAGTTATTGCAGTTTTTGCTAGAAGAATAGGCATAAAACCAGCGCTCAGCTGATGCCAGCAGACAAAGGGTAATTATTATGAAAAATTTCGGGAACAAGGCATTGATGAAGCAAAGATCAGCCGCCCTAGCAGCTAGTTTACTGATGTTGCCAGGTATTTTCGTGGGTACTCCTGCCTTGGCGCAAAAAGCAGAGCGCGACTCCCTAACATATGGTGAGTTGATCAAGAAAACGGAGAAAGGGGAAGTTCAAAAAGTAGAGCTTGACGAAACTGAACAGATAGCCAAGGTTTATCTCAAGGGTCAAAAGCCAGATGCACCACCAATACAAGTCAGGCTTTTGAATCAAAACACTGAATTAATTAACACACTGAAAGAACAAGACGTTGATTTTGGACAGGTTTCCTCTGCCAACAGCAGGATTGCTGTAGGGCTATTGATTAACCTCATGTGGATTTTACCACTGGTCGCTTTGATGTTATTGTTTCTCCGGCGCTCTACCAATGCTTCTAACCAAGCGATGAACTTTGGCAAATCTAGAGCGCGCTTTCAAATGGAGGCCAAAACCGGAGTAAAATTTGAAGACGTAGCTGGGGTGGAAGAAGCTAAGGAAGAACTAGGAGAAGTCGTTACCTTCCTCAAGCAGCCAGAAAGATTTACTGCTGTAGGCGCACGCATTCCCAAAGGTGTACTGTTAATTGGCCCTCCAGGAACTGGTAAAACTTTACTAGCAAAAGCGATCGCGGGGGAAGCAGGTGTACCTTTCTTTAGCATTTCCGGCTCGGAATTTGTAGAAATGTTCGTGGGTGTGGGTGCATCCCGTGTGCGTGACCTATTTAAGAAAGCTAAGGACAATGCCCCTTGCTTAATATTTATCGATGAAATTGATGCCGTCGGTAGGCAAAGGGGTACTGGTATCGGCGGCGGTAACGATGAGAGAGAACAAACCCTCAACCAACTGCTGACCGAAATGGACGGTTTTGAAGGTAATACAGGCATCATTATTATTGCTGCCACTAACCGCCCAGATGTCCTAGATGCAGCCTTACTCAGACCTGGACGCTTTGATCGACAAGTAATTGTGGATGCACCGGATCTCAAAGGACGCTTGGAAATTTTGAAAGTCCATTCACGCAATAAGAAAATTGATCCCAGTGTATCCTTAGATGCGATCGCTCGGCGGACTCCTGGTTTTACTGGTGCTGATTTAGCCAACTTACTCAACGAAGCAGCGATTCTCACTGCCAGAAGACGCAAAGAAGCGATCACCATTTTAGAGGTGGATGATGCGGTGGATCGAGTTGTAGCAGGTATGGAAGGTACTGCCTTAGTAGACAGCAAGAACAAACGCTTAATTGCTTACCATGAAGTCGGACACGCCTTAATTGGCACATTACTCAAAGACCATGACCCAGTGCAGAAAGTTACCCTCATCCCACGGGGACAAGCACTAGGATTAACTTGGTTTACTCCCAACGAAGAACAAGGGTTAATTTCTCGTTCTCAAATCAAAGCCAGAATTACTGCAACTTTGGGTGGTCGCGCCGCCGAAGAAATTGTTTTCGGTAAGCCGGAAGTAACTACAGGCGCTGGCAATGACCTGCAACAGGTTACTTCAATGGCACGGCAAATGGTGACACGCTTCGGGATGTCTGATTTGGGGCCACTGTCCTTGGAAAATCAGAGTAGCGAGGTGTTTTTAGGACGTGATTGGATGAATAAATCAGAATATTCGGAAGAAATTGCCGCCAAGATTGATTCACAAGTGCGCGAGATTGTCAATAGTTCTTATATCAAAGCCAAAGAATTGCTGCAAGAAAACCGCACAGCCTTAGAGCGTTTAGTAGATTTGTTGGCAGACCAAGAAACAATTGAGGGTGAACTGTTCCGCCAAATTGTCGCTGAACATAACCAAATAACTGATGAAAAATTGGCTGTGTCTCATTAATATAGCAAAGTGCTGAGTGCCTTTCTAAGTGCTGAGTGCTGAGTATAGACCCAGCAGCCAGCTAAATGTTCTTGAAAAAATCCCCTGGCTAAGATACCCAGGGGATTGAGTAAATAATTCTCTAATGAGGATGTTATTTGTTTATTTACCACTACCTATTTTTCTGGGTTTCTTGGTATGTTATTAGTTAAAAAAATGACTTTTTAACCACAAAGGCACTAAGGCACAAAGATGGAAAAGGCTGGGCTAAAAACCAGAGAGTTGCCAAACAAACGAAATCCTGCTAGCTTTTATGCTTAAAATTGCTTAGAAGGTCAATATATATGTTCACATGTCAAATTGACCATTTGCAGGACGACCCAAGCTATGCTGACTGAAATTTTCCCCTTCCGTTTTGAGTTAGACACGATCGCGATCGCTGGAACAAGCGTATGGTCATTGGCGCTATATCTGGCGTTTTCTCCAGTCAGTGAATGGGTCATAGAGCAACTAAATCGCTGGTTCAACTTTGCCGAGCGATCGCTTTACACCAGCCAGACAGAATTTGAAAAGACACGTAAAGCCAGAGAATCCCAAAACGCCTTTTATGCCTCACTATTCAGCATCATACCCTTTCTTATATTTGGCGCTTTATGCAACTGGGGAGTAGAAATTAGCTTAGGACGCAGTTGGGCAATTAGCGTCGGTATACTTGCCTGTATTGGTTCCGGTATTTACGAATTAGGACGCAGAGATGGTCAGTCTTCTGATTAAAGCTAAAATTTATACCTAGTATTAATCAAGAATTTCTCAAACTCAAAAGATAGAAATATTGGCAATCTTTGCGTAACTCTGTCTTGAAAAGTTTGCTCAACTGGGGGAACCCCCGCACACAACTTTTCGCTGCGCTACCTTAGCGTTCCTCTGCGTTAAAAAACATTACTTCTGTACCTCACCACCAAATATGAATCAATTCAAAATTCAAAATAAAAACATTTCTCTATTTTTCCATTTCTTCTTTCACTAAAACTGCCAACTTACGTGCCGCACCACTTTCACCCCGAACACTGCGGAGTTTATTTCGCATCTCATCTAACTTTTGCGGATGATCCAAAAAATCCAACAAAATTTCCCCCACATCTTGCGGCTGGAGTTTACCCACAAGTTCCGGTACTATCTCTGCTTTTGCCCAAATATTCGGCCAAGCTAACAAACCCTTACGACTTAATACCAACCAATTAATTGCTTTGGCAAAACTAGAACCCACAACAGGCAAATTAGCTAACAATCCTGGTAAACCATCCCAAGAACGCATCGCATCAAGTTGCTGAGTTGGGATCACAACAATCATCGGTACAGCCAAAGCACCGAGTTCAGCTGTGTTTGCACCTACGGTAGTTAAACAAATACTACAATGAGATAATAATTCATAGGCGGGATTTTCTCTGCACAACTCTACACACAAGCCTGTTTCTGTTTTCAGAATCGGATTGTCCGACTCGACTAAAACAGCAGAGGAACTGCCAAAAACTTTCACAAAAGGATTTTTCTGCTGGTCAGCAAAACTAGCTAAAGTTGGTAAATCCAAAGTCGGTGCTACCGGAATCACAAACTTGGTTTGAGGTCTTTTGGCGTAGATATATTCAGCAACTGCCAAGCATAATGGCACTCCTTGGGATAGTTTTGCTGCTTTTGACCCTGGTAGTAAACCAATGATTTCCGTAGGGGATGGTGCGTTTTGAGTAATACTGGTTTGTGCTTCTACCATTAAATCTCCCACAACTGTAAATTTGTGAGCATGTTTTGGCGATACTCGTTCAGCCACTTTTGGCTGCATAATACCAAAGCGGTCGATCCAATTATGCCAACGCGCATCCCATTCAGCGTAAACAACTGTGCGATATCCCAATTTTTTACCAATGACCACCGGAAAAATTTGATCACCACCGAGGAAAACAACTACACCGCGATCGCGCCAATCCCAATTTTCCCATGTCTTACCCCATAGCAAAAACTGCCAAAAATGCTCTGCTGCTTGTACTCTATCCACTTCTAGATAACTCAAAGCGATCGCAGCTTCTTTACCACTGGCATTTGGACAAGGCGACAAAACCACAGAAATCCGAATCTGAGAACGATCATCACCTAGCTCTTGCCGCAAAGCCTTAACAACAGGACGTACCCAGGTTGTTAACTCACCAGGGCCATTGGAAAGAATCAAAATATCAACTGCTTGAGTCATTTGTTAACTAAGTCATGAGTTATTTTATCCCAAGGTAGGTAGAAACCCTACCCCTAATGTCGGGCTTGATTCAATTGCGTACAGCCTGGCGGCATCCGTAGGCTCTATTGCGAATTGGTTTCATTTTCTCCTCCCAGTCCCTAATCCCCAGTACCCACTCACTTAATTATTAAGAAAAATTTACACAATTGTGAGTATACACTTTTATATTTTTCAACATTTATAAATAAATATTTATTTTTTTATATCGATTTGTGTCATATAGACCACAAAATGCTCAACTGGTAAAGTTTTTCTGATAAAAAATTCATATTGCCGAAAAAAAATCATGAAGTAAATCTGGCGGCGGATGTCGTTCAGAACTTCAGTTAGAGAACACGCATCAAAGGAGCCAAGGAAGCATGTTCACACACGTCAAGTCCACCATTAGACATATTGCGCCTGATAACTTACGCGGACGTAATTTAATCAAGGTGGTCTATGTCGTGCTTGAGTCCCAGTACCAAAGTGCATTGTCGCAAGCTGTTAGCACGATTAACTCGAACAACCCCAATTTAGCGATTGAAATCAGTGGGTACTTGATCGAGGAACTCCGAGACCCAGAGAACTATGAAGAGTTCAAACGGGATATGGAAACTGCTAATATCTTTATCGCCTCACTTATTTTCATAGAAGACTTAGCACAAAAAGTAGTTACTGCTGTTGAACCATACCGCGATCGCCTGGATGTTTCTGTGGTGTTCCCATCCATGCCAGAAGTCATGCGCCTGAATAAAATGGGTAGCTTTTCTTTGGCACAATTGGGTCAATCAAAGAGTGCGATCGCTCAATTCATGCGGAAACGCAAGGAGAAATCCGGGGCTGGCTTCCAAGATGGGATGCTGAAACTGTTACGTACTCTGCCCCAAGTATTAAAGTTCTTGCCAATGGAAAAGGCACAGGACGCACGAAATTTCATGCTCAGTTTTCAGTATTGGCTGGGAGGTTCACCAGAAAACCTGGAAAACTTCTTGCTGATGCTGGCTGATAAATATGTATTTAAAGAAGTAGACAAACGAAATTTTGCATTGCCTACATATCAAGCGCCAGTTGTCTATCCCGACATGGGGATATGGCATCCTTTGGCGACGACTATGTTTGAGGATGTAAAAGAATACCTGAATTGGTATACAGCCCGCAAGGATATTTCTAGTGATCTTAAAGATCCCTTAGCGCCTTGTGTAGGGTTAGTATTACAACGGACACATCTAGTTACAGGTGATGATGCTCATTATGTAGCGATCGTCCAGGAATTGGAATCACTCGGTGCCAAGGTAATTCCTGTATTTGCTGGTGGGTTGGATTTCTCCAAACCCGTGGATGCTTACTTCTATGAACCGACTACTAAAACAGCGTTAATTGACGCAGTAGTTTCCTTGACTGGTTTTGCTTTGGTAGGAGGCCCAGCCAGACAAGATCATCCCAAAGCCATTGAATCACTCAAACGCCTGAATCGTCCTTACATGGTGGCGTTACCCTTAGTTTTCCAAACCACAGAAGAATGGTTGGATAGTGACTTGGGGTTACATCCCATTCAAGTAGCTTTGCAAATTGCTATTCCAGAATTGGATGGAGCCATTGAGCCGATAATTTTATCAGGTAGAGATGGGGCGACAGGTAAGGCGATCGCTCTGCAAGATCGAGTGGAAGCAGTAGCCCAACGGGCATTAAAATGGGCTAATCTGCGTCGTAAACCCAAACTCAACAAAAAAGTTGCCATTACCGTTTTCAGCTTCCCTCCAGATAAAGGTAATGTAGGTACAGCCGCTTACTTAGATGTATTCGGTTCCATCTACGAAGTGATGAAGGGACTGAGAAACAACGGCTACGACGTCCAAGAAATTCCCGAAAGTGCCCAAGCGTTAATGGAAGAAGTCATCCATGATGCCCAAGCGCAATATGCCAGCCCAGAACTCAACATTGCCTACAGGATGTCTGTACCAGAGTATGAGGCACTCACCCCTTACTCGCAACGCCTAGAAGAAAACTGGGGGCCACCGCCAGGACATCTCAACAGCGATGGTCAAAATTTGCTGATTTACGGTAAACAATTTGGTAACGTCTTCATCGGAGTTCAACCCACATTTGGTTACGAAGGTGACCCCATGCGGTTATTATTCTCCCGTTCTGCTAGTCCTCATCACGGTTTTGCTGCGTACTACACCTATTTAGAGCAAATTTGGGGCGCAGATGCAGTCCTGCACTTTGGCACACATGGTTCCTTGGAATTCATGCCAGGTAAACAAATGGGGATGTCGGGAGATTGTTACCCCGATAACTTAATTGGCACAATTCCCAATCTGTATTACTACGCAGCTAATAACCCCAGCGAAGCCACCATTGCTAAACGTCGCAGTTACGCCGAGACAATTTCTTACCTAACACCACCCGCAGAAAATGCAGGTTTATACAAAGGTTTGAAGGAACTTAGCGAATTAATTGCTTCTTACCAAACTTTAAAAGATAGTGGGCGCGGTATTCCTATTGTCAATACCATCATGGATAAATGCCGCATCGTCAACCTGGATAAAGACATTAATTTACCAGAAACCGATGCCAAAGATATGACCGCCGATGAGCGCGATCGCATTGTTGGTAGCGTCTATCGTAAACTAATGGAAATTGAGTCGAGGTTGTTACCTTGTGGGTTGCACGTCATTGGTAAACCACCAACTGCGGAAGAAGCAGTGGCTACCCTGGTTAACATCGCCAGCTTAGACCGTCAAGAAGAAGAAATTCTCAGCTTACCCCGCATCATTGCCAACAGCATCGGGCGTAACATTGATGAAATTTACCAAAACAGTGACTTGGGTATTTTAGAAGATGTCCAACTTTTGCAAGACATCACCTTAGCCACCCGTGAAGCAGTAGGCGCACTAGTCAAAGCCCAAACCGACGCTGAAGGACGAGTTTCTTTAGTTTCCCGGTTGAACTTCTTCAACATGGGTAAAAAAGAACCTTGGGTAGAAGCATTGCATCAAGCAGGTTATCCCAAAGTTGATAGCGCCGCCCTAAAACCTCTATTTGAGTATTTGGAATTTTGCTTACAACAAGTTTGTGCAGATAACGAACTCGGCGCATTACTCCAAGGCTTAGAAGGTGAATATGTTCTACCTGGCCCTGGTGGTGACCCCATCCGCAACCCGGATGTATTGCCTACAGGTAAGAATATCCATGCCCTTGACCCCCAATCAATTCCTACATCAGCCGCTGTCCAATCAGCCAAAATTGTTGTAGATCGGCTATTGGCACGCAACAAGGCTGAAAATGAGGGTAGATGGCCAGAAACCATCGCCTGTGTCCTCTGGGGAACCGATAACATCAAAACCTACGGTGAATCCCTAGCACAAATCATGTGGATGATTGGTGTGCGTCCGGTTCCCGATGCCTTGGGACGAGTGAACAAGTTGGAATTGATACCTCTAGAAGAATTGGGAAGACCCAGAATTGATGTAGTCATCAACTGTTCCGGCGTATTCCGTGACTTGTTCATCAACCAAATGAACTTGCTAGACCAGGGCGTGAAAATGGCTGCTGAAGCCGACGAACCTTTAGAAATGAACTTTGTTCGTAAACACGCTTTGCAACAAGCCGAGGAAATGGGAATTAATCTGCGTCAAGCAGCGACTCGCGTTTTCTCTAATGCTTCTGGTTCTTACTCGTCAAATATCAACTTGGCGGTAGAAAACAGCACTTGGGATAGTGAAGCCGAGTTACAGGAAATGTACCTCAAACGCAAATCATTCTCCTTCAATTCCGATAACCCTGGTGTAATGGATGAGTCACGGCAGATTTTTGAAACCTCTTTGAAAACTGCTGATGCAACTTTCCAAAATCTGGACTCTTCGGAAATTAGCTTGACAGATGTTTCTCACTACTTCGATTCAGATCCTACCAAGTTAGTGGCAAGTCTGCGGGGCGATGGTAAAAAACCAGCATCTTACATTGCAGACACCACCACAGCTAATGCACAGGTACGGTCATTATCTGAAACCGTGCGTTTAGATGCACGTACGAAATTGTTAAATCCCAAATGGTACGAGGGAATGTTATCTCACGGTTACGAAGGCGTGCGCGAACTTTCCAAGCGGTTGGTAAACACCACAGGTTGGAGTGCGACAGCCGGCGCTGTAGATAACTGGATTTATGAGGACACCAACGACACCTTCATCAAAGATGAAGAAATGCAAAAACGGTTGATGAACCTCAACCCCCATTCTTTCCGCAAGATTGTATCAACTTTGTTGGAAGTGAATGGTCGCGGTTATTGGGAAACAAGCGAGGAGAATTTAGACCGCCTACGCGAGTTGTACCAAGAAGTTGAAGACCGGATTGAAGGAATAGAATAATCAGTAGGGCAGGCATAAAGCCTGCCTTAATTTTTAAATTTAGGATATCGCTATGAACGATTTAAAGGGCTAAAAGAAAATCAGCAAATAGATGATTCAAACATTTAAAAGTAAAGCTTTAGAAAATTTATTCAAATAAAATTCTCATAAAGGATTTCCGGCAAACCTAGAAAAGAAAACTAGAATTAGACTGGAAGTTATAGATGCAGCCTTAATCGTGGACGATATTAGATTATCAGGTTATGACTTGCATGAATTAAAAGGAGATAGTAAAAGAACTTGGGCAATTAAGGTATCGGGAAACTGGCGTATAACTTTTAGCTTTGAAGATGGTGATGCTTATGATGTAAATCTTGAAGATTACCACTAATCTAGGGTGTTAGTAGGATATTAAATAGTCAGACATTGATTATGAATAACTGGCAAGATATTACGCAAGATAGATTAGTAAGACCAATACATCCTGGTGAAGTAATTGCAGATATTTTAGATGATTTAAATATTGATAGCGCGAAATTTGCAGAAATTTTAGGGGTATCTAATCAAATAGTTAATGAAATTATTAATGGTCAAAGAGCAATTACAGTAGATATAGCAATCCGTCTTGGTAAAGCTTTAGGGAACGGGCCAAGACTTTGGCTCAATCTTCAGCAAAAAGTTGATATTTGGGATGCTTTGCAAAGTCATAAAGAAGAATATGAGCAAGTTATAACACTGGTTTAGAATAAAATGCAGAAACACTTAGTGAAATTTATAAATAAATTTTAGTATGAATATGAGTCAAGAATTAATAAGATTCCAAGAGCGTTGTCATCAGTATTTTACCTGCTTCACGTTTGCGACAAGAGGACTACAAAAAGTAGTTGAAGATTTACGTCCCCACATTATAGAACAACAGAATCAGAGCTTGTTTATTGGTTCTGGACATCCTAACGAAGCAAAGCCCCATTCTAAGATTAAAATGAAAGACGCATTGTTATACTCTGAAAAAGATGGTATTTTCTCAGACACTATTGCAAAATCTATTATTGTTGCAATCTATTCGGAATGGGATGAAATGTATCGGCAAAAGATTGCTAATGAAGTGGGAGTCGAAACCAAGAGTGTAACTTCTGACCTCATGGGTGACATACGCCATGTTCGCAACTGGATTGTTCACAACAAATCTCTAGTAGATAAGAACCACACAAAAATAAAGATTTTGCCTTGGCAGTTTGATGAGGGTCAAGAACTCAAGATATCCAGTGAAATGTTCTCTATCCTGATTGGCGAAATTAATGTTATGAAAGTTGCAGTTAAAACAGCATCATAACCTACAGGTATCGTTCTTCGATAGTCTAGAAAAAAAGCAATAGCTCATCATGACAAACAGGCGATCGCTTTATGATTGTGCATAATGCGCTCGTCTTAACAAACAGGCGTTAGGGTAGCTTACCGGAGGTATCGCTAACCGTGTCATCATAGAATCAGCGTTAGCACAGCTTACCAAAGGTATCGCTTATGGTAAATAATGAGTCAAACAGATAAACTACTGGCTAAGATATTATCAGGAACATCAGACAAAAACATTGCCTTTGAACAGTTGTGTCAACTACTAATTAAACTAGGGTTTGATGAGCGTATTCGCGGTAGCCATCATATATATACAAAAGATGGTACAGAAGAAATTTTGAATCTTCAGCCCAAACAAGGAAAAGCTAAAGCTTATCAGGTCAAGCAAGTTCGTGAAGTAATTCTCAAATACGAACTAGGAGAACAAGATGAATCTGCGTTATGAAATTAATCTCTATTGGAGTAAAGAAGACCAAGCATTTATAGCAGAAGTACCAGAATTACCTGGATGTGCTGCTGATGGTGAAACTTATCAAGAAGCACTACAAAATGTAGAAGTTATTATGCAGGAATGGATTGAAACTGCTCAAGAATTGGGTCGTTTAATTCCGGAACCAAAACAGCGTTTGATGTCTGCTTAAGTGATTAAAACATAAACTGTGCTTATATTTTCAAATAGGCAGTCAAAGAGGATTATACACAGTCCATGAAAGCTTGGTTGTAAAAGTGATTGGTAAGTTAGCTGATGCTGATGCCAAATTGTTAGAGCAATTCTGAAGATATTGGTTGGGATTGTAATGCAAACTAGTGTTATTTATGGCAATACCTCAAAACTGAGAATTGAATATTTTAATCAATTCTCAAGTACCAGCTAAGAGGTAAAGAGCTTAATTCACAAGTGCGATCACTCTTGGTAAAATTTTAGGGTATGAGGTGCGTATGCTTAGCCCGTCGGCGGCATCGCTCCCATATAAACTATTATTTTATTCAAGGTAAAATCTCAAAGCTATCACAATGCTGAGGTCGAAATAATCTAAAATCTCGCTGATCTAACGTCAATATCTGTTAAGTTACATAATGTTCAGCTATAGCCATCACACTTGCATCAACAAAGTCAATTCTGCTATCTGCATACTCATTCAATATTTCCCCCACACGCATGATATCTTTATCTGTCAAAGCTACTAAAGTAAATCGGCTTGCAGATAATCCTTGTAAGAAGTCTACTACTGTCTTGACGCCTGCATTTTTTCCTACTAGATAAGCTATTTCTGCTAATACTGTTTGTGGCAATAAAATTTGCTTTTGTTGTATATATATTTTTGTAACAGTATTGTGCATTATATCTGCACGATTTAACAATGCAACCACAAAGCCAGTATCAGCTACTGATGGTGTTCTTTCCATGTCCAACCTGATTTTTCACTAATCTCATCTTGGAGAATATCTTCTGAGTTTATAGCTAAATCAGGTGTTGCTGAAAATAAGCCAATTAATGGGTCAGACACATCATTATTAACAGGTTCTACTAATTGTGTCTCCACGTATAATCTCACAGCTTCACTAATAATTGATTCGGGAGATTGACCACGTTCACTAGCTAGGTGTATGACTTTTTCCCATAAAGTCTTTTCAGGATTCCAGTTAAATGTAGAGTTCACAATATCAGTTCTTTCTTATGGGTCATAACCCAAATTATAACAATACCCCAGGCGTAAGCGTTGTTTAGCGGAGGTATCGCTCTTGGTAAAATTTTGTAGTTTGGAGTGCGTAGGCGTAGGCCGCCGGAGGGGAGGCATCGCTTCCATCTAAATCTGTCAAACCGCAGGTTTCACGCTCTGAGGTATCAAAGCATAAAATAAAATGAAATTATTTTGGTTAAGTATCCCTTTGAATAAGGTTAGTCGCTTTGAAAATGTACCTCACTAGGTCGGAAACAGCTATAAATGATTCAAACATTCCAAAATAAAGCATTGGAAAATTTATTTAGAGAAAATTTTCATAAAGGAGTTCCTGCAAACTTAGAAAAGAAAATTAGAATCAGACTTGAAGTTATAGATTCAGCTTACAGTAGATATGGCACTACGTCTTGGTAAAGCTTTAGGAAATAGTCCAAGACTTTGGCTTAATCTTCAGCAAAAACTTGACCTTTGGGATGCTTTGCAAAGCCATAAAGAAGAATATGAGCAAGTCATGACATTGATTTAGAGTAAGCTGTGATTTAATGCCTACAGAAAGTCTTAGCATAAACAGCTTTAATGATCATGCCAACGCGAATTTCAACTTGCTCAAAGTTCTCATAGTTGGTTTGCGTCATTTACCTGTGAGCTTAACTAAACCAATACCACCAAAGTAAAGTCCTAGCACTGCGCCTGCTAAAAGACTTTGGGTGAGGGGGTCAGTAGAGGGTGTGAGGACAGCACCTAATACTACTGCGCCGATAATCACGTAACGCCAGCCAGAGATCATTTTTTCAGACGAAACAATTCCCAAATTACCGAGTAACAGTTGGATTATGGGAATTTGAAATGCTAAACCAGTGCTAAATAATAGCAGCAACACAAATTCAAAATATTTATCGATTGACCATAGTTGTTCTACTACATCTGCACCATAGCTAATGAAAAAATTCAAAGCTGCGGGGATGAGAAGCAAGTAGGCAAATACTAAACCAGCTGCAAATAGCACACTCGAACCCAAAACTACTGGTCCCAGCAAACGGCGTTCGCGGCGAGTCAGTCCTGGGAGAACGAACTGGATAATTTGGTAAAGAATGAAGGGGCTAGAAAGTACTAAGCCACTGTATCCTGCGACTTTGATGGAGACAAAGAAATATTCTCCGGGAGCAAGTTGGAGAAATTTTACTCCTTGTGCTGGAATTTCGAGTAGCTGGACAATGGGCTTGACAGCCAAGAAACAGCCGACAACACCTATTGCTACCGCAATGAGTGAATAGAAAATCCTCTGTCGCAACTCTTCTAGGTGGTCGAAAAGGGACATTTCAATTTCATCTGGCAACTCATTGAGAGGGTCAAGTTCTGAGTTACCGTATTCCTCCTGAGCGATATCGGGAGTAGTTACAGCGTCTATATCTTGTAAAGGCGTCATGAGTTAGCTAAATACGCAACAATTGTTAACTATTTTATCCGGGGAAGCAGCTATTAAGAGGTGAAGTTTAGGAACCTGGGGATTGGGGGGCTGGGAATTTTATCCTCAGTCCCCATTTTGATTGATAAAATCACTTCTGTGGCAATTGTGGGTGTGTAGCTGAGTATTTTGCTACCTTAGCGGAAATTTCCGGGTTGTAAAGTCTCAAATAATTCCAGTAATTTCCAAAAACTTGCCGCACGTAATTTTTGGTTTCATTAAAGGGAATATTTTCTACAAACTCATCTGGGTCTGTTTTACCAATGGTTCGTAGCCATCTGGAGACGTTGCCGGGTCCTGCATTATAACTAGCGATCGCTAACAGGGAGTTGTTGTTATATTGCTGATGGGTATAATCCATATACCATGTCCCCAGCTTAATGTTTTGGTTGGGATCTTCTAGGTTGATGGATTTGGTGTCCAACTTAATTTTGGGGGCAATCCATTCAGCTGTACTAGGCATTACCTGCATTAAGCCAGTAGCACCAGCAACGGATTTGATTTGCGACTCAAACATGGATTCTTGACGCATCAAAGCAGTAACTAACAGGGGATTGAGTTGACGTTCTGAAGACCACTTGGCAATTTCCTGTAGATAGGGAAAAGGATAACGAGCTTGCCAGTAAGTGACCTGTTGGCTCAAAGTTTCATACTGGGCCTGTTCTTCTGGTGTTTCCCGGTCTTCCAATTTAGAAATAATGTTAATTCCTGAGAGATTGTCTCCTTTAGCTAGCCGCATCAACCCTTCTGTAAATTGCTCTGCTACTGTGGGTTGCATTTTATTGAGAAATTCTGTTTCCCATTGCAGCCAAGCATCCCGGTCTTGACCTAGCAAATACAATTCTTTGACAGTTTCTGAGCCTGCGGGTGGTATGGCACGCTGGAGTGGTAATACTTCTGGTTGCAGTTGGCGGACGCTGTTAAAGTTGCCGACATTCAGCCCCAAGATTGTCGCCGATCGCCAGGCATAATAGGAGTAAGGAAACTGGCTCAGTACATACTCATAAGCGGCTTTAGCTTCTTGTTCCTTACCTAAGATGGTTGCCCATTTGCCCACCCAAAAACCTGCTCTAGGAGCCAAAATACTCTGAGGATTGTTGGTGGCTATTGGTTGTGCCCATTCCCAAGCAGCTGCGTAATCTTTGGCTTTGGCTTTATCTTTAGCTATATTCCAGCGATACTCTGCGGCTTCATTAGAATCAGCATACTTGGTGAGCAGTAATTCCCAAGCTTGTTTAGCTGAGTTTTGATCATTGAGTCCTTGGAAAATTCTGGCTTTTTCTACTAGCGCCCTACTCGCTTGTTGGGGAAATCTCGCAATTACTTGGTCAAGATAGGGCAAGGCATCTTTACGGGTTCTGGCCATTTCTGCCAAACGCAACAAAGCAGTTCCTGTCTCGTTGGCTTCGGGAAACTTTTGGATTAATTGATTGTAAGTGGCGATCGCCTTTTCCCGTTCTTTGCCTCCTACCTGTAACCCCCGTCCAGTGCGGTAGAGGTTGCGGGGTGTGGGGGGTGCTTTGGCATAAGCCGCCGCCGCCTTAGCAAATTGATTGTTTTCCCAGTAAGCCGTCCCCACAATTTCCCATTCCTCAGCTTTCAGGGTAGGCTGTTTTGCTAGCTGGTCTAACACACCCACTATTCCTGGTTGATTGTAGGCGTATTTTGCCAAAATTAACCGCAATTGTGGTTGATTGGGATTTTCTTGTAACCGCTTACGAATAATTTCCCAGGTGAGGGGATGAGAAGGAAATTGCGCGATCGCTGTATCATGATGCTCTGGTAGGGCGATCATATACAAGGCTTTGACTGTACCTGCTTCACGGGGATACTCTCTCAGCACTCTTTGCCTGAGATCCGAAGCTTTGCCTTCTGCACCTAAAATATCTTGAGCTTGTGCCTGTTTCAGTAAAATATAAGGCCCTAGACTGGGATAACTTTTTTCTAGTCCTGCCAGAAGATTTAAAGCCTTTTGTGCGTCTCTAGTTTCAATTAAATCACTGGCTAACAGATAGCGGGCGCGTTCTCGGTCTGGTGAACTGAAACCATTAGCGATCGCTTCTAGTTTGTCCGCCCGTTTCTGTCGAGACTGCGATACCAGTGGAAATACGGCTGATTGGGCTTGATTTTCCTCAGATATTTGTCCAGACTGAGTTTGTGCCAAGTTGAGCCATTGTCCCAAAGATTTGCCAATCTCAGGTGCTGACACCATTGCCCCAGCTGAAAAGGCAAACAGCGCTGCACCAGCAATTAGGGAAATTTGTTTTTTTTGTAGTTTCTTCAGCATGAATACTCGCTGAGAGGTGCCGATGAATTTCTTGAAACTCTAGCATTCCTGTCCATGAGTGTAATCACTTTTTCAGGTTAGATTTTAAATTGCTTGAAGAATAAGGAATTTTGCCAGTACTGACTTTTAAATCACGCCTTTAATTTGGTGACATCCATCTTTAGTATAGAGTGTGAAAATTTTTAGATTATCTCAATGAAATTTGCATACACTCAAGTAGGTATGAGCAGTTTTTCTATCCTGGTGTTGACAAGTTGTGAGAAAAAGTAAAATTGTTGAATATCTTACCAATTCCCTGGCAAAAATGTCATTTTTCAACGAACCACAGAGGCGCAGAGAACGCAGAGAGAAGAAGAGTGCTGAGTAAGGTAAAGGGCATGGGGTATTGGTTTCACTCCCTCACCGTCTAGCTAGTTCTGGGGTACGCCCTTTCAAACCAATCATCAATTTGAGCGCAAATACTTTTAGCATCGGTACTCGCCGCATCATCCATAAGCCCAGGCGACGAATTACTACCAATGGTAAAAAGTTATTAGAAAACATCCGATCTAACAAATCGGTTAATCCTAAAATAGTTAAGTTTTCTCCCTGGCGCCAACGTTCATAACGTTTGAGAATTTTAATATTACCAATGTCTTCACCTGCTGCATGTGCTTTTTGTAGTACTTGTGCCAAAGCAGCTGCATCCCGAATACCCAAATTTAAACCTTGTCCGCCAACGGGATGGCAATTGTGAGCAGCATCACCAATTAACGCTAATCTAGGTAGGACATAGCGATCGCTTTGCATGAGTTGTACTGGAAAAATAAAGCGATCGCCTAACAGTTCCAATTTACCCATGTGATCACCGTAGCGACGGCTGAGTTCTGCTAAAAATTGCTCGTCATCCAAGGCACACAAAGCTTTAGCCTCTGCGTGGGGGGCTGTCCAAACAATCCGGCAACGGTTACCCGGTAGAGGTAGAATAGCAAATGGCCCGCTAGTCCAAAATCTTTCGTAGGCGGTGTTATTGTGGGGTTTTTCTGGTTTGACAAATGCTACAATGCATGATTGCCAATATTTCCAACCTAAAGTTTTAATTCCTGCGGCTTCACGAATACGCGATCGCGAACCATCGGCGGCGACGAGTAATTTGCTGCGGACTGTCTGAATCTGGTCAGCAATTTTGATATCTATAGATACTATGTCCTGCTGGTATTGTGTCTTGATTACTTCAGCCGGACAAAGATACGTTACATTTGGACAATTTTGCACAAATTCCTGCAAGGGCTGTAACAGTGCTTGGTGTTCTGCCACATAACCCAACTCTGGTGTACCTATATCATCTGTGACAAATTCCACGACATCAGGATGATCGGCATCAGACAGGCGAACTTGGCAATATTTGGCGACTTGCGGCGATATTTGCTCCCAAACTCCAATTCCCTGGTAAATGAGTGCCGAAAGCATATGAACTGCGTAGGCTTGCCCTTTTGCTACTGCTGCTGATGTCACTTTTGCCTCAATCAGCAAGATGCTCAAGCCAGAATTTTTCAAAGCAGAGGCTAGAGTTAATCCAATAATTCCACCGCCGACAATTACCAAATCATATTCATATCCCCTTTTGTCTGGCGGTGTTTGTTGAGGGTGAAGATTTTGATGAAGCTGTGTGAGCGCCATTGTTAAGATAAATTAAGCCATCCTAACTATTATTTTTACGCGAACTAACAAATCAGCGCAAGCGATCGGGGATTGGGGACTAGGTGAATATTTATTTGGGAGTAGTAACTAATGAATTTAATTTCTGAACCATCAATTCAGGTGAAAATCCAAAAGATGAAGGAACGGGTGCGGTGGCTTCATCCCCAGATTGTGGCGCGGGAAATCGACCAAACCAGCATGGTAATTGATGATGGCAAGGAAGACAGTCCGGAATTTTCCTTTATGGTCATCGGTGATACTGGCACAAAATCTCATTATGGACATCATCCCCAACGAAAAGTTGCGGAACTGATGCTTCCCCACAAAGATGAGTGCCGTTTTGTTTTGCACACTGGTGACGTGATTTATGTGGTGGGTTCCCGTGAGTATTATCGAACAAATTTTATCGAACCTTATCGCGAGTTTCTTGAGGGTGGCAATTACCCCGAACGCATTGCCTATAACCGCATGGTATTTAATCTGCCGTTTTTGCCAGTTCCAGGTAATCACGATTACTATGACGTGCCATTGATGTATCGTTTGTTTACAGGAAGTACACTGCGGTTACGGCGGATGCTGCGCTACAAAGATATTGAGATTGGCTGGCATGGATCAAATCAAGGTGATGCGTATGCACGAGCGTTTCTTGACTATCTGGCTGCAATATCTTCCCCAGAAGATTTACAACGTCATTTAGATCAGCACTATACTGCTAAAATTGACGCGGGGCTTTGTTTGCGTTATCAACCCGGAGAATTTACCCGTGTACCCAACCGCTATTATACTTTTCGTTATGGCGGTATCGACTTTTTTGCCCTAGATTCTAATACCTTTAATACACCTTCACCTTTACCGGCAACGCAAGAGGGGGAAATTAGCCGCCGCGCCTTACAAAAGCGCCGCCAAGAGATAGATCAAGAAGAAATGCAGATTTTGGCAGCATGTGACCAACTCAACCCAAATAAACCCGTCGAAGCTGAACGACTTGATGATCTCAATGCCAAGTTAGACCAAATCAACGAAGTAAAAATTGATATCGAGAAGCAATTGGCAGCTAATGCTACAGCCATAATCGATTTTGAACAACTTGACTGGTTGAGAAACAGGCTAGTTGAGTCTTGGAATACTTCAGAGGTACGTGGACGGATTATTTACTTTCATCATCCCCCCTACGTTACTGAGGCGACAAAATGGGATCAAGCACAAACCTTAGCAGTTCGCCACCGCCTACGCTGGGTTTTGGAACAAGTGGCAAAAACTCTTGGTTCTCTTGTTAAAGATCATCCCATAGTCGATTTGATATTCAACGGCCACGCCCATTGTCTAGAACATCTATGCACCGTTGATACAGGATATGCTGACTCTCACATCAACTGTATTGTTTCTGGTGGTAGTGGTCATTTTCCTCGCCGTCAACGTCCAGAGGGAAATGAATTGATGGAAACTTTCACTGATATTCCTGGTAGTCCCACGCGAAAAGTTGCAGATTCCCTGCTGTTTGTAGGTCGCAATGGACACGATTCCCACAAGCATCTACCTTACTCCTGCGTACGGATTGATGTTCAAGATGGTCGCCCACTCAAGTTTATTGTTAAACCTTTAGTAGCTGAACGCATTGGCGAACAGTGGTATAATCATCAACCTGAACCATTTATGATTTAGGCGTTGCTGATTGCAAGTTTTGAATTAGTCTGCCACAAAGGCGCAGAGAGATTATTTGTGATTAATTTATTTCCTAGCACGAACGGCGTTAGTTGCTATAGCTACCCCCAAATACCAACAGGCACAACATAGCATAGGGCAGCAATGCAAAAACTTCTTTTTAATGACAGAGATAGCTTTAGAGCGCAAGCCTTATTCCTTGGTAAAGAAATTAACTTACAGACATTGGAGAATTACGACTGCTTGGCAACTATGCCACTAATGGTTACAGTCGGTAAACACGGCTGTGCGGTGCTACTGAGCTATGGTGCAGTTGTCCTATTTAACCTTGAGCCTGTGGAAAAGGTAGCCTTCTTGACCGAACTATCTTCTCAAGTTAAGGAATCTTTCGCTAACCCAGAGACGGAAGAAGTGGAAGTACAGCTTAACATGGCACAGCGTGAGCGAGTCAAGGAAGGAAAAATTTTGCTGCATGAATTTAGTACTGAACGCTTACAAATAGTGGCTGATATACTCGCTAAGAGTGCTGTACTGTCTCATTATGAAACTAGCCTAGCTACTGTCTTTGATCAAATTGAACCGTTTGCAGCTAGTCTCCAACGCGAAAACAGGAGTAGACGTCAAAGTCGGGAATTACTGCGTCAACTCGGTACTACTTTGTTAGTTCAACATAAAATAGTGGGTCGAGTAGAGATCATTGATAAGCCGGAGTTGCTCTGGGAATCCCCCCAGTTAGAAAGCTTATATCTGCGTTTGGAGAATGAATATGAAATCCGTGAGCGTCACAATGCCCTGGAACGCAAACTAGAGCTAATTTCCCAAACCGCACAAACAGTGCTGGAGTTTATGCAGCATAGCAGTAGCCAGCGAGTAGAGTGGTATGTGGTGATTCTGATTCTGGTGGAGATTTTACTGTCACTGTACGACATCATTTTCAACGGCTAACGAAACAGAAAAGCAGCGATTGCATTAGCAGCTGATAGAAGAAGTTCAGATTAATAGTGGCTACCCGATTTGCGGTGCTGGATTGCAGTGACACCGATAGTTTCTAGGACTTCTCCTTTGTTCACAGTCGCATAAATTAACCAGCGATCGCCACATTCCATGCGATTTTGGACAGTACATTCTAAATAGGCGAGAGCATCGCTGAGAATCAAGCAACCGTTGTCAGTGGTTTTACTCGCTAATTGAGCAAAAGAGTTTACTGTCGTGCTGTGATAGGAGAAATGTCGCCGCAGGTTGCGTCCTTCTTTGAGGATGTTCAGGACGAATTGCTCGCCTGGATGCATGAGAAGGTCAGCATTTTGTTCTTGGGCAATGGCCATCATCAACCCAGGGGGATTGAAGGTAGCTTGGGATACCCAAGATGTCAAAATACCATTATGATGATCGTTCCGTCGTGCAGTCAGAACGCACAGAGAACCGATGATCCGCCCAACAGCTTGTTCTGTCCGGTTAACCTGCGCTGCTGTCAAAGCTTGGCGAGGAACACGCAGTTTTTTCTTCTTTTTTAAGACTTGGGCGAATTCTGCTCCGGCATCTTGGCACTGTTGCAAGGTAATTTCAGTGGGACTGAAGCGAACGCGAATAGGGTTAAAACCCAAACGGAAATTGGCATCCAGCAATTTACTTTCAATTAGATCAACGGCTTCACCACTCCAGCCATAGGAACCAAAAACTCCAGCTAACTTAGTTTTCGCCGCCGTTGACAGGATAATCCCCAAGGCAGTTTGGATTTGGGTAGGTGCATGACCGCCTAAAGTCGGAGAACCAATGATAAAACCATCGCAAGTTTCAACAGCATGGGTAACCTCGGTAGCATCTACCAGTTCACAGTTAATTGATTCGACAGCAACTCCACTTTGAATTAAACCTTGGGCGATCGCCTGCGCTAATGTGGCTGTATTACCGTAAGCAGAAGCATAAAGCAAAGCAACTCGCAATTGTTGGGTTTTTTGTTCCTGACACCATTGACGGTAATCGTAAGTAAAGCGACTGAGGCTATAGCGGATAATCGGTCCATGACCAGGGGCGTAGAATTTAGTTCTCAAGGGTGCTAATTTCTCTAAAGCTACTTCAACTTGTTTTGCCTGGGTGGCGTGGAGACAATCAAAATAGTAGTGCCGATCCTCATCCAGTTGCTTCCAGTCCTCATCAAAGAGAACATCACTACAGACATGAACCCCAAAGAACTTATCAGTATAGAGAATACAAGTGGCAGAGTCATAAGTACACAATCCATCTGCCCAACGGGGAGTTGGTACAGTGACGAATTGTAGTTGATGTCCTGCTCCCAAGTCGAGAGTATCTCCAGAATGGACAAGCTGAATTTTTGGCACCCAGTTAGGAAAATTCGCTTTCATAGCATTTGCACCAGGTTTGGTACAGATTATTTTGGCTTGGGGTGCTTGTTCCAGGAGAAATTTCAGAGTTGCCATCCGATTGGGATTGACGTGATTGAGAATGATGTAATTTAACTGCGTTAAATCCAGATGTTGTTGTAATTCTTGCAAAAAAATTTGGGTAAAAGACTCCCCAGGAGGATCAATTAAAGCAGTGCGATCGCTTTGAATGAGATAGGAATTGGCTGTTGTTCCTTTTTGCTGGGCGTATTCAACCTCAAATTTGAGGCGTTCCCAAGTCCGCGATCGCAAAACTAAGGTATTAGTACTAATTTCAGCAACTTGAACGTCACGAGGGCGTGTGTTTGTCGGGGTAGAAGATGGGAGAGACATAAATTAGTTGATGGTGAATAAAGAACTAGCGATGAAAAACTATCTATACATCGGCATGATTATTTACTTCAGCCATTTCTTGAGCAAAACGCTTTTTGTACCGCTTTGAGACTTGGTGTTCCGGATCAATACCTTCAAAGGTTGGCGGTAGCCAAACTCTCAGAACCATCAACATGCCTAAAACCAGTAAAAAAGCACAAGCAGCTAAAACTTGCACAAATGCCGTTTCTAGCACGCCACGCACAATCATTTCTCGCAATACAGAAACAATCGAAACTTCTACAGCAACACCAATCGAGACTCGTTGCTCTTGCAAGTAAATGATCAATAAGCGGAATAACTCTACTAAAATCAGCAATGACAGAATATCTGCCATGACAACGTGGAACTGAACCGGCGGAATCAAAGAGAGAAACATAGTGCGGATTTGCAGCACCATAAAGCTAAATAGCCCGATGCACAGCGAAATTACAATCAAGTCCTGAATCAATTCCAGTGCTTGCACAATTCGACCCAGGTTTAACCAACTTTCCCGCTTCACGGGTTTAACTGGCACGTCTTTGAGTAACAGCATTATTTAAATACCCTGATGAAAGTAAATGGAGAGTGGGGGGATGGGGAGATAGGGGCAGGGCTGATTCGTTCCCTAAAAGGGTTAAAATTGCAAGGGCAAATCCACAATTAAGACCAAAAATTTTGGCATCTTCAGTCCGAAATACCTGATTTTTCTTTGCGTCTTTGCGCCTTTGCGTGAGATTATCCTCTTGACAAATCTCCAACACAAGCGAATGAAACAGCCCTGGGGATAGGGGGATGGGGAGAAGAACTTAATATTAGTAATCTCTCCTTGTCCCCTTGTCCCCTGTAACCTTTCTTAATAATGATTTCCCACTTTGCGGTGGTGAATGGCGGTGAGGGCATCTAGTTTGGCGACTCTGCCGGTTTGTATACTGCTGTAAATAATCCAGTGATCGCTGCACTCCATGCGGCTGGTGACTTCACATTCCATGTATGCCAGTGTATCTACCAAAATCGGACAGCCATTGCTAGCAGTATAGGTTTTGATATCTGCAAACCGATCTGCACCAGGAGAGAAACGCTTGAGGAAGTGTTTCATCAAGCTTTGGTAATTATCTTCTTCTAAGACGTTGAGAACAAAGCGATCGCCTACATGAAGTAATGATTCAATGGCTCGATCCTTGGCAACTGCAATGGCAATTCCTAAAGGGTTGATGCTTGCTTGTGTCACCCAAGAGGCTAACATGGCACTCTTTACGTCTCCTTTACGAGCAGTAATAATATAAAGTCCACTGCTCAATCGTCCCAATGCCCGTTCTAAATCATTATCTAGGGACTTCATTTGCTTGATTGTGCGATCGCGAGTTAGCCACTGTCCGATATCTGTCCCGGCTTCATCACATATCTGTTCGGTGATCTGCGTTGGTGGTTGTTTAATCAGAATCGGGGGGAAAGCTTCAGTTAGTCCAATTTCTTGAAACTTGTTGCGTAAAGGATAAATTGGTTCATCTTCTCCGCCGCCAGTTTCAAATAATCCTATGGCTTGTTTGTTGTGTGCAGCTGCGAGAATAGTACCTAAAACCGCATGGGCATTTTGATCGCATTGGGATGGCATTCCCATGACTAAACCTGCGGCTTGGTTGACTAATTCCCGGACTTCATGGGGTTCAGCAGTACTTAAATCTACCAGTTCCACCGCTACGCCATTCCTCTGGATACCGTGGGCGATCGCCCTTGCCAATTGATCGCTCCAACCGTAATCTTCCGAGTAAAATAGGGCAACTAAAGTATCTACTTTTGCCTGTTCCTGACTCCATTGCTGGTAGCGATTCACCCAGTCTGACAGGTAATATTGCAATAAAGGCCCGTGTCCTGTGGCGATCATCTCCACATCTAATTTTTCTATCCGCTTAATGGCAGACAGAACAGAACGGGCATTTGGAGCCATGAGACAGTTGTAGTAATATTGAAAATCTGCTGCTATTAGTTCTGGATCTTCATCAAATGTGTGGTCATCACAGTAGTGCATCCCGAAGGCATCACAGGTAAACAGGATACGAGTTTTGATATCGTAGGTGAAAATAGTATCTGGCCAGTGCAAATTGGGAGCAGAAACGAATTCCAACTCATGTCCATTACCTAAATCCAAGCGATCGCCATTTTTGACAATCAGGGATGAGAATGGCTGATGCACCATATTTTGCAGAAACTGGATGGCAACTTTAGCCCCAACTACCGTTACTTGGGGAGCTAACTGCAATACTTCCTTAACCAAACCACTGTGATCTGGTTCGGTATGGCTAATAATCAAATAGTCCAGGGTTGAGAAATCAATTAACCCTGTCAATATATCCAAATACAACTGCTGGAACTTGCGGTGAGAGGTGTCAATCAGGGCTATTTTTTCACCTTGAATCAGAAACGAGTTATAGGTTGTACCGTTGTGCAACTCGAACTCAATATCAAAGCGATCGCGATCCCAGTCAAGAGAGCGAATAGCTGTGGTTTGAGCGCCAATCTCGACTGTTTGCATGGTCAAGCGACCTTGCTGTTGAGTAGTGAGTGCAACCATACATTGCTACCTCCAAACATCTTTGAGTATTCTTAACTCTTATGTTTATCCAATTGCACTAGGTTTGTAAAATGTCAATTCTTTAAGAAACTCATTAGTTATTTAAAACTAAATAATTATCATATTTATCTATTTTTATCATTAAATCTTGCATTGATTTTGCACAACGCCCATCAAATCTATGGATTACAATACATACATTGTGCTGGGTCGGCATATTTACTGTCATGGGGAAATGGTCTTTCTTGACTAAAACCGCATTTTTGACATTGATAAATCACGGTCAGCGTCAAAGAAGTTGGCATGTAACATATTGCACGAGGTAACCCCGGAATTCTTTGTCTAATTTCAAAACCAGGCGTAGAACATTTTGGACAAAGACTTTTAATTTTTCTGACCAAATCTTGAGTAGCTTTGGCAATATTATTCATACGTGTAGGATTATACATTGCCCGCATATCTGTTTCCAGATGCGCTTTACCTGTCGGCGAATTTTCCAGCACGAAATTTACAGCTTCTACAAGTTTTTCTGCTGTAATAATCCCTTTAATAACTTGCTGACTACATTGAGGAGATTCACTAAACATGACTACTAAACCGTGTGCGGGAAAGCCTATCTTATTGGCAAACTAAAATGTTGTGCCAGTTGCGTAAGTCCTATTAGATACTAAAGAGTAGTAAAAATGCTAGAAAACACTTTAAAAATCGCTCAAGAGGCATTTGATAAATTTACACACGGTTTAGCTACAGGGGAATGGGAAGCATTTCTTGATATGCTCACAGAAGATTTTACCTTTTGGTTTCCTATGGGAAAATTCCACGGATTGAATGAGGGAAAAGAAAGAGCTAAAGAATTTTTTAATTATGTATCTGCATCCTTCAATCCAGGACTACAACTAACTTCCTTAGACCGTATTACCAGCAATGAGACCACAGTTGTTTTTGAGTTTCGGGATGAGGGGTGTTTATTAGGACAGCCTTACAAAAATAGAGTAGCAGTTTCTTTTGATGTGCGTGGAGATAAAATTTGTAGCTATCGGGAATATTTTGGTAGTGATGGTAAATCTTATTAAATTTGCAATTACCCAAATACTACTGTCCGATTTGCATATATCAAAACACGATTTTGCAAGTGTAAACGCACTGCTCTTGCTAATACCACCCGCTCTAAATCTTTACCTTTTCTAATTAAATCATCAACTTCATCCCGGTGACTAACTCTCACCACATCTTGTTCAATAATCGGCCCTGCATCTAAGTCAGCAGTGGCGTAATGAGCCGTTGCTCCAATAATTTTCACACCACGTTCAAATGCTCGATGGTAGGGATTTGCTCCGACAAACGCTGGCAAAAATGAATGATGAATATTAATAATTTGCGGGAATTGGGTAATAAAATCTGCACTAACAACTTGCATATATTTTGCCAAAACTACCAAATCAATCTTGTATTGTCGCAGTAATTCTAATTGTTGGGCTTCCTGTTCAGTTTTGTTATCTTTAGTAATCGGAATATGGTGGAAATCAATGCCAAATTGCTCTGCTACTACCTGTAAATGAGGATGGTTACTGATAATTAGGGGAATTTCTGCTGCAAACTCTTTAGCACGTTGTCGCCAAATTAAATCAAATAAACAATGGTCTTGACGACTAACCCAAATAGCAATGCGCGGAATGGTATCAGAAAAGTGTAGTTCCCACTTAGCATTCAAAGGCCCAGCGATCGCATTAAATGCCGGAGCAATAAATTCTCGTGGCAAATTAAATCCATCTAACTGCCATTCAATCCGGGTAAGAAATAATTCAGCAGCAAAATCTGTATGCTGGTCTGCATGAATAATATTACCACCATTAGCATAAATAAAATTGGCAAATTTTGCTACTAATCCTCTTTGGTCAGGGCAGGAAATGAGCAAAGTTGCAGTTGGATTCGTCATATTCTAATTTTGGGTTATTCCTCTGCTGGGGATTGTCTAATTTTTTCTCTAACCAGTCGCTCAAATTGATCCATTGAAGTTATCTCAATTCCCGGTTCGCTTTGCAGTCTGTCCATGTATGCATAGAATGCAGCTTGGTCTTGCGGATGTGTTTTCACATATTCTCTGAGTTGCTCTCTGTTCATTGCGGCAAAATTGATCTCGGTCATAAAAACCTCACTTTACCATTTGGGTAAATCAGTATTTCTGTCCCCTCGCCAGCTAAGACATAGATTTGATTTGTTCTCTCATCTAGCCTGACCACGTTAATTGGTTGAAGTACATTACTTAATCTGACGCAAACTAAGAAAAATTCAAAGGTTTGCTTGGGAGTTGGTATTTTTGGGTACATAACTGCGGACTATCGCCTTTGTTATCCCTCATATCATGTTTTATTGGTCTTTTTCTGGAGTTGTTTCAGCAGTGCTTGGCTCTGCGGCTTGTTTCCATTCTGAAATTTCCCGATTTACTGCATTTTCAAAATCTGTAGAGACTAGCAGTACATCTACATTACCATTTGGTTGAGCATCTGAACCAGTTTGAGCATATAAAAAACGACGATTAAAAGCAGGATTACCTAAAATTAACTGATGAGTTTGCTGATTTTTCAAATTAATATTAATAGTTGCCAGAGGTTGATCTAAACCAAAATTCCCTAGCTGATTAGCTGGTGTTGATAAAGTGCGATCGCTTGTACCTTTTACCAATAAATCCAGTAAATATGCAACAACACCATCATTTGCTGGTTCTGATGTTGGGGACGTAAGCAACCACTTGGGATTCTTCGATTGAGTGTTACGTTGTAAGTTGAGAGTGATATCTTTTGTCTTAATTATCAAAGACTGCACATCATCTTCTGCAAACGAGAAAATTTGCTGTTTTTGCTCCTTAATTTCTGCTCGCTGAGTTGCACCTCGAATTTCGTAAAAATAGACAAACCCACCCAACCCCAACGCTAGCAATACTAAAACTAAAGTCGTTCGTGGTAATTTCATTGTTAATAAATCCTGATTTTAATCAAAGTAAAAGCTGAAAAAGATTTTCACTTTTTACCTTATCTGCGTTGCCACCAGATAATCGCAGCAGCTACTAATCCAATTAGGGGTAATATCAACAAAGACGACCATGTTAAAAGACTAGCTTGTACAATTGTCAGGTTAATCCGACGGTTTCTCGGTTCTTTAGGGCGAATTGAAAGAGGTTGCTGATCCTGTTGACTTAGCCATGTGACTGAGTTGAGGAATACGTCGCCATTGAGTTGTTGTTCAAATAGTCCATTGGTGGCGAAATCTGAATCTCCTATCACCACTAACCGTGACTCAATGGCGGGTTGTTCAGGTTTCTCTGCTGTTGGAATAGTGGGGTTAGCTTGACCTGCGGTTGTGGGTGAGGGTGTCGGTGAAGCCTGGGGAGTAGGAATAGCTTGACCTTCAGTTGTGGGTGAGGGTAGCGGCGCTGCTTCAGGCGTGGGACTAGATGTGGTTGCTGATTTAGCTGGTTGTGTTCTTGTCAAAGCCACACCCAAGGTCAGAGGGCCTGGAAGGTCTACTTCAGAATTGAACTCTAGTTTTTCGTTTTCTTGGTCGCTTTCAGCCCAACTGTTGGGATAAGGTTTGGTTCGCAGTAATGGAGTAGCCTCAATCCCAGCTACAGGAGTAGTTTCCACAGGTCTTGCTAACCGATAAAAAGAAATACCATTACCAAACTCTTTTGTAATCGGGTGTCCTCCGTATTCAGTGACTATGGGAACAGCCGGGCCAAGTCCCACACCTGCACCAGAGACATCCACTACTAAACGATTATCCAGGCGAACTCCCCACTCTTGTAACAAGTTGTCGAGATTGGTTTCGGTATTGGGATCAATCATTAGTAGTGCGTTACCACCGCCATTGAGATAATTTTGTAAGGCTTTAACCTCACCATCAAATAATTCTCGTTTGGGGCCAGCGACTATAACCACAGCCGCATCTTCAGGAACTGTAGACTTTTCTACTAAATTCAGTGGCGATGTCGTATAACTTCTGTCACCTAAGCTTTGCACTGCTTGTGACATGCCATTTTGACCAGATGCGATCGCCTGTTCGCCGTGACCTTGAAGAAAGTAAACTGGAGTTGTGGTTGCACTAGTAAGTTGTTGCAGGCGATTTGTTAAGCGAATTTCGGATAAGCGTTCATTAACATTGACTGTTTGCACTAGTTGGCGATTATCTCCAGATTCCAGGTAAACTTCCCCATAATCTTTAATCCCAAACTTATTTGCTAGTCCTGGTCTATTATCCGGGTCAACATATTCAAACTGAAAATTTGAGCCTTGTCGCCGATAATTTTCCAGCAACTCCCGGTCTTGGGGATTTTGATTAACATCAAATATCCAAACTTTTACTGGCTGTGGTAAATCACGCACTAATTGTTTGGACTGGGGTGCAAGGGTAAATAATTGAGCCTCAGTTAAGTCTGTCCGCAGGTTGTAGCGAGTACCTAAAAAATTAATCAACCCTAAAATTACCAAAACAGCCAAAATCGCCACCAAAGCATTAGTACCAGCTTGAGTAGAACGACGATTCCACCATTTAGTTTGCTGACTTTGCCAAACTATCCACAACCCACTAATAACAAGCCCTGTAATTAGAAATACCAAGGGAATTAGTCCCCAGTTTCCAGAAACTAACCCAGATGTTAAGCCCACAGCAATCAGGAATGGGCCCAGCCAAAACAAATATTTCCAAAGTTGCTTTTTTTTACTGATTTTCATATTACTTCACTACTAATTGCAAATTATTAGTTAAAAATTAAAAATTATGCCCATGAGTAAATTCGCAGGATGGAAACTCGAATTTAGCGATTTTGAATTATTTCGGTCATGGATCATTAATCAGTGCTGAGTGCTGAGTCAAAAGAAGAAGAAGGAAGGACTTTCGCACTCGGTACAAGCAACGCGAAGTGTGGCGGTTTTTTAACTCCGCACTCTTCATTAACTACTGACGCTGAAATCGCAATGCATCAATTGATTGGGCTGTTAGAAAAATGCCCAAAAAAATGTAACTAGCAAATAAAATCACAGCGCTGGTATCAAAAATTCCTTGAATTAGAGTGTTGTAATGTTTTAATAACGACAAATGACCCAAGGCTGCACCCACTGGGCCACCAATACTTTTGGCAATCACATCAACTAACAACAGCAATAAAACCAGAGCGAAGGTGAGGACAGCAGACAAAATAGTGCTGTCTGTAAGTGAGGAAATAAACATTCCCAAAGATAGAATTGCTGCTGCTAGCAAGATTAATCCCAAATGACCCACTAAGGAAATTGTCGGCGAAATGGGTGGATTTGACGCACTGATCGCGATCGCCTGAAATATGAATAAGGGTACAATCAGCGTGGTAAAAAATGTGAGTACTCCTAATAATTTACCTACGGCTACTGCCCAATTAGTAACTGGTGACGTGGCTAAAAGTTCCAAAGTACCGCGCTTGCGTTCTTCGGCATACAATCCCATTGAGAGAATAGGTAAAATAAATAATAATAGCCAACCCATGCGATCCAAAAATGCCCGGACAAATTCGTAAGGAACATCAATTGGTGGAATTGGTATGCCTAGTTGTTGTCCTTGGGAATCTAATTGTGCCACGGCCGGTAAAATCCCATCTGGCCCCAGCAAAATTGTCACCAGGAATAACCCAGCAATAAACCAAAATACACTAGCGATCGCATAAGCTAAGGGTGAGACAAAATAACTCTGTAACTCTCGGCGATAAATGGCAATAATATTACTCATTACTATACCCATTTATGCTGCTTCTCCTTCGGTAGTTTCTGAATCTGCAAGGGAATCTAAATTCTTTTCGGCTGTGGTTAGTTGCAAAAATACATCTTCCAGGGTAGCGCTAACACGCCGCATTTCATGTAATCCAAATCCTGCACGTACTAAGGTTATCGCAATATCTTTTCCTGGTTCAATTCCTGGTTGCGATATTACCCGCAAGTAGGCGCGGCTGTCGCTAGATGAGTGATGACTAGAAACAGATTCTACCAAACTTACACCAGATACATTTTGCAGTACCTGTTTGGCTAAACCAGCTTCTCCTTCAATTTCTATTTCATATCCTGACCCGCCTGCCAACTGAGTCATTAAATTTTCTGGTGTATTAGTTGCTACTACTTTCCCCCGATTAATAATGGCGACGCGGCTACAAGTCATACTCACTTCTGGCAAAATATGCGTAGACAGAATAATGGTGTGCGTTCCCGCCAGGCTTTTAATTAAATTACGTACCTCAATAATTTGTCGGGGGTCAAGTCCTACTGTGGGTTCATCTAAAATAATCGCTGGTGGATCATGGACGATCGCTTGAGCAATGCCAACTCTTTGGCGATATCCTTTAGATAATTTGCGAATAATGACTTTACGCTTATCTTCTAAGTTGCAGCGAGCGATGGCGGCTGTAACTTTGTTGGCGCGATCGCCTGCGGATATGCCTTTAATTCGTGCTACAAAATGTAAAAACCCCTCCACTGTCATGTCTGGATATAACGGCGGTGTTTCTGGTAAATAGCCAATGCGTTGGCGAACAGCGAGGGAATCATCATTGACATCAAAGCCGGCTATCTTGGCTTTACCATTAGTCGCGGGGAGATACCCGGCTAAAATCCGCATAGTTGTGGTTTTACCAGCACCATTCGGCCCCAAAAACCCTAAAATTTCCCCTGGCTCGACGCTAAAGGTCACATCAGTAATCGCAGGGGTAGAACCGTAGGTTTTACTCAGATGTTCTACTTCAATCATCTTTGATTAGGCGATCGTCAGACTATACAATACCCAATCATCTTAGATCACGGATGGAATCATACCCATTGTCTTTGTGATTATTGAGAGACAATAGAGTTATTACAGCCTGACTAAAATCATATAATTATGGCAGTCACAATCAATCAACATATTGAAATTACACCAGGAATTAGAGGTGGTAAACCGCGAATTACCAACACTCGCATCACAGTCAGCGATATTGCCACTTGGTATTTACGGATGGGACAGTCTTTAGAATTGATAGCTGGTAAATATCATCTGTCTCTAGCTTCTGTGTATGCGGCGATGGCATACTATTACGATCATCGAGATGAAATTGAACAGAGTATTCAGGATGATGAAGCTTTTGCTGACTCGTTGCAGAGTAACTATCCATCCCGGTTACAAGCAAAGCTAAAGGAGTTAAGCGGTGAGTGACCGCATTCAATACCATTTGGATGAAAATGTTGATCCAGATGTTGCTTTGGCTTTACGTCGTCAAGGCATTGATGTAACCACAACTCTTGAGATGAATTTACTGGGTAAAACTGATGAGGCGCAGTTAGCGTTTGCCTGTGAACAACGTCGAGTAATTGTTACCCATGATACAGATTTTCTCAGATTAGCTAGTCAAAGTACAGAGCATTGGGGAGTTGCTTTTTGTAAGAATAACACCCGTTCATTAGGTGAAATCATTCGTAGTTTGGTTTTAGTTTACGAAGTATTCAGTCCTAACGAAATGCAGGGTTGGATTGAATATTTATAGGCTGATGACTAAGTATAAATTCCTTCAAAGGATAAATAGCAGAATTTAGAATTAGGCGATCGCGTCATAACTTCATAGCTATAATATCCACATCATCACAGCTTTCCTAGCTGATCACTGAAATGGAAACTACAAAATTATCTGATCAAGGGCAAGTAATTATCCCTGAAAGCTTAAGAAAAGCTTATGGTTGGGAGGTAGGGCAGGAATTAATATTGACTGAAATGGGTGATGGTATTCTTTTAAAACCAAAGAAATTATTCCCTGAAACACAATTAGATGATGTTGCAGGGTGTTTGAAATATCAAGGTACACCAAAGTCTCTGGAAGATATGGAGGATGCTATTCGACAAGGTATAGAGGAATCGTGGCATGATTGCTGTTGATACTAATATTGTGGTCAGGCTGTTAACTCAAGATGACGAGTTACAGTATGAAAAAAGTTTAGAAATTTTTAACAACTATCAAATTTTTATCCCAGAAACAGTAATTCTTGAAACAGAATGGGTACTGAGATTCGCCTATAAATTTAAACCAAAAGAGATATGTATAGCTCTACACAAGCTATGTGGTTTGGCGAATGTCCATCTGACTAATGCACATTTAATGGCTCAAGTATTGCATTGGCATGAGGCTGGGTTAGATTTTGCAGATGCTTTTCATCTTGCTCATGCCAAAACATATACTCATCTGTACACATTTGATGAAAAATTTATCAAACGAGCTAGGGGACTAACAAACTGCCAAGTCGCAAAACCCTAAATATTAAGGAGTCTCTAAGTCAGGCAAGCGGAGTATCAACCACTGGTACTATTAGCCATGCGGGAAGGTAGAAAGCCAGGATAGCATTCTTGTCGGCGTTTATTGCGTTGTTCGATGAGTTTTTCTAAAGCTTGAAGACGATTCTGCAAGCTTCTGAGAACAGCAATGGCGCGATGGTCTTGAAAACTATTTTCACCAAAATCTGTAAATGCCTTAGGATCGCGTTTAGTGCCAATTCCTGCCATGAGGTTGACCTGAGTAAAGGTTGCAGCCACACCAGGGAGGAAACTAGTTAGGCTATTTTCATCCCGCATGATGCCTTTAATTGTGGGAATGGGTTGATAAATTGCTCCAGGCATATTGGGAATAAAAGCCATATATTGATATTGAATCCAGGCAATAGCTGAGTGTTGCGGCCCAGCAGTAAAAATAATTTGTGTGAGTAAATCAATCAATTGGTCACGGGTGGTCAGTTGCGATGGTAGGGAAACTACACCAAAACCTTGTTCACTGATGGGGTTACGTAAAGTTTGTAACCAATTTTGCAGTTCAAAATCCTCACGAACATCTCGGTTGGATCTGTAGTAAATGCCAATATATTGACTTACATAATCTTCTAAAGCTTGCCAAATTAGCAACCCATCATCACGATAAGGAAACTCTCGCAATCCAGAACGGTCATCGACACCGCGTAGGCGTAAATTGTTAGGCAGAGCAAAGTCGCTAAAGTTGTTGAAAACATCAGCAACACCCTGATTAGCAAGATTCCTTGAGCTTTCCAGGGTACCTCCGAGGATGATCTCTACGAAGCCTCCAGGATTGATGAGTACCTGATCACCAACAGCATTAATCGCCATTGTGAATTCAAAGTGGGGCTTGAGTAGCACATTGACAGGATGACGCGCTGCTAGTTCTCGAACGGTAGCTAAGGCGATAGGTTCTAAAACTAGATGAGTTTGACCTAAGTGACGTACCAATTCATGGACATAAAAATCAGCCATCTGGATAATTATTTTCGCCAAAGTCCAGTCCACACCATCCAGAGGCGTACACAGTAGACTGACTCCGGGAATTTGTCCGAGTTGGATAGCTATCGGAATTAATTGCCAATTTCCCCTCAGGCGATCGCCATAATAAAGAGCGATGGGTGCGGTAAGATATTGATTTGGTTTGGCGGTAATCTTATCGCTGGCAAGTGAAGCATAATCGGTGACAAATAAACTGCCTTTTTGAGTGGCACTTTTAATAGTTTCTCTAACGTTTCTGCCTCTGTGTACTGATCTCAATACAGTTTGAAAAATCTCATCTGTAATTCCCAGTTTTTGAGTTAAAGAATAATCGAGCGCTAAAACATTGGTTAGTTCCATCGGGTTGGGGCCAGAAAGCCTCTGTTGAGCGAACGTAGCATCATTGCGGAATGTTTTAGCAATATCTGGTAAAGGTAGGACGGGAAAGACGCTAGCGTAGTCGTCTAACCTGAGAAAAGACTGCGGATTCTGGAAAAATGCTTGTTGATTCGCTACTATTTTCTCTGTTTGGATGTCGCGGTTGTTGTTATATCCCTCAGAAAAAAACTCTTGGACAGGTAAACTTGCTACCCGCACAGAAGTTGGTAGTCGCAATGCTACCTGATATGCTTGACGTGCTTGTTGTAACTGCTGTTGCCGCTCTTGCTGGGTTGTTAGTGAATCATCTTGCGGTAAAGTGGGAATCTGCGGATTAGCTGGAGGTTTTGGTATTGGTGGTTGAGTATCCCCTACTATCAAGCTTTCTAAGCCAGGGGCACAAACTAAACCTAATAAAGCCAGCATAGTCCGGCGTGACAAAACATATTGCTCAATTAATTTTTCGTGTCGTTGGTGTTGATTCGGTGAGCGCATTAAGTATTCTCCTCCACCTAAAATCAGACTTTAACGAAGGAAGGGGGAAGAAGATATAAGGAAGAAGTCTTCTTTCTTCTTGTCAAACGGGTTTAAATCCCCACTTTGACAAGTGATACAGTGAGCGGCTCGAGTGACTTGTACTGAGCCTTGTCGAAGTAGCCTTCGCCGAACTCCTGTCGAACTGCTCAGTGACCACCAATTTTCCTTCTTCACTTCGGCTACGCTCAGTACAAGCCTTCTGACTCCAACAGCACTTCCTTCTTTAAGACAATAGAAATCATATGGCTTTTGCCGTTTTTTGTGTAAATTACGTCACTTATCTTTAAAATTAAATATTTTTTTCCAGAAAATCTGTACAGACTTAGCAATACTACATTTCTACATTCTTTTCAGTGATTGCTATTGATTTTTCTTTTTGTTGCGTTAACCTATATATTGCTTTATCTTACTTTGCATCTTTCACCGCTAAATTCCTCTGCGTACCTTGCGGTTATCTTCACTATGTCCAATCAACGCACAATTCAAAGTATCTACACTGATGGCGCTTGCACTGGTAACCCTGGCCCTGGAGGTTGGGGTGTTGTAGTGTATTTCAGTGATGGCTCAATTCACGAAATGGGTGATGCTGCTAGCTATACCACCAATAATAAAATGGAAATGCAAGCCGCGATCGCCGCCCTAAAATTTCTGGAAGCATCAGCACAAACTCAACCCATTACCCTCTACACCGATAGCGAATACCTAATTAATTGCGTCACTAAGTGGGTACCAGGCTGGAAAAACAGAGGCTGGAAAAAAGCAGATGGTAAACCTGTTCAGAACCAAGACCTTTTAGAAACTCTTGATGAACTCAATAGCCGACTTGTAAATTGGCAACACGTGCGGGGACATTCTGGTAACATAGGTAACGAGCGTTGTGATGTGATTGCTCGCTCCTTTGCTAGCGGTGAAATCCCATCCCTACAACAATTATCTTCTCCGGAATCTTACAAATCTTTACCGAATCCAAGTGAAACAAATGTAGCAAAAGTAGCTGAATATGATAAAAATTTTACAATAATTAACACAAGTACACAAGATAACAGTACTTCTGCATTAGATATAGACGTTATGGAACCATCCACCGCACAAGCTGCGGCCGCAAATGAAGAAAAACCGCCCGCCACGAGAGTCGAACAACTCCGCAACTTGGTGGAAACTCTACATATAGCTGACGAAATTTCTCACAAAGGTTACTTAATCACCAGTTCTGAACTAGCAGACTTGATGGATGTCCACGCCAGCGCAGTCACTAGTCGGGGAGACCAATGGCGCTGGCGGAACTGGATTGTATCACGGGTAAGACGCGAAGGTAATCAAATTCTCTGGGAACTAGAACGAGGCGATCGCTTGGGAGGTGAAGAAGATTGAGGGAGCAAGGGAGCAGGGGAAGAAACTCCTACTCAGCACTCAGCACTCAGCACTCAGCACTCACTCATACTTCCTTCCTCGCCACTCCCGTGGAGTGTGGAATGCAGATAAGAAGATGCGTAGCACTGCTATGGGGTCAGCTAAAGGAGAAAGCCAGAATAACCAACCACCTTTAGCGCTTTGGCGATCATAGGAAGGCGCGATCGCCAATAACATGGCAAAGCGAATCACCAACAAAAATAGATTCAGTCCCAATAAAAGGAGATGGGGAGATGGGGAGATGGGGAGATGGGGAGAAAGCAGCAGGTAGGTTAATACAATTGGCAAAGGTAAACCCTGAACTGCTGAGAGTAACCATAAATCTCCCCAAATTTGAGCAGATGGAGATGCATCTTTCAAATCGAGACTGCGCCCCCATTCTTTCCACGTTTCTACCGCTCCTTCATACATCCGTACCTTCAACACCTTAGCGCCATCTAAAAAGCCTACTTTAAAGCCCTGGGCAGCAATATATCGCGCCAATGTCACATCATCACAAAAGGAATTACTGGCACTGGTATAACCACCCACAGCAGCTAAAACTGAGCGACGACATAAAAAGCATTGACCATTGGCCATTACCCGTTCTGGTTGCTCGGTGTTGATCCCAGCCGGATCAAATCGATAAAGTAAAGTCATTAATAGCGCTGGTTGCAGCAAGCATTCACCTGGGTACTGGAGGATAAATTGGGGTGAGAGGGAAACCAAATCATATCCTTGTGCTTGTGCGGTCTTCACCAAACCAGCCACTAAACCCGGATGTGGCTGAGTATCAGCATCCATCCCTAAAAACCACTGACTTGCGTCTGAACTATGCAAAAAGCCGTTATGCAGTGCCCAAGGACGACCCACCCAAGTAGAAGGTAGTGGGTCATCTGTCATGAGGCGAAAACGGGGGTCTTGCTGTTGTGCGGTTTTCACTAAGTCCGGGGTGCCATCTTGGGAATTGCTATCTACCACAATTATTTCCCGAACTTCGTAGCTTTGCCGACTCAAGCCAGATAACAGAGGACTAATGCGAAGTGCCTCATTCAGCGTGGGAACGACAACACTGACACTACCCAAAAGCTCAGGTGTTGGCTGTTGTGGTTGAATGGGGGGATGGCGTCTTGGCCCCTTGACTAGACGCGAGAGTAGAATCGCTGTTGCTGGTACTTGGAGAAGTAGCAATATAAAAGATATGACGCTTTCTACTATTAAAGCGTTGTCCACAGTAAAAGTATTTTGCAATGGGGAATGTTATTGAGCATTGGGCATTGGGCATTGGGGAAGTAAAATTTCTTTTTTTGTCCCCCTAGTCCCCAGTTTCTAATTATTTCAAAGCAACTTTGATACTTGCTACTGAAACTTCATTATTTGTTGGCTCAGGATTAACTTGAGCAGATGCAGCTGATCCTTTTAACCAAAACACCATAGCTGGAGCTACACCTAGCAGCAAACCTAGTAATACAGGAATGGAGAATCCAGCAGCCAAGCTCATAACTGTAGCAAAGCCAAAATTACTTAAATAAACCGCCAAGGGTAAATTGAGCTGCGATCGCTCAAATTTAACAGGATTGTTTTTCCATAGCAAGGCTGCCACAGTTATAAACACTGCTCCAGTACCCAACCAGCCAGCAAAGTTTTGATAAGGCATACCAAAGAAAGCACCTGGTTGTTGCCAATACCAAAAGGGGAGAGAGGTTTGGCTCATAGCCGGGTCAAGCACAAAATCCCAACAAGTTAGCAGCAAAGAACCTAAACTGATTGCACCTATGTGACGCCACCAACTAGGCTTTGTATCCACTTCTAAACCAGCACGCGCTAGCAAATAAGAAACACATCCCACGTAAAACCATGACAAGGGAATTGTAAATGGTACTAAACCACCAATTTTATAGCCCAAGCCACTCAGGTAGCTGTAGTGACCAAACGGAAATCCCGTACTGGTTCCTAGTAATTCACTAGTTAAGGAGATCAAAATTGCGGGCAGCATAAATGCCAAAATGCGACCCAAACCCAACGTCCGCAAACCATACAAAAATACGGCTGCTGTACCCAAGATGATATAAACTACACCACCACCAGCCATACTCCACTGCATGGCGGTCTGTCCCACCTCAGACAGGTGTAAAATTACTTCGGCGTTAGGTATAACTAGTAGTATGCCTACTAAACCAAACACCATTGACACGATATGACCAATGAGGCATACGCGTTCGGCGATAACAAGTTGTTTCATGATAAGTCCTTAACAAGATGTGACACGTGGCTACTCGGCTGCTAACAGTTTACAAATATTTACGAAAATATTTAACTAGTTCATGCTGTAATTCTCTGGAAAGTAGTTTGGCTTTCGTGCCCAGAGCATAACAGCCCATTGATTGAATCTAGAAAAAATAGGATGATAGACTTATAGTCTAAGCCATAGTAGTCAAAATCTATATACAGCAGTATATTTTAGAGTAGATAAAAATTAAAGTAAAACAAGGCCTTTGGTTGCACCAAAAACCTGTGAGATAACAGCTTGAGCCGCTCATGGCCACACCAATCCATGTCAATTGTCAAAAGACTTCCCTGGATTTCCTTGGTACTTGTGTTACTTAGCTACAGTACATTGGGTTGGTTTTTATCCGAAACACAAGCCCCTGTGTTGGTATGGATAGTCTTGATGCTTGGTATCTTGCTATTAGTGGGAAGCTTGACTACTCCTTGGTCAGCAATGGCAAATTACTATACTTTACTATTTCGGTCAAATCTTAAGTCTTTTGCCGTTGCTGTTGTGGGCGCATTCTTATTTTTCCTCATGCTTGCTTGGTTTCGCTTATTTCTTGATACCTTGCTCATTGTTTCTGCGGCTATCTTAGCGAGAATTGACTTTCAGACAGCTGGGTTTACGCAAGGGCAAGCTTTTCTATTTACTTTTATATTTTCCTTAGTCGGTTTAGCTTTGGGTAAAGTCCTGCACATGGGATTTTTACAGCAGCTATGGTAAGTAATTGCCAAAGTGACAAATTTTACTCTTACCAGTAGGTTGCAGGGTGGGAAACACCCACCCTCATACTTTAAACAGCCACTGCTTCAACTGCGGCAGCAACTGGATAAACACTAATTTTTTTGCGGGTTTTGCCTTTTCTCTCAAACGTTACCACACCATCAACTAAGGCAAACAAAGTATCATCACTACCGATGCCGACATTGCTACCAGGATGGAATTTGGTGCCACGCTGACGCACGAGAATGTTTCCCGCCCGCACAGCTTGACCACCGTAACGCTTAACACCCAGACGCTGGGCATTAGAGTCACGACCGTTGCGTGTACTACCTGTTCCTTTCTTATGAGCCATAATTTCCTCTTTTGTTTCTTCTCTTTAATTATTCAACAGTAGCTTCTACGGGGAGATCATCAGTGACGGGAGACTCAGCAGATAGAGATTCATCTGCTGCGAACACCGTACCATTGAGGGTGATGGAATTAATCATTAGTCTAGTAATTTCCTGGCGATGCCCCCGTTTTTTGCGGGTTTTCTTTTTCGGCTTCATTTTATATACCAGGACTTTGCGACCTCTAAGATTCCTGACCACTGTTCCTTCTACAGTCGCCCCTGCTACTAAAGGCTGTCCAATGGTGACTTCACCATCGTGCTGTACTAGTAATACTGAATCTATTGTAACTTTTTCGTCCGCTTCGATATGCAGCAGTTCTATGTCGTAAAAGCGCCCTGGCTCAACTTTGAGTTGCTTGCCACCAGTTTCAATAATTGCGTAGGTCATGGAATTGTCCTTGAAGTTGCCGTACAGGTAGCTGGCTTTTATCTCTTGTAGAGATGCGATTCATCTTGCTTTAATGAATCGCTGTTGCTAGCTTTTGTAATATATGTCTACCTGATCCGAGCAGGAATTAGACAGACAATCTATAATCTTACTCTATAAATTAAAGTTAAGTCAACCTAAATGTGACTAAAAATTTTGTTTTAGCCTGAATTGATCGATTTGGCGAAATTTCAATAATTGCCGATGTAGTTACTCAAGACACAGAACAACACTAAAAATCTGAGTAACGGTTGTCGTTACTCAGATTTTTCTTTGATATCAAAGAATTCTATAGCTATGCGATCGCCTGAAATCAACAAGTAAAATAAAATTTACACTCATAAGTTGTATTTATCACCTCCGAATTAATTACCAAAATAAATATTTGGCTGAGTTTTATCTTTAGCTTAATTAAAATGTAGTATTTTCTGCTGATATAAATATTGCATTTATTTCTTGAATAAATTCATAACTTATTTGCTTTAACTACTGGCGAGATCAGACTAATTTAATGCATAAAAATAATTCTTATAGAACAGTCAAGCTGCCTGTTCCACAAGAAAATCTTATTGCTCTATTTTAGTCTGGTCACGCTACTACAATATTTTTTGCTAAAACAGGCAATATTTAAACAGAAATTTGTATTTTGACTCACACTCAAACTTAACATTTAGCCTGCCGTTTGACGGAAGTTACTGTTAACAGCAACTATTACCGTGCTGATTAGTAGTGTTCTTAGCTGAGACTAGTTTACTCATGTTTAAGTTTCTCAAACCAGTTGGTGATTACGCCAAACAAACTTTGCAAGCAGGTCGCTATATTGGACAAGGATTATCGGTGACTTTCGACCATATGGGTCGTCGTCCCATTACTGTGCAATATCCTTACGAAAAACTGATTCCCTCTGAACGCTTCCGAGGGAGAATTCACTTTGAATTTGATAAATGTATTTCTTGCGAAGTTTGTGTTCGAGTCTGCCCTATTAACCTCCCAGTGGTAGATTGGGAATTTAATAAAGAATATAAAAAGAAAGAACTCAAGCATTACAGTATTGACTTTGGAGTTTGCATTTTCTGTGGCAACTGTGTGGAATTTTGTCCAACAAACTGTCTGTCATTTACTGAGGAATATGATCTTTGTACTTATGACCGCCACGAATTGAATCATGACAACGTGGCAATGGGAAGACTACCTTACAAAGTTACCGAAGATCCGATGGTGACACCACTACGAGAATTAGTGTACTTGCCTCAAGGAGTCTTAGATCCTCACGGAGTTCCTGATGATGCTCATCGAGTTGGTGTTTTACCAACGGAGATTTTACAGCAAGCTGTAGAAGATACCAATGATACTAATCAGTAATTGCTAGTAGCTAATTTTTATTGATCATGACACAAATACAAGTACAAGAAACTGCTAATATTGCTGCTCATGGTGAAGAATTGCCAGTGAGAAATTGGCGAGAATATTTTAGTTTTAGCACTGACCATAAAGTTATTGGCATTCAATACTTAGTTACAAGTTTTGTTTTTTATCTATTTGGTGGTGCGTTGGCAACTTTAATTCGTAGTGAACTAGCAACACCAGAGTCAGACTTAGTTAGTCCTGAATTTTATAGCGGTTTATTTACCCTCCACGGAACTGTGATGATTTTTCTGTGGATTATCCCGGCTGGGACGGGGGGATTTGGTAACTTTTTAGTGCCGCTATTAATTGGGGCGCGTGATATGGCTTTCCCGCGATTGAATGCGATCGCCTTTTGGCTTGTCCCGCCAGCTGGCCTTTTGCTTCTAGCGAGTTTCTTTGTAGATCCACCCCAGGCTGGTTGGACATCCTATCCACCGCTAAGTCTGATCATGAGTCAAGCCGGTGAAGCCATGTGGATTTTCAGCCTGATTTTACTGGGAACCTCCTCAATCATGGCAGGGCTAAATTTTCTGGTAACGATTCTCAAAATGCGGACACCAGGAATGAGGCTAAATCAAATGCCTTTATTTTGCTGGGCAATGTTAGGAACTTCTGGTTTAACACTGCTAGCAACCCCTGTACTCGCTGCGGCTTTGATTTTACTGGCTTTTGACCTTTTGGCGGGTACGACATTCTACAACCCCACAGGTGGCGGAGACCCTGTAGTCTACCAACACATGTTCTGGTATTATTCACACCCGGCTGTGTATATCATGATTCTCCCAGTCCAAGGGATGATCTCAGAAATCTTGCCAGTTCACGCCCGCAAGCCAATTTTTGGTTATCTAGCCGTTGCTTATTCCAGTATTGCGATCGCCTGTTTATCTCTCATTGTCTGGGCGCACCATATGTTTACCACTGGGACACCTGGATGGGTGCGAATGTTTTTCATGATTACCACCATGGTTATTGCCGTACCCACAGGGATTAAAGTATTTAGCTGGTTAGGAACCCTCTGGTCGGGCAAAATCCACTTTCGGACTGCGATGTTATTTGCCATGGGCTTGATTTCCGTGTTTGTCATTGGTGGAATTAGTGGCGTGATGACAGCTGCGGTTCCCTTCGACATTCACGTCCATGATAGCTATTTCGTTGTGGCTCACCTGCACTACGTTTTATTTGGTGGTAGTGTCTTTGGTTTGTATGCCGGCATTTATCATTGGTTTCCCAAAATGACCGGGCGAATGTTAGATGAAACCTTAGGCAAAATTCACTTTGTCCTGACATATATCGGCTTCAATCTGGCATTTTTCCCTATGCACGAGTTGGGTATGCAAGGGATGAGAAGGCGAATTGCTGTGTATGACCCTAAATTTGCCGACCTCAATCTTATTTGTTCTATCGGTGCAGTCTTACTGGCAATTTCTACCCTACCTTTCCTGGTTAATGTTTGCCATAGCTGGCTATACGGCAAAAAAGCACCTGATAACCCTTGGCAAGGTCTGACTTTTGAATGGATGACAACCTCACCACCACCACCAGAAAACTTTAAAACTCAACCAGTTTTAGCCGTACACCCTTACCATTACGGCGTGCGTGCATCTGCAGCGAACGGCCGCTCAGATCAAGAAAATCCTCAGCCTGATCTAGCCGTTGCAAGTCATGCCGATGACAACCAAAACTCTGAACAAAAATCGTCTACATAGGAATGTTAACTACATGAATTTAGCAGATGAAAACTTGGCTAAAAAGTTGACTCACTTGATGGGAATTGTTGGGGTTAGTGCGGCGATCGCGGTTACTGGCTATTCACAGATTAATCAAAAGGCGATCGCGCAACGGTGAAGCTTTAGTGCCCAAATCACATAATACAGCAAATTTCAAATAAATAAGGTATACAACATTACTATCATGCTCGTTTTTGGGCTAAACTTTATGCCCTCAATTTCGGTGTGGGTACGGGTAGCGTGTGCTTTGCGCTCAACGACGACCACAGGAGAAAGAGGACTAAAGTCCCAGATACGCGCTTTGCAACGCTTCCTGTATCAACTGTTGCATTCGTGTGTCACCTTCTTTTGTAGCAATTTGAGTCGCTTTTTGATAATGCTCTATTGCTTTTTTCTTCATTCCCATCTCTTCATATATAGTGCCTATTGATAATTGCAGAGAGCTATTATCTGGCTTCATTCGGTCTGCTTCACTTAAATCAGCTTCTGCTCCTTGCATATCGCCTAATTTTCCGCGTACTTTTCCCCTGCTTGTGTAATAATGGGCAGCACTTGGGTCAAGTTCGATTACTTTATGAAGGTTTTCTAGAGCTGCTTGCCAGTTGTTTAAACGCATATATGCGCTTGCTCGGTTGGCATAAAGAGATTTTCTTTCTTTTTTATTTAGTTCAGGAACTGTTCTTATACCTTGAGTAAAAATTTCAACACCTTCTTCTATTTTTCCCAGTTCTTGAAGAGTGATACCTAGCATGTTGTATGCTGATGCCTCTGTTGGATTAAGCTTTATCGCTTCTTGAAAATCTTCTGCTGCTCCTTTCTTGTCTTTCATTAATCGCCGAATTTGACCACGATTGAAGTAATGCCATTCATTGTTTGGCTCAAGCTGGATAATTTGATTGTAATCGCTCAATGCCCCTTGATAGTTGTCTTGTTCATATTTGCTCATTGCTTGTTGCACAAGGTTTTCTACGTTTTTTACTACTGTTAGTGGTGGATTAACCAAATATGAAAATGTTTGATAAACGCCTCCTTGAAAGTACTCAACAATATCAACGTAAGTTATTTTGTCACTCGTTGGGTCATGCCGTACAGTCCAAGACCCAACATAATAGCCACCTGGTTCAGTTAGACATGAAATAAAAGAAGTCACGCCATTTTGTGTAACAGGAGGCGAAATATTGTTATCTGCAATTACTTTGCTAGAATACAGCCCTACCAATACGGCACTTGTAGGTAAAATCCAAAGAATTTTTTTTAGATTCTTCATATTTGTTTCCCTCAGACCAACGCAAGGAGTCTACGTAACTCCTAATTTTCTGGAACCATATATCAAGTATGCGGTTATACATTAAGCAGATAAGCCACAATGGATAAAGTCGAGCTAAGGTGTACCATAAAAAGCACATCTGCATAAGAGTTTATCGACAAAACAGGCACAGCAGCAGATAGCATAACAATTTGGCAATGAGTCTGATGATAGATGAAGATGCGATCGCCTCAGCTTAATCATGTGGATCTGAGTAGCGCCATAGGATCTAACTTCATCATAGAGATATCATCATGGAATTTTTATCTAATACCGTCGTACTGTCGCGGATGCAATTTGCGCTGACGGCTTCTATTCATATGCTTTGGCCTACACTGACAACAGGTGTGGGGATTTATTTAGTCATGATTGAAGGACTATGGTTAAAAACCCGCAATCCTCAATATTACTATCATGCTCGTTTTTGGGCTAAACTCTATGCCCTCAACTTCAGTGTGGGTGTAGCAACGGGTATTCCTATGGAATTTCAGTTTGGTACTAACTGGGCAGCTTTTTCGGAAGCTGTTGGTAACTTTTTTGGCAGCGTTATTGGGTTTGAGGCATCTTGGGCATTTATGCTAGAAGCCGCATTTCTGGGGATTATGTTATTTGGTTGGGAGCGTGTTAATTCGAGAATTCACTATCTTTCTACGATTCTGGTAGCAATTGGTGCTAACTTATCCACGGTTTGGATTTTGTCAGCGAATTCCTGGATGCAATCACCAGCAGGCGGAGAAATGGTAAATGGTAAGTTTGTGGTTCATGATTATTTTCAGGCGATCGTCAACCCATTCATGGTGAAAAGCGTTCTCCATATGTTTATGGCAACGCTGGAAACATCATTATTTGTGATAGGTGGAATTAGTGCCTGGTATATTCTCAAAAATCGTCATCCTGATTTCTTTGCCAAATCTTTCAAGATTGCTCTAGCGGCGGTAATCGCGATCGCTCCCCTACAAATTTATATCGGACATTTGAATGCTGAACAAGTCTACCATTATCAACCGGAAAAACTGGCAGCAATGGAAGCCCAGTGGAATACAATTCCCGGTGGACAGCCTGCCAATTGGAGCCTTTTGGCATTACCAAACAACAAAGCCGAGAAAAACGACTGGGAATTTGTCATTCCCAATGCACTAGGATATATTTTGGAATTTAAAGAAAAGTTATCTGAGCCAGTACTGGGTTTGAAGGAATGGAAACCGGAGGATCGTCCCCGCCTTGTGGGTTTAATTTACTATTCTTTCCGCATAATGGTTGGTATTGGTTTTTTATTAGCCGGATTAATGTTTGGCAGCATTATTTATTGGTTACTAGGCAGGCTTTCTCAAGATAATATTACTCAGCAGCGTTGGTTGATGCGTGCTTGGATGTTTGCAGCTCCATTAGGATTTATTGCGATCGATACGGGTTGGATTGTGCGTTGCGTTGGGCGACAGCCGTGGACACTCTATCGCCAAATTCGCACTGTAGATTCTGTCTCTCATCTTCCCCCTAGTAATGTTCTTGTATCCCTCACGGGTTTTACAATCAGTTACATGTTGTTACTAGTGGCATACATTTATTTTGGTAGTCGAATTATTCGTAGAGGGCCAAATTTCGATTTGCCTGTACCTGGAATTGAAGTTACCAAACCAGCAATTGAAACGACTCCTGGAGAGTTTGTTCCCAATGAGCGTCCCACAGAAGCGCAACAGTAGAAATTGAGTTCGTAGTAAGCGGCTCTAGCCCTTTTTTTGAGGACTAAAGTCCTTACCCTACGGGTAATGCCTCCGGCACGCTGCGCGGTAAGCGCAGCTATGCCCGTCAGGGCTTTACATTAGTCGCTCATGGGGGAAACCCCCAAGACCGCGCTAACTTACTACAAACCTTTAATTATCCTCAAAAATTCTTATATGGAACGTTTGTTGAAAAGTGGCTTGGGTTGGCGTATTGGCTGGAATCCTCATGCACTCGAATTTAAAGGGTTAGTAGGTACAGATGATTGGGCAATCGAGTTAACCGAAGCCGAATTGAATGATTTTTGCCGACTACTAACACAGCTAGCAGACACTATGAAGCAACTCGCAACTGAATTAATGGATGAGGAGAAGATTGCTTGTGAAGCCGAAAGCGATTTATTATGGATGGAGGTGGAAGGCTATCCTCACGCCTACAATCTGCGCTTGATTCTAAATACAGGACGCTGTGCGGAAGGTAAATGGAATGCTTCTGCTGTCGAGGGTTTGCTACATGGGGCGGGGATGCTCAAAGTTTTTTAAATTTAACTCTTGATTACCCGATAAATTTGCAGTATAATGGAAATTCTGACCGGGGCGTAGCGCAGCTTGGTAGCGCGCCACTTTGGGGTAGTGGAGGTCGTGGGTTCGAATCCCGCCGCTCCGATTGACAAAAGACCCTACCTGCTAGTCTTTTTTTAAAGATTGGCAGGTTTTTTAGTATAAATTTTTTAGGCGGCAAGCAGAACCCAAAATTTTTGATTCGCTAAAGATGACAACGTAAACTAAAACTTATGTTTCCTAATTTTTTACCAGCCGCAGTTGAGCAACTAACGGAACCTACCTCGATCGCCTTGGCTCAAAGTATTCAAAGTCAAGCGATCGCTACTCCCTTAATTAATCAACTAATTACCACAACCTATGTACATCAAGGTAGTGGTGGCACGCCTATTTTATTACTTCACGGCTTCGATGGTTCTGTTTTCGAGTTCCGTCGTTTGTTGCCACTGCTGGCAGAGGATAATGAAACCTGGGTCGTGGATTTGTTAGGTTTTGGGTTTACAGACAGAATTGCAGGTATACAATTTAGCCCACTGGCCATTAAAACTCATCTGTATTATTTCTGGAAAACTTTAATTAACCAACCTGTGATTTTGGTGGGTGCTTCCATGGGGGGTGCAGCAGCAATTGATTTCACCCTCACTTATCCAGAAGTGGTGCAAAAACTAGTATTAATTGACAGTGCTGGTTTGCAAGGAGGTTCACCAATCAGCAAATTGATGTTTCCCCCTTTGGATTATTTAGCAGCTAATTTTTTGCGTAATCCCAAAGTACGCGATCGCATTTCCCGCACTGCTTACAAAAACAAGTTACTAGCGTCACTGGATGCTCAAGTATGTGCTGCTTTACACTTAGAAATGTCTAATTGGCATCAAGCTTTGATTGCTTTTACTAAAAGTGGTGGTTACAGTGCTTTTAGTTTGCAGCAGATGGCAGATATTGTGTCATCAACACTGATTTTATGGGGCGATAGCGATCAGATTTTGGGTACAGGAGATGCCAATAAGTTTCACAGGGTAATTCCCAACAGTAAACTCATTTGGATTCAAGACTCTGGACATGTCCCACATTTAGAGCAGCCACAAATTACCGCCCAACATATTTTAGAATTTCGTAAATGTTTTTTTTCGTAGCAAAGACTTTAGTCCTTAATATTTTCAGCACTAATCAGCACTAAAGTGCTTACTACAAACCCGCAAAACTATTTGTCTATGTCAAGTAGCGTGTCGTGGGCTGCTATTACGAATTACGAATTACGAATTACGAATTACGAATTACGAATTACGAATTACGAATTATCTAGTCGTATAACCAAGTATTAGCGTTAAAATCATCATGATCTTCTGTTTGTCGTTCCAAAAGATGTTCAGGGACTCGATGTGATTTTCTATAGCCAACTGGGTTATATTTTTCTTTTACTTGAATCGCGGATTTATTTTCTTGTTCTTGTTTTTCTTTTACTTGGATCGCGGATTTATTTTCTTGTTCTTGTTTCAATGAATTATTTTCTTCTATAAGTTGAGAATTAGCTTGTGCCAGGTGTAGCGCTGCTTTTTTAGCTTCTTGTAGTTCTTTTGTTAGTCGTTCTGCTGACGCTTGTTTTTCTGACAAAGCTGATTGCAAATTCACAATTTGCTTTTGCAAATTTTTTTCTTTGTCTTGAGCTTGTTCTAGAGTTTCTTTTAACTCTTTAAGCATGTTTTCTAAATCAGCCTTAGTGGGATTGGTACGCCTAGCAGAAGTAGGTTCTGGTGTTTCCGTTGACGAGTCCTCAGTTGCTGAAGCATTTGGTTCAGTGATTTCTTCAGATGCAACTTCAATTACAGACTCACTTTCAGTTGATGTCAATTTTTGTGCTTCTTCTTGTATTAAATCAGAAAGACGTTTCTTAACCATTATTTCCTCCAATCTCGCTGTAATTCATCAGCCACGCGGCGGTAGTCTAACTCCGCCTCCCGCGCATTCCTACCTCGCCATTGAGTAATCGCTAAACCCTCCAATGCGGCTCGTTCGTGAGCTTTATAGGTACGGATAAAAGCTTTGCAAGCAGGTATTCCTAGCCGCAGGAGAGTATCTTGTGCTTCTCGCGCTTCGCCCACACACCGCGCATCGACTTTAGTGAGCAGCACCCGATGGGGAACTCCCGCAGGAACAACAGCCTTTTTGACTGTCTCAACAAGAACAGCTAAGTCCATAGCAGATGGTGGTGTAGGCAAAACTAGATAATCGGCGATCGCTACTACTGTCGCTAATGCTTCAGAGTGCAGCGCCGGAGGCGTATCCACCACTACTAAATCGTAACCTGTTATCTTTCTTAAATCACCTAAAAGTTGAGGATTGCTTTCTTGGGAGAGATCAAACCCCATACCATCCTGGTTTCTTCCCACCCACCAGCTAGCAGAACCTTGAATATCTGCATCAACGAGAATAACTTTTTTCTTTTTGCCAAACTGTGCAGCTAGATTGACTGCGGTAGTCGTTTTACCGACTCCTCCCTTACCGTTGAGGATAGCGATGATTTTTGGCACTGCTTACTTCCGACCCTGACTTGAAAGTGCTGAGTGCGCTTGTCCTGAGCGAAGTCGAAGGGGAGTGCTGAGTGCTGAGTAAAAATTCCAGTCTCTAGCTTCTAGTCTCTCTTTCATACTTGGCTGTGAAACTCGTTTCATCGGAACTGCCTTAAATGAATATACCGCTTTATGTGACACCCAAAAACATGAAAACCCGTAAAAATAAAAATTAGAAGCCGTCACTTCTAAAAAACTCCTATGACAGTAACTTATAACTTGCCTGATGGGCCAAGATTGCCACGCTATCTACGGATGATAAAGTTTATCACCCAGCCAGTGAAATATGTAGAAGATTTTGCCAAAGTTTATGGTGACACCTTCACTATTTGGAATCGAGGGGATAAGCATATTGTATATTTCAGCCATCCCCAAGCACTGGAGCAGATTTTTACCAATGCTAGCTACTTTCAATCTGGTGGAGGAACCGGAATTTTAGGGTTTTTGCTAGGCGATAATTCTGTAATTTTACTAGATGGCGATCGCCACCAGCGCCAACGTCAATTATTAACGCCGCCTTTTCATGGCGAAAGAATGCGAGCCTACGGTGAAACTATCCAAGAAATTACCCAACAGGTAAGTAACGAATGGACTATTGGTCAACCTTTTAATATCCGCGCCTCCATGCAAGAAATTACCTTGCGGGTGATTTTACGGGTAGTGTTTGGTGTAGATGAGGGGCCGCTTTTTCAAGAACTGCGACGATTACTCACTTCTGTATTGGATTTCATGGGTTCTTCCTTGATGTCCAGCGCTTTCTTTTTTAGTTTTCTGCAAAAAGATTTAGGTGCGTGGAGTCCTTGGGGACGGGTTTTGCGCCTGATTCAACAAATTGATCAACTTATTTATACTCTGATTGCTGAACGTCGGGCTGAACCTGGGGAAAGTCGCCAAGATATCCTCAGTTTATTAATATCTGCTCGTTATGACGACGGACAGGCAATGTCAGACGTGGAGTTACGTGATGAATTAATGACAATGTTAGTTGCAGGACATGAAACTACCGCTTCTGCATTAACATGGGCTTTTTACTGGATTGATCAATTACCAGAGGTACGAGAAAAGTTACAACGAGAACTAGAAACCCTTGGTGTCAACCCAGAACCGAGTAGCATTGCCAAATTACCTTATTTGACAGCAGTTTGCCAAGAAACCTTAAGAATATACCCAATTGTGGCGAATGGTTTTATCCGAGTTGCCAAATCACCAATAGAAATTATGGGTTACAAATTGCCAGTAGGAACAGCCATAGTTCCTAGTATTTATTTAGCCCATCATCGAGAAGAAGTTTACCCACAACCCAAGCAATTTAAACCAGAACGCTTTTTAGAAAGGCAATTTTCCCCTTATGAATATATACCCTTTGGCGGAGGAAATCGCCGTTGTATTGGCTTGGCATTTGCTCAGTATGAAATGAAAATTGCTTTAGCGACAATTTTGTCAGAATTTCAATTATCCATGGTTAACAAGCGTCCTTTGTATCCTGTGCGTCGTGGGTTAACTTTAGCCGCACCATCAGGGTTACAAATGATACCCACAGTTCAGGTAACAAGAGCAAGTACACCTGTCAACGTTTAATCGGAGTAGGGAGTAGGAGTTTTCTTACTCTCTGCGCCTCTGCGCGAGATATATAAGATTTTTGGCGTTGCTGAATCAGAATATGAAATGCTAAAATCACCCTGATTTTTCTTTGTACCTTTGCGCCTTTGCGCCTTTGCGCGAGATAAATTCATATTTTCAATCAGCAACGCCAGATTTTTTGGTTACGATAAACTTTGAAATTTAGCATTGTGAGAAAGTTAAATTGTCAGGCGATCGCCCTGATATGATGATTTCATAAGAATGTGCGATGTCTCATTATTATCGAAGCTTTTTGCAATCAGGCAAAATTTATTAGGACAAGAAAACATTCTTGTAGCACAAAGTCTCAATAACTTAGGGGAACTCTACCGTTCCCAAGGTCAATATGACAAAGCTGAACTTCGTCATAAAGAAGCTTTGGAAATGAGACAACGCTTACTAGGTCAGAAACATCTTGATGTTGCTACTAGCCTTAACAATCTGGCATTAGTCTACAGTTCACAAAATCGCTACCAAGACGCTGAATGCCTTTTTATAAAAGCCTTGAACATGAGAAAACACTTTCTCGGTCAGGAACATCCTGATGTTGCCAATAGTCTGAATAATCTTGCTGTACTTTACCAATCACAAAAACTTTATGAAAAAGCAGAAACTAATCACAGAGAAGCTTTGAAGATGAGACAAAATTTACTCCCTAAGAAACATCCAGATATTGCTAATAGTTTGAATAATTTAGCATATTTATACTTTTCTCAAGGTAAGTATGAAGAAGCCGAAACCCTTTATCAACAAGCTTTAGATATTTGTGAACAAAGGTTTGGAGTTCATCATCACAATACCATTACTGTACGTAACCATCTAGCAGCTTGTCGTCAAAAAAATTTATGATAAAAATTATTGATGGTATTGTTCAGGCAATTATTAAAGCTCATTGCGCTACAGTAGAACTGACTCAAGCGATCGCCTGTGCAAATTGAGAGATAATAATAGCGATCACTCGACTTAAATGTAGAATGATCACATCAATAATCAATTAATGAAAACTTACCATGAATTCAGAACTAACTCAAGCGATCGCCTCAACTCACAACAGTAAAATTCAAATTACCAACCTCATTAATCCAGCTTCTACACTCCCTCCTGTTCAAAGTATAAAATGAGGTGCGATCGCAGACAAAGGTCATAGAGTATGGTGAAATTAGCTGACGCTAACGGTGGCGATAGCTTAAAACAAACGCTAGGCGATCGCTCGGCTTGATAAACATCAATAATACTAAAATTTAGGGTATGAAATCTTCGTTGAGAACCTGTTCTAGAGAAAAGGGTGGCTGTTGAGGAAATAGTTCAGAGGAGAGTTGATATTTTCTAATTGTATCTTTTCTTGCATCTGTATAACAGTCTATAAATATATTATTGAGAATAGATTTCAAACTAGGGCTATCGGCAAGAATATACAATATTTGTCTTCGTTGCTCAACAACAGTTTTACGCCAACCTCTAGCATTATCATCTTTCTCTACAATCCAAAATTGCAGTTTTAATAAATGTTCAATTAACACTATTAATCTATTTTTTAATTCTTTCTTTTCACTCCGACCCATGCTGTCGATTTCTTCAAGCAAATTATCAATATCTAATTGCTCTAGATTTCTCTCTTTTAATAATTTAACAGTGGTTTGTATCCATAAATAAAAATCTTGTTCATATAATGCTTTATTTGTATTAGAGGTTAGCATACAAACTTTTCCTAATTCGATACGATGATGATTACATTATATAGGGATTTTCAAGAGCGATCGCTCATCAGCAGATTGGATTTTTTGTGTGTCTGTCGATACTTCAGTATTTGCAGTTAAACCAAAGCCCCGCACTGGATTTGCCAGAGTTGGAGTTGTAGGCGAGACAAGCAATGGATGAGAAAAAGTTGAGGCGTTGGCTTTCTTTTGTCCAAAGGTGTGATCGCAGACAAAGGTCATAGTGCAGGGTGAAATTAGCTGGCGTTAACGATGGCGATCGCTTCCGAAATTCTCATTTCCTAACTCATCAATAATTAGAATTTTTATATTTTTGTGGAAACGGTAAGTAAGCCAAGATGTTGAACAAATGGCAAGAAATCTTTGTCGCTAAATAAAAGTGAGTTTTGGCTTTCAAGACAAAAAGTAGCGATAATCACATCAGCCGTTTTACGGATAGTAATGCCACATTTTCGGAGACTTCTATAATTATCAGCACTCTTGACAGCAAGATTAATACCTAACATTTCAAAAATCGTCAGGGAATTCAGCAGTTCCTTTGCTGTTTGATAATCGCCATCAGAACGAAATCCTTGCAGCACTTCAGTTAATATAAGATCACCAATTCCAAGCGGTTCTACTCCTAAGAGTGTATCTAGTTTATTTGTCTCTGGGGTTTCCCTACCGTTAAAATAGTCTATCCATACACTTGAATCTACAATAATCATGAATTGATTCTGATTTCATCAAGGTTGCCTTCCCATTGAAGATTACCTCGATAAGCTTTTATTTTTTCTTGTTGCTTTAATTTAATTAGCGTTTTCAGTCCAAGTTCAATTACTTCTTGTTTAGTCTGAAGTCCGGTCACTTTAATAGCTTCATCTAAAAGCTTTTCATCAATAAGAAAATCAGTTTTCATTTTTCCTGTTTTGTGTTATCAGTTTCCTGTTCCCTATCTTATCACTTGTGACAGGAGATTAATCAACTGATGCCAGAACTTATCACACACACTCATCAATCCTAATAATTTTATTTTTGAGTTATGAAATGGAAATTAAAGTTATTACAGAATATCAAGAGGCTGAAAAAAAATATTATTTAAACTTCACGCAGAGAGGCAAAGGCGCAGAGAAGAGGTGTATGGTAAAACACAGGTGATCGCTTGTGCTGTACTACTAATTTGAGGTACTTGAAACTGATTCAAACCAAATTTAATTTTTTTGTCTTTGGGTATTGACACTAGTATAAAATTATACTTTAATAAAAATGTACAAAGAAAGGCGATCGCCCTCCGGACAAGAGACTGCGATCGCCTTTCACCAAAACTCCACAATGGGAGATAATTACCATGATGGCACAAGTACAAAAATTTGTAGAGTATCAAAATTTCACCCCATCAGATTTGCGCGATGCAGATTTTGAGACAGCCACTAAAAATCAATCACCTGAAAACCTCTTACCCAAAAGAGAAGCAATCAAACATCTACTGATTGGTTCACCCAAAGCCGTCACCAGTACGATTCATTATTTGCAGGTGATTGGTTACGCCAGTACTGGGGACTGGAGTCCTCTACTTCCCACCGCTAACCCAGGTGAGGTGATGAGTATTTTAATCCGTCAGATTTTAATGCAATAACCACCAAAATAGCGATCGCTCTCTGACAAAGAGCGATCGCCTAAATGATGCAAAACCATTGAGAGCTTGAGATTAAACCGCTTGCACAAATGCTGTAATGTTGCTGAATACTACTATTTAGAAGTTTGCAAAGTTGCAAAGAAGACGGATAAAAAATAACTGTTGTAAGTTATCTATTCAGATTATTAAAGATTTGTGTAAGAGGTTTATTCAACTTAGCTCAAAAATTTGCCTCAATTAGCAGGAATTTGCCAAATCTTGGCAGTTTCATCAGAACTACCACTAGCTAGAGTTTGTCCATCAGGACTAAAAGCTACAGACCAAATAGCCTTATTATGACCCTTGAGATTATCAATTAACTGTCCTGTCTGTATATTCCACAACTTAATTGTTTGGTCATAACTACCACTAGCTAAAGTCTCTCCATTAGGACTGAAAGCTAGAGAATAAATTGCTTTATTATGCCCTTTCATCACACAGTGTAACTGCCCATCCTTTAAATTCCACAACTTAATCATGCGGTCAGAACCACCACTAGCTAGAGTCTGTCCATCGGGACTGAAGGCTATAGACCAAATTGGTTGGTCATGAGCTGCTAAAGGTGTTCTTAACCTACCAGTAGTTATTTGCCAAAGCATGATTTGACCACCTTCATCGCCACTAGCTAAAGTCTGTCCATCGGGACTAATAGCTACTGTTCTCACTGGTTGTGATGGACTAAAAGTTTGTAATAGTTCACCAGTTTCTACATTCCATAAATTCACCTTTTTGTCCCAGCCAGCACTAGCAACAGTTTTACCGTCAGGGCTAAACGTGACTGCTTTAACATCATTGGTATGTCCAGATAAAGTGCGGATTAGTTCACCTGTTTTCAAATTCCATAATTTAACCTGGAAATCCCAACTACCACTAGCTAGAGTTTGACCATCGGGACTAATTGCAACGGATGCTACAGAGTTTCCATGTCCCCGGAGTGTGTGAATCAACTTACCAGTGTTAAGATTCCAAACCTTGATACTTTTATCATAATTTCCCGTAACAAGTTGTTGACCATCGGGACTAATTGCGACTGAATAAACCCACACAGACTGAGTATTAAAAGTGCCTGTTTGTTCATCATTTACAAGTAATTTATTTGTGGAGTTACCTAAAACTAAAGGGATACTGCTTAGTCCGAGCAGCGTGGAAAATATAATACCTGTTAAGCCAGTTTTTGTTTTTCTGTTAATTAGGTTGAGTTTCATACTAATTGAATAACTAATTAATGGCAAGTAATAGAACTAAAATATGGTGATTAATCAGACATTGGTTGCATTGATTCCTGTTGCTTAATATTTGGCTTTGTTTTCATTTGCCGTTCTAGCCAGCGTCTGCGTAAGAATAAAATGATCATTGTTGCCATGCCCACAACTACTACAGGAGTCATAAAATTCCAATGACCAGACATTTTGTCATTAATGTGCCAAAACAATAAGAACATTGCTAGATAGGTTAGTTGATGCAACTGTCGCCAATTCTTCTTCATTTTTTTGACACACCAGTCGTTAGATGTAACTGCTAGTAGTGTGAAAATAATAAATGTTGCTGAACCATGCACATATACTCTATAGGTACTCAAATCAAAAAAATCGAAATTTCTTTTGACTATTAAAAGCCAGGCATGACCCAAACTTAAAACAAAAGCCAAGACCCCTAATTGACGACGATATTTCAATAATTGAATGGGAAGTTTAGTCTTCTTTAAAGCAGGAAAAACTACTCTTAAAGAAGTGGGAAGCAATGTTAAAATATAACTAATTACTGCCAAACAACCTAATAAGTTAGCCATTGGCATCGGATTGTTCAGCCATGTCATGTACATCATGTAATCTCCCGTAGTTGTGACTAAAGCTTTATTCAAGTCGTAACCGGGAGATTACGGATTTTTGTAAACTTGCTAGGGAAAATTTCCTCGTAAACCAAGTAAAAATTAGTGAAAGCAGACTATCTTTCACCGGAATACACGGTATTTGTGGCAGATTATAATACTTCTGAGATTACCTAGCCCTTTCAAGGTGTAATGTGTTTCTCTTGGTGTCTTGGTGTCTTAGTGGTTAAACAAATGACTTTTGAACTACAAAGGCACAAAGACAAGCCAGTGCTTTGGGCGGCTCCGCCGACTTGTAGCAACTGGCTCACAAAGAAAGGATTAGTTGCGATACCTACTGATTTCTTGTTGCAGATATTCAAGATAATCTAGGGAGCGATCGCATCTTTTGCCATAAGCAAACCACACGCGATCGCTAAATTAATTGGTCTATTTATTCTGTAGCTGCTTTGGGAGAAAACTGAATTCTGGGATCTGGCATGAAAGTGTATCTGAGATAAATTCCTCCCCAGATAAACAGAATAATCAACAAACTACCAATACCGAGGGGACTAGGTAACCAGAAAACTACTTCTATGTGGTTAAGTTCACCAGGTCTGAGTTGCCATATCAATTGCTTGCCTTTTTTTTCTGGCTGAATAGCAGTTTCTGTTTGTTGAATGTTCCTTGCTCCCCAAGGGGTTTTTAAGCTAAATTCCAAATCGAGAATTGACCCAGGATCAGCGAGGACGTTACCTTTACTGGCAATCAGCGAGAGCGATCGCAAGTCTAAATCATAAATTAAGCGATTCTTGACTAACAGTAAAAAATTGTTTTGATCTAGGAGTAAGTTAGATTCAATTTTTGGTAGTTCTGATTCAGATTCGCTTGGTACAGCTTCAGCTTTTTGATTAGCACGAGAGTTAAAAAATTCGTTGAACTTCTCTTGTAACTCCTGACCATTACTGAAGGGAATCTTCACAATAATTTCTTCTTGAGAAAGCCGTTGTGCTTTTCCTTCTAGTTGACGGGCGCGACGTTCTATGCTGTTTAACCATTCATATACATAGTCGCCACTAAAAGTGGTAAGTCGTTCGCCCAACTTAATGTGCTGCACCAGTTCGCCACGATTTGAACTGTCAAAGTTCACCCCTACGTCATACTGAACACAACCAGATAGCAGCAACGATGTTAACAGTACCAGCCACAAAATAGGATTTTTGAGCGGCAAGATGGAATTCATCCGATTTCGACTTTTTTGTGGTTGAAGAAATCTTACTTTTGTCAACACAAAACTAAATGGTCTGATCAACCCTATTAAAAGCTGGCCGAGAATTGAAAAATTCATCATTATATCTCTCCCAAAAAGTCAAATATCTTAACCAATCTTGACTTCTACAACATGGCGACGTTGGTATCTACAAGAGGTTGATTAAAAACGCAACCAAGCCAAGTAAGAAAGTGTTAACCCAATAACAATTAACGCCACCCAGATAAAGCGATTATCTCTGGTATTGACCTGGCTAAGATCAACCAATTCTGGTTCAGCAGTCGTCTTTTGTCCAGAAGATTTGCGAGGATTGCCAGATGCCCGAATTTTGGCCTCATTATCAGGTAGTGTACCTAAATCGGGGATTTCGGTCATCCACTCGCTTGGTCGTTGGAGTTTTGGCGCTTTTAAAATGTAGAGTAATTGCTTTGCTTGTTTACTAGTCTCTGGGAAGGGATGGCGTTGGAGTTGTTGACAAAGGGCGATCGCTTCTTCTGTGCGCCCAGCTGCTTCATAAGCTGTCACTAGCCAAATTTCCACCTCACCCCCAAGGCGAGAATTGCGAGACAACAAGGCGCTGGCCTTTTCCAGATTTTCTACAGCCTCTCGATATTTTCCATTTTCAAAGGCAAGTTTTCCGCTCTGGTAGAGAACTTTGGCAATTTCTAAAGTTTCTGTACTCACGTTTTGCTCTGCTTTAGTTGTGTTCATGCCAGGAATCTTTTTAGAATCTTTTTAAAAGCTGGCAAAATTCAACTCGATAAACTTTTAAAATTTTAACCAAGTAGCTGTGGCTATTTTCTTAATAAAAATTCAGGTTATCAAATGCAGGTGAGCAAAATATGCTGAAAATTAAGCATTCGCAACTGAATTGGCTAGGAGCAGGCATAACTCTGGCAATAATGAGTGCTATGAGTACCCCAGCTTTTGCCCAGCGCATCATCATAATTAATGGCGCTTCTAGAGTTAGTCAGCCACCTGCTGTTGGTTCTTTTATTTATGGTAGTCCTATTCCTACTCCCATGCCTGTAGACCCAGCGACGGGACTAATACCAAGTCGCAATAGCCACTATCACTCTTATCCTACGGTCAATAATTCCAGGTTAATTAAGCCAACTTTAATTAATCCGATAATTCGTGACTCAACCTTGGTTAATCCAGTGATTATCAATAATTCGCGGCACCATACACCATTCAGAGGGCGATCGCGGGTGATTATCAATAATTCGCGGTATCATACACCATTCAGAGGGCGATCGCGGGTGATTATCAATAATTCGCGGTATCATACACCATTCAGAGGGCGATCGCGGGTGATTATCAATAATTCGCGGTATTGGAGAGGGTGGTGATTAGGGAGTAGGTAATAGGGAGTAGTGAAGTAGTGAGTAGGAACTAGTTTTTTACTCAGCACTCAGCACTCAGCACTCAGCACTTAGAAAGCACTCAGCACTTAGAAAGCACTCAGCACTCTTAGGAGTATTTAGAACCGAGAATCATACTGCCGATACCACCATCGGTAAAGATTTCTAATAGTAGGGCGTGAGGAATGCGACCATCAATAATGTGTGCTGCACTTACGCCTTGAGCAAGCGATCGCACACAACAATTAACTTTGGGAATCATCCCACCACTAACGGTACCATTGGCAATCAGCTCGCGGGCTTCCCGAATATCTACTTGAGGAATCAAGGTAGAAGGGTCTTGATAATCTTTTAAAATACCTGGTGTGTCGGTTAGTAAAATCAGCTTTTCTGCCCCTAGGGCGGCGGCGATTTCCCCAGCTACAGTATCAGCATTAATGTTGTAGGCTTGTCCTTTCTCGTCTGTGGCTACGCTAGACACTACCGGAATATAGCCATTACTAGAGAGGGTTTCCAAAATGTTGATATTCACATTACTGACTTCCCCCACAAAACCAATGCCTTCTTGATCTTGGGGACGAGCTTTAAGCAGGTTACCATCTTTACCGCAAAGTCCTACCGCCAAGCCTCCAGCCCGGCTAATTAAAGAAACAATTTCTTTATTAACTCGACCGACTAAAACCATTTCCACCACATCCATGGTGGGAGCATCTGTGACTCGCAGACCATTCTTAAATTGCGCTTCGATGCCCAGTTTATTTAACCAACTGTTAATTTCTGGGCCACCACCATGCACAAGAATGGGACGCAAGCCAACGCAGGATAAAAATACAATATCGCGGATAACTTTATCTTTCAGGACGCTATCTTTCATTGCTGCACCACCATATTTCACAACAACAGTGCGGCCTGTAAATTGTTGAATGTAAGGTAGTGCTTCGCTTAGTACGCGTACACGAGTGGCTTCAGCTTGCCTGATGTATTCAGAATCGTTGACCATCGCAAGGGGCTGTTGATAGTTAAAACTTATCCAGTCAGTGTAGAAGACTTTGGATCTGGTCACAATCTTAATGTTTTATTTGTCCCCATAAGTACCTCAGCATAAATATTTAGACATTTTTTAACACGGCTGAAACGGCAAAGCCTATCACCTGTCCCCTATCACCCCACACTGCCCATGATGCCTTAATAAATGGTCACACAGTACTAAGGCCACCATCGCCTCAACCATTGGTACTGCACGGGGTAATACGCAAGGATCATGCCTACCTTTGGCAGCTAATACTGTTTCTTCTTTCTCATTAGTAACTGTTTTTTGCTCTTTTCTAATTGTTGCTGTCGGCTTAAATGCAACTCTTAAAATTATATTTTCTCCGTTAGAAATTCCCCCTTGAATTCCCCCAGAACGGTTAGTTACGGTGCGAATTTCCCCATTTTCATCAATATAAAATTCGTCGTTATGCTCAATTCCTGTTAACAGCGTCCCAGCAAAACCCGAACCAATTTCAAATCCTTTACTAGCAGGGAGAGACATGACACCTTTAGCAATATCGGCTTCTAATTTATCAAATACTGGTTCGCCTAAACCTTTGGGCACATTCCGCGCTACGCATTCTACTACACCGCCAATGGAATTACCTTGTCTGCCAGTTTGCTCAATTAATTCAATCATGCGATCGCTGCATTCGGCATCGGGACAGCGCACAATGTTGCTTTCGACTTGTTCTAAGGTGACGGTGTTGGGATCAATTACGCCTTCCAAATCCTTGATGCGCTTGACGTAACCGATGATTTCAATATTGGCAACTTGACGGAGAATTTTTTTAGCGATCGCACCTGCTGCGACTCTACCAATTGTCTCACGCGCTGACGATCTACCGCCACCTTGCCAATTCCGAATGCCATATTTAGCATCATAGGTTGCATCTGCATGGGAAGGGCGATACTTCTGGGCCATTTCGTCATAGTCTTGGGGACGAGTGTCTTTGTTCCGCACCATAATAGCTATGGGTGTTCCCAGAGTTTTCCCAGCAAATACTCCAGACAAGATTTCGCAGCTATCAGCTTCTTTACGTGGTGTGGTAATTTTGCTTTGTCCCGGTCGTCTTCTGTCTAATTCTACTTGAATTTCTTCTGCGGAAATTTCCAGTTGTGGAGGACAGCCATCAATTACAACCCCCACGCCGCCACCGTGGGACTCACCAAATGTAGTGATGCGAAATAAATGTCCGAAAGTATTGCCCATGATATTGAGGAAAAAGGATGAGGCTTATGTATTGTACCGAAAGTTATCACCTAAGAAAATGACAAGTTTTTCGCTTTCTTTGTACAAAGGATGGATTACCTCTAATCTCAAAAATCCTACTGATGGGAAAGTGCTGAGTGCGCTTACCCTGAGCGAAGTCGAAGGGGAGCGTCTCGCAGAGAAGTTTCTTTAGTCCTTCTTTCATACCTTGACTATGAAACTCGTTTCATTGGGAATATTTAGTGATTCAGAAATGACGCAGGCGAAATTCCAGGATTTGGCGCGTCATTTCTGAAAAATATCCTAAATCAAATTTTATTTGCTGAGTTAGATGATTTCTCCGGCTTCACTTTTTTGATTAATTCCATATAGACATTAATCTCACTAACTTCTAAATCATGCTCAACTCTGGTTACTCGCCAATTTTCTTTGTTTATGTAAATTTCCTCTCCTATTCTGGGAGTAAATTGTATGTCATAAAACTTTTTTAGATAATCTTTTTGTTTTTCTTCCCATAATATTACTTTAACTACTTCTCTACTCATGGCTGATCCTGTTTTTCTACTAGATAAAAGCCAGCATTTTGATGACATGCATACGGCTAGTTTATCTTACTAATTCAATTTCATATCGTAGTTAAAACCACATTCTTGAAATTGATATTTTAATAGTCATGTAAAATTATAAATTTATACAAGGCAAAAAGGCTCTTAACCACACATACAGATGCTTTAGCAACTTCCCGAAATTAAAAAAATTACACATTTAAATCTTCTAAATTTTTGCCTAATTTCTGACAAATTTCATCTACTGGTAAATCATTGGGTTCAAGACCAAAAGGGTTTTCTATTTGGTTACCAATTTCTTCTACACCCAACAAAATAAAACTAATTACTGCGACTATGGGGGCTGTCCACCAATTTAAATTATATACAAGTTGGAATGGCAATATTAGGCAATATATTAATAAAACTCGTTTGAGATATATCGTATAAGCTAGGGGAATAGGTGTTGTTAAAATACGTTCACAACCGATGAATCCTTCTACCATTTTATCTAATGAAGTGTTCATCTCTATTAATTCTAATGTAGTAAGGCAATTTTGCATTTGCTGTTGTTTGAGATAATCGCCAATCCATAAAGCAATTTTTAATGGGGGACTTGTTGCGTCTTTGAGTGCTAAATATTGTGCTGGTGTGAGTAATATTTCTAATTCGCTATTAACAGATATTCGGCGCAGGTGTAATTTAGTGGCAATGGAAAAAGCATTTAATAACCTGACTGCTGCTGCTTTATTTGCTTGATCACTAGATTCATTCTCTACCACCAATAGCCGAATCTTTCTGCCCAAATTCAGACTATTAATAATTATGTTTCCCCAGATTTGCCGTCCTTCCCAATATCTACTATAAGCAGTGTTTGTGCGAAATACCATTAATAAACCTAAGACCAGATTATAGGCTACATTACTAATTACACTACTAAAAACCTGTTGTGGTAAATCATAGCCGTAATAGTGGATTACAGAGATGATAAATCCTAAACTAGTACATAAAATTAGTCGAAGAAAAATAGCAGGAACTACAGAACCTTTTAGTTGTAAAGCCACTCGAAACCAACTAAGTTTTTCAACATTCATCCGAAATTCTCACAAGAATACGAAAAAATACACCGTACTTGTCGGTGTAATTCTATCGTCTTTCAGGTGAATTATTTGAGTAGATTTACACTAAATCCTGATGAGTAAAGGATTTAGCATTGGCCCCAGTGTAAGTAGCGACAATATGACCATCACCAGTCATTTGATATTTGTAGGTTACCAATCCTTCTAAACCGACTGGGCCGCGGGGAGGCATTTGTTGAGTACTAATTCCTACTTCTGCGCCGAAACCGTAACGGAAACCATCAGCAAAACGGGTAGAACAATTGTGAAATACTCCAGCAGCATTGACAAGTCCAAAGAAGGTTTCTACAGCAGCTAAATCTTCTGTAATAATGGCATCGGTATGCCGAGAACCATATGTATTTATATGAGCGATCGCCTCTGAGATAGAGTCTACAATTTTAATAGACAAAATTAAATCGCTATATTCTGTTTCCCAATCTATTGCTGTTGCCGGGGCAAGATTAGGTAAAATTTCTAAAGTGCGTTCATCACCTTTTAATTCCACATCCACAGCTTGCAAAGCTTCAGCAACTTTGGGGATAAATTCGGCGGCTATTGATTGATGAATTAACAAGGTTTCAATAGCATTACAAGCTGCGGCGTATTGAATTTTAGCATCAACTGTAATACTCACTGCTTTTTGCATATCAGCAGCTTTATCTATATATAAGTGACAAATTCCGTCAGCGTGTCCTAATACGGGAATGCGGGTATTATCCTGGACAAATTTTACAAATGAATTGGAACCCCTAGGAATAATTAAATCTACATATTTATCTAAATTTAACAGTTCTCTAGTTTCGTCTCTAGTAGTCAGCAATTGCACAGCATCAGGATTAACAGCAGTGTGAGATAATCCTTGCTTAATTGCCTTAACTATGGCTTCGCAAGAACGAATCGCTTCCTTACCGCCTTTAAGAATTACACCATTACCTGACTTAATTGCCAACGAGACAATTTGAATTGCGGCCTCTGGACGTGCTTCAAAAATAATCCCCAAAACACCCAAAGGACAAGTTATCCGCTTGAGAACCAAACCCTGATCAAGTTCGCGGTGTATTTGCACCTGACCCACTGGATCTGCTAGTTTACCGACATCTCGCACCCCAGCGATCGCATCTCGTAATTTATGTTCATCTAATTGCAAGCGCTTATACAATGGTTTGGCAATACCTTCAGCCGATGCCGCTTGACAATCAGCGATATTTGCCTGCAAAATTTCATCCTGGGATGATTCTAAAGCTTGGGCGATCGCTGCAATTGCTTGATTTTTTGCATCAGTCGAGAGAAGTGCCAACTTACTAGCAGCTTGGCGGGTTTTTTGGGCGATCGCAATCAGGAACGAAGCATCTTGAAGAACAGTCATATCAAAAAATAACTCCCAGTTGTAGCACAAATCTTCGGATTTTTCCCATCCTACCAACCTTCGCTAGTCATTGGTCATGAGGAAAATCACTTCCCCTTGTCTTCCTACAACCGGGTGAACCACTTGGATAGTACATAGTTACTCAAATTGGGTGAAGTTTTATCAGAGTCAATAAAACTACATTGTAAGAATCTATCAAATACGAGTGAACAAGGAGTAATGAAAATGACATTCATTACTAATCCATCTAATGGCACTGATCCTCGAAATCAACCGATACTCAGGGAAGGTGCTACAGGTGAGGCAGTTAAAAAATTACAACGACTGTTGAGAAGTTACCTGATTTATTCTGCTCCCATTGATGGGATCTTTGGACAAGAGACGACTGGGGGTGTGATTTTATTTCAACACCGTGTTTTTTTACCGGAAGACGGAGTTGTTGGGTATAAAACTTGGCAGGCACTTGAGCATGGTGGCCCTGTTGATTTACCGACGCTTCACAAAGGTAGCCAAGGCGAATTAGTGCAAGCTTTACAGCAAAGACTATTGTTTGCAGGCGACTACACAGGCGAATGTGATGGAGAATTCGGATCAGATACAGAAGCAGCAGTTACATCTTTTCAATGCCGCCATCGTTTAGCAATAGATGGTATTGTGGGCGATCGCACTTGGTTTGCCCTCAGCAAAATTGTCGAATTTGGCTGCTAAATGGAGAAGATGAAATTAGCGAACACAAAATAATTAAGGTTCTTGCGTTGGTTTTATGGCACGGCATTAAAATCGCAGTTTAATGGAAAGTCTCAAAAATTTAAAATCCAGTCACAGCAAGGAACACAGGCTATGATTAGATTTTATTTATTATTCAACTCCATAAAATGAACCGAAGAGCCATAATTAATATAGGCGATCGCCATCCGAGCATAGGTTGAGTGGAGAGAAATGAAACCTCAAAAAACTAGCTGGGAAAAACTAAATAACAGTTATCAGTTAACTTTCAAGTGCTTCCAACCAAGCTTGTAGATCGGTTATATTGGTAAAATCAAGCAACGCTTCGCCGAGATTTTCTAATTGTTCCAAAGAAAGAGATTCAACGCACTGACGCACCTCCTGCGGTAATTTCCCTAACCTTCTGGATAATAGACGCATAACCAGTTGACACGCTTCCGCTTCTCGTCCCCGTTGTTCTCCTTCTTGTATTCCTTCTTGCTTAATTTCCCTGTAAACGCGGGTTTCTTGGAGTGTAATTCCCAACATCTCTTCTACCTCCCGTTGACTCTTGCCTTCAAATTTATAAACCATTATCGTTGTTAATAAATCTATGATGGCACGATTTTCGGCTTGAGGTGCTTCCTGCTGACTTCTCGCTAACAAATACCTTGCTTCCTCAGTAGTGCGTTCTTCCTCCAGCGTAGTTAATACCATCAATGCAACCCACAAGGGTAAAGAGCGAATATCACCCAACTCATCCAAATATATCCGATTGACCTGGGGGCTGTTGAGTTGACTGAGATAAGGATTAATCTCGCTCTGTTCCAGACTCCGGGATGGGTAAATTATCACTATTTGTAAATTACTAAACCTGTCACGGTTGCGGTAGAAATATAACCAAGATTCCGCAAATACTCTCTCGTAAAGCCTTTCGTCTTTTTGAAATTGCACCTCGCAGAAATACACCACCCCAGGACTTTGATTTTGTGGTGGTAAAAATACCCCGTCAATCTCAAATTTTGGTTCTTTGACTGCTACTGAATCAAATATATATTCATCTGCATTACTCGGTGGATTTGTCAATAGTTCAAATAACAAACTGGGTGATTGCTGAAACAGTTTATAAAATATCGAATCTCGACGCATGAGAAATTTGCCAAAATCGGCATGATAATCAAAAATTTGTGATTGATTATCTCACTGATAGAGTGCTTCCAACCAAGCTTTTAATATTCACCATAAAACTACCGAAAGAACCATAATTAATATAGGCGATCGCAATCCGAGCATAGGTTGAGTGGAGAGAAGCGGAACCCCAAAAAACTAGCTGGGGAAAACTAAATAATAGTTAACAGTTATCACTTAACTTTCAAATGCTTCCAACCAAGCTTGTAGATCGGTCATATTGGTAAAATCAAGCAACGCTTCGCCGAGATTTTCTAATTGTTCCAAAGAAAGAGATTCAACACACTGACGAACATCTTGCGGTAACTCTCCCACGCGACGGGTTAATAGACGCAAAACGAGCAATTTTTCTCTTTGTAATCCTCTTTGTTCTCCTTCTTGTATTCCTTCTTGCTTAATTTCCCTGTAAACGCGGGTTTCTTGGAGTGTAATTCCCAACATCTCTTCTACCTCCCGTTGACTCTTGCCTTCAAATTTATAAACCATTATCGTTGTTAATAAATCTATGATGGCACGATTTTCGGCTTGAGGTGCTTCCTGCTGACTTCTCGCTAACAAATACCTTGCTTCCTCAGTAGTGCGTTCTTCCTCCAGCGTAGTTAATACCATCAATGCAACCCACAAGGGTAAAGAGCGAATATCACCCAACTCATCCAAATATATCCGATTGACCTGGGGGCTGTTGAGTTGACTGAGATAAGGATTAATCTCGCTCTGTTCCAGACTCCGGGATGGGTAAATTATCACTATTTGTAAATTACTAAACCTGTCACGGTTGCGGTAGAAATATAACCAAGATTCCGCAAATACTCTCTCGTAAAGCCTTTCGTCTTTTTGAAATTGCACCTCGCAGAAATACACCACCCCAGGACTTTGATTTTGTGGTGGTAAAAATACCCCGTCAATCTCAAATTTTGGTTCTTTGACTGCTACTGAATCAAATATATATTCATCTGCATTACTCGGTGGATTTGTCAATAGTTCAAATAACAAACTGGGTGATTGCTGAAACAGTTTATAAAATATCGAATCTCGACGCATGAGAAATTTGCCAAAATCGGCATGATAATCAAGAATTTGTGATTAATTATTTGTGGTCTTGATAGAATGATTGCCACACCTCAACCTCAAACAATGAGTATCGACCAATATCTGGCATGGGAACCATTACAAGTCTGCCGCTATGAATACATCAATGGCAAAGTTTTTGCCATGACTGGCGGTACAATTCCTCACAATGATAGCGAACTAGGCGAATATGGCTGGCAGCAATACACCGAAGTTAAGACTGTTACAATCAAATTATAAATTAGAGGTATTACTGCTCTTTGGCAATTTGGGCTTTTGCCTGCTGCCATAGAGACTCTAACTCATCCAAACTGTAATCAGAAAGGGGGCGGTCAACAACTGCCTCCATTTTTTGTAAACGTTGCACAAAGCGCTGATTTGTCCCTTGCAAAGCAGCACTGGGGTCGAGATTATGCCAACGGGCAAGTTGCATAATCGCAAACAGTAAATCACCTAATTCAGCTTGTTGACGTGCCGGTGTTTCCTCAGCCAACGCCTGTTGAAACTCCCCCAACTCTTCGTGAAACTTCGCCCAGACCCCATCGATGTTTTCCCACTCAAACCCTACAGCCGCCGCCTTCTGGGAAATCTTCATCGCCGCCATCAACGGGGGAAGAGTCCGGCCATAACGAGCGAGTTTAGCACTAAGTTGATGCTTCTCTGGAGTTTCCCCCTTTTCCGCCGCCTTAATTGCCTCCCAATTTTGCCGTACCTCATCCACACTTTCCACCGACACATCACCAAACACATGAGGATGACGGCGAATCAACTTTTGAGAAATCCCCCTAGCGACTTCCTGCAAACCAAATTGCCCCAATTCCCCAGCGATTTGAGCTTGCAAAACCACCTGTAAAAGTAAATCCCCTAATTCTTCAGCGATCGCCTCTTGATCCCCTTCCCGAATCGCATCCACCACCTCATAAGCTTCCTCAATTACATAAGGAATCAAACTTTGAGGCGTTTGTGCCAAATCCCAAGGACAACCCCCATCAGGCGATCGCAACTTTGCCACCACCTCAATCAACTCTTGCAACGCCACCAAACTCTCATCCATAAAACCTCCGCGTACCTTTGCGTTAGAAAAATTATCTCTTTGACCTAGCCCGACGTACGCCACTTTTCATCACTTTACGCCTCTTAATTTTGCCACCAGCCAGCCACCCCCGAACCCCCTGCTTTTGCACCCGCTTATAAGCCGATCCCCCCCAATCGCTAAGAGAATGACTCATCGCCCCCAACTCTAAACCTAAAAATAAAGCCAGATATTCTGTACCGTATACCGCAAGCGATCGCCCCAAAATCCCACCTAAATCTTGCCAAGTAAAAGTAATATTCCCCAACTTTTGGGCAATCATCAGCATTACAATCGCCAAAATAGCCAGCAAGCAACCCAGATAAATTACTCGCAGTGTAGTACCAATAATCGGCCCGTGAGATAAAAAAGAGCGATGACGAAGACTTTTTTGATAAGGTAGCCAAATCCAGCGCAAAAAACCCCAGCGTTGGAATTGACGCGAGTAAATATCTAAATCGGGGCCGAACATCAGCCCACCAAACATAAATCCACCGGCAACCAATAAAGTCACATTGCTACTGCCAGTTTGCCAGAAAGTCACACCAGCAATGAACGGCAGAGCATATAAAGTAATGCGATCGTGCGTTCGACCAGAGGGCATTCTCAGTGTTGTTAACGTCGCGGGTGTAAACCCGTGCTTCCTTCCTGAGTGATTATAAGCTAAAAAAATATTTTTCCCAAAAGTACTAGCGCGATCAAAAATATTTTGCTATGATATTTAACTGTAAGAGAAATGGGCGGTTAGCTCAGTTGGTAGAGCGCCTGCCTTACAAGCAGGATGTCATCAGTTCGAGTCTGGTACTGCCCACTTTAATGAAATGTTTTATAGGGTGTTAACTGGTTGTATAGTAGCAGTTAGCACCCTTAAAGCTTTTTGATGGTCTGGATATCTTCAGAACGCGCCTAGTTGTGACAGCGTTAAAAATTTGATTATGAGTAGTTACATTAACCTATGAGCAAAGGTACCCTGTTTGATAAAGTTTGGCACTTACACACTGTTGGTACACTTCCTTCAGGACTGACACAACTATTTATTGGACTTCACCTGATTCATGAAGTCACAAGTCCCCAAGCCTTTGCGATGTTACGCGAGCGGGGTCTAAAAGTACTGTTTCCTGAGCGGACTGTGGCCACAGTTGATCACATAGTACCTACGGAAAATCAGGCACGGCCATTTGCCGATCGCTTGGCAGAAGAGATGATCCAAGCACTGGAACAAAACTGTCAAGAAAATAATATTACTTTTTATAACATTGGTTCTGGTAGTCAAGGTATAGTCCACGTCATCGCCCCAGAACAAGGACTGACCCAGCCAGGTATGACCATCGCCTGTGGAGATAGCCACACATCTAGTCATGGGGCATTCGGTGCGATCGCCTTTGGGATTGGTACTAGTCAAGTGCGCGATGTTCTCGCCTCTCAAACTCTAGCTTTATCTAAACTGAAAGTCCGCAAAATTGAAGTCAACGGTACTTTAAATCCTGGTGTTTACGCCAAAGATGTCATTCTGCATATTATTCGCACACTGGGCGTGAAAGGTGGTGTAGGTTATGCCTACGAATATGCCGGCACCACCTTTGCCCAAATGAACATGGAAGAGAGGATGACCGTTTGTAACATGGCAATTGAAGGTGGTGCCAGGTGTGGTTACGTCAACCCTGATCAAGTCACCTATGATTACTTAAAAAATAGAGACTTTGCCCCCAAAGGCGCAGATTGGCAGCAAGCCGTAGCTTGGTGGGAATCCATCAAGAGTGATGCTGATGCGGAATATGATGATGTCGTAGTATTTGATGCTGCTGATATTCCCCCAACAGTGACCTGGGGAATTACTCCCGGTCAAGGTATTGGAGTTAACCAGTTCATCCCCAAACCTGAAGAACTGCCAGAAGAAGACCGATTTGTTGCCGAAGAAGCTTACCGATACATGGATTTGTTTCCCGGTCAACCGATAAAGGGCACTAAAATTGATGTCTGCTTTATTGGTAGCTGCACCAATGGCAGAATCAGCGATCTGCGGGAAGCTGCGAAAATTGCTCAAGGTCGTCGCGTCGCTGAGGGAGTCAAAGCCTTTGTGGTTCCTGGTTCCGAACGAGTGAAGCAAGAAGCCGAAGCCGAAGGACTAGACAAAATCTTCCAAGCAGCCGGATTTGAGTGGCGCGAACCAGGATGTTCTATGTGTCTGGCCATGAACCCCGACAAATTACAAGGAAGACAAATCAGCGCTTCTTCCTCCAACCGCAACTTCAAAGGACGACAAGGTTCATCCTCTGGTCGTACATTACTCATGAGTCCGGCAATGGTTGCTACTGCGGCGATTAAAGGAGAAGTATCTGATGTGCGTGAGTTGCTGTAACCTTACATTGATCTCCGTTTCCTCTGTGTCCTCTGCGGTTGATTTTTTCAAAATTTTGCCTCAATCACAAAGCAATCATTCCCGTAAAAATTTAAATCTATGGTCAGTGAAGTTAAAGAAATTTCTGGGCGTGCTGTACCCCTAGTTGGCGATGACATCGATACAGATCGCATCATTCCCGCCCGCTATTTAAAAGCTATCACCTTTGATGGATTAGGTGAAGGTGCATTTATCGATGACCGCAAAGCCTTAAACGGAGAGCATCCCTTTGACCAACCCCAATACCAAGGGGCAAAAGTTTTAATAGTTAACCGTAACTTTGGCTGTGGTTCATCACGAGAACACGCACCCCAAGCGATCGCTAAATGGGGAATTCAAGCTTTAATAGGTGAAAGCTTTGCAGAAATCTTTTTTGGTAACTGTGTAGCCATGGGGATACCCTGCGTCACAGCTGATGCAGCCACCGTTAAACAACTACAAGAACTCGTAGCTGCCAATCCCCAAGTAAGTGTGACAGTGAATTTAGAAAATTTACAAGTGCAAGTTGGTGATTATATTGCCCCAGTTGTCATGGGTGAAGGGACAAGAAGCACTTTCATTGCTGGGACTTGGGATGCTTGTGGTCAGTTAGTAGCTAATGCTAACCAAGTTCGGGCAACAGCTGCGAAACTACCTTATGTAGGTTGGGCAAATTAGCCCACTTTTGAGAATAAAGGTAAGTAAATGACCAAGATGGCACCTGCCGTTGTGATCCTGGGACAAAATAGTGTGTCAGTCGCCCGTAAAATCATCAGCGTCCTCCCAGGGGCGACATTATACGGGTTGGCAGGTCGCACATCTGACGTGGATGTCAGCTTCACAAATTTTGGTGACACACTGCGGGAGTTATTTGCACAGGGAACGCCTCTAATTGGTATTTGTGCCACTGGTATCCTGATTAGAACACTAGCACCAATGCTTGCCGATAAAAAGCAGGAACCGCCAGTGTTAGCTGTAGCTGAAGATGGTAGTGCTGTTGTGCCGCTTTTGGGCGGACTTAGTGGCGTGAATGATTTGGCGCGGCGGATTGCTGAGTCCCTGCATGTTAAACCTGCAATTACCACTACAGGTGATATTCGTTTCCACACAGCGTTACTATCTCCGCCCCCTGGATATTATTTAGCCAACCCAGACGATGCCAAGAAATTTATCTCAGATTTACTAGCTGGGGCACAGGTGAAGCTTGAAGGTACAGCGCCCTGGTTGAGTAATAGTCAACTACCCATAGACCCCAACGGCAATTTGACCATCCAGATTACAGAACGCTTAGTAACTCTCACACCCAACTGCTTGGTTTATCACCCAGCAACCATAGCGATCGCCATTAGTGACACTGTGGATGTAGCTTTAGTACAACAGCTACTAACCGATGCTGAACTCGCCCCCGCATCAGTAGCCGGGCTTTTTGCTCCCATCACCATAGCAGCAAACCCAGCCATAAAAGCCATTGCTCAAGCCTTCAATGTGCCTACCCGCTTCTTCACCCCAAATCAATTAAAAAGTTTCCTATCACAAGGTTATAGCCCTGCCCAAGCCATAGCCTACACTGTAACTTCCGCATCTCCCACCCTGCGGTCAGCCGCGATCGCATCGACATCTCCCCATGTAGCCATAGCCATTGCCCCTGCACCCATCGATCCCCACACCATTGGTCAACCACAAGGAAGATTAGCAATTATTGGCACTGGCCCTGGTGGTTCACAGTGGATGTCTCCGGAAGTGAAAGAAATACTCAAGTCGGCAACTGATCTAGTGGGTTACAAAACATACCTAGATTTAGTTGGTTCTCTCGCTGATGGCAAACAACGCCATGAATCAGACAACCGCCAAGAAATTTCCCGAGCAACAATGGCACTAGATTTGGCAGCAACAGGGCGATATGTAGCAGTTGTCTCCTCTGGTGATCCGGGTATCTATGCAATGGCTGCGGCTGTATTTGAGGTATGCGATCGCCACAATAAACCAGAATGGGAAAGTATCGAAATTCATGTTGCACCGGGTATCTCCGCAATGCAAGCTGCATCTGCGGCAATCGGTGCGCCTTTAGGGCATGACTTCTGCGCGATTTCCTTGTCTGACATTTTAAAACCCTGGTCAATTATCGCACAAAGAATTGCGGCGGCAGCCCAAGCTGATTTGGCGATCGCCTTCTACAATCCTGTTTCCCAAGAGCGCACCTGGCAACTGGCAGCAGCAAGAAATATCTTATTGCGGTATAGAACCCCTGATACTCCTGTAGTAGTAGCACGGAACCTTGGCAGACCAGGACAAATGGTCAAGGTAATCAAACTTCAGGAGTTAATACCAGAAGTAGCCGATATGCGGACAGTGATTTTAGTTGGTTCTACGCAAACCCGAACTATACTGCGCCATAATGGTGAAATCTTTGTGTATACCCCACGTATATATACTGAATAAAAGCTAGTTAAGGCTAAAACTAGCCCTTTCAAGGTGTAATGTATTCTTCTTGGTGTCTTAGTGTCTTAGTGGTAAAAAATAACTTTTGAACCACAAAGACACTAAGACGAGCCAGTGCTTTGGGCGGCTCCGCCGACTTGTAGCAACTGGCGCACAAAGGTGGAAAGCCTCAAATTTTGTCCAATTTCGCTGAATTTTTGAGTCCATAGTTCCCAATTCAGCCTGGGAACTATAAGAGCCTGTGAATTTCAATTAAATCTGACCGCTAAAGGCAGGCTTTACTTTGCGGTCAATCCTTTCCCCCAAGTCTTCGGCAATGGTTAAATTACCAGGTTTACAGCGCTTCACATTCACAAGTATTCCTTGTGCCCCTTCGACCTCCAAATCTTCTACGTAGCCTTTAAGGGCTACTTTGGCATCAGCAGAACTCAGAAATGGCCCGAAGTAGTAGGTACAACGGGGATTTTGCGTGACAATCTCAACCCACCAAGCTAAGCCTAGGTTGTGAAATGTGTTAATCAAAGATTCCTTCAGGTTATCCCAAATCGTTTTCATGGTTGTCGCCGATTTATCAATGTGGTACTGAATATTAAAGGAAAGGATATGGTGATGTTTTTTCTTTTACATTTCTTTATACTCTTTTACTCTTATTTTTTAAAGAGGTTTTTGTAATTTATCTAGGTATAAAGTGTTTAATGACCGTTGGCGATAGATTTCATAAAGCGCCATACCCGCCGCCACTGAGGCATTGAGACTAGGGGTTTTACCCAGCAGGGGTATTGACACCAAGACATCGCAGGAGCGTTGTGTTAACATGCTCAAACCTTCGCCTTCAGAGCCAACTACCAGAACAATAGGGCCACTGAAATTAACTGTGTGCAGAGGTTCGCTGCCAGTAGCGGCGGTGCCGTAAATCCAAAAACCAGCCTCTTTCAATTCTTCTAAGGCACGGCTGAGATTAACTACTCTAGCTACAGGAAAGTTTTCTAAAGCACCTGCTGCGACTTTGACCACGGTGGAAGTGATCCCAGCTGCTCTGCGTTGGGGGATCACCAATCCCTGTGCACCGATGGCTTCGGCAGTGCGAATAATTGCTCCCAGGTTCTGGGGGTCAGTGATCCCATCAGCTACCACAATTACGGGATCAGTTACAGATTTTGCTTGGGCAATTAAATCAGGTAATTCAATGTAAGCATAGGGGGCAATTTGGGCTGCTATACCTTGATGGTTTGCCCCATCGGTAATTTGGTCTAAGCGTCTAGGTTCTACTTCATCAATGACTGTACCATGTTCCTTGGCTTGGAGAATCAGATGATGAAAGCGGTGATCGTAGCGCAAACGGGTAGTAATCCAGATGCGGTTGAGATTGCGTTGACTTTCCAAGGCGCTCAAAACTGGATGGCGACCATAGATGAGATCGCTATCTTCTGCTTGTTTTGGAGATGGTGCTGCATGAGAGAAGTGGCGATGTGGGTGTGAACTACCAGAGACGGGTTTATTTTCCCTATCTTCATGTCGAGGGCTGCGAATAGAATTAGTAATCACACGCTTGCCCTTCAGTTTTAGGGGTTGTCCACGATTCGGCTCACTAGGAGTTTGAATTTTCCTTGGTTTACTAGTCATATGAGTTTCGGTTATAGCTGATGAATGAACATGCCGATTCTTTGAATTTACTGAACCTCAAGTGCTGATTTTCCTATCATGAGATTGAGTCGCTGACTATTTCTCTAGATGGAGTTTTTGCAACAATTCGGTTAATCGTGGGGAATCGGTAAGATAAAGGTAGCCAATTAAAGTCTCTAAACTTGTTGCTTGCTGATAAATTTCGGGATCAACCCGCTTAGGGCGACCTGAGGTGGCGTTACGGCCTCGTCGGACAATTTCTAGTTCGGCTGGACTCAGATGAGGAGTAAGCGATCGCAAATGTAGCGCTTGCGCTTCGGCTCTTACCTGTGCCACGACTAAACGATGGTAAGTGTCTGTGCGCTGCATAGGCAGCAGATAGAACATCCTAACATACAGTTCATAAATTGCATCGCCTAAATAAGCTAAAGCAGTGGGAGAAATTTGCTGGATTTGCGACCGAGAAATCTCTAGGGCTAATGGACCTGCGGTTGCCAACAGTGCTTGATTCCAAGATGAATCTGGCGTGGAAGTTTCATCTTGTCCATCTAGTAGCTCGTTCTCCTGGGATCTCACAAATTCATCATTCCTTAACGGGCTACAGTTGGCAGGCATCGTTCCTGAGACTTGTTTTTCCTGAAGCCAGCCATGTTGGTACACCTAGCATAATCAAGACGATCAAATAGTATTTACTAATTTTATCTTTTTTAATTGCTGATTTACCTCACTCAGTTCTGATTGCTGAGTAAGAAGAGGAAGGAATTACATTGATCAGTATTCTACTATATACGCTTACCTACCTATTTTACTGAAATTTCTTTTTGCTAAATTTTGAGAATAAATTTGCTAGTTTTGTCTACCAATAATGATTGTTTATGAATACCATCTAAAAGCCACACTCCTTTGAGCAAGAGGTATTCTTCATTTATTTTATCAGTATTTTGGTCTCCTGGATTTGTAAACCTCTCTCGCAAGGAGAGAGGTCTTTTGTCAGCGTTTCTAAAAATTAAGCTAACCAGATAAAACAACGGATAGCTAAATTGATTTCTCCCAACAAACGATCATGACTACTTGATGTTTTCTAGAGCTGCGTCAACTGAAGTTTGCAGCGCTAGAAACTTCTCTAAGCGAACAAGCTTGACCGTTTGAGTCACTCGGGCATTCGTGACAATTTGCAGAGTACCGCCGGCAGTTTGAGCTTGCTTGGCTAGCTGCACCAGAGCGCCCAAGCCGGAGCTATCAACAAAGTCAATTTGTGAAAGATCCAGAATAATATGCTTTGGACCCTCATCAATTTTATTGCCAAGTACTTTGCGAAATGTCGGCTCAGAAAATGCGTCTAACAAACCTGTGAGGCGGAATAGCTGACAGTTATCCCGGGCTTCACGAGTGCCTCTCAGGCTCACGGTTAGATTCAGTGGCTCAGCAATAATTCCCTCCTCATGGTTAAAGTGAACGCTCCAGTATAGATGGTTTTGGGACAATTTGTCTACAATCTGCTGGGGTAAGGGAGATGGGCAGGGCTGATTCGTTCCCTAAAAGGGTTAAAATTGCAAGGGCAAATCCACAATTAAAACCGAAAATTTTGGCATCTTCAGTCCGAAATACCTGATTTTTCTTTGCGTCTTTGCGCCTTTGCGTGAGATTATCCTCTTGACAAATCTCCAACACAAGCGAATGAAACAGCCCTGGGGGGATGGGGGGGGGAAGAACTTAATATTAGTAATCTCGCCTTGTCCCCTTGTCCCCCACTCCCTACTCCCCACTCCCTTTTTACCTCATCTCGGCTGTCTGCGATGTACGTGCTGTTCGCATTGCTTGGACAAACTGCTCAAATAAGTAGTCAGCATCGTGAGGGCCGGGACTTGCCTCTGGGTGATATTGAACGGAGAATATGGGCAGGGACTTGTGACGTACCCCAGCAACGGTGCGATCGTTGAGGTTGAGGTGGCTGATTTCCAAAAGTCCGTCAGGTAAAGAATCTGGGTCAATGGCAAAACTGTGGTTTTGGCTGGTAATTTCTACCCTTTGCTGTAGTCCTGCCGGCTGATTTAAACCACGATGGCCAAATTTGAGTTTATAAGTTGCTGCTCCGAGGGCATGACCTAAAATTTGGTGTCCCATACAAATGCCAAACATGGGTTTTTGGCTTTCCAGCAATGCCTTGGCAGTTGCAATGCCTTCAGTTACTGCGGCAGGATCACCAGGTCCATTGGAAAGAAAGATGCCATCTGGGTTATGGTTAAGAATTTCCTCTGGTGGCGTATGAGCCGGAACAACGATTACCCGGCAACCGTAACTGACTAGGCGGCGCAAGATATTGCGTTTTACACCAAAGTCAAGGGCGACAACAGTGAAAGCTTCCTCAACAGTTGGTACGGATTTTGCGTTGAATTCCCATGCGGGAATTGTGGGATCTGACCATTCATACACCGTAGGGGTGGTAACTTGGTGCACCAGATTTGACCCAGCCATGCTGGGTGCTCCCTGTACCTGCTCAAGTAATTCCGCTTCATCCAGAATTTCTGTGGAAATGCCACCGTTCATGGCTCCAAACATGCGGATTTTGCGGGTGAGGGCACGGGTATCGATACCGTAGATCCCTGGTATTTGGTGCTGATTAAGGTAATCAGGTAAGGATTGTGTTGATCGCCAGTTACTTGGTTGGTAACAAATATTGCGAGCGATCGCTCCTTGCACTTGCGGCCGATCTGATTCCTCGTCTTCAGGATTGACGCCGGTATTTCCCAGTTCAGGATAGGTAAAAATGACAATTTGACCGCAGTAACTAGGATCAGTCAGGACTTCTTGATATCCAGTCATGCCAGTGTTGAATACCACTTCTCCGATTGTGGTTCCCGTCGCACCAAAAGACCAACCGTGATAAGTGGTTCCATCTGCCAAGACAAGTAGAGCAGGTATTGTGTCAGACAGGGGCATAGTTGATGAAATTAAAATAGGAATTGGGAATTGGACATGGGGCATGGAGCATTGGGGAAATATTTGAGTAATCCTCTCTGCTCCCTAGTCCCTTTTACAGGTCAACAGTTAATAGTGAGCAGTCTTTAGTCACCAATTTAGTCAATACTGCGAATGTTAATTATCCCATGAGTTCAGGATTTACTTGTTCTGGTGGGAATTAATTAAAAATTAAAAATCAAACAGTTAAAATTTATCAAGGGGAATCAGTGGCAAAAGTAGATTTGCAGTCCCTTAAGCAGGTAAATTTGAAGTTAATTATGCTTCAGTTTCTTTTATCTCGTGCAACGCTTATTGTTATCTCCAGCACTCTAGCGGTTTTGGGTGTTGCTTGCAATGAAGGAAAACAGACTGCTGGGACTATTAGCAATCAAAATTCTATAGTCACTGACAATCTGGCAGAATCGCCTTCTGTGGAACAAGCAACACCACCAGCTATTCCAGCACCTACAGCACTGCCATCGTTGGCACCGGAAGTAAATTCTTTTGAACTCGCGCTAGATAAAGCTGTAGGAGCCTGGAGCATCAGCCAATCTGCTCAATCGCCAGATGATTGGAATTTGGTGGCGAGTCAGTTTCAAGATGCGATCGCCCTGATGCGAAAAGTGCCAAAACAAAGCCCTGAGTTTGCTACTGCCCAAACCAAAATCTCAGAATATCGCCGTCAAGTTAAAAATGCTCTCCAGAAAGCCACGCCCCGCCCTGTATCATCACCAAAAGTAGATAATAAAAGCATAGTAGTGGTTGTGCCCCCAGCTAAAACCACGCCTCAACCCACCCCAACACCACCGGCATCCATAAAACTGTCACCAGTAAAGCCTATTTTTTCTGCCTCAGAATTGCAGTCTCCTGAAACAGCAGTTTTTATCGCCCCGATCAAACGCCGAATTGGTGGAACACCAATTGTCGAAGTCACCTTCAACAACCAACGGCAATTCGAGATGATTGTGGATACAGGAGCCAGTGGAACAGTAATCACCCAACGCATGGCCAATGCCTTGGGAGTAGTGCCAGTGGGGACAGCTAAGGCAAATACCGCCAGTGCCAAAGCTGTAGAATTTCCCGTTGGCTATGTTGATTCTATGGCAGTTGCTGGAGTCATGGTCAACAAAGTAGCAGTAGCGATCGCAGGTGCAGAACTAGAAACCGGACTTTTAGGGCACGACTTTTTTGGCAACTACGATGTCACCATTAAACGTGATGTCGTGGAATTTCGCCCCCAGTCACACTCGGAAATTAATTCTGGAGGAACTGAACTAGCTGTTCCAGTTTTTCCCAAGGGGAACCACTCTGGAGAATTTCCCTAGCCACACTCACACCTTGGGCATGATCTAACAACGGAATTACACCCGCCACTTGCAGTGCCAATGAGGCATTTAATGCCACTGCGTCTTGTTGTGCCTGAGTTCCCTTACCTTGCAGCACTGCCTTGAGAATTACTGCATTTTCTTGAACATCCCCACCCCGGAGTGCCGCTATGGGAGCAGTTGTGATACCTACTTCCTGGGGATTCACAGTAGTTAACTGCACCTCACCTCCAGATAAAATTGCCAAATCAGTTAAATCACCTAAACCAGCCTCATCGAGTCTTTCTCGCCCATGCAAGACTATTGCTTTTTGTTTACCCAAATTGTGTAAAGCCTGGGCAACAGTTGCCAAAAGTTTGGGAGTAAATAGCCCTACCACCTGACCATGCGGACGCAAGGGATTAACTAACGGCCCCAGTAAATTAAATACGGTTCGCACTTTTAAAGTCCGACGCAAAGAAGCAACGGCCTTCAGGGCTGGATGCCAACCAGGCGCAAACAAAAACGTGATCCCCACCTCATGTAGTGCTGCTTGCACCTTTTCACTAGAGGCACTAAGATTTACTCCCAAAGCTTCCAAAACATCGGCACTGCCTGTAAGACTTGATGCCGAACGATTGCCGTGTTTCGCAACGGGTACACCGTGGGCAGCAGCAACAAAGGCGACTGCTGTGGAAATGTTAAAAGTTGATGACCCGTCGCCGCCGGTGCCACAGGTATCTATGACAGTGGGGAGTGGGCTTGCCGTGAGCGTAGTCGTACGGGAGTGGTGAGTAGGAAGTGGGGAAGATTGAGATTGTAATACTTCAGCCATCCCAGTCAACTCTTCAGCAGAAACACCTTTAAAGTTCAGCGCTGTTAAAATTGCTCCTGATAATTCTGGCGGAACGGCTTCGGTTAACCACCCTTGCATCAATTCAGTGGCTTGAGCGCGGGATAATGATTGACCATCCATTAATTGTTGCAGCAAGATATACCAGCTAGCAGAAGATTCTTGAGCAGGGATTGGGGAAGTGGTCATAATTATGTTTTTTTGTAGGATGTAGCTCTATTGATGTCCTGGGAGCTATCCTACCTCAACACATTACCTCTTTTTAAGTTACACCTCGAAAACTGAGATGTTCCTTGTTGATGTGTATTTAGCCACTCTTGAGATTACGCTTCTCTAGCTAGTTTTATCGCGCTCAAAAAAATAACCTCCAAGGTGAAGACACCGCAGGAGGAGATGAGCAAAGACATGTTAATAGTGGACTAGTCTAAAAATAAATTTATCTTTTTGCTAAATCCATTCCCTCCCTCGGAAGGAGAGGTGGAGTTTAAGTTTGTCAGTAATCAAGAATACAAATTGCTTAATACTATTTCTTTAAGTCATCCCACAGCTAAGAACACATTGTTACTCTCTTTGTCGTAGCTGTGAAATTTCAAGTCATTATGACTAGTAACTAAATCGCCAGGCAACTATCTTTCCCACTTTTTGAAGAGATAGTCATCCGCCGATTTTTTGGAGTCGGCGAGAATAAATCAAATCATGTGAAACAATATAAAAAAGTAAGCTTGATTTGGATGGAAAAAATAGCCCTCACTACAAAATTTTAATTATTTATGCTGACCTAATTATTTATAAGATTAAAATACCGCAAAAAGTTTAGTTATCGTGTCAAGAACAAATAATAAATTTCATCATGGAAAGCATATAATAACCAGTATGAATCTTGTTGATAATGCTTATTAACCTGAAAATTGATGATATTAAATATTTTAAAATTAATGAATAAATAATCTTTTTATGTCAAGAATTTAGTACTAATATTTGGTGTAGTTTTCATTGCCCCAATATTTAAATATTCCCTTAATTAAAGGTTTTTAAAATAAAGATGTACAATAAACATAGATGCCGATGGCTCATGCCTAAATCTATTCTGCACTCAAGTTTTTGCATGTAGAGGTAGGTAAAGAGCAGCATAACTGTAGGCAAAGGGAATATCTCGTAAAATCCGCCCTGAGAAGAGTTAAAACTCTGGGGCGTTAAAGTTTGGAATCTCCACAATTAACACGATTTGACTGTATTTGCGGCTAGGCTGGTCAATCAGCCAAGTCGATCTATTGCCAATTTACCCAAAAGCATTTCCAGATTTAAAATCTAGAGGAGTCAATGACTATCACTAATTTTACCAAACCAGAAAATGCATATAAACGCCCTGAAGAGGAACCTCATTTACCAGGGAAAGTCCTGATAAAAAATGGTATCAAAGGTGAAAATCCCAAAAGACGGGAGCCTATATCTGACAGTTCCCTGGTCAAAGATTTAAATCGTGGTCGAGTAGCTATTTTTATTGATGGCGTTAGCCTATTTCATACAGCTTTACAACTCGGCATGGAAATCGATTATCTCAAATTGCTTTGTCGTTTAACTGCTGGTTCGCGGTTGCTACGTGCTTTCTTTTACACAGTGGTTGATATTTCCCGACCAACGACTACACGTCCCCGTACTAGTGAGAAACAACAAGGTTTTCTCTTTTGGATGCGTCGGAATGGTTACCGTGTAGTTACCAAAGAAGTGCAACTGGCAGATCATACCAAAAAACACAATTTGAATGTAGAAATTGCTGTTGATATGATTACTTTAGCTCCCTACTACGATACGGCAATTTTAGTCAGTGGAGATAGAGATTTGGCTTATGCTGTTAATGCTGTCACTAGTACAGGATCTCGGGTTGAAGTTGTGAGTTTAAGAGCTATGACCAGTGACAGTTTAATTGATGTTGCTGACTATTTCCTTGATCTCGATAGCATTAAACAATACATTCAAAAGGATTCTCATTTAGGCTATAGTTATCGAACTCTGTCCAATTCCCATCTGTAAATTCTCATTGTGAATCCATCCAATTTTACATTCATGACTGCCAGACCTGTATCAGGTTAATGGAGTAGAATGACAAACCAGGGAATTACTCTGCGTATTTTATTTAATCCTAATTGAGATGGATATTTTAATTGTTGAGGATGAACCGGAAATTGCTCAATTAATCCAACTTTCTTTGAATAAAGAAGGATTTTCCTGTCGCATGAGTCGCGATGGAGTCAATGCCCTGCGGATGTTTCAGGAGCAACCACCAGATTTAATCATTTTAGACTTAATGATTCCTGGGTTAGATGGACTGGAAGTTTGTGCGAGGATTCGCCAGCAACCCGGTGCCAAAGACCCCTATATTTTGATGCTGACAGCGAAGGGTGAGGAAATTGATCGCGTGATTGGCTTATCCACTGGTGCTGATGACTACATGGTTAAACCCTTCAGCCCCAGAGAATTAGTTGCTAGGGTGCGGGCATTATTGCGGCGTAGTCTCCGCCAAGGGGGACAGCATCAGATGAATCGTACCCAACATTTTATAGTTGATTTAGATCAACGCACTGCCAGTCGTCAGATGAATTCCCAGCCAGCAGAAACTTTGGACTTAACTACCTTGGAATTTAATTTATTAAGCACCTTTGTCAGTAATCCTGGTCGAGTGTGGAACCGCACTCAGCTAATTGACAAACTTTGGGGCGATAATTTTTTTGGCGATGAGCGTGTGGTTGATACTCATGTAGCGCGGTTACGAAAAAAAATTGAGCCTGATCCGGCTAGTCCCACTTTTATTAAAACTGTGGTTGGGGTAGGGTACAAATTTGAAGATTCTCCGGTAGCGTGAGGATGTTTAAGATCGGCTGGCGTTGGACAAAATCCTTACCTTTGGCATCGCGCCTCTTTTTATCTCACCTGGTAGTCATGATGGTGGGATTAATTAGTCTTGTGATCATCAGCAAAGTCTCTTCTCCCCACCTTTTTATTCTGCATTTGGAAAGATTAGAAAGTAGAGGGATGAGATTAATTAATATCCGCACTCAATTAGTTCAAGGATTTGAAACTGCTTGGCGGCGAAGTACTATTTGGTCTGTTTTAGTTGGTAGCACTGCTGCGGGAGGATTAAGTTACTGGGTATCTAGACGGATTATGCTGCGGTTGACGGAGATGGAACAAATTACGCAAAAGTTTGCGGCTGGTCAACTAGAAGCACGGCTACCTCTGTCTGATATTCCAGAACTCCAGCGATTGGGTACTAGTTTTAATCGAATGGCAGCCAGTTTAGAAGGGGTAGAAGCACGGCGGCGGGAATTAATTGGAGATATGACCCATGAACTGCGGACACCATTAACAGTTGTACGTGGTTACTTAGAAGAACTCGCCGATGGACAAATGGAACCTTCTCCGGAAATTTATCGGCGGTTGGCCAAGGAAACTAAACGCTTAGAGCGGTTAGTTAACGATTTACAAGAACTTTCCAAAGCAGAAGCGGGTTATCTGCCAATTAATATCCAACCTGTGAATTTGTTTCCTTTATTCGAGTCACTAGTGGAGAAATTTAGCGATCAGTTGTGGGAAGATGGCCCTGTTTTACGTTGGGAATGTCCATCCTCACTACCTTTGGTATTGGCAGATATTGATCGCACAGAACAGGTGCTAGTCAATCTACTAGGTAATGCAGTACGCTACACAGTTCAAGGTACAATTACTCTGCGTGTTTGGACTGAAGCAGCTAAACTTTGGATTGCAGTTGTGGATACAGGGATTGGCATTGCCCCAGAAGATTTACCTCATGTGTTTGAGCGCTTTTGGCGTGCTGACCAATCACGCGATCGCCATTCTGGAGGTACAGGTATTGGTTTAACCATCACCCGCCGTTTAGTGGAATTGCAAGGCGGTAAGATTTATGTAGAAAGCGAACTGGGAATTGGCAGCACATTTTGTTTTTTCTTACCTTTAGCATAAGTGAGAATATTTCGTTAGTGTTGCTTCCGACTTCAATTTTTGAGTGGATATAACCGTTAACACTTTAGATGATTGAAATAAATGCAGAGCGCATAATAGGGGTTCATCAAAAACAGTCAAACGTTTTGGTGTAGCCGGAGTTTCTCAAGGTAGGCGAATATGCACACTGTAATTACACCTGAAAGAATCGAGTTGCCACCTGGCACAGTTGTCAGGATGTTGGGATCTTGGCAAGACTATCAAGCATTGAGTCAGCAACTTGGCGATCGCTGCTCCCCTCGCATTAAATATCGACCTGGAGAGATTTTGCTAATGGCACCGCTACCAGAGCATGGAAGGGATGCGAGCTTGCTGGGATTGATAGTAACAGCTTTACTTGACCACTTAAACTGCACATACGACTCATTTACGCCCATCACCATGAGCTTGCCAGAAGTCGGCGGCATTGAGCCTGACTTTTGTTTTTATATTGAAAACTGGAGAGCAGTAGTAGGTAAAAAGAAAATTAATTGGGAATTAGATCCACCACCTGATTTAGTGATTGAAGTAGATGTTACTAGCTATACCAATATTGATGACTATCTTCCTTATAAAGTGCCAGAGGTTTGGCTGTTAAAGAATAAGCAGCTATTAATTTATAGATTGCAGGGTGAAAATTACGTAATTACAGAAAGCAGCTATTTTCCTAACCTCAGAGAAATTGTGCAGCAATGCCTCCAAATTGTAAATGAGCAAACAACAAGTGAGGCGATTAGGTGGTTAAGGAGCTTTTTGCGTGGAAGTTAATCCTAATCTAGACATGCACAACAGCACAGAGGAAGAGTTCATAGTGACTGGGCACTACGCAGACATCAGCAGCAGCATAGTATTTGATTCAGTTTCTTGCACCTTTGACACCGCTAATTTTTAAAACATCACTCATAGTTGCACAGTAATTTGGTAAACCAAAACTAGCTGGATTGACCACAGTTTCATAACTAAAATGGCGATAGTTCATGCAGAACCGATCCCAGGCGGCCATTTGAATACGAAACACGGCAATAATCAAATTAGCCAATGCTAAAGATAAAGGAATACGATAATAAATTTTCTTTCCCAGATAAGTACAAACTTGTTCCACTGCTTGATTTGCTGTTAACGCTGCTTGTCCTAAAACAAATTGGCGCGGTTCGTTTGCTTGGGGCGGATGTTCAATTAAATGTTGCACCGTAGTCGCAATGTCTCGTCCGTGGATAAAATGGAAACTACCGTCTACTTGCAACCAACGAATTAAATTAATATATTTCGCAATTTCGGGAATTCCCGATGTTGCATGAGAATAAGGTTTATTATCATCGCCACCTAAAACTAAAGTGGGAAAAACTTTGGTAATTTTGGGAGCTATTTCTAATTTTGAAGTTTTCTGTAAACAGTCATATTTGGAACGAATATAGTCTGTACCAATTTCCCCAGCTTCCTTTAAAGGTTGATTGTGACGATCCAAAACACTAGCTGTAGAGAAATAAATTACTTGTTCACAGCGTTGTGGATCTAACAATTGCATTAACTCTAGAGTCTTGACGACATTAACATCAAATGTTTCATCACCACCCCAAGCAGTAGCTGTGAGGACGGCTGTATCAATTGTTGGTAATAAATTAGCTAAAAGGCTAATGTTTTGCATATCACCCTGCACAACATTGATCCCAGGGCGCACTGTAGTATCAACTTGTAGTTTTTTGGGATTTCTGACTAATAAATACAGTTCGTGATTGGTATTTTGAATTAAAGTTTCTGTTATATAGTGACCTATACACCCACTGGCACCCGTTACTAAAATTCTTTTTTGGCTCATATGGAATTGTAAATAAAACTAGTAATTAAAAATTTAAGATTTAAAAATCTATTTAAAAGTTCCAATTTATATTTCTTTGTGTCTTAGTGTCTTTGTGGTTAAAAACACCAAGACACCAAGAAACAAAGGGAATCAAACTCCTACAGCCTTGAGTTGCTTGGCTGTTTCAAAGAAGAAAGCGACATTTTCTTCTGGAGTTTCTGGTAGTACACCATGACCGAGATTGAGAATATGACCCCAATTACCAGCTTTGCGAACAGTATCTAAAATTCGCTCGCGGATAAACTCTTTAGAGCCAAATAATACACCTGGGTCAAGATTTCCTTGGACTTTCACGTGTTTGCCTAATCTGGCTCTGGCTTCTGCCATGTCCACAGCCCAATCGACAGTTACAACATCTGCACCCGATTTAGGCATTCTCTCCAGCACACCTGCACTACCGCTAACCAACAAAATCAATGGTGTATCAGGATGGGTTTGCTTGACTTGCTGGAAAACCCTTTGCTGATAAGGCAAAGCAAAAGTATCATAATCTTGGGGACTCAGTTGACCTGCCCAGGAATCGAACATTTGCACAACTTGAGCGCCACAATCAATTTGGTAGCGTGTATAAACCGCGATCGCATCAGCTAATTTGGCTAATAGCTGATGTAACATGGTCGGATCGGAAAACGCCATATTTTTGATCACAGAGTAGGTTTTGGAACCTTTACCCTCCACCGCATAAGCCGCTAGTGTCCACGGCGCACCCACAAAGCCTAAAACTGTTGATTGATTGCCTACTTCCTGGCGTAACGCTTGCAAAATTGTCTTAATAAAAGGGAGTGCTGCTTCTGGTTCTAAGGGACGCAGGCGATCAATTTGTTCTTGGGTACGGATAGGCGAGTGAATGATAGGGCCTTTACCTTCCGCAATGTCCATCTCAATGCCCAATCCAGGCAATGGGGTGACAATGTCGGAAAATAAAATCACTCCGTCTGGCTGGAATGCTCTCCAAGGTTGCAGGGAAACTTCAATCGCTACTTCAGGAATTTCCGAGCGATCGCGGAAAGAAGGATATTTTTCCCGTAAGTCTCGATATGCTTTCATATATCGTCCCGCTTGTCGCATCATCCAGACGGGGGGACGATCTACTACTTCACCACGAGCAGCCCGGAGGAGATGAGGAGCCGTTAACGAAACACCCATTTAACACTTCATCCTAAGTCACTTTTTTATGCCACTGTTTAGCTTATCATTCTGGGATTACGCTTTTGAGAGTGCTGATTACCAATTCGTAATTCGTAATTCGTAATTCGTAATTAAATATTCTTCCCTAACTCCCTACTCCCTCAATATGCAAACATCCTCTAATAGTCCTTCTCGTGTTGCATCTACTTCTCAAGTAGGAAAATTATTGATTCCCCGTTCCCAGCGACGGCAATTTTGTGTTTTGTTTACCTTGATGACCGTCTTGGGATGGGTTGTGGGTGGTATTGCTAGCATAGGTTTAGAAACAAGTATCCTGGGAAGCCTACCACCTGCCGATTCTTTTCACTGGGTTAAAATACTCGGTAACATTGTGTTTGCGGTAATTTTTGCCGCCGATCAAGCTCTTGTCCTGCGTCGCTATCTCTCTGGTTGGCGATGGATGCTGGCGACTAGTGCAGGTTGGCTGATTGCCAATAGCATAGCGATCGCCTGGGTGAATTATATTTCATCTATTGCCACCTCTTTAAATCAAGTTGTCTCTCCTGAGTTAATTGTTATCTTGGGCTTTTTGTCAACAATCTCATATATTCTTTCGGGAATTTGGCTAGGGATGTGCCAATGGCTAGTGTTACGGCGTTACACAAAACAAGCGTGGTTGTGGAATTTTCTGCCTTCTGTTTCCTTCTTTTTGATCAGTATTTGCGTTTGGTCGCTTTCTCTTGTGCAGAATTTGATTCCAGAAATGAATCGGACTCCGATATTGTATTGGAGTGAACAAGGATTTACGTCCGTGATTCTCGGAGTTATACCAGCAATTGGCTTGTGTACCTTAAAAAGAAACTCTCATCGCCAAACTAAAAGTTCTAGTTCATCTTCAGTTTCCAACAGCTAGTTGCTGGTTATTTGCTACAGGTTAAAAATTATGAATAAAGATCATGTTTTACAAAAAATCGTCACGCCACCTATTGCTGAACAACAGCCACAGCTTTTAGAATTACATGGCGATCGCCGCATAGATAAATATTTTTGGATGCGCGATCTAGAAAATCCGCAAGTTATCGCTTATTTGGAAGCAGAAAACGCCTATACAGCAGCGATGATGCAGCATACGGAAACGCTGCAAACCCATCTCTACAATGAAATGCTGGCGCGGATTAAAGAAACAGATTTATCCGTACCATATCGTAAAGATGAATATTATTATTATTCACGCACCGAAGAAGGCAAAGCTTATCCAATTCATTGCCGGAAAAAAGGTAGCTTAGACGCTCCCGAAGAAGTGCTACTAGATGAAAATGAATTAGCAGATGGACATGATTTTTTTGAATTAGGTGTATTTGCAATTAGTCCTAATCATCAAATCTTAGCTTATTCATTGGATACTAGTGGTTCTGAACAATATACACTGTGTTTTCTTGACTTGAATACACATGAGTTATATGCAGAAACAATTCCTGATACTTATTTTTCTTTTGCTTGGGGCAATGATAATAAAACAGGGTTTTACACCAAAATTGATGATGCCAACCGTCCTTATCAACTCCTACGGCACACTTTAGGAACTTCTCCTCATGAAGATGTGCTAATTTATCAGGAAATGGATGATATTTATCATTTATATGTTGAAAAAACCCGCAGCCAAGCATATATATTAATGACCTTACAAAGTAGCATTACTACAGAAGTACACTATTTAAATGCTAATCATCCCCAAAGTAATTTTCAAATAATTCGCCCACGCACTACAGGAATAGAATACGATGTTGAACATCACAGCGATGACTTCTATATCGTTACCAATGACAAAGCTATTAACTTTAAATTGGTGAAAACACCTGTAACTTCCCCATCCCCAGAAAATTGGCAAACGATAATTCCCCATAGAGAAGATGTTCTGTTATTAGGGGTGAGCCTTTTTGCTAATCACTTGGTAATTTATGAAAGAAAGGGCGGATTGCCCACGGCAAGGGTGCAAAATTTATCGACAAGTGAGGAAAATAATATTATTTTTCCTGAGCCAACATATGAAATTTATGAAGGCAATAACCCTGAATTTAATACTAATATTTTGCGCTTTCATTACACCTCTTTAATTACTCCGCCGTCTGTTTTTGATTACAATATGGAAACAAATCAGAGGGAATTAAAAAAGCAGACAGAAGTTCTAGGTGGCTACAATAAAAATGAATATCAGAGTGAGTGGCTGATGGCTACTGCACCCGATGGTACGAAGATTCCCATATCTATTGTTTACAAACAAGGAATGAAAAAAGATGGTAAAAATCCTTTGTTACTGACAGGATATGGTGCTTATGGTTCTTCTTACCCAGCATCATTTTCATCAACGCGATTGACATTGCTAGACCGGGGAGCAGTCTTTGCTATTGCTCATATTCGCGGTGGTGAAGAAATGGGAAGAAAGTGGTATGAAGAGGGTAAATTTTTACAGAAAAAGAACACCTTTACAGATTTTATCGCCTGTGCCGAGTATTTAATTACGGAAGGTTGGACAGCAAGCGATCGCCTGGCAATTACCGGCGGTAGTGCAGGCGGTTTATTAATGGGTGCAGTCATCAACATGCGTCCCGAATTATTTAAAGCAGTAGTCGCCAATGTCCCCTTTGTAGACGTAGTAACGACAATCCTAGATACATCTCTACCCCTATCAGCAATGGAATGGGAAGAATGGGGAAATCCCAACGACAAAGTTTATTATGACTACATGAAATCTTACTCACCCTACGATAACGTTGCAGCCAAAGACTACCCAGATTTATTGATTACAGCCGGCTTAAACGATTCTCGCGTCAAATATTGGGAACCTGCCAAATGGACAGCCAAACTCCGAGAATTGAAAACAGATAATCATATTTTGTTGCTGAAAACCAACATGGGTGCAGGACATAGCGGCGCATCTGGACGTTATGAAAGTTTGCGAGAACTGGCTTTTGAGTATGCTTTCATTCTCGATAGATTGGGTTTAGGAAAATAAACACTATTATCTGACATTGATCACCGCTTTACATAGTCGGCATTGCTGAATCAAGGTATGAAAATCAAAAAGTCCATTTTTTAAACTCTTACTCTCTGCGCCTCTGCGTGACACAAATTCATACATGCAATCAGCAACGCCAGAAATTGAGTATGAGGAAGTGAAGTATGAGCCGTCCAAGGTAATTTTAAAGAAACTGCGAGATTTAGAGAATGAAATTCGGGCGGATTTGGATGCTTTGGAGGAGTTGCGGGGATGAATTTTGATGAATTTCTCAATGACAAAATTTTATTTGAAGTCGAAACTCCCCTTGGCTTTAATGTCCGCACGACAGTTAGTTATTGGGAACTCATTACAACCGTTAAACACCCGATTATGCGAGGACGGGAACTTGATATTCAAGCTACACTCAACGAACCTGATGAAATTTGTTTAAGTAAAAGCGATCAACAAGTTTACTTGTTTTATCGTGCAGATGGTGAGAAGCGATGGGTTTGTGCGGTGACTAAACGGCTGAACGGTGAAGGCTTTTTGATCACGGCATATCGAACAGGTGCGATTAAAGAAGGAGAAGTTATATGGCACAAGTAAAAGTTTTTCACGACAAAACTGGCAATACTCTCGTTGTCTGGTTTGGCAATCCTGAAGATGAATATGAGGTTGAAGAAACAGGGGATGAGGTGTTGTTGATGAAGGATAAAGATGGAAAGGTTATTGGTTTTGAAAAGCTCAATTTTATCTCTGCTGCATCTGAACCTGTACGGGTGGCATTTGAGACATTTACAATTTAATTGGCGACGGATATGTATCATTGGTGACAAGTTAAGCCTGTAACTTTTTTGCGGGGCTTGATAACACAGGACTAAAGTCCTGACTACAAGCCTTTAATTATTCTGCCAAATTAGGTCTAAATGCTTTTGGGCTGTTTTCAGAGCCTTTTCTGGAGATTCACCCAGCAAGGTGGCCTCGATCGCTCTGCCTAGACTATCAGATAAACTATTGTAACCAGCAAGAATTGGTCGTCCACGTGCTGCGGGCATTTGCTCCAGAAATACTTTTAATACTGGCTTTTGCTGAATGAATTCCTGAAAAGCTTCACTTTGGGTAGATTTAATATTCACTGGCAGAAAACCCGTCCCGATACTCCATTGTGTTTGGAATTCTTCACTCAAAACAAACTCTAAAAACTTGAGTGCAGCTTGTTCTCTCACCGGGGTAGTCTTCATGACATACAAATTACCATCGCCAATAGCCGTAGCTTGTTCCACGCTAGCAGGCATAGGAAATACTTGATAATCCACATCAGACTTCATGATATAAGTCCAAGGGCCGGTCATCTGCATAGCAACACGACCAGCAATAAAGTCGTCTTCTTCATAACCCCGCTCAGGTGCAGACAATTTTGCTGAACCATCTTTTACCAAATCTTGCCAAAACTGCAAAGCCGTCACAGCAGCATCAGTAGTCAAATTTGGTCGATTATTGCTAATAATTTCACCCCCAGCACTCCATAAGAAAGGTAACCAACTAAAGACAGTCCATTCACCTTTACCCAATGGCAATAACATTCCATACTGTTCGGGTTGACCATCGCCATTTTTGTCTATAGTCAATTTTTTCGCAGTTTCTCTTAATTCATCCCAAGTTTTCGGCGTTTGTGTAATTCCCGCCGCTTGGAACAAATCAGGTCGGTAAAAAATGCCAATATTACTAGTGTAAAGTGGCACTGACCAAAGATGGTTATCTAATGTTAGTGCCTCCAATAAATTGGGACTAACTTCCGATTTTAGAGGTGATTTTTCCAGCCAATCTTCTAAAGGTAGAATTGCATCTAGTTCGACAAACTGACCTGTAATTTGTGGGTAAAAAGTCAGAATATCTGGAGGGACATTTCCCACAATCGCCGCGAGTATTTTCGGCAATTGTTGGTCTAGTCCACCTGCAAAAATAGATTCTACTTGGATATCAGTATGAGTCTGATTAAATTTATCTACTAGTTTTTGAAATACATCCCGATTCGCTGGGGGATTAATTCCTTGCCACAGTGTCAAGCGAATTACTCCGTCATTTTCCTGTGCTGAAGTTTGACAACCAGATAAAACTATGAGACACGAACTCAGCACAATTCCTAGAACTAATAGCTTCCAAGCAGAAGCAATGCACCGACTCAAAAAATTGCTGATTGGGTGTAGTAAAGGAGTAATTTTCATACCAACTAATTAGCTAGATGAAGAAATTTTTTCTAAAACGCTCTTAGTAATACTCGTTTCGGCTCTGGTATAAATATAAGTCTGAGGTTCACTAATTTTTTGGGTGTGGAAGATTTTTTCTGCCCGTTCCCAAAAATCGGTATCTTCTCCATAAGGAATATTATTAAATCCCTTTAACTCAAAAAATACATGCCTTTTACCAAAAAAAGTGGGACCTAAAACACATTCTCGCAGATTAATTGTTTTTCCGGGTTGAAAATAATCTGCTACCCAAATTTCTTCTGTAGAAGAAAATCCACCTTGAATTAAGTCAATTTCGGGATTGGCTTGCATATATTCTAGGCGCGAAACTAGGTGATTGGGTTTGTAAGCATCGTCACTATCAATAAATGTGATGTAATTACCAAATGATGCTTGAATTCCCGCATTTTTTGCGTATCCTAATTTCCGATTTTGATGTCTCAAATAACGAATATTAGGGAATTTTTGCAGATATGGATTAACAATTTCAAAAGTATGATCTTGACTACCGTCATCGACTACAATAAGTTCCCAATCTGGAAAAGTTTGATCAATAACACTATTAATACAGTTATTTAGGTATTCTGCGCGGTTATAAGTACAGAGAATAACCGTTATTTCTGGTTTTACGTCAAAGTTGATACTACTCATAAATTGTGAATAATTCTGCGTTAAAAGTACATTTAGGTTTATTTTTCAGCCATGATACAAGTGGCGACAGGATAATCTGGATGAACAGCGTCTAGTTCTTCTGTTGTTAATTCTTCTACTGCAATCCCATGATAACTAGCAATCACACTTATAGGATTGCCATAGACGTATAATTTCTGTTGGGAAAAGTTTCTAAATATCGAGGCGAAAGCATCAGGTAAAGGTCGCCAATAATCCATGGGAGTAGCATGAACTCTAATGGCACTTGGCACCATAGCAAAACATTTACCGCCAGGTTTTAACCAAGTGTGAATATTTTCTACTGCTATCCAAGGGGCATAGCAATGCTCTAATACATTGAAAATGATGATGGAATCGAAAGATGCTGGTTCTATAACTGATACGTTGTGAACATCCCCAACTATATCAATGCCGGGGCCTGCTTCTAAATTGAGAATTTGATATGAAGTCCCGGAATTAACTTGATAAAAGTCTTTATCTTTTGGCGTTCCGCCAATTTCTAGCACATTGCCGACAATTTGCGGACGAATTTCGGCAATGAATTTGCTGAGATAGTATCTATCAACAGGTGTTCCTCTAGTTAATCCAAATGCCTGACAAATAGGAACTGTTTTTTTCAAGTCACCCCAATTTATAGAACCAGTAGCAGGTGACAGTAAACCTATCTTCTCTAATATTTCTACTATTTTGCGGAAGTCTTCTAGATTTTGAATCAAATCTAGATCATCATTTAATTCACACTGAGAAAACAATCGCTGCAAAACTTGGTAATTTTCTCGACTTAATGAACCAAGTTCAAATTGCATCTCTTTTTCGATAAAACTCCGAAATCCTTTACCAAAAATTGTGACGCTGCCATCTGCTAAATATATTATTGCATCTTTAATTAACTGGTCATATTTATCTAGTGCAATCAATTTATCTTGGTCTGTAATAGCAGATGATTTAATTTTTTGAAATATTTCATAGGCTTTTTCCAGAGAATGTTCATGAACAAAAATTTCTAGTAGAGTTAACCATGATTTTGCCGAAATTATTTCTGCTGTGCGCTGACTCCAAGCAAAAATTGCATATAGTTGGGAATTTTCTATTTTTAAAAAAGCGTTTGTTACATACTTTTTAGCCATGCAATTAATCAAGAAAATTTCTAGTAAATTAAAATAGACTCAGGTATTATAAGCTATTTTTGGGGAGTTATATAACAAGCCTAACTAATTTATGAACATCTTTCTTTGCCTACTCTGCGGTGATGAGAAATAAATTTATGGCTACGCCACGGAAGTTATGACAAAGTCAGATAAAATTACTAGTATTCTTGATGACAGCCTTTTGTAACGAATTGTAAAACTGATCAGCTGGTTCGGTTATTGCGATCGCACTTTCCTACTAAACCGAACCGACTCAACTGTAATGTTGATTTAGTGTGTTAAATAGGAAGCTTGAGATTAAGCTTCATGAGATAAGAGATTGATTAAAGAAAAAATACTGGTTGTCTGCAAGCCAGGAAGCTTAAGATTGAGTCTCCCAAAATCAAACAGTGCATCTTAGAGGTGATAGCTATGGCACTAACTCGTTGGGAACCATTCCGGGAAATTGAACGCTTTGAACCACTCCGGGGATTGGAACGTTGGGACCCACTGCAAGAAATTGACACCTTACAACGGCAAATGAATCGCCTGTTTGAAAGGTTAATACCAACTAATGGTAGTGAAAGCAGGGGATTGACATTCGTTCCCATTGCTGAACTTAGAGAAACTGATGATGCAATTGACTTGAGCCTAGAATTACCAGGTTTAGAAGCCAAAGATATAGATGTAGAGGTGACTCCCGATTCAGTTGTCATTAATGGTGAACGCAAGTCTGAAGCCAGAACTGAAGACCAAGGTGTGATTCGGTCTGAGTTCCGTTATGGCAAATTTCAACGGGTAATTCCCCTACCTGCGATGGTTCAAAACGACCAAGTACAAGCTGAATACAAAAATGGTATTCTCCACTTGAGTTTGCCGAAAGCTGAGTCAGAAAAACACAAAGCCGTCAAAGTTAATCTGGGCTAAGGATTAGGGATTAGGGTCTAGGGATCGAGGATTAATCAAAAATTTTCTTAATCCTGGATACCTAATCCCTAATCTTTCCTCAAAAGCATATTTGCTGAAGCTGAAGAGGAAGAGAAAGAGGAAAATCATATGGCAAAAGTAGTTGGAATTGATTTAGGAACGACAAACTCTTGTGTTGCCGTGATCGAAGGCGGGCAACCTATGGTAATTGCTAATGCTGAGGGACAACGTGTTACTCCTTCGGTGGTGGCTTATACCAAGTCTGGTGAACGCTTGGTGGGTCAAATCGCTAGACGCCAAGCAGTGATGAACCCAGAAAATACTTTTTATTCTGTCAAACGGTTTATTGGGCGCAAATACGAAGAAGTCACCCATGAAACGACAGAAGTTAGTTACAAAGTTTTGCGAGACAGTAATGGTAATGTAAAAATTGACTGTCCCGCAGCTGGTAAACAATTTGCACCTGAAGAAATTTCTGCCCAAGTTTTGCGGAAGTTAGTTGATGATGCTAGCAAATATTTGGGCGAAAAAGTGACCCAAGCAGTAATTACGGTTCCTGCTTATTTTAATGACTCCCAACGGCAAGCTACCAAAGACGCAGGTAAAATTGCTGGCTTAGAAGTCCTCCGCATTATTAATGAACCGACAGCAGCAGCCCTCGCCTATGGTTTAGATAAAAAGCAGAATGAAACAATTTTGGTTTTTGACCTTGGTGGTGGCACTTTTGACGTTTCCATCTTGGAAGTAGGTGATGGCGTATTTGAAGTGAAATCTACCAGTGGTGACACCCACTTAGGCGGTGACGACTTCGATAAAAAGATAGTAGATTGGCTGGCTCATGAGTTCCAGAGTAATGAAGGTATTGACCTGCGTAAAGATAAGCAAGCGCTGCAAAGACTGACTGAAGCAGCAGAGAAAGCCAAAATTGAACTATCGAGCGCCACTCAAACTAATATCAACCTTCCTTTTATCACCGCCACTCAATCCGGCCCGAAACACCTGGATATGACGTTGACACGGGCTAAATTTGAAGAGATGACTTCAGATCTTCTCGACCGTTGTCGTAAACCAGTACAACAAGCATTGCAAGATGCCAAACTTACCAATGCGGAAATTGATGAAGTTGTATTGGTGGGTGGTTCGACTCGCATTCCGGCTGTGCAAAAATTAGTGCGGCAGATCATTGGTAAAGACCCCTGCCAAGGGGTGAACCCTGATGAAGTCGTAGCTGTTGGCGCATCGATTCAAGCAGGTGTGTTAGCGGGTGAGGTCAAAGATATCCTGCTGCTGGATGTTACACCCTTGTCTTTGGGCGTGGAAACTCTCGGTGGCGTGATGACGAAGATTATTGGCCGCAATACTACCATTCCTGTGAAAAAATCGGAAATCTTCTCCACGGCTGCGGATGGTCAAACAAATGTAGAAGTCCACGTTCTTCAAGGTGAAAGAGAACTAGCCAGAGATAACAAAAGTTTGGGTACATTCCGCCTAGATGGTATTCCATCAGCACCCAGAGGTGTACCACAAATCGAAGTTACTTTCGACATTGATGCTAACGGTATTCTCTCGGTTACTGCCAAAGATAAAGCCACAGGTAAACAGCAATCGATTTCAATTACAGGTGCGTCAACTCTCGATAAGCGGGATGTGGAAAAAATGGTACGGGATGCAGAAGCCCACGCCGAAGAAGACCGCAAACGTCGTGAACAAATAGATACGAAAAACTTGGCAGACTCTTTGGCTTATCAAGCTGAAAAACAGCTCAAAGACCTGGGTGATAAAGTTAATTCTGGCGATCGCACTCGTGTCGAAGGCTTAGTACACGATTTGCGAGAAGCAATTAACCAAGATAACTTTGATCGCATCAAGTCTCTCACTAATGAGTTGCAGCAAGCGCTGATGCAAATTGGTAGTGCTGTCTATAGCCAAGCAGGTGAACAGCCAAAAGGCGATCGCGGTGCAGGTGGCGAAGGTGAAGATGTGATTGATGCTGATTTTGTAGAAAGCAAATAATCACATATTCTTGTTGTTTTTCATGGTGCCAAAGAAACTAGACTTCTTTGGCACTGTTTTTGGGAGCATCCCGAATGTGCAATTGGTGTTTACAGAATTCTGCGAAACCGATCTGAGCAGTGCAGTACTAAACTAAGCTTTTAATTACCCAAAGTGGGATTTTGTGGCAAACCAGAATCTGGAACTGGTTGAGTCTGGTTGGCGGGAATTTCCGACTCTGGTGGGGTGATGCTGCCGGGTGCGGTTGGGTTGGCGGGAATTTCCGACTCTGGTGGGGTGATGCTGCCGGGTGCGGTTGGGTTGGCGGGAATTTCCGACTCTGGTGGGGTGATGCTGCCGGGTACGGTTGGGTTATCTGGCATCTCCGACTCTGGTGTGGTGATGCTGCCGGGTGCGGTTGGGTTGGCGGGAATTTCCGACTCTGGTGTGGTGATGCTGCCGGGTGCGGTTGGGTTGGCGGGAATTTCCGACTCTGGTGTGGTGATGCTGCCGGGTACAGTCGGGTTATCTGGCATCTCCGACTCTGGTGTGGTGATGCTGCCGGGTGCAGTCGGGTTGGCGGGAATTTCCGACTCTGGTGTGGTGATGCTGCCGGGTGCAGTCGGGTTGGCGGGAATTTCCGACTCTGGTGTGGTAATAGTGCCGGGTGTGGTCGGGTTGCCAGAGTCGGTGCTGGGTGAAATTGGTGTACCACCTGGACAACGGGAATTGAGCGGGGATTCCTCACACAGAATTTTTAGCCCTTCTGGTGACATCTCGATTTCTTTTGCTGAACTAGTCGATGGGTCTTTTGATTCAGCAACAGCAACATTGGTAGTTAATGCCAATGTTAAAGCTGTACCAATCAGGGTCAAATATTTTCCCTTCATTATGAAATTAACCTCAACTGAACAGTCCGTCTTTAACCGCAATCATTTTATGCACAGATATCACAAAGCTAACGGTCGTGTTACTAAAACTGTAACCAACTACTAACTAAACGGTATAGTTTTTAAGTGACGACAAAGTTCAAAGAAGAGTATAAACTTAAACAACTTAATAGCTGAATTACTGGATATTTTTTCTACAAGAATTGTGGGAGTAAGCGCCAGAAAATTTGTATACTTTGTATTTCGCGAATTTAATTAATTTATCTGAAAAATTAGTTCGACTATTATGTCTTGTTCTGCCACCCTCACCCAATTAATAGAAGTTCTTGCGGCACAGCCTGTAAATTTATCTGAGGCGGCTTTAGCACAAGTAGGTAGTGCTATCCAAACAGACACTCGGATACTCAAACCGGGTGAAGTTTTCTTAGCTTTCCGAGGGGAAAATTTTGATGGACACGAATTTGTCCCCAAAGCGATCGCCTCTGGTGCTATTGCCGCAATTGTCGATGATGCTTACGAAAATCCAGGGTTACCTGGATTACGGGTGAGAAACACCTTAGAGGCATATCAAAAAATTGGCAGATGGTGGCGCGATCGCTGGCATATTCCTGTGATTGGGATCACGGGTTCTGTAGGTAAAACTACAACTAAGGAACTGATCGCCGCAGTTTTGGCAACCAAGGGACAAGTTCACAAGACTTTTGGGAATTTCAATAATGAAATCGGTGTTCCCAAAACTTTGTTAGAACTGGATGCAGAACATGACTACGCCGTGATTGAAATGGCGATGCGGGGTCAGGGACAAATTGCCGAACTCACACAAATAGCACGTCCGACCATAGGGGTAATTACCAATGTGGGAACGGCGCATATTGAGTTACTGGGATCAGAAGCGGCGATCGCTCAGGCTAAATGTGAGTTATTAGCCGAAATGCCCCAAGATAGTGTGGCGATTCTCAATTATGACAATCCCCTATTAATGGCTACGGCGCAACAAGTTTGGTCGGGGAAAGTTTTAAGTTATGGTCTTGCGGGTGGCGACATCCAAGGGTCACTGATCAATCACGAAACTATAGAAGTTGAGGGAATGCAGCTACCTTTACCTCTGCCTGGTCGTCATAATGCCACTAATTTCTTGGCGGCTTTAGCTGTGGCTAAGGTTTTGGGCATTGATTGGTCAAACTTACAAAGTGGTTTCATGGTGAATATGCCCACGGGGCGATCGCAACGGTTCACCTTGCCCAATGATGTATTAATCTTAGATGAGACTTATAATGCTGCACCAGAAGCTATGGTAGCTGCCTTGCAGTTATTGGCAGATACACCCGGAAAGCGCAAAATTGCTGTGTTGGGTGCAATGAAAGAATTGGGAGAGCGATCGCCGCAATTACACCAAAGAGTGGGCGAAACAGTGCAAAAGTTGCAATTAGACGGTTTGCTAGTTTTAGTGGATGGACAAGATGCCGAAGCGATCGCCAAGAGTGCCGAGGGGATTCCATCGGAGTGCTTTGCTACTCATGCCGATTTGCTGGCGAGATTAAAAACATTTGTCCAAGCAGGCGATCGCTTATTGTTCAAAGCCGCTCATTCCGTGGGACTAGATCGTGTTGTCAATCAGTTTCGCGCCGAATTTCCCAGCCAAATTGGCTAAATTATGGCAAAAATAAAGTCCGCTAAAGCGGACACACACTATAAGGGTTAATTGTTACTTGTATTGGCAACAATTATGTCAGATGGCATCTTTATTTTTTACGATTAAATTGCAAAAATCAAGCCTATGAAATGAAATATTTAGACATAATTCCTTATGTCATATTTGGATTGATCTCCATACGGTAAACTATAAAGTTTGACTACAAATAAATAAAGTCCGCAGGGGCGGACTTGTAAAATTGGATAAGGTTAGGTTCTTAACAAGATGGACTACAACTTGTTAGAGGTTATCTTTATTTTTTATGACTAACCTTAAAAAATCAAGTCTTTAAGAGAGAATTTTTAGACATAATTCCTGTATTTATGTCTTCTTCTCTTGAATTGAATTTAAGTGAAAATATGATTTTTTTCGGTTTGTTAGTTTAATTTAGTGTTGCTGAATCGGAAGACATCTCCAGAAATTAAAGATGTGTCTTCCAGAACCTTTGTAGAGACGTTCTATGGAACATCTCTACATTTGAACCACAAAGGCACTAAGATTGGACAAAATTTTAGGTAATTTTTACCCACCTTGAAAGGGCTAGGTGTGACGGTCTACCACTTCTTCTAAGATACATAGCAAATAAGCTGCTAAATCTCATCAGTGCCAAAATTGGGCAGCTAATCCCTAATTTCTATGAACCTTCACTGCGGATAATGATAATTGTGGTTTTCTACACTAGACATTTTGCTACCTATCTAGTAACCTGATTCTGGATAGTATCACGCAAATAACAATTAAAGTATAAAAATTAACTAATTTTTACGTATAAATCTCAACTATCAAATTTTCATTCTCAAACAAATTTCACAGACATTTTCTCCATTCTTCGCTCAACAGTTATGCTTCGCAGTGCAGTACGGATACATACAAGATGTTTAAGCACAGTTAATAATTGAGACTGTAAGCGTACACAAGATAAATGATGCGATCGCGGTAAGCCTAACGCACAATTGACTCAACTATATAGAAAGTAAACTCTCTGCTTGCCAGTGTAATAACTTATAGATAAAGCTCAGGAATGACTGTGGCATGTGATGAAATTATGTATTTAACTAAATGTTAAGAATTGATTAATACATCCTTAATAGGTTGAAGCAGGATGAACATATATTATATTTTGGCGACATAAATTTCTTTCTTAAGAATGAATCTTAGCTCATGTTAAATGGTAAAACTTTTAAGGATGAATCAGACTGATATTTGTTATAGATAATAGGGAAATTGGCAAATGTCTAAAAATTCCAGTGCAAGAAGACTCGGCAAAGGTTTAACTACTAGTGCGGCGAGAACATCTGACATATTGAGACAGACTTTAGCATCATGGCGTCTTGGCGTGGTTGAATCGCTACCCTTTTTGATTGCTTGTGCTGTATTTTTAAGCGTTATTAGTTTAAAAAGTCCCATACTGCTTTTTTGTTTGCTGGTTGGTAGTTTAACAGCAATACTCATCCAGCAAATTGGTCAGCAGGTGCATTTGTCGAAGCGATGGTTTATACTATTACAAATCTTGGTAGTATCTGTCGTCTTCTGTTTATTTTGGCTAGACTACTTTGCCTCCCCTGCACATGCACAATTTTTTGGGAAAGCTGAAGATTTTTTTAGAAATACTTTGACACAAGGTACATCAAGCAACAGCAATACCCAAACAGCAGTCAGTTTAATATTCAACGTTCTGCGGGCGATTTACTTACTCTATATAGCTGTTTCTCTAATTGGTGTGATTAACGCAGTACGAAAAGATGAAGATTGGCAAAGTATCGCTAGAGTTCCCTTGTTAGTGGTTGTCGCTGTCACTGTTGCTGATGTCCTTACAGGCTTTGTAATTGGTGATAGTAGTAACTAATTCATCTCTACTATTAAGATGAAACAAAGTTAAGAAACTGCTTATGTCTCAAGAACGAGAGCCAGAATTTCGCCCAGTCAATCAAATCCTCGGATCACAACCATCATTAGGGCCGATTCCTGCTGATCAGATATTTCCTTGGCTTGTGATTGTTTTAGCCTCCTACTTTATGATCAACGGAATTTTTGGGGGAATTTTTCCAGACGATTTTCAAAGATGGCTGTGGACAGTATTAATCGCCGGTTGGGGAATAGCAACTTGGTGGATATTAACTGGTGGTAGAAGTTGGCGTTTTTTGAGCAAATTTGTTGGAGTTCCCAAGTGGACAAGAGGCTTTGCTCGTTATCAAAGCGTGCTAGAAGTTAACCATGAAGCAAAAAATCGGAAAACAAAGCATCGGCCTCGCAGGTCAAGAAAGTAGATTAACACCATTTGAAGATGCTTTAAATTTGGCAACAATGCTACGCGTTTCTCTAGATGGACGCGATATTGGTGCATATATTCTGAACAAAGGAACCCAAAAAGATCGGTTTTGCTTTGTTTTTGGTTTTGAATGTCGAGGTATCCATACTACCTTGAGGTCTGAACAAATAGATACGATATTTAATAATATTGAATCAGGTTTAAAAGACATTCCTGATGGTGAAAAAATGACCTTACATATGGGGTCTTTTAGTTCAGATAAACAACGCCAAAAAGAACTTGCAGATTTGGTAAGACAGACACCATCACGGGACATAAAATATTTATTAACAGCAGAACGAGCCAGAATTCAAGAACTGACTCATGCTGGTATTCGCAAGCCGAAATTCCTCAGAATTTATGTCACTTACACTATTGAACCAAATACTAACTATACAGATGATTGGATCGAGAAACTTTTAGCCAAAGCTGAAGTATGGTGGTTGCAATTTAAAGGTGAATTAGCAGATGTGCAGAACCAGCGCATCGAAACTCTGATTATCAAAGCTTACCAACAAGGTTTTTCACGCTGGGAACAGCTTTTATCTAACAAAATGGGTTTAGATGTCAAACCTTTAACTGCTGAGGAATTATGGGAACATGCCTGGAAGCAATTTAATGATACACAACCTATAGAAATTCCCCAACTACTTCATTTAGATGAAAATGGACTGCATGAACAAGTTAATTCAGATTTAGCTAGTACCAAATTGCTCATAGAAAATATCCACAGTACCACGTTACTGATGGAGTCTGGCGTACCCTGTGCTGATCGCCGTTGGGTGAATGTGAAAAATCGCTACATTGGGGCACTAACATTTCTGGAAAAACCCGGAGGTTGGCAAAATAAATTTGCTCAAATGCGTTATTTGTGGGAACTGCTAGCTAGAGAAACAGTAGTAGATACGGAAATTTTTTGTGAGTTAACTGCTGCTAATCCTGCATTAGTAAAAACTACTTTGCAACGAGTGCTGAAGCAGTCAAATATGACAGCACTCATGGCGCAAGAAAAAAGTAAAACAATTGATGTCAGCGCTCAATTAAAGTTAAAGAAATCAGTAGCAGCGCAAGAACAATTATATGAAGGGGCAGTACCGATATATACAAGCATAGTTATTTTTGTGCATCGTCCCACCGTAGAAAAATTAGATGAAGCCACAAGATACATTGAAAACTGTTTTCAACGTCCAGCACAGGTAATTAGGGAAGTAGAGTATACCTGGAAAATTTGGTTACAATCTCTACCAATTGTTTGGGAAGGTTTGTTAGTAAAACCCTTTAATCGCCGCCAGTTATATTTAACCAGCGAAGTTCCTGGATTAATGCCTTTAGTGTTAACTAAAGCCGGAGATAGCCACGGCTTTGAGTTGATTGCTGAAGAAGGAGGAACACCAATACATCTAGATTTGTTTAACCAACACAAAAATTTAGCGCTGTTTGCGACAACGCGTGCTGGTAAATCGGTTTTGGTGTCAGGAATTTTAACTCAAGCCTTAGCTCATGGAATTCCCGTAGTCGCTTTAGACTTTCCCAAACCCGATGGCTCATCCACCTTTACCGACTATACAGAGTTCATGGGAAGGAATGGAGCGTATTTTGATATTTCCAAACAATCCAATAATTTATTTGAACAGCCAGATTTGCGATCGCTTTCTCCAGAAGAACAGCGCGATCGCCTGCTCGATTATACAGGCTTTTTAGAATCAGCCTTAATGACAATGGTTTTAGGGTCATCTACTGAAAGTCAGCTGCTGGCTCAAACTGTGCGTTCCCTGATCAACTTAGCTTTAGGCGCTTTCTTTGCAGATAACGGGATCAAAGAACGATATAAACAAGCTATAGCCGGCGGATTTGGCAGTGAAGCATGGCAGAAAACCCCTACCTTAAGAGACTTTCTCTACTTCTGCTCACCAGAACATCTGCAATTAGAATCTGTTAGTGGCAGAGTTGATGATGCACTCAGTCAAATTCAACTGCGCTTGCGGTTTTGGCTATCTAGTCGTGTGGGACAGTCCATTTCTGCACCCTCTAGCTTTCCCACCGATGCTCAACTTTTGGTTTTTGCACTGCGAAACCTCTCAGATAACGAAGATGCAGCCGTCTTATCTTTAAGTGCTTATTCCGCCGCTTTGCGACGTGCATTAAGTAGTCCAGCTTCTATCTTCTTTATTGACGAAGCCCCAATTTTATTTGAATTTGACCAAATATCCGATTTAGTCGGCAGAGTTTGCGCCAACGGTGCCAAAGCGGGAATTAGAGTCATCTTATCAGCACAAGACCCTGATACCATCGCCAAATCCAAAGCCGCATCGAAAATTTTGCAAAATTTATCCACAAGATTAATCGGTCGGATTCAGCCAGTAGCAGTAGATAGTTTTGTCAACATCTTAAAATATCCCGGCGATATTATTTCTCGTAATGCCACAGAAAGCTTTTTTCCTCGCAAAGAAGGTGTTTATAGCCAATGGTTACTAGATGATAACGGTATTTATACCTTCTGCCGCTACTATCCAGGTTTCGCACAATTAGCAGTAGTTGCTAACAATCCTCATGAACAAACTGCACGCCAACAAGTAATGCTGCATTACAGCGATAAATATGAAGCAATTTCTGTATTTGCGCGGCAGTTAATCGCTTCGCTGCGTGGTAGTTAATCGAGTAATTTCAAATTTCGTCCACGTTCTTTCAGATTTACACATATGCAGAAAACTACTTGTTTCACATTGGCTTTTTCCTTCTTATTAGTCCTACCAGCAATGGCACAATTAGGCAAAGTTTGGACTGATTTTCAATCTTATTCTGTAGATATACAAAATTATCTCAGAAATAATTTGAGCGACACCTTAAGACCTCTGGAAATTAGAAGTCAAAATGCTCTCAATAATGCCACAGGAGAATCGAATATACCCAACCCAATTGAGGCTGTAAAAAGTTTCCGCCAAGATATTTTGTTTAACCCAGTAACAGATAAGTTTGAAAATAACCCAGTTATCCAAGCTAATTCAGTTAGTAACGAAATCGGTCGGCTAATTACCCGTAGTTCCATAGAAAGTGTTATGGGTAGAGATGGACAAATCCGCTTAAAATCACAGTTGCAAAATACTCAGACTATCATTGATAACATTGAAGAACTTTCTCAAGAATCCGATAATATTTTTCAGAGACTTGCTAGTGTTGCTACAAACCTAGGTCAATCAAATCCATTAGCTGCATTAGAAGGCGAGAAAGGCAACTTACAGTTACAATCTATTAAAATCCAACAAGAACAAACAAAAATCATCAGTGAAGCACTTTCTCAATCAATCAAAACACATCAATCTTTGCAATACTCTAACTTAAATTTAGCGAACATTTCCCAACAGATGGAAGCAATGAATCGCACTCGTCGAGTAGATGCATCAACAGAGGCCGCCAGACTCATTCGCACGACTTCTCAAACAGATTTATTTGGGAGAGAAGAGAATTAATTAATAATTATTATCAGCAAAACTGTGAACCAAAATGCATCTGCATATTCTGCAAATCTTTCCGGAAATTGGGATTAATGAAACTTTTGATAGTGGTGCGGCAACTGCTAGAAGCATCGCTGAAAGTTGGGATAATCAATGGCTAGATTTATTACAAAACAATACCAGTAATAACTTATATGGAGCGCTGACAAATCTGGGTGTATTTTTTGCTGTAGGAACTCTCCTATTTTTTATGATGCAATGGCTCAAAGATGTTATATACAGCGAATATTCCCGTCCCATAACGGGTTTGATTTGGCCTTTTATCGTAGTTGTCCTGTTAAGTAATGCGGGAGATGGCAGCATCCTTTCTAGTTTGACATTGGGAGTTAGAAATTTTATTAATACCGTTAATCAGCAAGTAGTCACTACAGCTGATGCTAATCAAACTTATCAGCAAGCACTGAATATGAGTTTAGCTGAAGAAGTAGCTGGTTCTTTACTGCGTCCTTGTCAATCACTAACTGGTGAACAACAAACCCAATGCTTTGCTAGAGCCAGCGACCAAATTGATGCTCTCTGGCGAGAATATAGAAATTTATACGGTAATAGAGTTTGGATTCAAAGATTAGAAAATCAGGTGATTTCACTGAAATTCGGTACAGGAAATTTATCAGAAACAACCTTTAATGCTTTATTGGGTAATACAGTTCAAACCAGTATCAAAAACTTTTTAATTTCTTTGCAATATGCTTTTCAGAATTTAATCGAAGCCACTATGCTGCTGATAGCTGCTTTAGGTCCTCTAGCTGTGGGTGCATCTTTGTTACCTGTAGCTGGAAAACCAATTTTTGCCTGGCTGACAGGATTCTTCTCGGCGGGAATAGCCAAGATTTCATTTAATATTATTGCCGCGTTAACTGCCGCAGTCATTATTAATGGCCCTGCCGAAAATCCTAATGCAAATCCCGATTTAATGTGGTTCATAATTTTTCTAGGAATTTTAGCACCACTTTTATCTTTAGTTGTAGCTGGTGCAGGAGGATTTGCAGTTTTTAGTGCTATTAATAGTACAGCTTCTTTGGTGAAAGATAGGATATAAGTTTTCAGCATGATCGATGAGTTGGAAATAAGAGAATGGTAAATTTACTCAAAAAAAGACAACAAACTGGTAGTATTCTCACAACCTTTGCGATCGCCACCTTTAGTTTGCATTTATTGGTGTTATTTGTATTCATTTTGCAAGGGTTAAATATTCGCCAACTCAGTCTGAGAAAACCGCCTAACTTTGTGCAAATGATCGATGGTCAATCCCTAGCTGCTACTGATGATTTAGCCAGAGACCCAGAAGCAATTCGCCAATTCATCAGTAAAACCATGACATCAATGTTCAATTGGTCTGGAACCCTCCCACCACAAACCATTGAAGCAGCCGCAAAACCGCAACCAGATCCAGGAATTATGGTGAGAACGCCAGAAGGTGGTAGCCAAAAAGTTACTACCACTAGTTGGGTAGCTAGTTTTGCTTTTTCAGAAGATTTTCGTAAAGGTTTCTTAAGTGCGATCGCGCAAATGACACCACCAGAAGTTTTCTCTAGCAATCCCAGCCAAGCTATGTCAGCAGAGTTAATTGTGAAGCGGGTTTATCCTCCAGAAGAAATTGCTCCTGGTAAGTGGCGAGTGGGGATGGTAGCCGACCTAATTCAAAAAAGACAAGATGATGATAGAAGAACAGTAACACCATTTAATAAAGATTTACTGGTACGTGCAGTAGACTATTATCCCTACCCTTTAGCTGATACTAGCACTGATATCCAAAAAGCAATTTATAGTAATCGTACTGATAAATTGGAAATTTACGAAATTCGTAATTTATGTTTATTAGATGACTACAGCAATCTTAGTGAAGATAAATCTAACCCATGTAACGGACAAACCTCTAGCAGCTTTATCAGATAAATATCCTATGAATTTAATATTATTCTAGTATTTATGCAATTACTAAAACCAGAAAATAAAAAAAGTAGCATCTTGCCACTTTTAGCTGTAGGAACATTCAGTTTACATTTATTTAGCTTGCTATTACTTTTATTTCACAGTTCAATGTTGCAAGATTTAAAGCAGCAGTTAACACCTAAAACTTTAGTGCAACTTGTCGATGGTCGTGCCATTACCGCAGACCCCAAACAAAGTTATGAGCGACATCCAGACACAATTCGCCGCTTTGTAGGTGAAACTATGACCTTAATGCTTACCTGGTCACAACAACAGCCACCAATAACAGTATGGGAAATTAGTTCGCAACTCTTAGCTAATGATTTGAAACCAAGATTTCAGTCAGAAATTACTAATTTAAATTCAACCAAGCAATTTGCCAATATTAATCAAGGAACTGAATATGTATTAGTAGTACAAAAAATTTCTCAACCAATCCAAATAGCTGATGGTAATTGGAAAGTAGAAATGCTGGCAAATCAATTAAATTTTACCGGTTCTAATAATTTGGGAACATCAATCCCATTTAACAAACAAATCTTAGTGCGAGCAATAGATGAACCAGCAACTTCACTACCAACCAAACCACTACCTTGGCATTTAGCAGCATACCGCCTAGGCGAAGCTAGGCTAGAAATTTACGAGATATGTGACATCAAAGATAATACCTGTTCTGGCAATTAGCAACTCAGCAAATTAAAACCAAGTAATACATTATGACTTCTTATTCAATTCACTCAGAACTTTCTCCACAACGTTTAATCAAACCAACCACCGACAACTACCAACCAGAAGTAGGGTCTTTAGATTGGGAATCCAGAATGGCCAAATTGGTTGGCTTTGAAGAAGAAGCCCCAAAGGTCAACGTTGAAGCATTAGCAGAAGACTCAGCTAGTTTGCCGCCGTCGCCATCTCAGCCACAAGAAGTGCAAACTGAGCAACCCCTATCATCTAATCCCTTTGCTAAGTTAGCCTTGGTAGGCAGCGCCACCTTGGCTGTAGTTATGGTGGCTGGTGTGTTTTTATCGCAGGTAATGAATACCAGCAATCAAAAGCCAAGAGAGAATAATCTTGTTTCCTCAACAGCTGCATTGCCATCAACAAGTGAATCTTCCCGGCAAAATTTAGAACAAGAAATAGAGACTTTAAAAACAAAATTAGCCTTGGCTGAACAAGCAGAGGCGGTGACAGCAGCCCAACAAAATCTCAGAAATAGAGCAGCTTCAAGGATTGAAACTCCACAGACAAACACCAGAACATCAACACCTGTACAAACTGCGGCTTCTACACCCCGAGTAGTGACAGTTGAGCGCATCATTGAAAAACCTTCTTCTCCACCTCTTCCTGTGCCACCAATTGCTATTGCGCCGCCACTTGCACCAGCACCTCTACCAGTTCCTCACCCAGACATTAAACCATCTACACCCGATCCCCTTGAGGAATGGACAAGGTTAGCAAAATTAGGTAGCTACGGTCAGGTGTCTGCTACTGGTCAATCTAGTAGGAATGCCGCTAGGTCTGAACCTGTAAACAATACTAATGCACAAGCCCAAGTAACAAACTCCGACCCTGAACCAACCCCACCACAGCAAGATCCCATAATTAGCCAAGCACAACCGCAAAACTCAAAATCTATCAAAGTAGGAAGTAGCGCCAAAGCTGTGTTAGCAACAGCCATATTTGGGGAAACTACGAGATCAAGGAATAATGACAGTGATGAAAATGCCAATGTATTTGTTTTGCGTTTGCAACAACCACTCAAAGCTGTAGATGGTGAAATTGCTTTACCTGCTAATACTGAATTATTAGCCGAAATTCGCTCTATTTCTGAACAAGGACTGCTACATCTGGATGTAGTCAAAGTTGTTTCGCAAGATAACGGCCAACTCACAGAAAGGAGCTTACCCAAAAGTGCAATTATTGTTCGCGCTCCCCAAGGTAAACCTTTAGTAGCCAGTAAATTTCCCAATCAAGGTGCATCCATAGCGGGAATGGATGCAGGATTATTTATTTTGGGAGGTATTGGTAAAGCAGCAGAGCTATTTAATCGTACTGATACCCAAGTTGTCAACCAAGGTGCTGCCGGTACTATAGTCACCACAACTAACCCCCGACGCAACGTAGCTGCGGGAATTGTGGAAGGTGGTTTGAACTCTATCGTTCCCCAAATTTCACAACGTAATCAACAGGCAATCTCGCAAATGATGCAACAAACTAATGTTTGGTTCATACCAGCTGGCAAAGAAGTAGAAATCTATGTCAATAGAACCATGCAGTTGTAATTTGTAATTACATTGAACTACTCCACTCCCCACTCCCCTGTGTATAGTCATGAAACACATTAACTTGACAGGAAAAACTTTAAAATACTCAGATTTATTCCCCCTAGCTTCCTTGATTTTCTCTACTGCAATATTATTGTTAGCAGGTCGTGCTGTCGCTAATAATGCTGTGCTTCGTTCCCTGTTTTCTTGCCAAGCACAAGGTTTGGGGGGAGTAGTACCCACTCTCGAAGTTTCCTATCAGCAAGGAACAAATTTAAGCTTTATTCCATCTGGCGAAACCATTAAAAAAGTTTGGCTAAATGACCCATCACAGGTAACTATGGATTTTGATGGGCCGATGTGTATGCAGTTCGGCCAAGAACGTAACTTTAATTCAGGAGATTGTAAAAACTCAGCAGCGAATGTTATTCAACTCCGGCGAATTCAAAGACTAAAAATTCCGGGATTGCCCAAAACAGACAATACACTTTTAACAGTAATTACTGAAGGGCAAGGTAGAACTAAGCTCTATACTTTTAGAATACTATACGAAGATGTTACACCTGGATATCACACTTTAGCCATTTATCCAGATGCAAATTCTCCTGGAGGAGCTAATTGTGTGAGACCTCCACAATAAAAATTTGTATGCGGAAATTAATGTTTTTTTATTTAGTGAAACTGCCATTATCAATATCTTTATCTTTTTGGCAAAATTTTTTAAAACTTCCAGACTAAACCTTTCAAGGTGACTCGTAAAATCTCTTTTTTTCTCGGCTGTCTCTGTGGTTTAAAAGCAGTTTATTTAACCACAGAGGCACAGAGTAAAGAGGTTAAAAAGAATATTTTTACCTAGTTTTAAAGGGTTAGTCCTATACTTTTTATCCCCATTTCCAAAAATCAAGCGATAGATACAAAATCGGGTTTGGCTCTACAAGCCAATTTATAATATCATTTTTTAAATTCGGATAAATTTCAACCTATAAATAAGGAATAAAAAACTGATAAACTCTCATTTATTGAAGGTTTTGCAGCTATGACTTGATAATTTATCCAAGCTTCGCCAAAAACATAAATTGATAGTAATCCAAAAAAAATCCGCAGTGCCAGACTAACAACAGAATCGGGTAATTTTGGCAAAGTGCGAGTACTCATTTGAACGCCTAAAAGACCTCCAAATCCCAAAACTAGACCTTGAACAAACAAAATATTTCCCTCTAATGTATGCCCTGTACAGGCAGCTAAAGCAGTAATTACAATCACACCTAAGCTAGTCTGAATTGCTACTTTAATTTCTTCTCCTAGTAGTAACATTTGTAGGGGAACCATAATTGTTCCGCCACCCAAACCAAAGAAGCCGGCTAAAATTCCGGCTGCTCCTCCAGTACCAATTTTAGAAAGTAATGGATTAAATGCTGGTGCTGTATTCTCTGCTTGCTTTAAAATTAGTTGCTTGCGTAGCTCTATCAAATAGACATTAGCCAGTAAGATGATGCCAAATGTAAAAAGTATGATGTAAGAGGGAATCTTGTTGGCGAAATAGACTCCGACTCCAGTAGTTAAAAAAGCGGGAATTCCTAAATAAATCACTCGCTTAAAATCAAAATAGCCCATCCACAAATTCTGCAAACTTCCAGAAATTGAAGTAATCACAATAGCCAGGCTACTAGTAGCGATCGCTTGCACAGGTGTATAACCTAGGGTAACTAAAAGCGGAATTGTGATAATGCCGCCACCTATACCTAAAAGTCCCGCTATAACGCCAGATATTAGCCCACCAGCTATTAAAATCAACCAAACGAAATCATTCATAAAAAAGGCTTAGTTAAACTTGATATTTAGGCTGGTTAACCTTGTACTGTTACTGGATGACTGACAACACCTCCGTAAAGCAGTCCAAAATCATTCCACGGCACCGTATTCGGTTGTGTGTTACCTAAATTGTCAGTAGCACGAGCTTGGAGAGCATATTCTCCAGGAACTGGATGCCATTCAATATCCCATCGCACCCATGCAAAGGGAAAATTGGGTTCTCTCAGTCTTGCCAATTGCCAGGTTCTGCCACCATCCAAACTGACTTCCACACGGACAATTTTTCCTTTTCCAGACCAAGAACGCCCACGCAGCAGGTATTTTCTCGCAGAAAGCGTAGCTGGCCAAGCTAATTCAAAGGCACTCTTGACATTTTGGTAAGTAATTAACTTACCTCTATACGGAGACTTAGCTGGGTAATCTGCGCCAGTCAGCACCATTTGGCCTAATACCCACTGTGAATATATGGGGGTTTCGGAAACTTCAATGCGCTCAATCCATTTCACGTTGGCATTTCCTGACCAACCAGGAAATATTACACGACACGGCTGACCATGATCTGGGGGTAGTGCTTCTCCATTCATTGCATAGACGAGGAGAGAGTGATCTGCTGTGGCTTTGGCAATAGGAACTACACTGCTGAATTTAGCCTGATTTGTCCCTTTTGAGTCCAGCGAGTCTAAATCTGCCCCTTCAACTAATACATCTCTGGCTGTGGCTTTCACTCCAGCGCGCTCCAACAATAAGCCAAGTGGTACACCAGTCCACTCAGCCACACCAATAGCGCCTAACCTCCACCGCGTTCCAGAAAGAGGTTTATTATAAGCTTCTTCAAAGAAACGCCGACCATTGGCAGCACACTCAATGGCACTAGTGACCGAGATTGAGGGCATAGCGATGATTTCATCGTATGTAAACTCGCAAGGGGTATTAACACCAGTTCCCTCAATTCGCAAACGCCATGTAGATAAATCAAAAGTGGGAGGCGCATGGCGATTATGAACATAGAACCAATCGTTTGGCACTAAATAGCCACGCCCATACATTGCTTCCCAGTTCATCTCTAGTGTGCCTTTACTATGAGAGATGTAGCCTGGTAGCAATGGTTTGATGATTTTACTACCCTTGGCTTTGGAAGCAGTCTCAGCATGAGCAGGTGCCGATCTAGCCAGTCCCCCCATAGCCCCAGCCCCGGCCATAGTCGCGAGGATTTGCAGAAAGCGCTGGCGAGAAATACCCGCAGATGTGCTTTGTTGCCAGATGTACTCATCAACTCGCGCCTGTAAATAATCCTCCTGGCCAAAGAGGTTTTCATCGCTCAAACTATTACCTCCTGTTCAATATGCCCCTAGCTGACTGGAAAAAACTTGGTGTCTTTGTGCCTTGGTGGTAAAAATCTTAAACCACTAAGACACAAAGAGTTTTATCTGCTCTACTTATTTATCACAGTCCAGACACCAGTCATTTCATCTTGTGTGTAGTCAGAGAAATAGTGATCAACTCCATTTTGAGAAATTTCCGAAATTGCCTTCAGGAATCTCTCACAGTCTTCTAGTGTGTTGTAAACAGCAAAGCTAGCCCGGATAATGCTGGGAATGTTACGAGTAATTCCTCTTTCTACTTCTTGAGCAATTTCGCAGTCTTGCTCGTCCGAAATATTTTTGAGTTTGCGAATGTATTCGTAAGTGCAGAAAGCCCCGGCTCGCACCCCAATTCCGTATTCTTGTGCTAGGATTTCAGCCACTAAGCGGCCGTCAAACCCGTTAATATCGAAGGGAATCACATGGGCTAAGTTATCTCCTGGGATATGTACTTGCACACCTGGAATACGCTGAAGCCGTGTGTATGTAAATTCAACTAAATAATGTTCATATTGAGCAATGCGATCGCGCCCCAGTGCTTCGATAATTTCAATTGCTTTTGCTATGGCGATCGCACCCATTGCGTTTGGTGTTCCAGGATCATGCGCCCGTTCTGTATAAAAACGCTTAATTTCTAGGTTTCTGGTGATATAAGGTAGATTTCCTCCGCCAATTTGATAAGGGTAGCAGCTATCAAAAAACTCCTTAGGTCCCAGCAACACCCCCGTTCCATAAGGGGCATACATTTTATGCCCAGAGAAAGCGACAAAATCTAAATGACAGGGGTCATCATCTGCACGCATATCCACCCGCTCATGCTGGATTAATTGACAGACGTCAGCGAACATCTTGGCACCATAACGATGTGCTAAAGCGGCGATTTCGTAAATAGGCGGTCTATATCCTGTAATTGTTGAAGCACCTGTAATGGTGATTAATTTGATTTGCTCAGTTGGGGGGAGATTTTGATGCGCCTGGAAAATAGCTTCAATTGCGGCCACACTGACACTGCCGTCAGGTTGGGTTCTGTATTGGACAACTTGGTCTTTAGTTACCCAAGGTAGCAAGTTTGAGGAGTGTTCAATGTCAGATACTAAAATTTTGCCAGGTCTTTTTGCCCATAGTGTGGCAGATCCATTAATTGCTTCTGTTGTATTCTTGGCAAAGATGACATAGTTCTGTGAAGACGACCCCACAAAATCCCGGATCACATCCCGACTAGCGTCATATTCTCGTGTAGTGATGATCGACTTTTGCCCTGAACCTCGATGCACACTGCCATAGGTGTCAAGCTTCTCGTCCACGTGCTGCTTGAGGCTGGCAAAGGGAGTGGTTGTAGCTCCATTATCCAAGTTGACGTACTTGATATAGTTTCCATTCAGAATTTTTACCTGGAAAGATAAAGACTCATTTGTGAATAAAGGCCTGATTTCTTGCTCCCAAAAGCTGTCAAAGTTTCCTACAAATAGTGGTGAATGAACCTTTTCTTGCTGCTTTTGTGCGCCTAATGCCAGTACGTCGGTCATTTTTATTACCTCTATTTTCGATTGTTAATTTTTTTTGACAAACCTAACCCCGACAATGCTTGATCTAGTGAGACAATCACGTTGATTACCACTTAATGACTGTATTTAACAGCACTTGGTTGACCATAGAAATTTAACAATTGATTGTAATGATTTTTGAATAAATAATGAAAAATTGTAGCCGTAAATACACTAAAATTGTATATATTTTTAAGCTATTAAAAATACAACATTTGAAACCAGACTAGCAATTTTACGTAAATTAATTATTTTTTCTTGAAGTAATTATCTAAACTTGTTACATTAAAGACAAAATTGTAGTATAAACTTATGACTAACTAAACTTTATGTATAACTATAATCCGTTAGAATGCTTACCTTCATCGGCTGAATTACCCGATTCTGATGATACTCCTGTGGATAACGAACTGCAAATATTAATTCCCAATTTATTGTTAGCCATCTTAGCTTCGATTTGGCAAAACCGCGATGACTGGTTTTTTGGAATCAACATGGGAATTTACTATACACCGTTAAAACCTGCCATAGTCCCCGATGGATTCCTCAGTTTGGGTGTAGAACGTTTTGTTGGAGAAAATGGACGTTCTAGCTATAGTAAGATCCAGTTTTATCTAAACTTCTAACTTTGCGTCTTTGCGTGAGCCTAATCCCTATCTTCAATTAACAAAGCCATTCACAGTAGGAGAAAAGCGATCGCCTCTGTGTATGATGTAAATGAATCCAGTTAACTAAATCAACTTTGACACAAAAGCTGACAGCCACACAATACGGTTTATCACTACACACCACCACCCCGGAACTAGGTTTCGCAATTAGTAACTTTACTGGTGACACTCGCACTCAAGTTTGGAAATTGGGGCGTGATTTATCCAGTTATGTGCATCAATATTTAATCGAATTTATTCAACCCCAAACTTGGGCCGATATAGCCTTTATCGCCGTAGCCAAAGGGCCTGGAGGTTTTACAGGAACTCGTATAGGTGTTGTCCTTGCCCGCACATTAGGACAACAATTAGATATTCCCGTCTTGGGAATTTCCACCTTAGCGGCGGTAGCTTGGTCAAAATCCATTTCGCAGAATCCGCCTCACGAAGCTATTGCTGTGGAAATGCCTGCACAACGGGGTCAAGTATTTGCCGCTATTTATCAGCCTTTGCCAGATGCTTTTGGACTTAAAGCCTTATTGCCAGATACAGTAATGACACTAGAAGTGTGGCAAGAAACTTTAGCTAACTGGAATACCGATTATCAGCTAATTGAAGCGAAATCAGGTTTAGCCGCAACAGTAACTAGTATATTAGAACTAGCTTATCTAGAATGGCAGCAAGGCAAGTGTCCTCATTGGTCTGAGGCTTTACCTTATTATGGTCAGCATCCTGTAGAAGTTTAACAGAATTTATTGGCGTTGCAAATTTATTTTGAGTATCTTATCAAACGAATTGCTCAATTGACTTTTGTCAATTGAGCAATTCAATTAAATCATTCAATCTGGCAGGATTTCAGGGTTTATTGGTAGTAAAAAACCTCAAATCCATGACTTTGATTAGTTTTACCTTTAATCCCTGAAAAGCCATCTAGCTTCTAGTTACCTAAAGCTATTAGTATCCATAGCTGAATGACTTAGCTAAGTAGGTTACATGTCCAATAGCATATGTAGCAACATAGGCTTCAGCCAACTTAGTTAGTGTTGAAATATTACTAACATAGTCGTAACCGTAGCTTTCTCCACCGGAGATAGCATCTACATCGCTGAGTTCATTAAGAAAACTTTCGGAATCTTGGAACAATTCAGAACCAGCAGCGTGTAGTTGAGAAAGAGTGATATTTGCCATAATTTTGCTCCTCAAGCATTTGTTGTTAATAGATGAAATTGGTAAACAATTAAGCTGTGTTTTGCTTAACTGTTACTGCTATTTTTATTCAGGTAATCCTGATAAGTCAAGGACAAAAGCTTTTTTAAAAGGACATATATTCATGATTTTCGTCTTAGATAATGTCTGTTTAAGTCTAATAAATTCGTTTTTTAGTTGATAAGATTAATCTTCTTGGGGTAACTTTGAAGAATGATGAGCAACAATCAACCACTGACCGTTTATATATTGATACTCAAATGAATATCTTGCGGGCACTTGTTCTTTTTGCTGATTATTTAAAATAGTGAAAGTGTATAATCCATTATCAGTTGCAAAATTACAACCAATCCTAATGTAACTCTGAACAATTTTACCAACAGGCTTTTTTTCTAAAAAATGAACAAAATATTCATGAATTTCTGCTGGAGTCGTGCGTGGTTTTTTAGAAACTGTTGGCAAAAGAATGGCATTTGCAGCATAGTTTTTCACCACATTATTTGGATCTCCTGTTTGCAGAGATTGATTCCATCGCTCAAAAAGTTGTTCAACTTCAGTTTTGCTAGTCTTAACACATTGCTCTTGTTGCGTCTGCTGTTGCGCTATGACTAATGTAGATAAACTCAGAACCCAAATAGGCGCAACAACTAAAACGAGTATTTTAATTTTCATACAACAATTCTGTCTTTTCCAAATAAGCGAATAGCCCACACTTTGTTTGTGTAGCTGTGTTAAAGCCTATCGGCATTCTGAGGCTCTTTTCTCAAATTAAGTATTTCTTCCCAAAGTGGATGCTCGATAGCTTTAGAGGATGTTTTAAAATTTATTATTAATGTATTAAAGACATATTGAAGTACTTATCAAACGATCGCCTAAATATAAAAAGTAATATAAGTTACTAATTAGATTTTAAATAGAGCGCAAGTATTGAGATTATGGAGACAAACAGTGGAGCGAATATCCCAAAAAAAACCTCACCCTGTCCTGATGGACAGCGTAAGGTCAGGAAAGAAATAAATTTCATGTGTATTTAAATCATGTTGATCCCCTATTTTTAACTATAGGGTATTCCCCTTCGACTTCGCTCAGGGCAAGCGCACTCAGCACTAATTATGCTGTGACAGTGGCGATCGCCTGATCAACAGCTTGCAATGCTAAATCTATTTCTGCCTCTGTGACAATTAATGGTGGCACAAACCGGACAACTTTGGGCCCGGCTGGAACGAGCAATACACCCTCATCTATGGCAGCTTTGACAATATCAGCTGCGGTTAGCTGAACATCTGCTTGTAACTCCATGCCATTGATTAAACCCCAACCCCGGATTTCAGAAACAAAATTGGGATATTTCACGGCGATCGCTTGTAATCCGGTGCGCAACTGTTCACCCCGATCTTGCACGTTCTGCAAAATATTTTCTTTTTCTAAGGTTTGGCAGACAGCAAGCGCCACCCCACAAACAAAGGGATTACCGCCAAAGGTGCTGGCGTGTTCTCCTGGTTGAAAGACATCGCAGAATTTCTGACTCATCATTGCCCCAATGGGGATACCACCACCCAAACCTTTAGCACTGGTAAAGATATCCGGTTCCACACCAAGATGTTCGTAACCCCATAACTTGCCACTGCGTCCCATGCCAACTTGCACTTCGTCAAAAATCAACAAAATGCCAGTTTCATCACAAATTTGCCGTAGCTTTTGAAAATAGGCTACATCTCCTGGACGGACACCGCCTTCACCTTGCAATGGCTCTAACAAAATTGCCGCTACACGGTAATCACCTTCATCTAATTCGCTAATTGCTGCCTCTACTGCATTAATATCGTTGTATGGTACATAGTAGAAACCAGGTACTAGGGGATCAAAATATTTTTGATACTTTGATTGTCCTGTGGCGGTAACTGTCGCCAAAGTCCGCCCGTGAAAACTGGCATTGGCTGTTAAAATAATCGGCTTTTCAATGTCTAGAACAGTGTGGGCATACTTTCTTGCCAGTTTAATCGCCGCTTCGTTAGCCTCAGCCCCAGAGTTGCAGAAAAATACGCGATCGGCGCAGGAATGTTGAATAATCCATTTGGCTAATTCACCTTGTTCGGGAATGTAGTACAAATTAGAAACATGATGCAACTTCTGGATTTGGCGTGTCACCGCTTCTACCATAGCTGGGTGGGCATGTCCTAGGGTACAAGTGGCAATTCCCGCCACAAAGTCCAGGTATTCTCTGCCTTGGGTATCCCAAACCCGACATCCAGCACCCCGTTCTAAAGCTAGGGGAAACCTAGCATAGGTTGACATTACAGCTTCATTGAAGCTATCGGCATCAAAAGGGCTAGATGACACAGCACCTGACTCTGGGGGGATGGTGGCTTGCTCAATTAGAGTTTGTATGCTCACGACCGCGCCTCCTGAAAAATCTTTAGTCTTATACTCACTTACTAGTTTCCTAGAAATTATTAAAAATTACTTTTTATTTATCACATCTGATACTTTTTTGAGGCTAAGGGACTTCCAGTTAAACAAATATCCCCATGTAGTGGACTGACACGTCTAAATTGATGCATGACAGTTTGCTTGTAAAATGGGTATCTCGCCCGTGCAGGCAAGATGCCTACACCACAAGAGTTATATCTATTGCAGTATTTTACGTGCGTGACGCGATCGCTTGAGCGAGGCTATGCCCATAGGGCTATACACACCATATAACAAAAGGATAATTGATTTTTTGGTATTGCCTGACGCTTAAATATCGTTAAACGAAATGGCAGTGGTGAAAAAAAACTTTGTATTCAACAACTGAAAGAAAATATCAACGTATCCAAAAAGAGCTGATAGCAGGGATCATCGCCCTTGGCGGTATCTTTCTGATTGGTACTTTGTGGTACCGATTTGTTGAAGGTTGGTCGTGGGAAGACGCTGCTTACATGACAGTCATCACCTTAGCTACCGTGGGATATGGTGAGACACACCCACTAGGTAGCCGGGGAAGGTTGTTTACCATTGCCTTGATTGTGTTAGGTGTAATCAATCTCGGTTACATTGTCAATAGATTTACAGAAGCTTTAATTCAAGGCTACTTTCAAGAAGGAATTCGACTCCAGCAACAGAGGCGCTTAATGGAATCCTTATCAGGACATTACATTATCTGTGGATTCAGTCGGACTGGTCGTCAAATTGCCAAAGAATTTCGGGCAGAAGGCGTACCCTTTGTAGTGATTGATTCTGAGATTGAATCTGTGCAACAGGCGCAAGCAGAAGGTTATATGGTGTTTCAAGGCGATGCCACATTGGATGACACGCTTTTGCAAGTTGGGATTGAACGGGCAATTTGTATAGTTGCAGCCTTACCTTCAGATGCCGAAAATTTATATACTGTTTTATCAGCAAAAACTTTGAATCCGGGAATCAGGGCGATCGCCCGCGCTAGTACAGAAGAAGCCCTACAAAAATTACAACGTGGTGGTGCAGATGCCGTCATATCCCCCTATATTACCGGTGGTAAACGGATGGCAGCCGCCGCCCTGAGACCCCAAGTATTAGACTTTGTGGATGGGATTCTCACAGGTGCAGACCGTCAACTATACATGGAAGAATTTCTGATTGATCCTGCATTCTGTCCTCTTGTCGGTCAAACTTTACAAAAAGCCAAACTGCGATCGCAAACTGGGTCATTGGTTTTAGCTATTCGTCGTGCTGATGGTAACTTGATTGGTGGCCCCACAGGGGAGACACTTTTACTACCAGGGGATACACTGATTTGCATGGGTACATCTGAACAATTGCGTAACTTGAACCAAATTCTGGGACCTATTGGTTCTCAACAACTACGGCGACCGAGAAATAGTTAATCATGCTTCAGTTCAATTCGCCGCGATCGCCTAGAATCAGCAAATCAAGAGTGCTTCCTTCCTCTTTTTCTTACTCAGCACTCAGCACTAAGTAAATTGCTAAATTAGAGAAAGTTTGGGTTAATTCGCTTTTAATCCCAATTCAGCTACATCTACCAAATTCAGGCTACTGCCGCAACGCCGTGATTAATGGAATATTAGAACAACTGAGAGCCGCGTTTGCTAAAGACAAGAATTACCATGATCTTTCTCCTGGCAAAAACTGGTTACAAGTGATTCTGGTCACTAGTTTGGGTGTGACAGCCTTGGTATGGGGAGTTCGGGAACTGAAATGGTTGCAGTCTTGGGAGTTAAAAGCTTATGACCAAATGCTGCGATCGCGTCCAGTGGAACCACCCGATCCTCGGATATTATTAGTCACAATTACTGAAGATGATCTGACGGGAAAACAAGGAACTTTATCAGATGCCACAATCAATCAACTGTTAGTCAAACTAGAATCTTACCAACCCCGTGTCATCGGACTTAATCCTTATCGACCAGAACAGAAAAATTTGGGGACTGGACTGAAAAACCCAGATAACCTGATTACCACTTGCTCATTTAGCAGCATAGACAGATCAGAAATTCCCCCACCACCTAATTTTCGTGAACAAAATATCGGCTATAACGATTTAATTCCAGATCATGAGGCAGAGCAAATTATCCGCCGTAGTTTGTTATTTGCTCACTCTACAGAAAGCAGATGTAAAACTTCATTTTCATTTGCGGCTTTACTTGCCATTAAATATCTAAAAAAAGCAGATTTGACGATAAATTTTACTGATGAACATAATTTTTATCTAGGTAAAACTCACTTTCCCACCCTCAAAACCAATTCCGGCAGTTATCAAGGACTAGATGCGGCGGGTTACCAACTACTATTGAATTATCGTCATCCTGATCACCTGGCAAAGCGAGTAACTCTGACACAAGTCCTCAACAATCAGCTAGATCCCAACTGGGTAAAAGACAAACTAGTAATTATTGGGATAACAGCTGCTAGTCTGCATCCTGGGTTGTATACACCTTATACTGCTGCACCAGAGCAACCCGCCAGAATGTCTGCTGTCTTACTCCATGCACAGATAGCCAGTCAGATTCTCAGTACAGTGTTAGATGGACGACCCCTGATTTGGTACTGGACAGACTGGGTTGAGCTGCTGTGGGTGTGCGCCTGGTCAATCGTGGGTGGGATTGTCGGCTGGCGATGCAGACATCCTGTGTTGTTGTTAGTGGTGGGTAGTGCAACTTTAGCTGGCTTGGTAGCAATCTGCGCTGGTTTATTTCTCCTCGCTGGTTGGGTACCGCTAATTCCCCCAGCGATCGCTTTGGTTATTAGTGGTGTGAGTATGATGATTTATACGACATACCAAACTCAGCAACGAACTAAAGTAATTTTGCTACAAGTTGAACAACAACAAGAGGCGATCGCACAGTTAAATGTTCTTTTACAAGACACCGCAGCAACAGCAATTCATGACGTGCATTTTCATACTGCATCTGCACTCACCACACCAGAAAAAAGAACTGGAGATTTGCTGTTGGGTGGACGTTACCAAATATCTAAAGTCTTGGGATCTGGGGGATTTGGTCGCACTTATTTAGCTAAAGATACTCAGCGACCAGGTAATCCGATTTGTGTAGTTAAACAGTTAATGCCAGCACGACGGGACACCAGATTTTTACAAGTTGCTAGAAGGTTATTTAATACCGAGGCAGAAATTTTAGAAGCTTTGGGCGAGCATCAGCAAATCCCCGAACTCTTAGCTTATTTTGAAGATAACAAAGAATTTTATTTAGTCCAGGAATATATTGCTGGACATACTTTAAATGAGGAATTACCACCTGTACAGATTGTCCAGAACGAAGCTTTTGTGATTGATATGCTCAAAGGAGTTTTAGAAGTTCTGACATTTGTGCATGAGCATCGGGTAATTCATCGGGATATTAAACCAACTAATATTATTAGATGCGCTAAAGATCATCGGTTGGTGTTAATTGACTTTGGTGCAGTCAAATTGATGCAACCACCAACTAGCGAGCAAACAGAATTAGCGACAGTAGCTATTGGGACGCGGGGTTATGCACCACCAGAGCAATTTGCTGGTCATCCCCGACTTTCTAGTGATATTTATGCCTTGGGGATGATGGGTATTCAAGCCATTACTGGTATTCCACCCCAAGAACTCCAACCAGATCCAGAAACAGGCAATGTAATCTGGCGACACACAACACAAGTCAGCGCAGAATTAGCAGAAATTTTAGATAAAATGGTACGTTATCATTTTAGCGATCGCTATCAATCAGCAGCAGAAGTTCTTCAAGATTTAAATCACATCACTGATAAAATATCGACATCCTCTCCAGGGATTTCTGCAATTATTAAATCATAGGTAGGAAAGTTTTACTTCACTTAGCACTCAGTTCCAAAACCTAAAATTCCAGATTTGTATGACTCAGGAGCAAGAAACTGCAATTGCAGGTATCTATGAAGTGTGTATTGGTGTTCCCGACCCAATTTTTGCCATTCAATATTGGCAGCAATTTGGCTATCGCATTGGTCAAGTAGGTGAATTACCCGCAGATGCAGCCTACCAATTATATGGGGTAAATTCTTCTTTACGCTCGATTCGCCTTTACCACCAAAATGCAGATCATGGTTTAATTCGGTTGATGGTGTGGCAAAAACCGACAAATCAGGGGCTAGGTTTAGCATCCATGAAAGTTAAAGGAAATCGTTGGGCAACAACTTTAACTGCCGATGTATTAACAATTCTAAATCATGCAGAAGATGCCAAAGCCGCAGGTTGGGCGATCAGATATACTCAACCTCACTGGGAAGTCATTTATAACAAAGAACACAAAAGCCGTCCTTTCACTGATGCAGCAGTTGGGGTGCGAGAAATGCTGCTACTGCAACCCTTAACTCGACAAGTGCTATTTCAAAGGTTTGGTTATACACTGCCAAATTACGGACAAATCAATGATCATGCGACTTTCAAAACTAGCCAATTTACCCACATGGGTATGATTGTTCAGGATGACAGCAAAGAAATTTTGCAATTTTATGAAGAAGTTTTAGGTTTGCTGCGTGTGCGTGATGATGTTGAGACTAGTTATGAATCTTCACCAGCAGGCCGAGAAATGTTTGACCTCAAGCCAGGAGAAAAATTTATTGTCACTGCTTTTGACGACCCTCGTTCCTCCGCGACTGACTTGATGGCTGCACGTAGTGGCAGATTATATATAATTCGCTTTCCCGAAGCTATCAATTTAGAGTCACGGTTTGAGGCATCGCAACCAGGGTGCTTGGGTATGTCACTTTATACATACCACGTGCGGAGCATACAGGAATATGGCGATCGCATCAAGGCAAGCTTGGCGCAGAAGTATACCAAAACCATCGAAAATGAGTTTCGAGAAAAGAGTTTTTCCTTTGTTGCACCGGATGGCTACTTTTGGAATTTAATTGCAGGTTGAGCTGCTGAACTTCGTTGTTTCTAACCGTATATTCTTGCTCACAGTAAATGCTTACAGTCAAATAATTAGTTAATTAAAAAAACGAGCGCGGAGGGATTTGAACCCCCGACCCACAGAACCGGAATCTGTTGCTCTATCCACTGAGCCACGCGCCCTAGTACTGGTCGATTATAGCACGTTTTATAAAAAGTCAGCAGGGTTTACGGGTGTACCGTTGCGACGTACTTCAAAATGCAGATGTGGCCCTGTAGATAAACCTGTAGAACCTACAGATGCGATCGCTTGTCCTCTTTCTACAGATTGTCCTTCAGTAACATACAATTCGCTGGCGTGGGCGTACAAGGTAGTCATGCTTTTACCGTGGTTAATAATTACGGTTCTGCCATAACCACCGTACCACCCGGCAAAAATTACGGTTCCGGAATCGGCTGCCCTAATTCTACTGCCATAACTAGCAGCAAAATCTAAGCCTGAATGAAAGCGGCGATACCCTAAGATGGGATGTGTGCGCCAACCAAAGGCGCTGCTAGTGCGAGCATCGCTGGGAAAAGCTAGTATCCCCGTTCCCCGCAGCAAAATGTTTGTCTGGCTGTTGGCTTTGGCTTGCGCTGCTGCTACTTTTTGTTGAATTAAAACTTCTAAATTTTGGGAATCTTTATCTAGCTGGTTTTGTGCGGCTTCCAAAGCTAAGCGATCGCTATTTAAACGTGTAATCAATTCTGACTGTGACTGCGCTTGAATTTGATAGTCGGCTTTTTGTGCTAGCAGTTCTTGACGAATTAAAGCAATTTCGTTTTTTTGCTGTTCTACATCTGTTTTTTGTTGATTGATTTGATTCGCTTGGGTGTTGAGTTTTGCCAAAATCTTTTGGTCGGCTTGATATACTAACTTTAATTGATGACGGCGGCTGATAAAGTCACTGATATTTTGGCTTTGGAGTAAAACTGCCCATCCTTGAGAAGCAGATGATCGCTGAAGATATTGCAATCTGGCTACTGTGGCGATTCGCCGTGCTTCATAGGAATTTTCCGCTACAGTTAAGTCAGCTTCCAACTGTTGTAGGCGTTCGGTAGCAAGGCGTAATCGAAGTTCACTGTCTTGAATCTGGGTGTTTGTAGTTTGTAGATTTTGGTTGATTCCAGTCAGGCGTTGCTGTGCTGCTTTTTGTAAATTAGTCAAGCGATCGCGCTGCTGAATGGCATTTTCACGCTCTTGGTTAATTTGTTGCTGCTGTTGCCTCAAGGTATCAATTGATGGTGCAGTAATTGCAGATACTGGCAGCCATACCAAAGTAGTAATGCACAAAAAACAACAACATGCAAAATATAGCCAAAAAAATTTTGCTTTTGAGACAGATAGCGATTTCATGCTGTTGATTCACTCTAGTAATTTATAAAATTTGCACCGTAGCAACTTCCCCTATAATGCCTTGTACAAGGCAATAGGGGCTTTTTTATGAGAGGCGGCTGTCTTTCTTGCCTAGCAAGGGATATGAGCTAATTTATATTTTGTTTGCACATCTAAGTTGCACATAATTCTTGTGGGGTAGGCAAAATGCCATTGGAGTCAACATAATTCGTAATTGATAATAGAGCCTCTGGATGCCGCCAGGCTGTACGTCAAGTAATGAAACCAAGTCTGACCCCACAAGACAATCATCATGCATCAATTTAGTCCTATCAGTCCACTAGATGTGCTAAAACAGCATTTATTTTCTTTAAACAGTTGATAATGTAAATAAATGTAAATAATCCTGAGACAGGACGTAATCATCCATGCGTGTAATTTTAATGACAGGCAAAGGCGGGGTAGGCAAAACCTCCGTTGCTGCCGCCACTGGACTTCGTTGTGCGGAACTAGGGTACCGCACACTTGTTTTAAGTACAGACCCCGCTCACTCTTTGGCAGACAGTTTTGACTTAGAAATGGGACACGCACCGCAAGAAATTCGCTCCAATTTGTGGGGTGCAGAACTCGATGCGCTGCAAGAACTAGAGGGAAATTGGGGTGCTGTGAAGCGTTACATCACCCAAGTTTTACAAGCAAGGGGGTTAGAAGGAGTTCAAGCAGAAGAATTAGCCATCTTACCAGGCATGGATGAAATTTTTGGCTTGGTAAGAATGAAACGCCACTACGACGAAGGCGAATTTGATGTTTTGATTATCGACTCGGCTCCTACCGGTACAGCATTACGTCTGTTGAGTTTACCAGAAGTCGGTGGCTGGTACATGCGGCGTTTTTACAAGCCATTTCAAAATATTTCGGTAGCACTTCGACCTTTGGTTGAACCTTTTTTTAAACCAATTGCCGGTTTTTCTCTACCAGATAAAGAGGTGATGGATGCACCTTACGAGTTTTATGAACAAATTGAAGCTCTGGAAAAAGTATTAACTGACAATACTCAAACCTCAGTGCGCCTCGTCACCAATCCGGAAAAGATGGTGATTAAAGAATCTCTCCGCGCCCATGCTTATCTGAGTTTATATAATGTGGCAACAGACTTAGTGATAGCTAATCGCATTATTCCCCAAGAAGTACAAGACCCCTTTTTCCAACGGTGGAAGGAAAGCCAGCAGCAATATCGGCAAGAAATACATGACAACTTTCTGCCTCTGCCTGTAAAAGAAGTGCCACTTTTTTCTGAGGAGATGTGCGGTTTAGCCGCCTTAGAACGTCTGAAAGAAACTCTCTACAAAGATGAAGATCCAACTCAGGTATATTACAAAGAAACAACTATGAGAGTTGTACAAGTGCAAAACCAATATAGTTTGGAAATTTACTTACCTGGAATTCCCAAAAACCAAATTCAACTGAGTAAAACTGGTGACGAATTAAATATCACTATTGGCAACCATCGCCGTAATTTAGTATTGCCACAAGCATTGGCAGCACTACAACCAGGGGGAGCAAAGATGGAAGAAGACTATCTAAAAATTCGCTTTACTGACAATGTAAAAGTTTAATTTTGCTGATAGGTTCCACACAAATAAATAGTCAAAAGTGGAGACTAGGTAAGCAGAAAATCTCTACTTTTGACTTTAATTATCTCCTGATGTGTCAATTGGGTTTTTATATTTTAGACAAGAATTTATCAAAAAAATACTTTCTCTTAGCAATAACTTATTTTTTACTTTAAAATGTAAGCTTTTATTAAAAAATAAATCTTATTATAACTATTTTGCCCGTAGTTACACTGTGGACAAAGCTATTAAATAAATTCCAGAATGTTTTTAGCTTTATGGTTGTCTCATTATTAATTTTTTGGAAACTTATTTAATTAACAGCAATGTCACCGATCGCTAAACCAAATTTGCGGGAAAGTATTAACCAAGAAAGTGTATTGCGCCGCATTACAAATCGTATCCGTCAAACATTAGAACTAGAAGAAATTATCACAGCAACGACGGCAGAAGTCTGTTCATTATTAGGAACTGACCGAGTAATGATTTATCAATTTCATGCCGATGGTAGTGGTCAAGTTATAGGTGAGTCGATTCATGAGAACCGATTACCATCATTGCTGGGGCTAAACTTTCCGGCTGATGACATTCCACCCTACGCCCGTGAATTGTTTATTAAATCAAGGGTGCGCTCTGTTGTCAATGTGGAAACGCAGCAGATTGGTCAAAGTCCCCTACACGAGTTGGAAAATGGAGAGATTTTATCAGAGGATATCCGCTATCGTCCTGTAGATCCGTGCCATGTAGAATACTTAACGGCAATGGGGGTTAAATCTTCTTTAGTAGCGCCTATCTTATATCAAGATAAACTTTGGGGTTTGTTAGTATCTCACAATTCTGAATCACGTGAGATTTCAGAATATGAATTAGAAGCGGTGCAGATGGTAGTAGATCAACTGTCGATCGCGATCGCGCAAAGTACCCTGTTAACTCAAGCTCGTGAACAAGCAAAACGAGAAACTATTATTAACCGTATTTCTGCTTTACTGCATTCACTGCCAACAATTGTCTTACAGCCAGCTTTAGAAGCAGCTGTTGCTGCCTTTGATGGTTGTGGTGGCAGGCTTTGCATCAGAAATGAAGCTTTTGATTACCATCACGGCAAAGTTACAAGCTTAACAGAATGTTTGATACCAGGGAGCGATTGTATCCAGGTTTATACCTGCGGACAGCAGCCTGTAATGCCAGCACAAAACATATATCCACTGATGGAACAATACAATGTCTGGCAGGAACATTACAAATCTAGTGAAGATGTTTGGGCAATTTCCGATATATATCAAACTCCAGGAATGCGAAGTTTACAAGCTGCCTTCCAAGCAACTAAAATTCGCAGCATCTTGATGATCCCACTCCAGTACCGTCAGCAATTAGTGGGCTATTTAAGTATTTTCCGCAACGAAATAGATACAGAAACTTTGTGGGCTGGTCAATTTGACCTCGACCAAAGGCAAGTATATCCCCGTTTATCGTTTGAGGTGTGGCGGGAATCTAAAAAAGCACAAGCTCAAAAATGGACAGTTGCAGAGATTGAACTGGCTAGAGAAATCGGCAACCATTTTGCATCGGCCATTCAACAATATGAACTATACCAACAGGTACAGGCCTTTAATGCCAACTTAGAACATCAAGTGAAAAAACGCACACTTGAACTGCAACGGACATCTGAACAACAACAAGCCGTATTTGGAGTGATTGCCAAAATTCGGGAATCTTTGGACACGAATACCATTTTTCAAATCACCACCAAAGAAGTTTGTCAATTAATCAAAGCTGATCGGGTTTCTATTTATCGCTTCAGTGCTGATTGGGGTGGTGAATTTGTCGGCGATTTTGAGGCTGCAAGTCCATATTGGTTAAGTGAGTCCAAACTAGGAATTAATTTGGTTTGGAATGACACTTACCTACAAGATTCAGAAGGAGGACGCTACCGCTACAACGAAACATTTGCAGTGGATGACATCTACAAAATGGGGTTCACACAGTGTCATATCGAGAATCTCGAAGAGTTTCATATTCATGCTTTTGTGCTTGCTCCTATTTTTGTAGGGCAGAGACTTTGGGGCTTGCTAGCAACTTATCAACACTCTGGTAGCCGCCAATGGCAAACCTCTGAAGTTAACTTCCTCAGTCAAGTTGCAGCCCAACTTGGGGTAGCACTCCAACAAGCTGAACTACTTGCACAAACACAGCAACAGGCATTAAATTTGCGCCAGTCGGCAGAACGACAACGGGTATTGTTTGAAGTTGTGGCAAAAATTAGGGAATCTCTAGATTTAAATGCTATTTTTCAAACTACTACTCAGGAAATTTGTAAATCTCTGCAAGCAGATCGCGTGGCTGTTTACCGCTTTCACCCCGATTGGAGTGGTGAGTTTGTCGCTGAGTTTGTCGTTGAGGGCTGGGTGAAATTGGTAGGTTTAGAGGTTAATACAGTTTGGCAAGATTCTTATTTACAGGAAACTCAAGGCGGAAGATATCGCCACAATCAAACCTTTGCCGTAAATGATATATATCAGGCTGGTCACTCTCAATGTCATGTTGCATTTCTGGAGAAATGTCAAGTAAAAGCTTATGCGATCGCGCCAATTTTTATTGGGCAAAAACTTTGGGGTTTGTTGGCGGCTTATCAAAACTCTACACCCCGCTACTGGGAAGCCTCAGAAATTAAGTTCATTGCTCAAATTGCTAATCAGTTGGGGGTAGCACTGCAACAAGCTGAACTGCTAAAGCAGAGCAAGGAACAGGCAGATCAGCTAGTACAAGCTATGCAAAATTTACAACAAACTCAAACCCAACTGATCCAGACTGAGAAAATGTCTAGTTTGGGTCAACTGGTTGCAGGTGTTGCTCACGAAATCAACAACCCAGTGAATTTTATCTATGGTAACCTAGCTCATGTAAGTGAATATGCTGAAGATTTAGCAAGTATGGTAGCTCTTTATCAGCAGCATTGTCCTAGTCCAAGTCTGGAGATTATTGAGCGGGCGGAAGAGATGGACTTAGAATTTGTGGCCGAAGATTTGCCCAAGACTTTATCTTCTATGAAGATTGGGGTTGATCGCATCCGGCAGATTGTGATGTCTTTACGGAATTTCTCGCGTCTGGATGAAGCGGAAATGAAAGCTGTGAATATTCACGAAGGCATTGATAGTACCTTGCTGATTTTACAGCATCGTTTGAAGGCACAATCAGACAATCCCGGTATTTACGTAGTCAAAGAATACGCTGATTTACCATTGGTAGAGTGCTATGCCGGACAAATGAATCAAGTATTTATGAATGTTTTAAGCAATGCGATCGATGCGATAGAAAATAAAAGGGAGTCGCAATCAGCAACTCATGTTCATCAAATTACCATTCATACTAGTATTGGTGAACTGAACAACAAAGTTAAAAGTGTTATTATTCGCATTGCCGACAATGGAAGTGGTATCCCCGAAGTTGTCAGGAAAAGAGTTTTTGACCCATTTTTCACTACCAAACCTGTAGGCAAAGGTACTGGTTTAGGGTTATCAATTAGTTACCAAATTGTAGTGGAGAAGCACCACGGTATTTTTCAATGTAATTCTCAACCAGGTTCAGGCACAGAATTTTGGATTGAAATCCCGATTTCCCCTATTAATCAAGTTTAAATTGATGGTTAAGCAAGTTCGTAGTCAGGACTAAAGTCCTGATTTTCTCAGCACTTTAGTGCTGACTACAAACCCTGCTAATTCCTAAGTTGTACAGGCATAGCTAAATAAGTCATTTTCAAACCACCCAGTGGTGTAAAAATTACCGGAGTCAGGGCTTGATTGAGGTGCATTTTAATTTCGGCAGATGGTAACTCTTTCAATCCTTCCATCAAATACTTGATGTTAAAAGCAATTTCTATATCTTCCCCGGATATTTGGGCGCTCATCGATTCTCTACCGCTACCCACATCTTGAGCTTCACACGATAAGGTAAGTTCCTGGGTGGCATTGTCAATAGTGACTTTAACAATATTATTTTTCTGGTCAGCCAGCACGGCAATTCGCTCTAAAGTGCTGATAAATTGTCGCCGTTCAATTGTCACCTGGCGTTCAAATTGGCGGGGAATTAGTTGGCGATAAGCTGGATATTGCCCGTCTAGGGTGCGGCTCGTCAATCTTTGATTTTGCCAGGCAAACACAACTTGACCTTGATCTAAATATAAGGCGATCGCTTCATCGGCAGCAGCATTATGAGCCAACATCCGTTGTAGTTCGCGTAAGGCTCTAGCTGGGACTGTCACTTCTAGTTGACCATGATCACCAAGGGGACTTTCGTTGGTAGTTTCTACTACTGCAAGGCGATGTCCGTCGGTAGCAGCAAATTCTAGGGTGTCTTGTTTTACTGTTAAATGTACTCCCGTCAGAACTTGCTTGGTTTCATCGCCACTGGTAGCAAATAATGACCCGCGTAATCCTTCAATTAAGGCAGTGGTAGTTAAATTAAGGGGTTCAGTATTGTCAATCACAGGTAGTTCAGGAAACTCTTCCGCTTCCATGGCGCGCACTTGATAATGTCCACTTTTCGGCATCAGGGTAACGATGAGACCTTCACCAGTGGATGTTTCGGCTGATTCATCATCTAAAGTGATTTCGCCTTCTGGAAGCCGCGAGGTGATGTCTAAAAGCAGTTTAGCTGGCAGTGCGATCGCGCCTCCTTCTAATACCTCAGCATGAAAGCTAGTACGGATACCTAAGCTGAGATCAAAGGCAGTTAAGCTAACTTGGTTAGTTTGAGCATCTGCTTGTAACAGCACATTAGCAAGTACCGGATGAGTCGGTCGTGACGGGACTGCACGGCTAACGAGTGAAAGATTTGTACTGAGATCGCTTTGGGCGCAAACTAATTTCATAGAGGAGTGGGGAGTGGTACGTTGCTTTTATTAATCAAATCATAGATATTTATCAGAATTGTGGAAACTGTGGAAAACTTGCCATAAGTCTGGCGAAAGAATGGTTGAGTCGGTTAATATCTGTGGAAAACTTGTGGAAAAACCCCCTATTTTTTCCACAGGGTAATAATACTTAATCAAGTTTTCCCCAACAAATAATGATTTTTCCACAGAAGTAGTTAAATTTAATCAGTTTTTATACTTTGCTTAATATTTTGCCTCAATCACTCAATAATTATGGCAGTAGTAGTTGGGGAAAACAATTTTTTACTTTCTAGAGAATTTTGGGGAGAAGCTAGCGCCGCAAGGTAGAAGTCAAAACTTTGGGGAAATCCACAATTCAACAAAAAGGAAGTGCTGTTGGAGTCAGGGGGCTTGTACTGAGCGTGGCCGAAGTGAAGAAGGATGAATAAGTATACTGTGTTGTAGTTTATATCATCAGTATTAAACTCAGCACTCAGCGCTGTTTAAGATGAAACTGCTCTAAGATGCGAAACCGAGGATGAGTAATCACGCCCAACAGCTTTATTTCGTCCAGTAGCTTTAGCTTGCAACAAGTATTGATCGGCACGATGCAATAGGTTGAAGCCATTATCATCATCTTGTTCTTGCAGACACGCAGCACCTAGGCTAATCGTGATATTAATAGTTAGTTTACTGTTGATTGTAAACTGTTTCTCACTAACTACACGGTTGAGACGCTCTGCCACTAGCAATGCTTCCTCGCCATTAGTGTTAGCTAAAATCACCACGAATTCCTCTCCACCATAACGGAATGGAGTATCTTGAAACCGCAGATTATGCCGCAGACGGCTACATAGTAATTGCAAGAGGCGATCGCCAACTAAATGACCATAGGTATCGTTAACTTGTTTGAAATAGTCTACATCTAAAATAATTACACTCAAGGGAGTTCCTTGAGTCCGTGCTTTTTTAATTTGTCTGGGTAATTCCCATTCCAAAGCCCGGCGATTATTCATGTCTGTCAAGGAATCAGCTAAGGCGATCGCTGACAATACATCATTTGTCCGCAGCAAATCACGGTATTTTTGCGCTTTTCGTATGCCGACTGTCAATTGGGCTAGTAATAGACCGTGATTTGCCGTCATGCTTGTGAAACTTCGGTCTGTTTTTGTCTCAGGAAGCTGCCAAATATAAGCATCAGATCCTTGCCTGAGTGCATTGGCAGTCATTTCTAATTCCCATTCCCAGTCATGCTGATTTCTCGCTGCTAGCTGTTGGGGACGATCTTCTAAAAGAATACAGTATATCCAGGATAGCTGGGTCTGGTCTTTCAGCCAACGACACAGTTCCATACTGCCATTCAAACTAGCCTGTACAAGTATTACATCTGGCGGTGTAATTTGCATGTGCGAAACTGCCTGATTGACATCCATGATAACTTCTATACTAAAAGCGGTTGCATCAAGGATCTGATCGGGAAGTGTAGCGAGAAAGTTCTTACTTCCAAAGACCAGAATAGAAATATTCATTGCTGTGCTTTCTGCCCTATTTCAAGCTAAAACTTGCTGGTTTTTCCGAGTATTAAATATATCGGTATTTCTAACATAGGGTTATTACCCCATATTTAATAGTATCGACGCTAAATATATCACTGTCTACAAATTTTAATCTCCTCTTAATACCTAGGTTTAGTTAAACTTGAGTAACTTAAAGTTCTCATAATTACTGTCTGCCTTTTCTTATTTTTTTTAAAACAGTAAAAACACGGAATATTTTTCCTGTTTTTAAAAGTATTACTGTGATTTACAGATATGAGTTATTTCCGAGCATTATCCAAGCGGAATATTTGTATTTACATCAACTTTAAAAAGGACAAATTTTTACCTACATCTAATGTTGAAAAAAATATAAAATTTTCTTTTTCTCCGTAAAAACCGAGATGTCTTATATATACAGGAAATTTTATATACCTGACATAACAGAGTATTTTTCTTGGGAAAAGATGCTTTTTCGGCGTTTAGCAGTAGTATAAGGCAGTTCAAGCAAGTGCTGAGTAATTAGACTTGATCTGAATGCGGTAGCTTTTGCTTGTATATTTAATTTGCTTGGGATTTTTAAAATTTTGTCAAAGTGCCTGGTAAAGATGCCTAAATAATCAAGATAAAACTAATTAAAATATAATATTATAAAATATTTAAATAAATACGATTCCGCCCATTGAATGAGCGGAAATATCAAGGTTAACTTATTTTGATATAGCTAGTTCTATATCTAAGTAATTTTGAAAGAGTCAGGCTATAATCAATAGCCTTCTATTTTATAACCAGCAGCAACAATTACCTGTTTGATAGATTCCTCAGAAGCCGAAGATTCCACAGTAACTGTTTTGTCTGGAACATCCACATCCACCAGCGCATGAGGTTCCATGACATGGATAGATTCAGTAATTTTTGCTGCACAATCTTCACAGGCTATATCTGGAACTTTTAATTTTAGTGCCATTACTTACCTCAGTATATGAGTCTTATTTTTGCTAATTATTCCCATATTATTGATGCAGAGTGCGATCGCACATCTTACTAGAGTTAGGCAATTGGGGAATTCACAGATAGAGAATTACACAATCACTGCACATAATTGCTGAATGGCAAAAAATTCTGGCAGCAAACTGAAACAAAATGCAAAAATACATATATAAAGCTACTTATGGAAATACGCCTAGTAGATAACTGTCCCAGCAGCAACTCACTTACGGCATACTTTGTCTGTAAAAGAGACAAACTATCCTCTGCGGACGTTCCTCAATTGATTAATCCTACTTTTTCCACCCATGCCTGACAATCCCCAGAAACTTAGCGGTAACGAAATTCGCAACTTATTCCTTAACTTCTTTGCTGGGCGCGGACACCAGACTCTCCCCAGCGCTTCCCTCGTACCAGAAGATCCAACCGTGCTGCTGACGATCGCGGGGATGCTACCATTTAAACCAATATTCCTGGGACAGCGCACACCAGAATTTAATCGGGCTACCACATCCCAAAAGTGCATCCGTACCAACGACATCGAAAACGTCGGACGCACCAAACGCCATCATACTTTTTTTGAGATGTTGGGTAACTTTAGCTTTGGTGATTATTTTAAAGAACAAGCGATCGCCTGGGGATGGGAATTATCAACTGAAGTCTTTGGTTTACCACCAGAACGTCTGGTAGTCAGCGTTTTTGAAGAAGATGACGAAGCTTATAATATTTGGCGCGATCAAATTGGCGTACCAGCAGCCAGAATTAAGCGCATGGGCGAAGACGATAACTTTTGGGTATCTGGCCCCACAGGCCCTTGTGGCCCTTGTTCGGAAATTTATTATGACTTCCACCCGGAACGCGGTGATGAAAACATCGATTTAGAAGACGATACCCGGTTTATCGAATTTTATAACCTCGTCTTCATGCAATATAACCGGGATGCATCAGGTAACTTGACACCGTTGCAAAATAAGAATATCGATACTGGCATGGGTTTGGAAAGGATGGCGCAAATCCTTCAACAAGTGCCGAATAACTACGAAACTGACCTGATTTTCCCGATTATTCAAACAGCCGCCCAAATTGCGGGGATTGATTACCACAGCAGCGACGAGAAAATCCAAGTTTCCCTAAAAGTCATTGGTGATCATGTGCGTTCTGTTGTTCACATGATTGCCGATGAAATTCGCGCCTCCAACGTCGGACGGGGTTATGTGCTGCGGCGATTAATTCGGCGGGTAGTACGTCATGGGCGATTAATTGGCATTACTGGTGAATTTATTAACCAAGTTGCCGAAACTGCGATCGCGCTTTCGGAATCAGCTTACCCCAATGTGCGCCAACGGGAAGCGGCTATTAAAGCTGAACTGCAACGAGAAGAAACCAACTTCCTGAAAACTCTAGATAGGGGTGAGAAACTGTTAGCAGAAGTCATCCAAGAGGTAAAACAGCAAAATAAAACCCAAATTAGTGGTGAAAGTGCCTTCACCTTATACGATACCTTTGGTTTCCCGTTAGAACTGACCCAAGAAATCGCGGAAGAAAATCACCTAAGCGTTGATGAAGCGGGATTTGATGCCGAAATGCAAAAGCAGGTGGAACGTGCCAAAGCTGCCCACGAAACCATTGATTTAACTGTACAAGGTTCTTTAGATAAGTTAGCCGAACACATCCACGCCACCGAATTTATCGGTTATACCCAACCTGCAACTACAGCCAACGTTGAAGCCATATTAATAGATGGCATTTCCCAAGAAGCAGCAGAAGCCGGCACAGAAGTGCAAATTGTTCTCAACCAAACCCCGTTTTATGCCGAATCCGGCGGACAAATAGGCGATCGCGGTTATATCTCCGGTGATGGTGTGGTGGTGCGCGTGGAAGATGTGAAAAAAGAATCTGATTTCTTTATCCACTTTGGACGCATCGAACGCGGTACAATCCGAGTAGGAGATGCTGTGACTGCTCAAATAGATCGGGCTTGTCGTCGTCGCGCCCAAGCTAACCATACTGCAACGCATCTATTACAAGCAGCGTTAAAGAAAATTGTCGATGATGGTATATCTCAAGCCGGTTCCCTAGTTTCCTTTGATAGATTGCGCTTTGACTTCAACTGTCCCCGTGCTTTGACACCAGAAGAAGTCCAGCAAGTTGAGGAACAGGTGAATACTTGGATTGCCGAAGCCCATCCGGCGAACGTAGAAATATTACCTTTAGCAGAAGCCAAGGCTAGAGGTGCTGTGGCCATGTTCGGAGAAAAATACGGCGAAGAAGTCCGCGTGATTGACTTTCCTAGCGTATCTATGGAACTCTGCGGTGGAACTCATGTCAGTAATACTGCGGAGATTGGCATATTTAAGATTATTTCTGAGGCTGGTGTAGCGTCTGGGGTACGACGCATTGAGGCTGTGTCTGGCCCAGCAATACTCGATTATCTCAATGTTCGCGATAAAGTAGTCAAAGATTTAAGCGATCGCTTTAAAGTTAAACCCGAAGAATTACCAGAGAGAATTACCACACTGCAAACTGAATTGAGAAACGCTGAAAAACAACTAGCAACCCTGAAATCACAACTGGCGATCGCTAAATCAGACAGCTTGCTGCAATCAGTAGAATCTGTGGGCGATTATCAAATTTTGGTAGCGCAAATGGAAGATATTGACCCCGAATCATTGAAAACTGCGGCGGAAAGGTTACTGCAAAAAATCGGTAACGGTGCAGTGGTGTTGGGTTCTATTCCTGAAGCTGGGAAGGTGAGTATAGTTGCAGCCTTCAGTGCAGAGGTGAATAAAAAGGGACTACAAGCGGGTAAATTTGTCGGTGCGATCGCGAAAATTTGCGGCGGTGGCGGTGGTGGTAGACCAAACTTAGCCCAAGCCGGCGGACGTGATGCGAGTAAATTACCAGAAGCGTTGGCAAAGGCGCAGAGTGATTTGATGTCAGCTTTGAGTTAATTGTATTCTCTTGTGGGGCGGGCAGCATATGGCTACGCCATGCGCGCTATCGATGAAGCTCACGCCAAGTCTTGCCTGCCTTTGATATTTTTAAATCGCACTACAATTTAAGAAACGATCATGATAGCTACCGACATGGTATCAATTCCAATCACCTTGGAACAACTCATTACGGCGGTACAAATGATTACAGGTTTTGCAGTTAGGTGAGGTACATGCAGAAATCAGGAGCATGAGATACAGCTGAATGAACAGCTGTATCAGTACGTGGAGAGGGGTGTAATTACTTGGGTACTTAGGATTTTTGAGTAGAAATCGCTAACTTTGCTCCCTTTACCTGACGTACCTTATCCATCACCTCTACTACCTGACCATGCCCTACTTTCTCATCAGCATTAATAATTACCAACGCTTCTGTGTTAGAACCAATCAAAGTACGTAGTTGTTCTGCTAATGAATCAACTAGGACTGGTTGACGATTGAGGCTAATCATTCCACTTTCATCTAACGTGATGGTAATTTTAGTAGAAACTTGCTGTCGTATTGCTGTCGTCGCCTTAGGTAAATTAACTGGTAAGCCCTCCGACCTGGTTAAAAACAGCGTTGACATGATAAAAAACGTGAGAATCGCAAAGATCACGTCAATCATCGGTAAGATGTTGATTTGTGCTGGGATATCTGCTTCATCTGGTAGACGCATAGCTTTTCTCTCCTCGTTCGTAGCGTCGGCGGTAAAGTAATTCTAGTTGTCCCCCATACTCCTGAATGAGCGCCATTTGTCGTACATACAGTCCCCGAAAGGAGTTGGCAAATAAAAGTGTAAATATAGCAACTACCAATCCTGCTGCGGTAGACACTAACGCTTCACTTATCCCAGCCGTGACACCTGCCGTTTTTGTACCTCCCACATCACCGATATCCAGCGAGGCAAAGGAAGTAATCAATCCCAATACAGTACCAAGTAAACCTAATAGTGGTGCCAGACCGATAATTGTCTCAAAGATGTTTTGAAAGCGTTTGAGCAAAGGTATCTCCGCTTGCGCCTCACTTTCTAACGCCAAACGAAACTCTTCAGGATTCGGTTCTTCTAATTCCAACGCCGCCAGAAAAATGCGTGCCAAGGGCAAATCGGCATTTTTCTGTAGTTTATCTATTGCACCTACTACGTTATCTAGCCGATAAAGATTCAACACATCTCTAACTACACGGCTTTGACGATTATTGATTCTGACCCAAAACCGGATACGTTCAATAATCAGTGCCACCGCCAACACAGAAAACCCAAACAAGGGCCACATTACTACGCCGCCTGCCGTAAACAGACTATTAATTCCCATTTAGCGCCTCGCCATAAAACAATAATACACAGCTAGATTACCAGACTCTTTGGGCAAATTGAGAGTCTTTATCAAGAGACCATAAAATATAGTGTAAGTATTTTTTAAGTACATGTTATTGTTATTCATAATAAAATTGCATAAAATTTAGAAGAAGTTGTTGTATATAAAGAACTAGCCAGACTGCTTCCAGAGGTTCTGTATTTGTTTACAGCAACTAAATAAATTGAATGGTTATTAGTTTAATTTCTATTTAGGCATTTTATTATAGATAATTTTGATGAAATTAAAATGCAACAAGTTATCTGGCATGTGAACAGCATCGTCAAGAATTACTTTAGGAGGGAGTTATATCTTGCACCAGCATCAAAAGCTGCCTGATCTTTAGAAACATCAGGCTAATGGCAAAATTCATCTAAAGATGTCTAAGTTCCCAATGCGGTCAAGATTTCAGTCTACTTTAGCCGAATAACGAGCCAGAAAAGTTTCTACCGCATTGACAATCACATTCTCAATTTCACTCTCACTCATTTTCAGATCCACGATCAAGAATCGGGGCCAAAAGATGATGTCATTGATCATCCCTAGAAACTGTCGAGTGGCGATGGGAATATCTGTAATGACTAAATTACCAGATGTCACTTGAGCTTCTAGATAAGCATTGAGACGTTTGAGAAATGGCTCTTTGCCACGATGGTAAAGTTCAGTTCCCAGTTCTGGAAACCGGGGGGCTTCCGCAATGATCAGGCGAAACAGTGGCTGAATTGTCGGACTATTTAATAGCTGAGCATACTCTCGACCAATATTTATCAAAGCATTTCTAGGAGGTAGATCGGGTTTAATCGGCACAGCACTAATTTCATCAGTCATCCATATCTGCGCCATGATGCCGCCAAACAAATCAGCTTTGCTGGGGAAGTGCTTATATAAAGTAGCTGTGGAAACTTCTGCCTGTTGTGCCACGTAGTCAATGGTAGTGCGATCGTACCCAAACTCCAAAAAAGCATCTAAAGCCGCCTTGAGAATTGCTTCTTGCTTTTGGCGACTAATTTCCGCGCGATAACGTGCCAGCCCCATAGTGAAACGATAGTTTTATTTTGCTTATACCTCCCTTATCATACTCCCCATCGTTGACGAAGATACAGTATAGTAAAACGAGTGTTTTACTATACTTAATAGAAAATAATGTATCGACGACTGCTTGCTCTGGGACTGGTAACATTGACAGCAATGCCTGGAATAGTTATAGCCCAGAAGCTAGACCGTGCAGCACCATTTGATTTTCAAGGACGCTATTTCATCTCTGTTTCAGATGCCGATATGCTGGCATCAGCATATGTAGATGGCAGACTTGGACCCCCTGAAGGGCGAGATGCACTGAGCGTCATTCCTCTTGGAGGTCATGTAAGAGACCTGAAAGTTTATGAAACTGAGGCCAGTAATTCTGTGGCAGGGCCACCTGTTGTCGTTGATGTAACGCCTGATGGTCGTTACGCATTTGTTGTTGAAACCTTGACACAACGTCCCGAAGGTAATTGGCAAAAACAAACCTTTGCTGATTTACGGCATGGAAATCGCATTCAAGTGTTTGACCTAGCAGACCCTACAAAACCCACACTGGTTCAAGATATGGAAATTGCAGAGCGCCCTGGCTCTGTCAGTGTGAATGCAGATGGCTCTCTGGTAGCAGTCACTTTTGATCCAGAAGGTGCTGGTAAAACAACTCCTTTAGCACTGATTCCCTTCACTGAAGGGCGACTCGGACAACCCATTTATCCTTCAGTGCCTAGCTTACCTTTAGAACAACGGCTGATCCATGCAGAATGGCACCCAACTCAAGATGTGCTAGCACTTGTGAATGAAACTACTGCGGCAGTGTCATTTACTAAAGTGATGCGTCAAGGTGCTAACCTGACGCTGGAACCTTGGGGAAATATCGTGCAAATTGAGAAGGCTCCTTACATGGCTCGATTTACCCCAGATGGTCGCCATGTCATTGTGAACAATCTTTATTGGGGAGCAGATGTCGAAGGAACGTGGTCTGAAGCTCCTCGTGGTAGTGTTGTCAGCATTCGCTTAGAAGCAGGAACTCAGGCGGATGGTTCTCCTCGCCATGCCCTGGTTTCGCGAGCTATGACAGGAGTAAGTCCTGAAGGATTAGCTGTTAGCCCGAATGGGAAATATGTAGTCACAACTAATTTAGAGCGGAGCTATTTGCCCTACGATGACGATCGCATTACTTGGTTCTCATCATTGAGTTTTTTCACATTAGATCCGCAAATGGGGCAATTAAATCATGTTGCCGACTACGCTTTTGATGGAATTTTGCCAGAGGCTGCGGCTTTTGATGCCTCCAGCCAATATCTTGCTGTAGTTAGTTTTGACAATTTTGATGACCGAATGCCAGGAAGTTCTATCGATTTTTGGCGAATTGCAACTGATCCACTCAACCCTCAACCGCAACTGGTTCAGACACGTTACTCAATCACAGTTACACGGGGGGCACATTCAATGGTGTTAGTTCCATAGGGGATGAAGAGGAAAATGAAACAGCACAAATGGTTTTTATTGCTCATATTATTTATCAGCTCAATTGCGGTTGCGATCGTACTAGCGCATCTCATTTCTTTTTTCCCTTACCGACTTTCAGGCAATGGATATACTCAGGGCAATTTTGCTGTAGCCATTACTTCACCTGTGCAATTTCCAGTTAACTATCAACAAAAGTTTATGCACTATGCTACGGTAGACTGTCCTAACAGCCGAATTGTGAGACAAATGTATGTGAACCATGATTCCTTGGATGTGGTTGCAACAAGTGAAGTAGTTCCCAGTAATACAGTGATTGTGATGGAAACTTATTCAGCTAATCAGAGTGATCAGGGTAATTTAACTCCGACTCAGCTAAATAATATTTTCATTCGAGAGAAACGCAATGGATGGAACATTGATCCCCATAGTGGTGAATGGCAATCTGCTTGGTACAGCCCATCTGGTTCTTTGGTTTCTGATAATCAAGGCTCTTGCATTGGTTGCCATACAAAGGTGCGAGAGCGAGACTATGTATTCACATTACCTGCTTTGATCGCGGCTGCCAAAACTAGGCAGTTGCAGTATCAACCAACTGAGTTTGGTTCTTCTGTATGTCAATAATTACTTGGTAGAATTTAATCCAAGTATTGGAAAACTCAGAGCAACATGATCAAGGTGTTGATTGGGATGTAGAAGATGGGGGCAAATTTTTAGCTTTGTAGAATAACTCCAAACTATGGCGATCGCCGACAAAACGCCAGTGCCAAGGTTCATAACTCACACCTTGGGGATTATCTTTGGGAAAAGAAAGTTCAAAGCCAAAACGGGCAGCATTTGCTTCTAGCCACTTATAAGCTTTGGTATTTTCAAAGTTAGTTTGGAGATTAGTTGCTGGTACTGCACCATCTCCGATATCCACCGCGTAACCTGTGTGATGTTCACTATGCCCAGGCGGCGCACTGACAGCCGCTCGTTCTGCTGGGGTTTGATTGCGCCTAGCACTAATACCGAAAAATAACTGCTCCTGCTCCTTCACCGAACGAAAACCAGAAATTGGCACTAAAATTACACCTGCACTCCGCGCTGCTTGTGCCATCGCCTGATACCTTTGTGCGGCTGCTTTTCGCATTCTCATCCGCCCATCTGCCGTAATTGCTACTAGTTCTGACTCTGGTGCTTCTGGGTATGTCAAATGTCCCAATAAAGCATTGCTGTTATTCTCTGGGATATTGACAGAATTACTAGATTCTGTATTTGGTGCAGTTGTAGAACTTGGCGATGCAGATGAAGAATCAACGGTATTTTTAGGTGCTGTGACGAAAAACAAAAAACCCGTAATTAAAACTAGCAGGATAAATCCCCCTACTCCCCCAACTAGTAAAAATAGGGTTCGCAAAGGTAGCTTGGGTGTGGCATCAGGAATATCGCGTAAAGCAACTGGAATATCTTCACTAGAGGCACCTGATAAATTTGGCGATTGTCCAGAAAACCCGGCTTTATTCAAGGATCAACTCCTGCTTATGTTCAAGATTCATTTGAGATTGTAGACTGGACAGAAATAAACTTCTTGGGTATTATTTTACATCTGTAATTCCTAGGCGCAATCTTGGATAACCTCCTAGAACTATACGTCAAACTTGTAGGATTAGTCCTGGTAGGTTTTATTCTGGGACGTAAATTATCTGACACAGTTCCTATACGTATAGGACAATTTTTATTTTGGGTGGGAGTACCTATAAGTATTGTAGCTTTTTTACGTCAAACTGATTTGTCCAGTCAAATTTGGATTGCCCCGGCGATCGCCTATTTAGCCATCTTTCTAGGGGCATGTTTAGCTTGGTTAGGAATTAAAGGGCAAACTTATTTCACAAATACCACTCCTCAAGAAGCAACGCAAGGTAGTTTTATTTTGGCGGCAATGTTGGGTAACACAGGTTATCTGGGCTTTCCCATCACTTTGGCAATGGTAGGACAAGAATATTTTGCTTGGGCTTTATTCTACGACTTGTTAGGGTCAGTCTTCGGCGCTTATGGCTTAGGTGTAGCATTAGCATCTCATTACAGTGGTAATACTAGTAATTATTGGCACGTTACAAAGGCCATCTTCATTAATCCTGCCCTGTGGAGTTTTGGCTTGGGCTTACTATTTCGGCAGGTGAAACTTTCCACCTTCGGAGAATTGAGCCTGGAAAAATTAGGTTGGAGTGTCGTTGCTTTATCTCTAGTATTAATTGGGATGCGGCTTTCTCAGATGAATTCTTGGCACAGACTACCAGAGGCAGGGATCAGCTTAGCAATCAAAATGCTGCTAGTTCCTTTAGTTGTTGGTAGCACACTACCACTTTTGGGTGTGACCGGGGAACCAGCCCAGGTGATTGTGTTACAAATGGCAATGCCACCAGCATTTGCCACACTAGTAATAGCCGAAACCTTTAATCTTGATCGCGACCTCGCGGTTACCTCCTTAGCCGTTGGATGTGTGGTACTACTGGTTACCCTTCCAGTTTGGCTGTGGATATTTTGATTTTGAATTTATTATGTAGTGAGTGTGAAATTAACTTTGTCTAGGTAATTTATCAGCATGGCTGACTTATCTTTGCAGTTAATTCTGCCGGGTTCATCTGCTCATAGTGTTCAAAAGGTTGATGAATCCAAGGATTATCGGGCAGATAATCGACATAATAATCTGGTACTATCACCGAACAAGCTTTATACCAAAGTACGGCTGTGCGAATTTCTTCAATGGGAACATTACTGTTTTGTTTTAGCCAAGGTATAGTTTGCTGGAGTGTAATTCCAGAGTCTACCAAGTCATCTACTAGCAGAATGCGCGCACCTAACCTTTCGGTTGTCATTGTTAAATGGCGCGAAAAAGTTAAATTGCCTCTTTCTTGCTTACCAGGACCACTGTAAGATGATGTTGCTAAAATTGCCAACGGCTGCTGGTATATACGGGAGAGAATATCTCCTACTCGCAGTCCCCCTCTGGCAAGACAGACAATCTGGTTGAATTCCCAGCTTGACTGATAAATTTGAGCAGCCAGGTATTCAATTTTTTGGTGATAATCCGACCAAGAAACGTAAAGGTCTGGCATAAGAAATATGATTTCTAGGTGATACTGAAGTCAACTGCAAACTTTTTATTTTAATATGAGCGCAAGCTATTATGACCGATTCTGCTGATGACTTTGCCCAAAATACTCCTGACAGTCAAAAACTGGATTTTAAAACCAAGCTGGCTTATGGTGCAGGAGATTTAGGCCCAGCGATTACTGCCAATATTTCGATTTTTTTTCTGCTAGTTTTCTTTACTAATGTTGCTGGGATTCCGGCGGGTTTAGCCGGCAGTGTTTTAATGATTGGTAAAATCTGGGATGCCATCAACGATCCAATTATCGGGGTGTTATCAGATAGAACGAAATCTCGTCGCTGGGGACGTCGTTTGCCTTGGATGTTTTATGGGGCAATTCCCTTTGGTATTATCTTTTTCTTGCAGTGGATTGTACCGCAATTCAGTAGTGATCAGAGTAGTAATGTTTGGCCATTGTTTTGGTATTACGTAGTGATTGGGTTATTGTCTCAGGTGTTTTACACCGTTGTCAGTTTGCCTTATACGGCAATGACACCAGAACTCACTCAAGATTACGACGAACGCACTACCCTAAATAGCTTTCGCTTTGCTTTTTCTATTGGTGGCAGCATTTTATCGCTGATTTTGGCACAAATTATTTTTTCTATCATCGGCGATCGCCAGCAACAATATCTAGTTTTAGCGGCAATTTGTGCAATAATTTCGGTTTTGGCATTGTATACGTGCATATTTGGAGTCCGCGATCGCGTGTTGGCTTTTGAAGCAAAACGCACCCAAGCCGAGGAACCTCCATCTATTCCTTTCTTTGAGCAACTAAAAATCGTTTTCAGTAATCGGCCTTTTCTATTTGTTATTGGTATATATCTTTTTTCTTGGTTAGGGGTGCAGGTAACAGCCAGCATTATTCCCTATTTTGTAGTTAACTATATGCGCCTGCGTGACTCAGATGTACCATCTGTCATGATTGCAGTTCAAGGCACCGCCTTGTTGATGCTATTTGTTTGGAGTGCTTTGAGCAAAAAAATTGGTAAAAGACTGGTTTATTTTTTGGGAATGAGTTTATGGATTATGGCAGCCGGGGGTCTATTTTTCTTACAACCTGGTCAAATAGGTGTCATGTATCTGATGGCTGTCATGGCAGGTTTTGGCGTGTCCACTGCTTATCTAGTTCCTTGGTCGCTGATTCCAGACGTGATTGAATTAGATGAACTGCAAACCGGACAACGCCGAGAAGGAATTTTTTACGGCTTCATGGTTTTACTGCAAAAAATTGGTTTAGCTTTGGGGTTATTTTTAGTGGGCAATGCCTTACAAGCAGCAGGTTTCCAAGCAACTGTACCAGGACAACCTACACCCATTCAACCAGAATCGGCGCTATTAGCCATTCGTCTCGCTGTTGGCCCTCTCCCGACATTTTTCTTAATTTGTGGCTTATTTCTCACATATTTTTACCCAATTACTCGCGAAATGCACGCAGAAATTATGCTGAAACTAAAAGCACGTCAGGAAAAGTAGGACTGTGCTGTAGGAGGGGAGGTAAGACCAAAACTCGGACAAAGGTTTAAGTTGCGGTACTCGCCTGTAAGTACAGAAACCCCTAGTTTCGCTGCGCGAAACTAGGGGTTGTTCACAATGAAGCGTTTTTACAAGTGCACATATCACTGACTACCACGAGTGTCTGCTGCGCGGCAAACAATTTCCATAGATGTAGCGTCAGCAGTTCCCAGTTGAGGAAAAATTTCTCGCTCAGTTTTATCATCACTGGTTAACTGACCTGTTGAAGTATAAAGAGAAAATCTTTTAGAAAATAACCTACCTTGACTACAAGCAGCCTTAAGAGTAGTTTTTGCCATACCATCACCATGCTTCTGAGAAATGATATATTCGGTTCCTTTAACAGATGACAAATCAAGTAGAATCGGATTGCCATTACTATCAGAACCTACTTGAATATGAAAGAAAGCATTGTTGCCAATTGTTTCAGCGATCGCTGTACTACTAAATGCCAGTGTTATCACAGTTATTAACCCACCAATTATTTTTAAGAACATAACGATTAAAAAATGAGAAACTATATACTATTCTTATTCGGATAAAGGTAATTTTTGGCGCGGTGAAATCACTAAAATCTTCTTGATTAGCGATACTTAGCCGTATCCTAGTAGTATGTAATTATATTTAGAAAAACCTATTTTCAAGCTACAATTACCATTTTTTATATTTACTCATAAAAAAACTCCAGAGCCTGTTGATCAAGCCTGGAGGAAAGGACATCAATCATGATTTATAAATTTATTATTCCCTAAATTATGGAAAATTTCTCACAAAAAAAACCGTAGCTGGACTACTACGGCTTTTTTGAGTGGATTACTGAACTCTAACTCTATGTGAAAAGCTGGTGTCTTTTAACTTCAGCTTTTTACCTATATCGAATCTCTTTGTTTGTAAACTCTAACTGCTTTATATACATTCGTCATTACTTACTTAAGAAAGTTCGCCTGGTAACATATTGATCCTTATCAAACGTAAAGTTTTATTTTTTTGGTAAACTTAAAGCTACCAAACTAGTCATTTTTAAGTATAATTACGACTAAAATTTATTATTAAAGATACTTTGCTGCTAAGATAAGCATTTTTAAAGTTAAAATTAACACAATTTTAGTAAAGAAAAATTCAGTGACCTAGAGAAAATAAATTTTATTTGAGTGATTAGAAAAGAGCGAACGCGTTAGCGTAGCTTATGCCTACGGCACACTACGTGGTAGGCGGCCTTTCCTGTGTAGCCGTGACTTCCAGTGCAGGAGTGCAAGATATAAGCTAGCATAGTATCTTTTTTAACGCTCCTTGAAAATTACGGATACCGCTAGTTCCTTTTCAGGAATGAATTAAATATTACAATTTATTGCAATATCTCTGTCAGGGGTTACCATGTCAAAGTCATTTCGACTACGCTATTAGAGCAAACTCATAACGACTATGAATAAATCCGTTGTTGATGAGTTGCTAAACAGACATTGCAACCATTGCAACATCTCAGTAAACTGATGGAGAAATCATCTAATATGGCAGACCCCAAAACATTGACAACGGCTGATGGGATTCCGGTTGCGGATAACCAGAACTCTTTAACAGCAGGTGCTCGTGGCCCTGTGCTAATGCAGGATTTTCACCTGATGGAGAAGCTAGCTCACTTTAACCGGGAACGGATTCCTGAACGCGTTGTCCATGCAAAAGGAGCTGCTGCATTTGGCACGTTCACAGTCACTCACGATATTACTCGTTATAGTCAAGCCAAAGTGTTTTCCGAGATTGGCAAGCAAACTCCGGTGCTTTTGCGGTTCTCTACTGTGGGAGGCGAAAAAGGTTCAGCCGATGCAGAACGTGACCCTAGAGGTTTTGCGGTCAAATTTTATACAGAACAAGGTAACTGGGACGTGGCAGGTAATAATACACCAGTTTTCTTTATCCGTGATCCCCTGAAGTTTCCTGATTTTGTTCACACACAAAAGCGCCATCCCCAAACTAATTGCAAAGATGCCAACGCCATGTGGGATTTTTGGTCACTTAGCCCAGAGGCTCTACATCAAGTGACAATTCTGTTCTCCGATCGCGGTACACCCAAAACCTACCGACACATGAACGGCTATGGTAGCCATACATTCAGCCTCATCAATGCTCAAGGACAAAGAGTATGGTGCAAGTTTCAATTCAAAACTATTCAAGGTATTGAAAACTTCACAGCCGAAGAAGCAGTGCGAGTTAAAGGCGAAGATCCAGACCATGCAACCCGTGACTTATTTGACGCGATCGCGCGCGGAGAATTTCCTAAATGGCGAGTCTGCATTCAAGTAATGACCGAGGAACAAGCAGCACATCATCAGGATAATCCTTTTGACCTAACGAAGGTTTGGAAACATTCCGAGTATCCCTTAATTGACGTGGGTATTCTGGAACTTAATCGCAATCCGCAAAACTACTTTGCTGAAGTTGAACAAGCGGCGTTTTCTCCTTCTAATGTTGTTCCTGGTATTGGTTTCTCTCCCGATAAAGTACTACAAGCTCGGATCATGTCTTATCCTGATGCTCAGCGCTATCGCATCGGTGCCAACTATCAGCAATTACCTGTCAATCAACCAAAATGCCCGGTGATGCATTATCAGCGCGATGGGGCTATGGCATTGGGAGTGAATGGCGGTAATACGCCCAATTATGAACCCAATAGCAATGAAGATACGCCAAAGCAAAATTGTGCTTATGCAGAACCTGCTTTGGATTTAGGCCATGTTAAAGGCGATCGCTATGACCACCGTGTTGACAATGACGATTACACCCAAGCAGGGGATCTTTATCGGTTGATGACACCAGATCAACAAGAACGTCTGATCCAAAACATTGTCGGCAGTTTAAGTCAAGCACGACATGACCTGCAAATGCGCCAACTCTGCCATTTCTTTCGAGCAGATGTGAATTACGGCCGTCGTGTGGCAGAAGGTTTGGGCATTGCGATCGATCCATCCATGATGCCAACATCTGCTCAACCCGTCCAGGCATAACAATTGGCAAAACACAATTGAGTTATCCGAACGCCTCTGGTGATGCATCAGGGGCTTTCTGGTTAAACTTTAGCAATGGTTACAGTTTGAGGTTGGTTTTGATATTTTCCGAAGCGATCAGCATAAGTTGTTTGGCATGGTTCTCCTTCTAAGAACAAAAGTTGCAACACACCCTCATTAGCATAGATTCGACAATCTGCACTAGAAGCATTACTGAACTCCAAAGTCAAGTAACCTTCCCATGAAGCCTCGGCAGGAGTGATGTTGGCAATAATACCGCAACGAGCCATTGTTGATTTGCCAATACAAATGACTGTGATATTGGCAGGAATCCGCAATCGCTCCAACGAAACACCCAAAGCGTATGAATTTGCGGGAATGATGAAAAACGATCCATCTGCATCGGTTTGTAATGCAATAGATTCTAGGTTGTCAGGGTTAAACCGCTTGGGATTAACGATAGTACCTGGAATATGTCTAAAAACCCGAAAATCTGTAGGAGCTAGCCTTAAATCATAGCCATAGCTAGATAATCCGTAACTAATAACTCGCCTATCTTCAATTTGGCGCACTAAAGAACTTTCAAATGGAGCAATCATCCCTAGTTTGGCTTGTTCGATGATCCATTTATCGTTTTTCAACATGTTTAACCTCTAAAATTTGGCTCGAAGGGTGATATTATCACCTGTTGAGCTTTTTTAGTAATCTAGATATTGCCCGACTACTGAGGATATCGTGAAGTGGTGTATTCTTCACGGTCGATGACTGCGACGGATTTCTGTAATTTGGTCTGCTACATCCAAGAGCGATTGCGGCATTTCTGGCCCTGTGAGAATGATATCGACATGGGGAGGGCGTGCTGCCAGAAACCCCAAAACTTCTGTTTCGGGAATTAAACCAAAGTTAATCGCTAAACTTAACTCATCTAAAACTACTAAAGAATACTTACCTTCACATACTACCTGTTGTGTATACTGCCACAGCTTTTGTAAAGCTTGGTTTTCTGCGTCGTCTAGATGCGGTGTATCGATGCAACGAGGTAAATCACAACGAATCCAATCTAAATTTTGCCCTAACTGAATTGGTCGCTCTTGTCCTTGACGAATGCCACCTTTGAGAAACTGTACTACTAATACTGGTGTCCCTTGACCGGCAATTCTCAAAGACTGAGCCATAACGCTGGTAAAAAAGTTACGGTGAGAACTAGTGAAAACTTGTACTAGTCCGGCAATTGGGTACGGTGAGCTGAGAGTCGAGTTGACGCTTGGGGTTTCTAACTGAGCAACCATAGGGGTAGTTCAAAAATAGTAAAGAATTAAAGAATTTTGCAGATAGTAGTTCTAGTAGTTCCAAATCTATCTGTATGGTTAGTGCTGTTTTTGGCAAGTTGTAGTATAACTGGCAATCTGCATTCTTAGTCAAACACTAGGTTTGTCTTGAAGTCAAGAGTTATTAATGTTGACATTTTGGTTTTTTGGATGAAACTAGTCATACAAAATGCAAATACATAATTAACAATTCAAAATAGTTGAGAAAGCTGGGAACGACAAATGGAAATATTCAAAGAAGTCAGAAGTCAGAAGTTCAGAGGGAAGACGGATGAGCCTCTTTCTTCTTTTTGAAGTGTTAAATATGATCTTGACTTGGGCAAAACAGACTTAAGGTGTCATAAATTTTACTTAAAGAGGAGTAATTTGTAGTGAGATTAGTGATACTGGGAGGTTCAGGATCGGGGAAAAGCACTCAAGCGCAAAAGCTTTGTAGATATTTTGACATACTTCAAATTTCTACAGGGGAAATGTTACGGGAAGCAATATCTGGAGACCATTCCCTCGGCGTTTACACTGATGTGAGTGATTTAGGTCGCCATGCACAGCCATATGTGGCCAAGGGGGAGTTAGTCCCGGATGAAATAATGATTGAATTGATCCGGTTGCGGTTCAAAAAGTTTGATGTCAATTGCGGTTGGGTATTAGAAGGCTATCCTCGTACTGTCTTTCAAGCCGAGGAATTGGATTTTTTGTTGGATGATTTAGGGCAAAAGTTAGACTGGGCTATTTATTTACAAGTACCAGAAGCTACAATGGTTAGTCGCTCCCTGGGGCGTTCTCTCCCAGATGACCAACCCGAAATTGTCCAGCGTCGGGTAGAAATATTTTACGATCGCACCATTCCCATCCTAGAATATTACGACCGTCGTCGCTGCTTGCTAACTATCAATGGAGATCAGTTACCAGAGATGGTACAGCAAAACATTTTGACTTTGCTCTCAATCCCTTAACAGAGCTTTTAAATTCCTGAAAATTGCAGTTTGATGGCTGTATGTTATTTCTTTTTCACATCACGAGCCATATTGAGGTAGTAGTCATCCATTTTGGCATGAGGACGACGACGGGTAGTGGCGGTAACTTCAGGAGTCTTATCCGGCTTGGTTTCTATTGGCTCTTGATCTGAATTGCGATTTATGCCCTGTGCCTCATCAGATTCCAAGAAATAACTAGGTTTATTGAATCCGAATACCTCGGCAAAAAAGCCCAAAAAATTACCTACAAGACCAAATAAACTTTTGAAAACAACAGATAAAAAGCCTTCAAGCCGAAGGAACGAGTTCCGAATAATTTGATTGAGACGAAACATAGTAGTACCCTCTATGATTGCATATCATTATTGTGACCTAATTGCATGATGATCTGTAACACTGTCAACATTCTTTAGCGATTACCTCCGGCACTGCATTTCGCGCGATCGCTGATTCACATCTCGATTATTTCATATGAGATTTCCCGCCAAGTAATCCTTAATCTCTTAGGCATGAATGTTAAGTTGCCAAGAAGCAGGAGAGATTACTAATGTAAGTTCTCTTTCCCCTGCCTCTTCTTTGAGGTGCTTTTATCATCAAAGGCGGTATCTGGTAACCTTAAGGCAGTATTCTTCTGTATAAAAATTCTGAGGCAACTCTCATGGTTTGGCAGCGTCCCGATGGTCGGCAACCCTACCAACTCCGTCCGATCAGCTTTCATACCGGTTTTACCCGTTTTGCCCCCGGTTCTGTCCTCACAAAATGTGGAGACACTCAAGTACTTTGTACTGTCAGCATTACTGAAGGAGTGCCCAAATTTTTAGTAGGAACTGGCAAAGGTTGGTTGACATCTGAGTATCGAATGTTACCGTCAGCCACACAACAACGACAAGAACGGGAATTGTTGAAATTGTCTGGACGGACTCAAGAAATTCAACGTTTAATTGGCCGCAGTTTACGGGCAGCAATTAATTTTGAGGCATTGGGAGAACGGACACTGACCGTAGATGCTGATGTATTGCAAGCTGATGCAGGCACTAGAACCACGGCAATTACAGGTGGGTTTGTAGCCTTAGCTCATGCAGTTTCTCAATTGTTGCAGCAGGGAGTATTAGAGCGATCGCCTCTATGCGGGCAAGTAGCAGCAATATCTGTGGGTTTATTGCAAGGCGAGCCATATTTAGATTTAAACTACATTGAGGATGTAGCCGCAACAGTAGATTTCAATGTGGTGATGAATCAACACCTGGGCATGATTGAAATCCAGGGAACAGCAGAGGAAGGTACTTATAGCCGTATCCAGTTGAATCAACTGCTAGATTTTGCCGAAAAAGGAATTCAGCAGTTATTAATCGCTCAACGAGAAGCGATCGCAGGCTGGGATGTGCTGTAGGTGGGGGAGTAGGGAGTCTGACTTTTCCCGTTAAGTCTGTTTAGCAAGCTTCCAGCCCTCACAGAGGTCATGCAATTTTAACCAACCGCGCCACAGGACTTGAATACCAATGGGTGTTTTGCTTCGATGTTCGAGGTAGCCAC